>Ga0335084_10002056_pt1 | contig 19221 bp, 31 predicted proteins | sample Lox_Sample_44_FD_206721 | JGI IMG/M metagenome (GOLD analysis project Ga0335084, IMG submission 206721) | Soil microbial communities from Loxahatchee National Wildlife Refuge, Florida, United States - Lox_Sample_4.4 | ecosystem: Environmental > Terrestrial > Soil > Wetlands | place: USA...
TCCTGCGCGTGGCGCCCCGCAAGGTGCGCCTGGTGGCCGATCAGGTGCGCGGCCTGCCGGTGGGTGACGCACTCGCCATCCTGAAGTACCGGCCGCACTCCGCCGCGAAGCCGCTCGCCAAGCTCCTGCGCTCGGCGGTGGCGAACGCCGAGAGCAAGGGCGGCCGGGTGGACGTCGACGCCCTCGTGGTGAAGACGTTGACCGTCGACCAGGGGCCCAAGATGCGCCGCTTCATGCCGCGCGCCCAGGGCCGCGCCTACCGCATCGAGAAGAAGACCAGCCACGTCTACGTGGAGCTCGGGACCTAGGCCCCGCGCCAGCAACGAGCACAGGAGAGAACCATGGGTCAGAAGGTCCATCCGATCGGGTTCAGGCTCGGGGTCATCCGCTCCTGGGACTCGAAGTGGTACGAAGAGAAGAACTACGCGAAGTGGCTCCACGAGGACATCCGCCTCCGCGAGTTCGTGAAGGAGAAGCTGGGCCAGGCGGGCATCTCGCGCATCGAGATCGAGCGGGCGGCCAACAAGGTCAAGATCAACGTCCACACCGCGCGGCCGGGCATCGTCATCGGCAAGCGGGGCGCGGGCATCGAGACCATCAAGAAGGATCTCCAGGCCCTCACCGAGAACGAGATCTACCTGAACGTCGTCGAGGTCCGTAAGGCCGAGACCGACGCCCAGCTCGTGGCCGAGAACATCGCCACCCAGCTCGAGCGACGCATCGCCTTCCGCCGGGCCATGAAGAAGGCGGTGCAGACCGCCCTCAAGTTCGGGGCCAAGGGCATCCGCGTCGCCTGCTCCGGCCGCCTGGGCGGCTCCGAGATGGCGCGCTACGAGTGGTACCGCGAGGGCCGCGTTCCGCTCCACACCCTGCGCGCGGACATCGACTACGGGTTCGCCGAGGCGAAGACGACCTACGGGAAGATCGGCTGCAAGGTGTGGGTGATGCGGGGCGAGGTGCTCCCGCAGTCCGCCGCCACGCGCCCGCCGCGCGCGGGCGGGCCGCGGTCGTAGCGAGAGAGAGACGACAGGAGACCCACGATGCTCCAGCCGGCCAGGACGAAGTACCGCAAGATGCAGAAGGGGCGGATGCGCGGGAAGGCGTACCGCGGATCCGACCTCAACCAGGGTGAGTTCGGGCTGCAGGCCACCGAGTGCGGTTACCTGACCGCCCGGCAGATCGAGGCCGCCCGCGTCGCCATCACCCGCTTCGTGAAGCGCGGCGGGAAGCTCTGGATCCGGGTCTTCCCGGACAAGCCCATCACCAAGAAGCCCGCCGAGACGCGCATGGGCACCGGCAAGGGCAACGTGGAGTACTACGTGGCGGTGGTGAAGCCGGGCCGCGTCATCTACGAGCTGTCCGGCCTCGACGACGCCTCGGCCAAGAAGGCGTTCCACCTGGCCGCCCACAAGCTCCCCGTCTCGACCCGCATGGTCAAGCGCGGGACCACCCTGTAGGAGGGCGAGCCATGGCGACCGTCAAGGAGCTGCGCGAGCTCAACACGAAGGACCTCATGGCCCGGGCGGCCGAGCTCAAGCAGACGCTGTTCGACCTCAGGAACAAGCACTCGACCGGAGTGCTGGACTCGACCGCGGACCTCGGCAAGACGCGGCGCGAGATCGCCCGGATCCTCATGGTCGCGCGCGAGAAGGACATCGCCGCGGCCGCAACCGGGAAGGCGAAGGAGTGACCATGGAGCACGGCAAGGAGCGCGGACACCGGAAGTCCCGCGTCGGCGTGGTGGTCTCGAACAAGATGACGAAGACCGTCGTCGTCCGGGTCGAGCGCCGCGTGGCCGACACGAAGTACGGGAAGATCGTCACCCGGGCGGAGAAGTACAAGGCGCACGACGAGGAGCAGAGCTGCAAGATCGGCGACCGCGTGCGGATCGTCGAGACGCGGCCCCTCTCGAAGGACAAGCGCTGGCGGGTCGCCGAGACGCTCGAGAAGGCGACGGAGGTGTAGGCCATGATCCAGCAGGAGACCTTCCTCGAGGTCGCCGACAACAGCGGGGCCAAGCTCGTCCAGTGCATCAAGGTGCTGGGCGGCACCAAGCGCCGCTACGCCACCATCGGCGACGTGATCGTCGTCTCCATCAAGGAGGCGATCCCGCAGGCCAAGGTGAAGAAGGGCGAGGTGGCCCGCGCCGTGGTGGTGCGCACCAGCCGCGAGGTGAAGCGGCCGGACGGCAGCTACATCCGGTTCGACGGCAACTCGGCGGTGCTCATCGACAAGGACCTCGAGCCCATCGGCACCCGCATCTTCGGACCGGTCGCCCGCGAGCTGCGCGCCCGCAAGTTCATGAAGATCATCAGCCTCGCCCCGGAGGTGCTGTAGCCATGCCCGTCATCCGCAAGGGCGACACCGTCGAGGTGATCGCCGGCAAGGAGAAGGGGAAGCGCGGCCGCGTTCTGGAGGTCCTGCGCGAGCAGGGCCGGGTGCGCGTCGAGAAGCTCATGACGGTGAAGCGGCACGTCAAGAAGGGCCGCAGCATGTCCAATCCGGACGGCGGCATCCTCGACGAGACGGGCAGCATCGCCATCTCGAACGTGATGGTGCTGAAGGGCGACGAGCCGGTGCGGCTCGAGAGGGTCGAGCGGGAGCTGGGCGCCAAGGAGAAGGCCCGGCTGGCGAAGAAGAAGGCGGCGGCGGGCTAGCCGCTAGAAAACGCATCGCCCGGGACGAGCAGGGCCCGGACGAAGGCAAGGAGAGACGATGGCAGCGCGACTCAAGGAACGGTACGAGCAGGCGGTCCGCGGCGAGCTCATGAAGGAGTTCGGGTTCAAGAACTCCATGCAGGCGCCCAAGCTCGACAAGATCGTGGTGAACATGGGCCTGGGCGAGGCGATCAACAACGGCAAGATCATCGACGCCTCGGTCGAGCAGCTCGCCGCCATCACCGGCCAGAAGCCGGTGGTGACCCGCGCGCGCAAGTCGATCGCCAACTTCAAGCTGCGCCAGGGCCAGTCCATCGGCGCGATGGTGACCCTGCGCGGCGACCGCATGTACGAGTTCTTCGACCGGCTGGTGACGATCGCCCTGCCCCGCGTGCGCGACTTCAAGGGCGTCTCGCCCAAGGCCTTCGACGGCAAGGGCAACTACACGCTCGGTCTGCGCGAGCAGATCATCTTCCCCGAGATCAACTACGACAAGGTCGAGAAGATCAAGGGACTCAACATCACGGTGGTCACCACCGCCCGGAACGACGAGGAAGGCAGAGCGCTCCTGCGCCACCTCGGCATGCCGTTCCGCCAGTAGAGGAAGAGGACCATGGCCAAGCTCTCGAAGATGGCGCAGGCGAAGCGGAAGCTGAAGTTCGGCGTGCGCCAGTACAACCGGTGCCCGCTCTGCGGCCGCCCCCGCGCGTTCCTGCGCAAGTTCCAGATGTGCCGCCTCTGCTTCCGCAAGCGCGCGCTCCAGGGCGAGATCACCGGCGTCATCAAGTCGAGCTGGTAGGAGACGAACGCATGAGCTTCACAGATCCCATTGGCGACATGCTGACGCGCATCCGGAATGCGTCGAACGCGCGGCACGAGAAGTGCCTCATCCCGTCGTCCCGGCTGAAGATCCGCATCGCGGAGGTGCTCCGCGACGAGGGCTTCATCAAGGACTTCGTGGTGCACCAGGACGCCCAGAGCGTCCAGGGCGCCATCACCGTGCTTCTCAAGTACAGCCCCGACCGCGAGCCGGCCATCAGCGACATCAAGCGGGTCTCGAAGCCCGGCCTGCGCCGCTACGTGCCCACCGACGAGATCCCCCGCGTCCTGAACGGCCTCGGCATCGCCATCCTCTCGACGTCGAAGGGCGTCATGGCGGACCGCGAGGCGCGCAAGCAGAAGGTCGGCGGCGAGCTGATCTGCACCGTCTGGTGAGAAGGCGAGAGTTCCCATGTCCCGAGTCGGAAAGATGCCCGTCAAGATCCCGGAGAAGGTGAAGGTCGCGGTCGACGGGCAGGTCGTGAGGGTGGAGGGCCCGAAGGGGAAGATGTCGTTCCCGTTCAACTCCACGGTGAAGGTCGAGGTCGGAAAGGGCGAGGTGGTGGTGAAGCGCCCCGACGACAGCCGCCTGTCGAAGGGCCTGCACGGCCTCACCCGCACGCTCGTCAAGAACGCCGTCGAGGGCGTGGTGAAGGGCTACGAGCGCGGCCTGGAGATCAGCGGCGTCGGCTTCAAGGCGGAGGTGAAGGGCAAGGAGATTCACTTCACCCTCGGCTTCTCGCACCCGGTGGTGTTCAGGCTGCCCGAGGGCATCACCGCCGAGGTGGACGCCAAGCAGACGAAGCTCGCCATCCGCGGCGTCGACAAGCACCTGCTCGGCCTGACCGCCGCCCAGATCCGCGCGCTCCGGCCGCCCGAGCCCTACAAGGGCAAGGGCATCAAGTACGCGGAGGAGATCGTCCGCCGCAAGGAAGGCAAGACCGGCGCGGCCTGATGCCGCAACGGGAAGTGCGCTCATCCCGAGCGTAGGAGCGAAGCGCCGGAGTCGAGGGATCATGCGGCGGCTGGACCGTCGCCGCCGCAAGGAGGAAGGACATGTCGAAGCACGTCACGGCCCGCGAGAAGCGCAGGGCCCGCATCCGCCGGAAGATCAGCGGCACCGCCGACCGGCCGCGCCTCACCGTCTACAAGTCGCTGCGCCACATGTACGCGCAGCTGGTCGACGACACCTCCGGGAAGACCCTGGTGTCGGTCGCCACGCTCTCCAAGGCCGTGAAGGGCGAGCTCGGCGACGCCGACAAGACCGAGGCCGCGAAGAAGGTGGGCGCCGCGCTGGCGAAGGCCGCCCAGGCGAAGGGCATCGAGGCGGTGGTGTTCGACCGCAACGGCTTCGACTACCACGGCCGCGTGGAGGCGGTGGCCGCCGCCGCGCGCGAGGCCGGGCTCAAGTTCTAGGAAGGGATCCGATGACGACTCCGATCAACGCGAACGACCTCGAGCTCACCGACAAGGTCGTCCACATCAACCGCGTCGCCAAGGTGGTGAAGGGCGGCCGGCGCTTCAGCTTCTCGGCGCTCGTGGTGGTGGGCGACGGCAACGGCCACGTGGGCGTGGGCCTCGGCAAGGCCAACGAGGTTCCCGAGGCGATCCGCAAGGGCGGCGACCAGGCCAAGAAGAACCTGTTCCGGGTCCCGCTGGCGGGCACGACCATCCCGCACGAGGTGCTCGGGCACTTCGGGGCCGGGTGGGTGCTGCTGAAGCCCGCGGGGGAGGGCACCGGCGTCATCGCCGGCGGCGCCGTCCGCGCGGTCGTCGAGGCCGCCGGCATCCGCAACGTGCTCACGAAGAGCCAGGGCTCGCGCAACCCGCACAACGTGATCAAGGCCACGGTGGCGGGCCTGCGGCGCCTCCGCTCGCCCGAGGACACCGCCCGCTCGCGCGGCAAGGACGCGGCCGAGCTGGCCGGTTAAGGAGAGACACGTGGCTGCCATCGAGGTGAAGCTGGTCCGGGGTCTTGCGGGCTGCCCCGCGTCGCACCGGACGATCGTCGCCGGCCTGGGGCTCAAGAAGCGCGACTCGACGAAGCTCCTTCCCGACACGCCCCAGACGCACGGGATGATCGCGAAGGTGTCCTACCTCGTCGAGTGGAAGCGCGTGGACGCGCCGGCGCCGGTGGGCCGCAAGGCCCGCAAGGCGAGCGAGGCCAAGGGCGCCCGGCCGTAGACGGCCGGCTCCCCCGTGATACAAGGAGAACCTTTCATGTCGCTCTCCCAGCTCAAGGCGCCGAAGGGCGCGCACCGCCCGAAGAAGCGCGTCGGCCGTGGCCAGGCGTCCGGCCTCGGCAAGACCGCCGGCCGCGGCGGCAAGGGCCAGAAGGCCCGCTCCGGCAACATGCGCTTCGAGGGATTCGAGGGCGGCCAGATGCCGCTCCAGCGCCGCCTGCCCAAGTTCGGCTTCCACAACCTCTTCCGGCGCGAGCTCGAGGAGGTCAAGGCGGGCGCCCTCGAGGGCCTCTCCGGCCTGGTCGACCCGGCGGCGCTGAAGACCGCGGGGCTGGTGCGCGGCAACCGCGACGGCGTGGTGGTCATCGGCGGCGGCGAGCTCAAGAGCGCGGTCCAGCTCAAGGTGCACCGCATCACCGCCGGGGCCCGCGCCGCGGTCGAGAAGGCGGGGGGCTCGGTGGAGATCATCCCCGCGCCGACCACCCTGGGCGAGCGGGCCAAGGCCGAGAAGACGGCCGCCCGGGCCGCGGCGAAGGCGGCCAAGAAGTAGCCGGGGCGTTCCAGGCGGGAGCCCCGGTCTCCGGAGCTGGAGGTTTCACGATGGCGGCGAGCGCGCTGGTCAACATCTTCCGCATCCCGGAGCTGCGCAAGCGGGTGCTGTTCTCGCTGGGCATGCTGGGGGTCTACCGGCTGGGCATCTACGTGACCACGCCTGGCGTCGACCGCCAGGCCATGCAGAACGTGGTCGCCTCCGGGAACCTGCTCGGCCTGCTCAACTTCTTCTCGGGCGGCGCCTTCGAGCAGCTCTCCATCTTCGCCCTCGGCATCATGCCGTACGTCTCGGCGTCCATCATCCTGCAGCTCATGGCGGTGGTGGTCCCGGCCCTCGAGAAGATGCAGAAGGAGGGCGAGCTGGGGCGCCGCAAGATCACCCAGTACACCCGCTACCTCACCGTGGTCCTCTCCGCGCTGCAGGGGTACGGCATCGCCACCTACCTCGAGTCGCTCCGCGACCCGTCCGGCATCGCGGTGGTGGCGAGCCCGGGCTGGGGCTTCCGCCTCATGACCATGATCTCGCTCGCGGCCGGCACGTCCTTCATCATGTGGATGGGCGAGCAGATCACCGAGCGAGGCATCGGCAACGGCATCTCGCTCATCATCTTCGCCGGCATCGTGGCCCGCGTGCCGCAGGCCGCCTACCGCACCTGGCAGGGCTACCAGGCGGGCAGCTCCATCAGCGAGATGGGCGTGCTGGTCCTGGGGATCGTGATGATCGCCGCCATCGGCGCGGTGGTCTTCGTCGAGCGCGGCCAGCGCCGCATCCCCATCCAGTACGCGAAGCGGATGGTCGGCCGGAAGCTCTACGGCGGGCAGTCCACCCACCTGCCACTCAAGGTGAACACGTCCGGCGTGATCCCGCCCATCTTCGCCTCGTCGCTGCTGCTCTTTCCGGCCACGCTGGGCGGATGGTTCCCGGCGCTGAAGGGGCTCGCCCAGGCGCTGCAGGACGATCCGTGGGTCTACAACACGATGTACGTCGTGATGATCGTGTTCTTCGCCTACTTCTACACGGCCGTCACCTTCAACCCGGTGGACGTGGCCGACAACCTCAAGAAGTACGGCGGGTACATCCCGGGGATCCGCCCCGGCAAGACGACGGCCGACTACATCGACTTCGTCTTGTCGCGGATCACGTTCGGCGGCGCCATCTACCTCGCCGCGGTCTGCGTGCTCCCCACCGTGCTGACGCGGGAGTACGGCATCAACTTCTATTTCGGCGGCACGTCGCTGCTGATCGTGGTCGGCGTCGCGCTTGACACCGTTCAGCAGATCGAGGGACATCTCATCACGCGACACTACGAGGGCTTCACGGGCCCACGCGGTCCGCGGATCCGCGGTCGACGGCTCGCCACGGGACAGGCGGTGAACGCTTGAACCGAAGGGCCCCCGGCGAGGGGCCCTTCGCGTTCGGAGGTCGCGGTGATCCTCATCCTCCTGGGTCCGCCCGGGGCAGGTAAGGGTACTCAGGCGAAGCTCCTGGTGAACGAGCTCCGGCTCCCGCACGTCTCCACGGGCGACATGTTCCGCGATCACACCGGCCGCGGGACCGAGCTCGGGCAGAAGGTCAAGGCGATCATGACGACCGGGAACCTCGTCCCGGACGAGATCACCAACGAGATGGTGCGCGAGCGCCTGGCCCGGCCGGACACCGCGCGCGGTTTCGTGCTCGACGGCTACCCGCGCACCGTGCCGCAGGCCGAGTATCTCGAGCGCCTGCTCGCCGAGACCGGCCGCAAGCTCGACCACGTGCTCTCGTACGAGGTCTCGGTGGACGCCATCGTCCAGCGCATCTCGGGGCGCCGCAGCTGTCCCACCTGCGGCACGGCCTACCACGTCACCCAGAACCCTCCGCGCCGCGAGGGTGAGTGCGACAAGGACGCCACGCCCCTCGTCATCCGCGAGGACGACCGCCCGGAGAACGTGCGACGCCGCATGCAGGAGTACGCCGAGAAGACCGACCCGCTGCGGCGCTTCTACGCCTCGCGCGGGGTCCTCGCGCCGCTCGACGGGATGCGCTCCCCCGACGACGTGCTCCGCGCGACGCGCGCCCTCCTCGACGCCGGGTCCTGATGCTCGACCTGGGCCGCGACCGGGTGGCGCTCCGCACCGTCGAGGAGGTCTCGCGGATCCGCGAGGCCTGCCGGATCGTGCGCGACGTGCTCGACGAGCTCGTGGCGGCCTGCGCTCCGGGCGTCACCACGTGGGACCTCGATCGCATCGCCGCCGGCGGCGCGCGCTCGCGCGGCGCGGCTCCGGCGTTCCTGGGCTACCAGGGGTACCCGGCCTCGCTGTGCGTGTCGGTGAACGACGAGGTCGTGCACGGCATCCCGTCGCGCGAACGGGTGCTGCGCGAGGGCGACCTCGTGGGCCTCGATTACGGGGTGATGCTGGACGGCTGGTTCGGCGACTCGGCGCGCACGGTGGTGATCGGCCAGGCCGGTGCCGAGGCGAGGCGGCTCGCGCAGGTCTGCGAGGAGGCGCTCGCGCGCGGCATCGCGGCCGCCCGGCCCGGCGGGGCGATGGGCGACATCGGCGCGGCGGTGCAGGCGCACGTGGAAGAGAGCGGCTTCTCGATCGTGCGGGACTTCGTGGGGCACGGGATCGGGCGCCGGCTGCACGAGCCTCCCCAGGTTCCGAACTACGGGCGTGCCGGGGAGGGAATCCGGCTCAGGGCGGGGATGGTGCTCGCCATCGAGCCCATGGTGAACGCCGGGTCCCCGGAGGTGGCCACGCTCGACGACGGATGGACCGCGGTGACCGAGGACGGGCGGCTCTCCGCCCACTTCGAGCACACGGTGGCCGTCACCGAAAAGGGCCCTGAGATCCTGACCTTGTAACCCGAGCGGGGCCAGCGTCCCCGCCGGGACGGCACGTGGGCTGGCGCGCCGCGGCGTGGCCAGACGGCCGACCTTGCATCGGAAATTCGCCTGTGTTAATAGGCCCGCTTCGCAAAGGTCGTTCGGAGTGGGGACGACCTGCCGGGAAAGCCCGGAAATTACCGGTGGCTAGAGGGAGCGCACTTCCTCCCGAGGCCGCCCAACCCGCCGGCCGTCACGGCGGGTCGTTTTGTCTTTGAAGGACGTCGGGAGGCGTCGGTCAATGAAGGTCCGCGCGTCGGTGAAGAAGATCTGCGACAAGTGCAAGGTCATCAAGCGCAAGGGCACCGTGCGCATCATCTGCCCGGCCAACCCGCGTCACAAGCAGCGCCAGGGCTGAGAATCCCGGCGTCCGGAGAGAACTCGAATGGCTCGCATCGCCGGTATCGACCTGCCTCGTGAGAAGAAGATCGAGGTCGCGCTGCAGTACATCTACGGGATCGGCAAGACCACCGCGAAGGCCATCTGCGAGAAGGCCCGGGTGTCGGTCGACACGCGCACGAAGGACCTCTCCGAGGACGAGATCCACCGCCTGCGCGACACCATCGAGGAGAACCACACGGTCGAGGGCGACCTCCGCCGCGAGGTGTCCCTGAACATCAAGCGCCTCATGGACCTCGGCTGCTACCGGGGCCTGCGCCACCGCAAGGGCCTGCCGGTCCGCGGCCAGCGCACCCACACCAACGCTCGCACGCGCAAGGGCCCGAAGAAGGGCCTCGTGCGCAAGCCCGTCGCCGCGGCCCCCGCGCCGAAGGCCTGACCGACTTCACCCACGGAGAATCCGAGTGGCCGACGAGAAGCAGACCGCCGAGAAGCAGCCCGCCAAGAAGGAGGAGGCGCCCCCCGCGGCCGCACCCGCGGCTCCCGCGGCGCCGAACCTCGGCGGCATCGAGCCCATCACCGCCTCGCCCGTCACGCCGAAGAAGGGCAAGAAGCGGGTGAAGAAGAACGTCGCGAACGGCGTGGTGCACATCGCCTCGACGTTCAACAACACGATGATCACCATCACCGACCCGGTCGGCAACGTCATCGCCTGGTCGTCCGCCGGCGCGCGCGGCTTCAAGGGCTCGCGCAAGTCGACGCCGTTCGCGGCCCAGGTCGCCGCTGGCGACGCCGCCGCCAAGGCGATGGAGCACGGGCTGAAGTCGGTCACCGTCTTCGTGAAGGGCCCGGGCGCCGGCCGCGAGTCCGCGCTGCGCGCCCTCTCCGCCGCGGGGCTCAAGATCACGCTCATCCGCGACGCAACCCCGATCCCGCACAACGGCTGCCGGCCGCCGAAGCGCCGCCGCGTCTGATCCGAGGAGACCCGCTCAGTGGCCCGTTATTCCGAAAGCGTCTGCCGGCTCTGCCGCCGCGAGAACCTGAAGATGTACCTGAAGGGCGACCGCTGCTACACGGACAAGTGCGCCATCGAGCGCCGCCCTTACCCTCCCGGCCAGCACGGCCAGGGCCGCACCAAGTTCTCCGAGTACGGCGTCCAGCTCCGCGAGAAGCAGAAGGTGAAGCGCATGTACGGCCTCCTCGAGGCCGGCTTCCGCCACGCCTACCAGAACGCCGCCGCCGCCAAGGGCAAGACCGGCGAGAACCTGCTCCAGACGCTGGAGCTCCGCCTCGACAACGTCGTCTTCCGGCTCGGCTTCGCCGACACCCGCAACGAGGCGCGCCAGCTCGTGCGCCACGGCCACTTCCGCGTCAACGGCCGCAAGGTCGACATCCCGAGCTACCTCTGCCGCGCGGGCGACAAGGTCGAGCTGAAGGAGCGCTCGAAGAAGGTCGTCCGCATCAGCGAGGCGCTCGAGGCGGTCGACCGCCGGGGCGTCCCGGCCTGGCTCGAGCTCGACAAGACCACCTTCAAGGGCACCGTGAAGACCACGCCCGCGCGCGAGGACATCACGATGCCGATCCAGGAGCAGCTCATCGTCGAGCTCTACTCGAAGTAGAGCGCAACGGACCTCACGGAGCGGGCCCGGAACAGAGACCCGGGCCCGTTCCTTTCAGCGCCGCGCGTTCCACGGATCCCCGCGCCGACCAGGCTGATCGGACGAGGGGAGGGAACGGCGGCGAAGGAGACAGCCCATGGTGGATACGATCGTCACGAAGAACTGGCGCGACCTCATCAAGCCCCGCGGCCTGGTGGTCGACCAGGAGTCCCTCACCAGCACCTACGGGAAGTTCATCGCCGAGCCGCTCGAGCGTGGCTTCGGCATCACGCTCGGCAACGCGCTCAGGCGGGTGCTGCTCTCCAGCCTGCAGGGCGCCGCGATCACCACGGTCAAGATCGAGGGCGTCGAGCACGAGTTCATGACCATCCCCGAGGTCGCCGAGGACGTCACCGACATCATCCTCAACCTCAAGGAGGTCCTGCTCCAGATCCACACGAACGAGCCGAAGACCCTCCGCATCGAGGCGGACGGCCCGCGCGAGATCAAGGCCAGCGACATCATCGCCGACGGCCAGGTACAGGTCCTCAACCCCGGCCATCACGTCCTGACCATCAGCGAGGGCGGCCGAGTCCGCGCCGAGCTGACCGCGCGCCGCGGCCGCGGCTACGTGCCGGCCGAGAAGAACAAGGTGCCGGGCGCGCCGATCGGGACCATCCCCATCGACGCGCTGTTCAGCCCCATCCGCAAGGTGAACTACCAGGTCACGAACGCCCGCGTCGGCCAGCAGACCGACTACGACCGGCTCTCGCTCGAGGTCTGGACGGACGGCTCGGTGACGCCCACCGATGCGGTGGCCTTCGCCGCCAAGATCGTGAAGGAGCAGCTCTCCATCTTCATCAACTTCGACGAGGCCGAGGAGCCCGCCGAGGAGGTGAAGCCGGTCGAGGAGCAGAAGCTCAACGAGAACCTGTTCCGCTCGGTCGACGAGCTGGAGCTCTCGGTCCGATCTGCCAACTGCCTGCAGAACGCCAACATCAAGACCATCGGCGATCTCGTGCAGAAGACCGAGGCCGAGATGCTGAAGACCAAGAACTTCGGCCGGAAGTCGCTGAAGGAGATCAAGGAGATCCTCGCGGAGATGGGGCTCTCGCTCGGGATGAAGCTCGAGAGCTGGCCTCCCAAGGCCGCCCCGCAGGGACCGCCCAAGGTCTAGACCGGCGCACACCGGGAAAGGGATCGTGAGATGAAGCACCGCGTCGTCGGCCGCCGGCTCGATCGCACCACCGAGCACCGCACGGCCATGCTGAGGAACCTGGTCACGTCGCTCATCCGCCACGAGCGGATCCAGACCACCACGCCCAAGGCGAAGGAGCTGAAGCGCTTCGCCGACAAGATCATCACGCTCGCGAAGAAGGGCGGCGCGCACCACCGGCGCATCGCCAACCGCGACGTGAAGGACGTGGAGGTCCTGAACAAGCTGTTCGGCCCCGTGGCCGACCGGTTCAAGACCCGCCCCGGCGGCTACACCCGCCTCGTGCGGGTCGGCCGGCGCGCCGGCGACTCCGCCGAGATGGCCGTGATCGAGCTCCTCGACCGCGGTGCGGCGGGCCAGTCCGCCGGCGGTGGGACCGAGGTCGCGAAGGCCGAGAAGCCGGGAAAGGCCGAGAAGGGCGAGAAGGCCGCGAAGACCGCGAAGACCGAGAAGGCGGCCGCCGCCCCGAAGGCCGAGAAGGCAGAGAAGAAGGCGAAGGCGGAGAAGCCGGCCGCGAAGAAGTCGAAGAAGACGGACGAGTAGTCAGACGAGGAGGTAGCGAAAATGGCGGTGGTTCTCCGGCTGTCGCGCGCGGGCACGCACAAGGCGCCCTTCTATCACGTGGTGGCGACCGACTCGCGCGCGGCGCGGGACGGCAAGTACATCGAGGACGTCGGCCTGTACGATCCGACCCGCCGCCCGGAGCGGCTCGAGCTCAAGACCGAGCGCATCGAGCACTGGCTCAAGGTCGGCGCGCGGCCCAGCCAGACCGTGGCGATGCTCATCAAGAAGGCCGGCAAGACGGCGAAGCCGGCCGAGAAGAAGGCCTAGGCGGCTCCCGTGCGCGACCTCGTCCTCTGGCTCGCACGCGAGCTCGTCGACAACAAGGAGGCCGTGGAGGTCGAGGCGATCGAACGCGACCGGTCGACCGTCCTCGAGCTCAAGGTGGACGAGGCGGACCTCGGCCGGGTCATCGGGCGGGGAGGGCGCACCGCCAAGGCGCTGCGCACCGTGCTCGACCACGCCGCGCGCAGGTCGGGGCGGCGGGCGGTGCTGGACATCCTCGACTAGGGCCCGCACGTGGCCCTGGTCCGGCTCGGCAAGGTCGTCCGCGCGCTGGGCCTCACGGGCCACCTGGGCGTGGCCGGCAGCGAGGGGGCGCTGGCGGGCCTGGGCAGGGTGACGCTGCGCAGGCCGGGCGACGCCGGGCGGGAAGTGTCGGTGACGGAGGCGCGGCGGCAGGGGCGCCTGTGGGCGATCCGGGTGGAGGGGGTCGTCGACCGGACGGGCGCCGAGGGCTGGGTGGGGGCGGAGGTGCTGGTCGAGCGCGAGGCGCTCGGGGAGGCCGGCGAGAACCGGCATTACTGGGCCGATCTCGAGGGCCTGCCGGTGGTGACGGTGGCGGGGGAGGCGGTCGGGACGGTGACCGGGCTCTACGAGACGGGCGGCGTGGACGTTCTCGTGGTGAAGGGCGGGCGGGGAGAGGTGCTCATCCCGCTCGCGCCGTACGTGGAGGTGGACCGGGCGGGTCGGCGGATCGTGGTGGACCCGCCGAAAGGCCTTCTCGAGGGGTGAACGGCTCCGAGGAAGGGCCGGCCGGGAGAGGGCGAAGTTCCTCGAGAGGACGATGTGGCCGGGCTGGAGGTGGACATCCTGACGCTGTTCCCCGCGCTGTGCGAGACCTACCTCGCCGGCAGCATCCTGGGGAAGGCCAGGGAGGCCGGCCTGGTGGACGTGGCGGTGCACGACGTGAGGGCGCACGCGACCGGGAAGCACAAGGTCGCCGACGACGCGCCCTACGGTGGCGGGGCGGGCATGGTGATGAAGCCCGAGCCGCTCACCGAGGCCATCCTGGCCGCCCGGGCCCGGCGCCCCGGGGCCCGGGTGGTGCTGACGAGCCCGCGCGGCGCGCGGCTCGATCAGGCGATGGCGAGGGAGCTGGCGGGCCACGGGAAGCTGGTCCTGGTGTGCGGGCGGTACGAGGGAGTGGACGAGCGCGTGATGGCGGTGGTCGACAGGGAGGTCTCCGTGGGAGACTTCGTGCTCACCGGAGGCGAGCTGGCCGCGCTGTGCATCGTGGACGCGGCGGCGCGGCTCGTCCCCGGGGTCCTCGGCAACGAGGAGTCGGCCGGCGCGGAGAGCTTCGCGGGCGGGGTCCCGCTGCTCGAGCACCCGCACTACACGCGCCCCCCCGAGTACCGGGGCATGAAGGTGCCGGAGGTGCTCCTCTCGGGAGACCATCGGCGTATCGAGCGGTGGCGGCGCCGGGAGGCGCTCAGGGCCACGCGGGACAGGAGGCCGGACCTCTTCCATGAGGCCCGCCTCGACGAAGAGGACCTCCGGCTCATCGAGGCCGGGGACGACGAGCTGTAGAGGAGAGCAGGATCATGATCCGCAAGGCGATTGCCGACATCGAGGCGAAGTACGTCCGGAAGGACGTCCCGGACATGCGGGCCGGCGACAGCGTCCGCGTCCACACCAAGATCAAGGAAGGCGACAAGGAGCGCATCCAGATCTTCGAGGGCGTGGTCATCGCGTACCGCAAGGGCGGAACCGGGTCGACCTTCACCGTCCGCAAGACCAGCTACGGCGTGGGCGTCGAGCGCGTGTTCCCCTTGCACAGCCCGCGCATCGACAAGGTCGAGGTCGTCGGCCACGGCGAGGTTCGCCGCTCGCGCCTCTATTACCTCCGCGCCCGCCAGGGCAAGGCGGCCCGCCTCCACCAGGAGGAGGGCGCCGTCGAGGCGCCTCCGGCCGCTCCCCAGGGTTAGGCCCGCGCACCGCAGGGGCGCGGACGTGACGGATCGCCGGACGGGGGCTAACATGGGCGCCCGTCCGTGATCCTTCTCGAGTTCGCAGCTCAGGGTGTCCGCGGCGTCGCGCCCGCGGGAGGCCGCGCGAACCTCCGCCCCGGCTACGTGGTCGTGCCGTTCGAAGGCGCGGCCCTCCGGAGGCTGCTGGAGGCGCTTCTCTACCCGTCGCCGAAGGACGGCGACGCCATTCCCCGCGCCGCCGCCGGGAAGTCCGCCGCGCCCGTACGCGCGGGCCTCACGCTCGCGGGCGACGACCGCGTCACCTACCGGGTCGTCCGCGACTTCGCCGCGGGCGCGCAGCTCCATCGCTTCGACCAGGAGAAGCGCGCGTTCGTCCTCGTGGCGCAGGAGCTCCCCGAGATCGCCGCGTACCTGCAGAAGGCGGCGGGCGTGCCTCCGGTGAGCAAGCTCGGAGCGCTCCTCTCCATCTCGGCCGCGGAGCTGCCCTCGCGGCAGGGCGGCGCCGCGAGCTCCCTGCCGGGCGTGGAGCCCCGCGAGCGCACCGCGCTCTCGCCCGAGCAGGCGAGGAAGCGCATCGGCCAGCTCAGGGAGGAGCTCGAGAAGGCCCGCGTCGCGGAGAAGGTCCAGTACCAGCTCGACGGCCTTCAGTCGAAGCTCTTCAAGCTCGAGGAGGCGCTCAAGGGCGGCGCGAAGGTGCGCGAGGGGCTGGAGCGCGCCGAGGCCGCCCGCGCCGAGCTGGAGGAGGTCGCCCGGGTGGCCGCCTCGCTGGGCGACCCGGTCGCGCGCCTGACCGCCTACGAGCGAACGGCCGCCCGCCGCGACGAGGCGGCGTCCAAGGCGGCCAAGGAGCGCGAGGCGCTCGACGGGACCGAGGCGGCCGGCCCTCCGCTGCCCTTCTGGCGCGACCCGCGCTTCTGGGGCGGCATCGGCGGCGGCGTGGCGCTCGGCACGATCGCGGCGGTGGCGGCGTCGGCCTCCTCCGAGCTGCGCTACCTGTCGGTGCCGGCCATCGCCGCCTACGGCGTGGCCGCCTGGTTCGCCTGGGGCTGGATCGGCCAGGTGGAGGGCTGGGATCGCGTGGCCAGGCGGCGAAGGGTGCTCGACGACTGGGAGCGCAAGGTGAGCGACCAGTTCGATCGCGACGGCGCCGAGGTCCACGCCGCCATGAAGGCGCTCAACCTCCAGCGGGCGTCCGAGCTCAAGGAGCAGGTGGCCCGGCTCCAGGACGCGGACCAGGTGGTGGCGGAGTGGCGGCGCCGGCTCGTGGACTGGGAGACCTCGCCCGAGGCGAGCGGCGCCCAGTCGGAGAAGGCCGCGCTGGAGGAGCAGGCGAGGGCGCTCGAGGCCAGGCTGGGGGTGGAGGCGGGAGGATTCGTGCGCGACGTGCGCTCCGTGGAGCAGGAGCTGCAGCGCGCCGAGGCCGACGCCGCCGCGCCGGCGCACGCCGCGCCCGAGCCAGCGGCGCCGCGGCCTCCTCCGCGCCCGGCCGGCGACCCGCTCCGCATGGTGCTCGAGGCCGCGGCGAAGGAGCTGGGCGGGAGCCCCTCGGCGGCGGCTCGCACCGTGGCCCAGAAGGCGTCGCAGCACCTCGTCGCGCTCTCGTTCCAGCGGCTGGGGGCGATACAGCCCGACGATCGCGGCAACCTCTCGGTGCAGACCGGGGGCCGGCCCGTGGCGGCGGGCACGCTCGCGGCGGTCGACAAGGACCTCGTCTGGCTCGCGCTCAAGCTCGCGTTCGTCGAGCGCGCGCTCGCCGAGGGCAAGACCGTGGCGATCGTGGACGACGCCTTCGCCGGGCTGGCCGAGGGGGCCCGGCGGCTGGCGGCTCGCCTCCTCAAGGCCATCTCCCGCCCCGGTCAGCTCGTCCACGCCACGTCGGATCCCGCCTTCCGCGAGGCGGCGGACCACGTCGCGTGAGCCCGCGTCGGCCGCCGCCCGCATCGCCGTCGCTCGAGCGCGCCGAGACCGGTCGGGCCGGGGAATCGCTCGCCGCCCAGTGGCTGGAGCGTAGGGGGCTGGAGATCCTGGCCCGCAACCACCGCACGCCGCGGGGGGAGGTCGACCTCGTCTGCCGGGACGGCAACGTCATCTGCTTCGTGGAGGTCCGCACGAAGCGCTCCGAGGAGATGGGCACGCCCGAGGAGTCGATCGATCGTCGCAAGGCCCGCCGCGTGGTGGCAGCCGCCACGGACTGGGCGGTGCGCCACGGCGGTCTCGAGCGTCCGATGCGGTTCGACGTGGTGGCCATCGTGCTCGGCGACGGGCCGCCGGTCGTGCGGCATCACCGGAACGCGTTCGACGCGGAGGGGTGCACCGGATGAGCGCCGCGGGCGGGGAGCGCGGCACGCTCTGGGTGGTCGCGACGCCCATCGGCAACCTCTCCGACCTGTCGCCCCGCGCCGCCGAGGTGCTGGCGCGGGTGTCGGCGGTGGCTGCCGAGGACACCCGGCGTACGCGCAAGCTCTACGCGCACATCGGCGCGGCGCCTCCGGCGATGCTCTCCCTGCCCGCCTTCGACGAGCGCGCCCGGCTGGGCTCGGTCCTCGACCGCCTGGCGGCGGGCGAGGAGGTGGCGCTCTGCACCGACGCGGGCACGCCCGGGGTGTCCGACCCCGGCGCCGCGCTGGTCCGGGCCGCATGGCAGGCGGGGGCACGCGTGGTCCCGGTGCCCGGGCCCAGCGCGGCCCTCGCGGCCCTGGCCGGCTCGGGGCTCCCGGCCGACCGGTTCACCTTCGCGGGCTTCCTGCCCCGGAAGGGCGGCGCCCGGGCGGGGGCGCTCGCCTGGCTCGCGGCGCAGCCCTGCACGCTCGTCCTCTACGAGGCGGGCAACCGGACGCGGGAGACGCTGCGCGACCTGGCGGAGGCGCTCGGCGACCGGCCGGCGGTGGTCGCTCGCGAGCTCACGAAGCTGCACGAGGAGCTCGCCCGGGGAACGCTCTCCGAGCTCGGGGAGCGTTTCGGCGGCGACGTCCTGGGCGAGGTGACGCTCGTCGTCTCCGGGCCCGGGGAGGGCATCGCCGCGAGGCCTGCGCCGGAGGAGGCCCGGCCGCTCGACGAGGAGCTGCGGGAGCGCGTCGGCCGCGGCGAGGCGCCGTCGGCCATCGCCCGCGAGGTGGCGAGGGCGCGCGGGCTCAGGCGGGCGGACATCTACGCGCGCCTGGAGCGGCTGAGGAAGGGGTAGCCGGGCACACACCTTCCGCTCATGGTTGAGCGTAGGCCCGCGAAGCGGGCCGAAGGCGAACCGTTCGCGCCTACGCTCAGGATGATCCTTCGGCTTCGGCGCATTCGCGCCTACGCTCAGGATGATCCTTCGGCTTCGGCGCATTCGCGCCTACGCTCAGGATGATCGGACTCTGGCCTGACGGCCAGAGTCCGTCAGAACGTGAGGTGCGCCCCGATCGCGGCCGTGAAGATGTTGCTCTCCTTCAGGCGGAACCGCCGCCCGGGAGCGTCCCAGCGCCAGTCGTAGTTCGGATTCATGAGGGGGTTCGAGGCAGCGCCGCTGATGTTGCCGGCGTCCACGCCCGAGCGGCCGAGCGTCTCGCCGGTGAGCAGGTGATCGGTCTGCTTCTGGTAGGTCGCGATGGCGTCGAAGGTGAAGTACTTCGACGCGCGGAGCAGGAGCGTGAACTTGCCGCCGAGCGTGTAATACGGCTCGGTGAAGAGGAGCTTGCCCGTCGGGTCGGTGAGCTGGTTGTAGAAGCGCTGGCTGGACGTGTATTCCACGGTCCCGCGGAAATCGAGGGACACCTTCTGGCTCGCGCCCGGCTTCTCGAACGGCACGAGCTCGACGCCGAGGGTGATCCCGCCGAGCCAGGGCAGCTGGGCACCCGCGTCCTTCTCCCAGTCCGAGGCCTTGCAGTTCTCCGCGCCGGCGATGGTGTACTGGGCGACGGCGAGCGTGGACATGTCGTCGGCGTGGTCGCAGTTCGAGTAGGTCTTGTTCGACTTGCGCACCGAGGTCGCGTGCACGCGGAAGTACGGATCGGCCGGCCCGAACCGGCGCGACAGGGCGGTCCAGGCGTCGTAGCGCCACACCTGCTCGCCGAGCGGCCCGGGCTTCGCGGGCACGGCGTAGGGCGAGTCCCAGTTGGTCGTGCCTCGGTTCAGGGCGGGGTCGTAGAGCTGGGCGCTCGGGCCGGTGACGTCGAGGCCCACCACCCACGACGAGGTGGTCGGGTCCTTGGCGTCGTTCAGGATGGCCCAGGCCACGCCC
>Ga0335084_10002057_pt1 | contig 19215 bp, 14 predicted proteins | sample Lox_Sample_44_FD_206721 | JGI IMG/M metagenome (GOLD analysis project Ga0335084, IMG submission 206721) | Soil microbial communities from Loxahatchee National Wildlife Refuge, Florida, United States - Lox_Sample_4.4 | ecosystem: Environmental > Terrestrial > Soil > Wetlands | place: USA...
CGGCCTGGATGGCTCGCTCGCTCAACTGCTCGGCGTGCACCTCGATCTGGTTCATGAGCCACGGGAGTTCCATGATTGGCCCGCCTTCCTTGGGTTGTCCGGTGTCGACTCCTGACGACCTCATCGTCTGCCTTACGTCAAGGAGCAAGCGATATGCCACGCTGCGTAAGGTCAGAAAGAATTGAAGATCAGCGGTTTGGGCCGCGGGTGACCGTCTCGACTGGGGCACTGATGGTCCAAATGGGGCTCATTTGCCCCAGCGCGCTGCCCGGTGGATAGGCTAAGTACGCGTTTACTAGTGAGTCGCCCGTGGTACGACGGTTGCTGATACGAAGGCTGCACCGCACTCCATCCACGGAGTAATCGAAACTTAACATCAGAGGCACGGACACGATCGCCGACCAACGCAGGATATGATGCGACGACCCGGTTCGAGGAGGCAATCATGGTGAAGGCGCTGTCGGACGAGGAGCTGGCTCTCACGGACGCGTACTGGCGGGCCGCCAACTATCTGTCGGTCGGCCAGATCTATCTCTACGACAACCCCCTGCTCAGGAAGCCTCTCAGCAAGGAGCACATCAAGCCACGGCTGCTCGGCCACTGGGGAACCACTCCGGGCCTGAACTTCATCTACGTCCACCTGAACCGGTTGATCACGAAGCATGACCTCGACATGATCTACGTTACCGGCCCCGGCCATGGGGGGCCGGGTCTCGTCGCGAATGCATACCTCGAGGGCACCTACAGCGAGGTCTATCCGAACGTGTCGCCGGACGAGGAAGGCATGAGACGCCTGTTCACCCAGTTCTCCTTCCCCGGCGGCATCCCCAGCCACGTGGCGCCGGAGACTCCCGGCTCGATACACGAGGGCGGCGAGCTGGGCTACGCCCTCTCGCACGCGTACGGCGCCGCCTTCGACAATCCCGACCTGATTGTGGCCTGCGTGGTGGGCGACGGCGAGGCGGAGACGGGGCCGCTGGCCACGAGCTGGCACTCCAACAAGTTCCTCAACCCGGTGACGGACGGGGTCGTCCTGCCCATCCTCCACCTCAACGGCTACAAGATCGCCAATCCCACCGTGCTGGCCCGGATCAGCCACGAGGAGCTGGACCATCTCTTCCGCGGATACGGATACACGCCGTACTTCGTGGAAGGTCACGATCCCGCGCAGATGCACGAGCTCATGGCCGCGACGCTCGACACCGTCGTGGGCGACATCCAGCGCATCAAGGCCGACGCCCGCAGGAGCGGCTTCACGGCGCGTCCGCGCTGGCCCATGATCGTGCTCCGCACGCCCAAGGGCTGGACATGCCCGAAGGAGATCGACGGCAAGCGCACCGAGGACTCGTGGCGCTCGCACCAGGTGCCCATGGGCGAGATGCACGAGAATCCCGCCCACGTGCGCCTGCTCGAGGAGTGGATGAAGAGCTACCGGCCCGCGGAGCTCTTCGACGAAGGAGGCCGCCTGAAGGCGGAGCTGGCGGGCCTCGCTCCGCGCGGCAGCCGTCGCATGAGCGCCAATCCGCACACCAACGGCGGCCTGCTCCTGCGGGAGCTGCGCATGCCGGACTTCCGCGACTATGCGGTGCCGGTGCCGTCGCCCGGCGCCGCCACCGCCGAGTCCACGCGGATCATGGGCAAGTTCCTCCGCGACGTGATGAAGCTCAACATGGCGAGCCGCAACTTCCGGCTCTTCAGCCCGGACGAGAACAACTCGAACCGGTGGCAGGACGCGCTCGATGTGACCAATCGCGCCTGGGCCGCGGAGACCCTGCCGTGGGACGACCATCTCGCGCCCGACGGCCGCGTCATGGAAATGCTCAGCGAGCACCAGTGCCAGGGCTGGCTCGAGGGCTATCTGCTGACGGGACGCCACGGCTTCTTCTCCTGCTACGAGGCCTTCATTCACATCATCGACTCGATGTTCAACCAGCACGCCAAGTGGCTCAAGGTGTGTGGTCACATCCCGTGGCGCCGGCCGATCGCCTCGCTCAACTATCTCCTTTCCTCGCACGTCTGGCGCCAGGACCACAACGGCTTCAGCCACCAGGATCCCGGCTTCATCGACCACGTGGTGAACAAGAAGGCCGACGTCGTGCGCGTCTATCTCCCGCCCGACGCCAACTGCCTGCTGTCCGTCGCCGACCACTGCCTGCGCAGCCGCAACTACGTCAACGTGGTGGTGGCGGGCAAGCAGCCGGCGCCTCAGTGGCTCGGCATGGACGAGGCGATCAGGCACTGCGAGGCGGGTCTTGGGATCTGGGAGTGGGCGAGCAACGATCGCGGCGGGGAGCCGGACGTGGTCATGGCCTGCTGCGGTGACGTCCCGACGCTGGAGACGCTCGCCGCCGTCGACCTCCTCCGCCGGCACGCCCCGGAGCTGAAGGTGCGTGTCATCAACGTGGTCAACCTGATGACGCTGCTGCCGCCGGGCGAGCACCCACACGGCCTTTCCGATCACGACTTCGACGCGCTGTTCACGACCGACAAGCCGATCATCTTCGCTTTCCACGGTTATCCGTGGCTGATCCACCGGCTGACGTACCGGCGGAACGGCCACGGGAACCTGCACGTGCGCGGCTACAAGGAGGAAGGAACCACCACCACGCCGTTCGACATGTGCGTGCTGAACGACCTCGACCGCTTCCACCTGGTGCAGGACGTGATCGACCGGGTGCCCAGGCTCGGCGCGCGCGCCGCCTACGCGAAGCAAGCCATCCGCGACAAGCTCATGGAGCACAAGCAGTACATCGGGCGGTACGGCGACGACATGCCAGAGATCACCGGCTGGAGGTGGGGGCAGGAGGCGAGGTCAGCGGGCGTGCGCTCAACCGAGGCCGACAACGTCTGAAGGGATGGAACGGGGCGGTCCTCGGAGGAGGATGACATGCGTGGGGACAGAGCACCGATCGGCGCGATCACGCCGCGCGGGACGGGGATCAACGAGCTCCTGGCGCAGTACGGGTGCGGCCCCGTCAAGTTCACGGGATCAGGGGATGCGCTCTACGAGCGGCATCTCATGTTCGACAACATCGTGGATCCCGCAGCGGTGGGCCCGCGGGAGCGCTACGAGGCCGTGGCCCGCTCCGTGCGGGACGTCCTCTCCCAGCGCTGGGTGCGCACGGAGCACACCTATGAGGCGCAGAATCCCAAGCGTATCTACTACCTGTCGATGGAGTTTCTCATCGGGCGCTCGCTGGCCAACAACATCGTGAACCTCATGCTCGATCCCATCGCGCGGCAGGTCGCCGCGGACGAGGGCCTCGACTGGCTCGCCCTGCTCGAAGAAGAGCCCGACGCGGGCCTGGGCAACGGCGGGCTCGGCCGGCTGGCGGCATGCTTCGTCGATTCGATGGCCACCATGGCGTTGCCGGCCATGGGCTACGGGCTGCGGTACGAGTACGGGATCTTCAAGCAGCTGATCCGGGACGGCTGGCAGCAGGAGCAGCCGGACAACTGGCTGCGGCGGCCTGACCCGTGGGAGGTCCCGCGGCCGGAGGAGAAGGTGGAGATCGCGCTGGGCTGCTCGTTCGAGGTGCGCGGGGGGACCCTGGGCGTGATCGAGGGCCGGCCGTCAAGCCTGCTCGGCATCCCGTTCGACCGCCCGGTGGTGGGCTACGGGGGCAAGACCATCAACACGCTCCGCCTCTGGGCCGCCGCCGCCCCCGAGTCCTTCGACTTCCAGGCGTTCAGCGCCGGCGAATTCGTGAGCGCGCTGGCCGAGCGCCTTGCCGCCGAATCCCTCACGCGCGTCCTCTATCCGGACGACTCCACGAGCATGGGCCAGGCGCTCCGCTTCGTGCAGGAGTACTTTCTCGTGGCTTGCTCGCTGGCCGACCTCGTGCGGCGCTTCCGGCGGGGCAACGCAGGCTGGAGCGCGCTTCCCGACAAGGTCGCCATCCAGCTCAACGACACGCATCCCGCCCTGGCCGTCCCCGAGCTGATGCGGATCCTCCTCGACGAGGCGCACCTCCCCTGGGGGGAGGCCTGGGACCTGACCCGACGAACGCTCGCCTATACGAACCACACGCTCCTGCCCGAGGCCCTCGAGAAGTGGCCGCTCGTCTGGTTGGAGCAGCTCCTGCCGCGCCACCTGGAGATCGTCCTCGAGATCAACCGCCGCCTCGTCGACGAGGTACGGGCCCGCTTTCCCGGTGACCCCGGCCGTGTCGAGCGCGTGAGTCTCCTCGAGGAGGGCTCCGAGCGCAAGATCCGCATGGCCAACCTCGCCATCGTCGGCTCGCACAGCACCAACGGAGTGGCCGCCATCCATTCGTTCCTCCTGCGCACGCAGACGGTCAAGGACTTGGCCGAGATGTTTCCCGAGCGCTTCAACAACAAGACCAACGGCGTGACGCCGCGGCGCTGGCTCCTCCTCGCCAACCCCGCGCTGGCCGGCTGCATCACCGAGGCCATCGGTCCCGGCTGGATCACGGATCTGTCCGAGCTGGCGAGGCTCGGCCCGCTCGCCGGCGACCGGGGCTTTCGGGAGGCCGTGCGTCAAGCCAACCACCAGGCCAAGTCGCGGTTCGCCGAGTGGCTTGCCGCCACGCTCGGCGTGACCGTGGACCCGGGCTCGATGTTCGACAGCCAGGTCAAGCGCATCCACGAGTACAAGCGCCAGCTCCTGAATGCGCTCCGCGTGGTGGTGCTCTACAACCGGCTCCGGCAGAATCCGCAGATGGACATGACGCCGCGGACCTTCTTCTTCGCGGGCAAGGCGGCGCCCGCCTATCACCTGGCCAAGGTCATCATCAAGCTCCTCAACAACGTGGCCGGCACCATCGATGGAGATCCGGCGGTGCGCGGGCGGCTCAAGGTCGTGTTCCTGCCCGAGTACTGCGTGTCGATGGCCGAGCGGCTGATTCCCGCCACCGACGTGTCCAACCAGATCTCGACGGCCGGCTACGAGGCCAGCGGCACCAGCAACATGAAGTTCATGATGAACGGCGCGCTGACGATCGGCACCCGCGACGGGGCGACGATCGAGATGGCCGAGGCCGCCGGCGAGGAAAACTTCTTCCTGTTCGGGCTCACCGCCGAGCAGGTGGCGGCGAGCCGCGGCTGGTACAACCCCCACTGGCACTACGACAACGAGCCGGAAACGCGCGCGGCGCTGGACCTCATCTTCTCGAACCACTTCAGCCGGCACGAGCCGGGCGTCTTCGAGACGCTGCGCGAGACGCTGCTCACGCGGGGCGACCACTACATGCACCTGGCGGATCTCGGGGCTTACCTCGAGGCGGACCAACGGCTTCTCGCACTGTACGCGGATCCGGAGGGCTGGGCAGGCAAGGTCATCCTGAACGTGGCCGCCTCCGGGAGGTTCTCGAGCGACCGCACCATCGGGGAATATGCGCGGGAGATCTGGAGCGTCAGGCCATGTCCTGTTCCATAGCGGGTGCGGGTCTGCCGCCTTTTCCCGCGGACTACCGCGCCTCCGGCGTGCTGCTGCACGTCACCTCGCTGCCCTCGCCCTACGGCATCGGCGACGTGGGGCCGCCGGCCATGGCATGGGTCGACCGCCTCCACGAGGCCGGCCAGGGCTGGTGGCAGGGGCTGCCGCTGGGACCAACGGGTTATGGAAACTCTCCCTACCAGGCGCTGTCGTCTTTCGCCGGCAATGGGCTCCTGGTCAGCCCCGATTGGCTCGTCGAGGATGGGCTGCTGCGGTCGGGCGACTGCGAGGCACACCCGTTTCCGGCCGCCGCCGTCGACTACCCCGCCGTCCTCTCGCTCAAGCGCCGGCTTCTTGAGAGGGCATGGACCAATTTCAGCTTGGGCGAGCGCCCGGAGCTCGGACCCGCCTTCGAGCAGTTCTGCCACGAGCAGGCGTACTGGCTGGAGGATTACGCCCTCTTCCGGGCGTTGAAGGCCAAGCACCAAGGCGTCTCGTACCTCGAGTGGCCTGCGGATCTCGTGCAGCGGAGACCGGCCGCCCTGGCCCGAGCGCGGGGAGAATTGGCGGAGCAGATCAGCCAGCTTCGCTTCTCGCAGTTCCTGCTGTCCCGCCAGGGGAAGCGGCTCAAGGAACATGCGCGGGCCAAGGGCGTGCGCCTGATCGGCGACCTGCCATTTTTCGTGTCACCCGACTCGAGCGATGCGTGGACCAACCCGGAGCTGTTCGTGCTGGATGAGCACCGCCGGCCACGTGTCGTCGCGGGCGTGCCTCCCGACGATTTCAGCTCCAAGGGCCAGCTCTGGGGCAATCCCGTCTACGATTGGGACGCCCTTCGCCGCACCGGCTATCGCTGGTGGATTGACCGCCTGCGCGCCCTGCTTGATCACGTGGACGTGATTCGCCTGGACCATTTCCGTGCCTTCGCAGCGGCCTGGCACATCCCGGCGGGATCGCCGACCGCACGGACCGGCAGGTGGGTGCCGGGCCCGGGGGCCGAGGTCCTGAGCGCCATCGAGCGCGAGCTGGGCGCTCTCCCCTTCATAGCCGAGGACCTGGGGCACATCACGCCCGATGTGTACTCGCTCCGCGACCGCTTCCACCTGCCCGGTATGCGGGTTCTCCAGTTCGCCTTCGGAGGTGGCCCGGACAATCCGTACCTGCCACACAACTACGTCCCCAACACCGTGGTCTACACCGGCACCCATGACAATCCCACCACGCGCGAGTGGTTCGAAGCGCTGCCGGCTCCGCAGAGGCAAAGCGTGTGGGAGTATCTGAAGCGGCCCCCGGGCAAGAGCGACGAGGCGGCGTGGGAGCTGATCCGCCTGGCGTGGTCGTCGGTGGCCGCCCTCGCGATCGCTCCCCTGCAGGACGTGCTCAATCTGGGAGGCGAGGCGCGCATGAACGTCCCCGGACGTGCTGAGCACAACTGGCGCTGGCGCTGCTCCCGCGAGATGCTGTCCTCGCCTGCCTTCGAGCGCCTGGAGGAGCTGACGAGCAGCTCGAGCCGGTCGAGCGCGCCTCGACGTCCCCGGACAAGTGGCGCATCGGCGTCGCCAGGACTTCCCATCGGGAGACCCTAGATCCATGAGCGTCCATCCATTGGCGGGACGGCCGGCCGCACCCGACCTCCTGGTCGATGTCGGCGCGCTCGAGCGCGCCTACTACGAGCGCCGACCCGATCTGTCCGATCCCAGCCAGCTGGTCAGCTTCGGCACGAGCGGGCACCGGGGTACATCTCTGAGCGGAAGCTTCAACGAAGCGCACATCCTCGCCGTGACCCAGGCCATCTGCGACTACCGGCGCCGCCAGGGCATCGACGGTCCGCTCTTCATGGGCAAGGACCCGCACGCCCTGTCCGCTCCGGCGCAGCGCAGCGCGCTCGAAGTCCTCGCCGCCAACGGTGTCGCCACCGTCATCCAGCGACGCGACGGCGTCACGCCGACGCCCGTGATCTCCCACGCCATCCTGGTCCACAACCGCGGGCGCACGGGCCAGCTCGCGGATGGCATCGTCGTCACGCCGTCCCACAATCCGCCCGGCGACGGTGGATTCAAGTACAACCCGCCCAACGGCGGGCCGGCCGATACCGACGTCACGGGCTGGATCCAGGATCGTGCCAATTTGCTCCTGCGCGAGCGCAACCGGGCCGTGAAGCGCACCCCGTGGGAGTCGGCGCTGAAGGCTCCCGCCACCACCGAGGTCGACTTCGTCCAGCCGTACGTCGATGACCTGGCGAACGTGATCGACATGGGCGCGATACGATCCGCCGGCCTCGCGATCGGCGTCGACCCGCTCGGCGGCGCGGCTGTGGGGTACTGGGCCCCCATCGCCGAGCAGTACGGCCTGGACATCACGGTGGTCAACCCGAAGCTCGATCCGACGTTCCGGTTCATGACCGTCGATCACGACGGGAAGATCCGGATGGATTGCTCCAGTCCCTACGCCATGGCCGGCCTCGTCGGGCTCAAGGACCGGTTCGACATCGCCTTCGGCAACGATCCCGACTCTGACCGGCACGGCATCGTGACCCGCTCCATGGGGCTGATGAACCCGAATCACTACCTGGCCGTCGCCATCCGGTATCTGCTCGAGCGCCGGACCAGCTGGCCGGCGACGTCGGCCATCGGCAAGACGGTCGTGAGCAGCGGCCTGATCGACCGGGTGGTGCATCGCCTCGGGCGATCGCTGCGCGAGGTGCCCGTCGGGTTCAAGTGGTTCGTGGATGGGCTGCTCGACGGCTCGTGCTGCTTCGGCGGGGAGGAGAGCGCCGGGGCGAGCTTTCTGCGCATGGATGGGACGGTATGGACGACCGACAAGGACGGGCTCATCCTCGGCCTGCTCGCCGCCGAGATCACGGCCTGCAGCGGGAAGGACCCCGGGGGGCACTACCAGGAGCTCGCAGCGGCCCTCGGCACGCCGTACTACACGCGCATCGATGCGCCCGCCACCCCCGAGCAGAAGCAGCGCCTGGGGAAGCTGTCGCCGGAGGCGGTGACCTCGAGCGAGCTGGCCGGCGATCCCATCGTGGCGAAGCTGACCCGCGCGCCAGGCAACGGAGCCCCCATCGGCGGCCTGAAGGTCGTCACCGATCGGGGGTGGTTCGCGGCGCGCCCCTCCGGCACGGAGAACATCTACAAGCTCTACGCGGAGAGCTTCAGCAGCCAGGCTCACCTCGACGCCCTCGTCGTTCAGGCACAGGAGATCGTGGGCCGTGCGCTGGCGGGTTGACCCTCCGTGACCGCCGACGACATTCTCGCCCTCGACTTCGACGGCGTGCTGTGCGACGGCATGGCCGAGTACTTCGAGACGAGCCGGCGCACCGCCGCGAAGGTATGGCCCCACGACGCCGTGCCCGGCGATGAATTCCTGCCCGCCTTCCGGCGGCTCCGGCCCGTCGTCATGACGGGCTGGGAGATGCCGCTGCTCCTTCGCGCCATCGCGCACGGGCGGCCGGAGGCGGACATCCTCCGTGACTGGGAGTGCGTGCGGGACAGGGAGGTAGCGACGGAGTCGCGCGCCCGGGAGCTCCCTGGCCTGCTCACGAGCACGCTCGACGAAATGCGCCGCGAGTGGATAACCGCCGACCGCGCGGGCTGGATCGGACGCAACGTGCCGTACTGCGGGCTCGACGAACTGCGCCGGCTCGTGGGCGAGCCGGCGCGCGCCGTGCTCGTCACCACCAAGGAAGGGGAGTTCGCCCGTCTCATCCTCGATGACTGGGACGTGAAGCTGGCCGACATACAGGGCAAGGAATCAGGAACTCACAAGTGCGACAATCTGCGAGCGCTCATCGACGCCCACGTGAAGGCGCACCGTCGGCGGCCGCGCCTGTGGTTCGTCGAAGACCGCCTCGCGACCCTCGAGCACGTCACCAGCCACCCGGACCTCGAGGATGTGGGCCTCTTCCTGGCGGCCTGGGGCTACAATACGCCCCGGACGCGGGCGAAGGCGCAGGCGAGCCCGCGGATACACCTCCTCGAGCTGGACCAGTTCAGGCGAGGCCTGGGTGCCTGGCTCTGAGCGCGCCGGCCGCGCCGGATCGGGACCGGGTCCGACTCCTCCCGAAGCCGACCCACGCCCTGGTTTGCGAAGTCTTGCCAGCGCCCGTGGGATTGTGGCGTGATGGTCGACCGCACGGAGGGACGGCGATTGGGAGCATGAGCTACCGAGACGGCGGTAGAAGGTCCACGGTGCGGTGGTTCGCACTGGCCGTTGGAGGGCTGATTGTTTTCGGGATGTGGGCCGGCCCCGCGACGGCCGAGGACGCCCCGGGACCGCCGCCGGGTCCCCCGCTGGAGCGGCTCTTTGCCCCGCTGAGGGAACAGATCAAGGGTCTGCCCGCCTTCCTGGGTGACACCGACCTCAAGGTTCACTTCCGCAGCTACTACTACAACCGCACCACGCCGGACGATACCCAGAACGAGGCCGAGGCGTTCGGCGGCTGGATCACCTACCAGTCCGGCTGGCTCCTCGACACGTTCGCGATGGGCGCGAGCTTCTATGGCTCAGCGCCGCTCTACGCTCCGGACGACAAGGACGGCACGTCCCTGCTCAAGCCCGGGCAGAAGGGCTACTACGTCCCGGGTGAAGCGTGGGGTGCGCTTCGCTACGGGGAATACGCGCTCCTCAAGGGCTACCGCCAGCTGGTCGATCAGTCGTACATCAACCCCCAGGACAACCGGATGACGCCGAACACCTTCGAGGCTCTCACGCTCGGAGGCAAGGTGGGCTGGGTCCAGTACCTCGGGGGCTTCGTCTGGAACATCAAGACGCGGAACTCCGACGAGTTCGTCGCCATGTCCTCGGCTGCGGGCGCCAAGGGGCAGCACGATGGCGTCGGCCTGTCCGGCGTCCGGCTCACACCGGTGAAGGATCTGCGGATCGACGTGACGAACCAGTACGGCGTCAACATGTTCAATACCATCTATGCGGAGGGCGACTATCTTCTCGCGCTCAGCGAGAACTGGAGGCTCCGCCTGGGCGCCCAGTTCACCGACCAGCGCGCCGTCGGCGACGCCATCCTGGCGCCGGCACACGGTAAGTACTGGGTGACGCAGGCCGGCGGGACGCGCCTTCAGCTCGGCTACCGGGAGCTCACGCTGACGGCGGCCTTCTCGGTCACGGGCAACGGCAACAACATCCAGAATCCCTGGGGCAGCTTTCCCGGCTACCTCTCGATGATCGAACTGGACTTCGACAGCGCCCGGCAGAAGGCCTGGCTGATCGGCGCGGCCTACGACTTCTCGAAGCTCTTGACCCCTGGACTGAGCGCCAATGCCAACCTCGTCTGGGGCGTGGACGCCGTCAACCCGTCCAACCAGAAGACGGCGCCCAACCAGGCGGAGTACGACTTCACGGCCGACTATCGTCCCCCGTTCAAGGTCCCGGTTCTCCGGGGCATGTGGTTCCGCTTCCGCTCGGCCATCGTCGACCAGCAAGACGCCAAGACCCTCGGCTACCAGTTCCGCATCATCCTCAACTGGGACAGGGACCTCATCTAGATCTGCGGTCTTCTGCAAAGACACCACCGCGCGCTCAGCCGCGCCAGGAGGAGTGACCGATGGCATTCCGAATCGAGAAGGACTTTCTCGGTGAGAAGCAGATCCCCGAGGATGCCTACTACGGCATCCAGACGCTCAGGGGCAAGGAGAACTTTCACATCACGGGCATGCCGGTGTCCCGGGAGCCGTACTTCGTCAAGGCGTTCGGCTATGTGAAGAAGGCCGCCGCCATGGCGAACCGGGACCTGGGCGTGCTCGACCCGAAGATCGCCGACGCCATCATCCGCGCGTGCGACCGGCTGATCGCGGGCGAGCTGCTCGAGCAGTTCGTGACGGACTTCATCCAGGGGGGCGCGGGCACCTCGACCAACATGAACGCCAACGAGGTGATCGCCAATCTGGCCCTCGAGAGCCTGGGGCACAAGAGGGGCGAGTACCAGCACGTCAATCCCAACGACCACGTGAACTTCGGGCAGTCCACGAACGACGTCTACCCGACGGCCTTTCATCTCGGCCTTATTCTCCGATTGGAGAGCTACATGGAGGCGCTGCGCCAGTTGCGGGACGCCTTCTTCGCCAAGGGACGGGAATTCGAGAAGGTCCTCAAGATGGGCCGCACCCACCTGCAGGACGCGGTCCCGATGTCCCTCGGGGCCGAGTTCCAGGGGTGGGGGACGACGATCGGCGAGGAGGTTCATCGGATCGGCGAGGTCCGCAAGATGCTGCAATCCGTCAACCTCGGTGCCACCGCGATCGGCACGACGGTGACGGCTGCGCCCGGGTACCCCGAGCTCGCGACGAAGCACCTCTCCGCCATCACCGGCATCGAGTTCACCCTCGCCCCCGATCTGATCGAGGCCACCTCCGACACCGGTGACTACGTGCTGCTGTCGGGCGTGCTCAAGCACACCTCGACCAAGCTCACCAAGATCTGCAACGACATCCGCATGCTCGCGTCGGGGCCGCGCTGCGGATTCAACGAGATCAACCTCCCGCAGATGCAGCCGGGCTCCTCGATCATGCCGGGCAAGGTCAACCCCGTGATTCCGGAAGTCGTCAACCAGACCGGCTTCCTTGTGATCGGGCTCGACCTCACCGTCACCCTCGCGGCGTCCGCCGGGCAGCTCCAGCTCAACGTCATGGAGCCCGTGATCACCTTCGCGCTCTTCTCCTCGATCACGGCCATGGAGCGCGCCGTCACCAGCCTGCGGGTGAACTGCGTGCAGGGCATCACCGCGAACGCCGAGCGCACGCGCGACATGGTGCTCAATTCCCTGGGCATCGTGACCCTGCTCAAGCCCTCCCTCGGGTACAAGCAGTGCGCCGAGATCGCCCGGGAAGGCCACGAGACGGGGAAGAGCCTCCACCAGATCGTCGTGACGGAGCGGAAGCTCCTGACCCAGCAGAAATGGGAGGAGATCTTCTCGTTCGAAAACCTCATCAGCCCCAAGTTCGAGCCATGAACCCGCAGGCGGGAATCCGCACGGGGGCGACGCCATGACGATCTCCATCCTGCTGCAGTTCGTGGTCGTGCTCGCCGCCATCTGGATGGGCGCGCGCTCGAGCGGCGTGGGCCTCGGCCTCTGGGGCGCGGTGGGGCTGCTGATCCTCGTCGTCGCCTTCGGGGTCGACCCCACCTCGCCCCCCATCGACGTCATGCTGATCATCCTGGCGGTCATCATGGCCGCCTCGGTGATGGACGCCGCCGGCGGGATCGATTTTCTCGTCCGCATCGCCGAGCGCGTCATCCGCGCCAACCCCAAGTACGTCACGATCGTGGCGCCGCTCACCACCTGGAGCTTCACCTTCGTTGCGGGCACCGGCCACATCGTCTATCCGTTGCTCCCCGTGATCTACGAGACCGCGCACCAGAGCGGCGTCCGGCCCGAGCGGCCCATGGCCATCGCGACCATCGCCTCGCAGCAGGCGATCACCGCGAGCCCGGTGGCGGCGGCGACGGCCGCGATGATCGGGCTCTTCGCCGAGAAGGGCCTGACGCAGTGGGGCCTGCCCCAGATCCTGATGGTGTGCGTGCCCGCCACCCTGACGGGCGTCCTCGCGGGGGCGATCGTCTCGATGTTCGTCGGCAAGGATCTCGAGCACGACCCCGCGTACCAGGCGCGCCTCAGCGCAGGGGAGGTCCCGCCGCCGACCGCCGCCGCCGAGCGGCCGCCTCTCAAGGCGGCGGCGAAGCGCTCGGCGCTCATCTTCCTCGCTGGCGTGGCGCTCGTCGTGCTCTCCGGGTTCTTCCCCGCGCTTCGACAGCTTCCGGGCGCGAAGGCTCCCCTTGCGATGCCGACCGTGATCGAGATCATCATGCTCTCCGTCGCGGCCGTCATGCTGGTGGCCACGAAGGTCGCGGTGGACGAGGTGCCGAAGACGGCGACCCTGCGCTCCGGCGTCGTGGCGGTGATCGGCATCTTCGGCCTGGCGTGGCTGGGCGACAGTTTCATCGGCGCGAACCAGGCCGTGATCGTCCCGGCGATCAGCGCCATGACCGAGGCCGCGCCGTGGACCTTCGCCATCGGGCTCTTCGGCGCGTCCGTCCTGCTCTACAGCCAGGCCGCGACGGCCCGCGCGCTGATGCCACTGGGGATAGCTCTCGGCATCCCGCCCCAGTTCCTGATCGGGGCGTTCCCCTCGGTCAACGGCTACTTCTTCATCCCGACCTACGGCTCGCTGATCGCGGCGATCAACTTCGACCTGTCCGGGACCACGAAGATCGGCACGTACGTGCTCAACCACTCGTTCATGATCCCGGGGCTCGTCGCGACCTTCGTTGCGGTGCTGACGGGACTCGTGCTCGCGAAGCTGATGTTCTAGCCCTGCTCCGAAAACGATTGCCCGGCGGCGGCGTCACCCAGCGATGAAGAGCAGCCACGGCGTTCCCAGCACCAGGAACACGAGCAGGCAGAAGACCGTGGTCAGCAGGCCGAGCCGGTAGAGCTCGACTTGAGTCAGATAGCCGCTGCCGACGAAGATGACGTTCTGGCTGCCGCCCTGCGGGGTGATGGTGGAGAAATAGCTGCTGGCGAACAGGAGCGCGAATGCCATGAGGGGCGCGGGGACGCCGGCGCGCACGGCGACGTCGAGGAACACACCGAAGAGGGCCAGTACCTGCGCCGACTGGCTGACGAACATGTAGTGCATCAGCACGTAGAGCACCAGCAGCACGATGTAGGCGACCGGCCAGACCATTCCGCCGAGCAGGGCCGTCAGCCGCCCGCCGACGTAGCCCATGAAGCCCAGCTCGTTCAGCTGGCCGCTCAGCGCGAACAGCACCGCGAGCCAGAGGAAGGTGACGAGGGTGCTTCCGTGCAGGTTGAGGTCGTCCAGGGTCAGGACGTTGGTCGCGAGCAGCGCGCCGAGGCCGGCAAAGGCCACCGCTGTGAGGCTCAGGTGCAGTTTGTCGCCCGTCACCCAACCTGCCACCATCAACGCAAAAACGACCGCGACGATCCGCTCGTCGCGGGCGAGCGGTCCCATGCCGTGTAGCTCCTTCCGGGCGATTGCGGGCGCATCGGGCGTGTCGGTCACCCCTGGCGGGAAACGCCAATAGATGAGGACAGGAAGCAGGAGGATCGCCGCCAGCGCCGGAACCGACGAGGCCAGGAGCCACGTGCCGAAGTCGATCTTCACGCCGTATTGCGCCGCAAGCGATACGCCGATCGGGTTGGCGGAGGTGGCGGTGAGCCACAGGGCCGAGGAGACGCTGAGGCTTGCCAGGCCGCAGAACATGAGATAGCCGCCCAAGCGACGCCCGCCCTCGTCCTCGGGCCGGGAGCCGCTGCTCTGCGCCAGCGACAGGATGATCGGGTAGAGCACGCCGCCGCGCGCCGTGTTGCTCGGAAAGGCGGGCGCGATCAAGGCGTCGGTGAGAAACACGCTGTAGCCCAGGCCGAGCGTCGACCGGCCGAACGCGCTTACGACGAGCAGGCTGATGCGCCGCCCGAGCCCGGACTTGACGACGGCGCTCGCAACCACGAATGCGACCACGACGAGGAGTACGCTCGAGTTTGCGAATCCGGCGAAGGCCTTGCCGGGCTCGACCGTACCGGTGAGCACGACTGTTCCCACCGCGAGCAGCGAGGCCGTGAGGAGCGGGAACGCGTTGACGATGACCGAGACGATGGCCGCGGCGAAGACGGCGAACAGATGCCACGCTTGAATGGTCAACCCGGCCGGGATCGGCGCGAACCAGATGCCGACAGCCAGCGCGATGGACAGGACCTGCTTTGCCAGCGCTGGCCTCATCGGCTTGGCACGCCGGCAGGCGCGCCAACGCGCGCCCGGCCCTTGAGGCCGACGCCCCGTCCGCTCACGGCGCCGTCTTCGGCATCCATCACGTACTGCCACTGGAAGGTGTACTCGCCGGTCGCGCCGGCGTAACGGCCGGTCCCGCCGACGAAGGTGCCCACGATGCGATTTCCGCTGCCGACCGCCTGACCCTTCAAGTCGCTGTACACCATGTCGCCGCGCTCGTCGGTCCAGATGCAGCGCCCCTGCATGCCGGCGGTGCTGTCGGAGAAGCCGATCGCGTGGGCCTGGAACCCCACTGCCGGCCGCTGCGCCCCGGTGAGCAGTAGCGACCCTGTGAGATCGAAGATTGCCGCGCGGTGGTCCGGCCCGAGATGCAGCGTCCGCCGCGTTCCCGCGGCTGTCCAGCTGCCCTCGAACTCGCGCCATTCGTCGGCGGACCGCGCCTGTGGGGCGCGGTCGCCCGCCTGGCCGCACGCGGAAGCGAACAGCAGCGCGGTGAGCATCAGCGCTCGGCGACCCCTCCTGTGCAGCCGGTGTTGACGGGAAGTCACTTCCGTGTTCATAGATGCCCTCCTCGCGCCGTTCGTGCCAAAGTCGTGATCAGAGATCAAATGGGAACCACGAACCACAGATCGACATGGCCGGCTCGGAGCCTAGACGCGCGGCGCCATCGGGTCAAGAGCGTTCCGCTCCGCGCCCCGCGACGCCGCTCGAGCGTCGAGGGCCTGTCGGCCGAGCTTCCCGGGTTCCTACATGTGTCGCAGAGGAAGCCTTCGACTCCGGGCTATACTGTGGCGTGCGCAGCCGGCAACATCCCGATGACCGGAGCAGGCTCACGAAAGGGAAAGACGTGATCGCTACGATGGAACGACGCAGGCTCCTCGCGTGGTTGCTGGTGCTTGTTCTGGCGCTGACGGCCCCCCTCCCGGTGACAGCCCAGCCGGGCGGCCCGGCTGCAGCCTTCACCCCGGAGCAGCTCGAGCAGGTGGCTGCCCCGATCGCGCTCTATCCGGATCCGCTCCTGGCCCAAGTCATGATGGCTTCGACGTACCCGCTGGAAGTAGTCCAGGCGGCGCGCTTCCTGAAGGACAACCCCAACCTCAAGGGTGATCAGCTCAACGAGAAGCTCAAGGAGCAGACCTGGGACGACAGCGTGAAATCGCTCCTCGAGTTTCCCGAAGTCCTCTCCCTGATGGACGGAAAGCTCGACTGGGTCCAGAAGCTCGGGGACGCGTTCCTGGGTCAGCAGAAGGAGCTGATGGACGCTATTCAGCGCCTCCGCGCGCGGGCGCAGGCCCAGGGCAATCTCAAGAGCACGCCACAGCAGACGGTGACGGTCGCGCCCGCTGCTCCGGCGCCCCCGCCGGCGCCCGGCCAGCCTCCGCAGCCCCAGACCGTAGTCGTCCAACAGCAGCCCGCGACCGTGATCACGATCGAGCCGACCAATCCGCAGGTGGTCTACGTGCCGTCCTACAACCCCACGGTCGTCTACGGGGCGTGGCCGTATCCGGCGTACCCGCCGGCCTATCCGTACCCGCCCGGCTACGCGTTCGGCGCCGCGGCCCTCTCCTTCGGCATGGGCATGGCCGTGGGCGCGGCGGTCTGGGGCAACTGCAACTGGAACAATGGGAGCGCGGACGTGAACGTCAGCAACTACCAGAACTACTCGAAGAACGTGAACCGGTCGGACCGCGCAAACGAGCGCGTCTCGCACTATCAGCAGGGACAAGGCGGCAATCGGTCGGAATGGAAGCACAACCCGGAGAATCGCCGCGGCGTGCAGTATCGCGACCAGGCGACACAGCAGCGCTACAACCGCGGTGGCGCGGCCAGCCAGCAGGGCATCCAATCTCGCGAGCAATTCCGCGGGCGCGCTGAGCAAGGCCGCCAGGAGCTCGGGCGGGGAGGCGCGGGTACCATGGGCGCGGGCGCTCAGGGTGGTGGACGGGCGCAGGGGCTTGGCGGGGCCCAGGGATCGTTCGAGGGGCGTGGCGCGGGCGGGGGGCGTGAAGCGGGCGCGTTCCAGGGCATGGGGTCCGGCGGCCAAGCCAGGGACTTCAGCAATCGGGGCCAGTCCAGTCGTCAAAGCATGGGTGCGAGCGGAGGCAGAAGCGGCGGGGGCCGGACCTCCGGGGCGTCCAGCGGAGGCGGGAGATCGGGCGGAGGCGGGAGGTCAGGTGGAGGCGGGAGATCCGGCGGCGGAGGCCGGCGGTGATGAGGATCGTCGTGGAGGGATCGATCATGCATCAACTTCGGACAGCGCGCGCGCCGCGCCTCTGGCGGCGCCTCATCGGCAGTGTCCTCGTGATCGCCAGCGTGTCGGCCGGATGGGCGCCGCCCGCCGCTTCCGGTGCTATGGCGCAGCGCCGATTTGAAACGATCGAAGAGGCCGCGCAGGCGCTGGTGGACGCCCTCAAGAGCGGGAATCAGAAAGCGATGCTGGGCATCCTCGGCGATGACGGAAAAGGGGTGGTCTCGTCCGGAGACGAGGTGGCCGACCGAGACGCCCGCGCGCGCTTCGTGACCGCGTACGAAGAGAAGCACCGGCTCGAGGCAGGGGGCGGCAAGGTCGTCCTCGTCGTGGGGAGCGACGACTTCCCGTTCCCGATTCCCATCGTGCCGGACGGCCCGAGCTGGCGTTTCGACACGGCCGCCGGCAAGGAGGAGATCCTCAACCGGCGGATCGGGCGGAACGAGCTCAACACGGTCCAGGTGTGCCTCGCCTACGTCGACGCCCAGCGCGAGTACTACGCGCGCGACCCCGACGGCGATGCGTTGCTCCAGTACGCGCGGACGTTCGCGAGCAGCCCGGGAAAGCGGGACGGGCTCTACTGGCCCACGAACCCGGGCGAGCCACCCAGTCCGCTCGGGCCGTTCGTCGTCAAGGCGAGGGGCGAGGGCTATTCCAAGAGCTCGAGCGCTCCGGTGCCCTACTGGGGCTACTACTACCGGATCCTGACCGCCCAGGGGAAGGATGCTCCGGGCGGGGCGTACGACTACCTAGCCCACGGTCACTTGCTCGGCGGCTTCGCGCTGGTCGCGTTCCCCGCCCAGTACGGCGTGTCGGGCGTGATGACGTTCATCGTCAATCAGAACGGCGTCGTGTACCAGAAGGACCTGGGTCCGAACACCGCGACCATCGCCCGGGCGATGAAACAATTCAATCCCGACAGCACGTGGAAGAAGGTCTGAGGACCCCGGGAGCGAGGTCGTCCCAGCTTCTCAGTCGATGTTGCCCTTCTTGTACTGGTCGTACAGGAAGCCGCCAATGAGACCTGCCCCGGCGCCGGCCGCCGCGCCGAGCGCCGCGTTCCCGCCGATCGCCCCCAGGGCGGCTCCGCCGGCGGCGCCCATCAGGGTTCCGCTGGCTGTCCGCGAGGTGGTCGTGGTGCCGCACCCGGCCACCGACAGCGGCAGGAGCACGATCATGGACACGGAGATCGCTCTCTTCATGATTTTCATCACTTTCCTCCTTTGCAGGGCCACTGCGCGTTCAGAGAGCGCATCAGCCCGACGATGGGGGATTCGTTCATGAGCGCACTGTCGTCCTGGCGCGCCTGCGCCCATGCGATGAACACACGGACGCCGTCCTCTCGCGTCGTGCCCTCCGGATAGCAGGTGATCCGCTTCATGTCCTTCAGCTCTGCCAGGGCGTTGTGGTATCCGACGGCCCCGGTGAGAAAGCCGACACAGTAGTGGATGGCCTCCTTGCGGAGCGTATCGCTCTCGGGCGTGGTGCAGACGTCGAGCAGGTCGCGTGTCGTCTTGAGATAGAATCGGGAGACCTCGACCGCCGAGGCCAGGCTCGGCCACAGCGCGAGAGCCACCACCGCTGCCAGGATGTACCGCCGCATTTCGCTTCTCCTTTCAGGGTAAGACCTCGGTTGGAGCCCTTCGGCACCGTCACGATTATGCCTCATCTCGATCATCGACCGGATGTAAATCGCCTTCGATGGCCGAGATTTTGGGTCTAGGCGTGCGGTTGACACCGCGAGCCGGGCAGTCTACCGTCGCCAGTCAGGGGCAGGGGGACCCTGAGTCGATGTCGAG
>Ga0335084_10002058_pt1 | contig 19213 bp, 18 predicted proteins | sample Lox_Sample_44_FD_206721 | JGI IMG/M metagenome (GOLD analysis project Ga0335084, IMG submission 206721) | Soil microbial communities from Loxahatchee National Wildlife Refuge, Florida, United States - Lox_Sample_4.4 | ecosystem: Environmental > Terrestrial > Soil > Wetlands | place: USA...
CAGCGGCGCTGAACGTTTTCTTCCGCAGCCCTTCCTGAATAGCCCCAATGGTGAGAGTGGCAATGTCCATCGTTATCGCTCGATCACTTTCGGAACCTTGAAGTAGCCGGCGCCGGCTTGCGGCGCGTTCTTCAGGGCCACTGCGTTCGCCAGGGTCGCTCCCTCCTGGTCGGCGCGAAGCGTTGCCGTATCCTCCGCCTCGTACAACACCTGAGCCATGGGCGCCACGTTCGCGGTGTCGAGTTCGTTCAGTTTCTCGATATGCGTGAGGATGTCATCCAGATCGTGCGCCATGCGCTCGACCTCGGCTTCGGTCAGTTCCAGATGGGCGAGGTCGGCGACATACCGTACCTCCGTTGCAGTGATTTTCAAGCGCCAGCCTTTCTACGGGAAATCCGATAGATCCGGCTCAATACCGGATCCGCAATCGACTCGGCCTCGTCGGCCGTTCTCCCAGCGTGAGTCTCTACCTGCGGCGGACGGCGTGGCACGCCAACCCGGAACTCCAAAGCCTGCGGCGCGGCCTCACCCAGCAGATCGGCCATCTTTCTCAATATCTGGCCTCGCAGGGCGTACAGGTTCCGCTGCCACAACGCATCGTCCACTTCCACAACCAGGCGTTCACGAACCAGCGCCAGCGGCCGGGCGCGCAGCGCAAGCCTCTTGCCGACCGCGGCAGGCCATGCGGCCATGGCCATTGCTTCTGGCGTGAGATGGGCTCGCGCCTGTGTCCATTTGGCCAAAGTGCGCCCGGCGCGTTCCATAGCGGGTGGGGGAAACGTTAGTTTAGCATCATGGTGCTCATTCTGGCGTCGCAGTCCCCGAGGCGGCGCGACCTGCTCGCAAGCGCCGGGCTCACGTTTGAAGTACGGGTCACCGGCCTCGAAGAAATCCGCAATCCCGGCGAACCCGCGGCCGATTACGTGGAACGGCTGGCGCGCGATAAGGCCTTCGCTCTTGATGCCTCCCCTGGTGAATGGATCCTCGCCGCCGACACGACCGTTGTCGCCGGCGACGAGCTGCTCGAAAAACCATCGTCTCCGGAAGATGCCGTTCGCATGATTCGCCTTCTGGCCGGCGCCTGGCACGAAGTCCTCACCGGCGTCTGTCTTCGTGACGGCTCCCATTGCTGGACAGCCGTGGAATCCACCCGCGTGCACTTTGTTCCGATGAGCGAGGCCGAGATTCAGGAATACGTCGCGAGCGGTGAACCGATGGACAAGGCTGGCGCCTACGGCATCCAGGGCCTCGCTTCCAGGTTCATCGATCGCGTCGATGGCTGCTACTTCAACGTCGTTGGCCTTCCGGTCGCGCGGGTATTTGCCCTGCTCAAAACTGCCGGCTACAAACCGTAACGCTCACTCATCCACTCGCGAAACGACTCCGGCGCCTCCATGGTCGAAAGACGCCCCTGGCGGACCAGTGCCCAGGACGCAAACTTCGGGTCGGCCTTGATTTCGGCCAGCGTCGTCGGCGGATCCAGCTTTCTCACGAATTGCAGCCCCACCGTCCAACTCTTCGGATTCTTGGGATCCTGGCTCGGCGCGGAGATCACTTTCGCCAGCCCGACAATCGCCGATTGCCCGCCGCTATGGTAGATGAAGACCCTGTCCCCTTTCCGCATCGACTGAATCGCCTTTACGGCCTGCGGGTTCGTCACGCCATCCCAAACCGTTTGCTTGTCCCGCGCCAGATCGTCGATTGAATAGGTCCCTGGCTCCGTTTTTGCTACGTAACATCCCATGCTTTGCACCTCGCATCCATTGAATTACAGCAACTTACGCCAATTCCAGCCTGACCATGGAACCTTGGTGCCGGAGCATCGGTTGGATTGGCGCCGCCGGGTTATGTTGTACAATCTTTCATAAAGTCATGTTCCCATGCTGGAAAATGGGGGGCGGTGTCCTTTCGGTGCGCTTCCATGACCGGCTGGGCCAGAGTGAACTTTGCAACAAATCGAGATAATCATGTTTGTGCCTTCCACCTGTCTTCGCCTCGCTCTCGCAACAGGAATGTTGGCTCTCGGCGCGGCCGGCCAGACGCCGGCTCAGCCCCCCAAATCGGAGAAAACAGAACCCGCCAAGCCGGAAACCCGAACTGCCGACATCGCCGTGGCAGGGCTTGCGGCTCCTGTCGATCCCAACACCTACGTCATCGGTCCGGAAGACGTCCTTGGCATCCGCGTCTGGCGTGAGCAGGATCTCTCCACCGGCGTGATCGTTCGCCCCGATGGCAAAATCACTCTCCCTCTCGCCGGCGAACTGCAGGCGGCAGGCATGACGCCAACACAGCTCACGGCGAAGGTGGTCGATGCCTACTCGAAGTACCTCAACCGGCCCGAGGTCACCGTCTCGGTGCAGCAGGTCATGAGCAAGCGGTATTTCATCACCGGCAAGATCTCCAGGCCCGGCGCCGTTCCCCTCGTCACCCCGACCACGGTCTTGGACGCCATCACCATGGCCGGCGGCTTACAGGACTTCGCGAAGACATCGAAAATCGTGATCGCTCGCGGCAAGGAGCGCATCAAGTTCAACTACAAGGAAGTGGTGAAGGGCAAGAACCTTCAGCAAAACATTTACCTGCAGCCTGGGGATTACATCATCGTTCCGTGATCCGGAAGCAGTCGATCGAGGAGGACCATGCAGCCCGCGAATCCTGAAACCGGTGCTGTCCATCGCCGCATGATGGACATCGAAGATTACGTTGACACGATCCGTCGTCATCGCTCCTGGATTCTCGGCCCAATGCTCGTGGGCCTGGTGGCTGGTGTTGTTACCGCCTATCTTTGGCAGGACTCTTACGTAACCAGCGGGCTCATCCGCGTTGTTCCGGCCCAGGTATCCCAGCGCATTGTCGAGTCTTCGGTCAGTGACGAGCTTGCCATGAAGCTGGCGCCGATTTATCAGACCGTCACCCAGCGAACCAACCTGATCAACCTGATCCAGACCTACAATCTCTACCCCGACGACCGGCGCAAATACCCCATTGAGGATGTGGTGGAAACCATGCGCCGCGACATCAAAATGGGCTCGGTCCGGACGATCGCCGCTTTAAATCCCGGCAGCCGGACTTCTGGCTTCGCCTTCACCCTCGAGTACACCTATCACGATCGCCGACTCGTCGAAAAGGTCTGCTCCGACCTCATCAGCAGTTTCATGAACGAAAGCGTGCGGCTCCGCTCCACCCAGTTCACGCAAACGAACGAATTCGTCCGTGAGCAGCTCGATCAGTCCCGCAAGGAATTGAAGGAAATCGACAACCGGATCATGGAGTTCCGCACCAAGAATTTCGGGGAATCTCCCGAGCAGGAGCAGGCGCTGAATCTGCGTATCACCACACTCGAGCAGACCACCTCGAATCTCAACAACAACGTCAGCCGCGTGCAGCAGGAAAAGCTTCAGCTCGAGGCGTCGCTGCGGACACTGCAGGATCAATGGGCCGCCATGCAGGCTCCTGTCGTTGTCGAACCGCAGACGCAGCAGGCGAGGAACGAAAAGCTGTCCGCGCTCGACAAGGAAATCAGTCAGGCGCAGGAGTACCTCACGAATCTCAAGGAGCGCTATCGCGAGGATCACCCGGATGTGCAGCGCGCCCAGAGCTTCTTGAATGCCCGGCTCAAGGAACGCGAGCAATTGCAGAATGAGGTGGCGAGCGTGAAACCGGAACAGACCCGGCCTCGAGTCTATCAGCCCAACCTCAATACCCCCGAGGCGCGCCGTCTTCAGGCCGACATATCCCGCGTTCGCTCACTCATTCAATCCAAAGACCTCGAACTCGAAGACATTTCACGCCAGCTCAAAGAAGCGCGAGAAAAAATCCGCGGCTACATGGCGCAGCTTGAATCGAGCCCCGCGGCCCAGCAACAGTACCAGGAACTGGTGCGGGAGCGCGAGCTTTCGCAAAAACGCTACACCGACCTCGTGGCCAAATTCGATGTCACCGAACGAGCCAGCGAACTCGAAAGCCGGAAACAGGGAGAAACCCTCGAAGTGCTCGATCGCCCCATCATTCCGCTGGAGCCTTCCAAGCCAAAGCGCCCTCTCATTATTGCGGGCGGCGCCTTTGGTGGCATCCTGATCGGAATGCTACTCGCCGGCGTTCGCGAAATGAAAGACACTTCCTTGAAGAATCTCAAGGACGTTCGCGCCTACACCAAGCTCGCCGTACTCGCCAGTGTGCCGCTGCTTGAGAATGATCTCGTCGTCCGCCGCCGCCGCCGCCTTGCATGGCTTGGTTGGGGGGCTGCCCTTCTGGCCAGCGTCCTGATGATGGCCGGATCCGTCGCCTACTACTATCTGTATACGAGCCGGGGCTGAGCCCGGGAGGAGAAGCGAGCCATATGAGCCGAGTTCACGACGCGTTGCGAAAGGCCGAAGCAAATTTCACCGCGGTTCAGAGAAGGGCCGAGGCCGAAGCCTCTGTTTCGACTCCGCCCCCTGAATCCCTGAAATCCGAGCCGATGCCTGCTCCCGTACTCACTGAGCTCCTCGAACGAGTTCCGATGGTTCCCCTCCAGCTCTCTCCCGACGCTTCTCTTGTCGACCTTGCGCGTCCTAACGAAGCGCCCATGGAGGAGTTCCGCACTCTGCGGACGCGCCTCAACCACCTTCAGGGTCTTCAGCCAATTCACTCGGTGGTCGTGACGTCCCCATCCCCGGCCGAAGGCAAGTCCTTCACCGCCGCAAACCTCGCGCTCGTACAGTCGCACCTCGACGGCAATATGACCTTGCTGGCGGACTTCGATTTCCGGCGGCCCGTTCTCCACCACCTTTTCCAAATCGAACGGACTCCGGGCGTAACCGACTATCTTCAGGGAAAGGCCCGCTTGGAAGAGGTGCTCCGCCGCGTCCAGGGCACCAATCTCTTCCTCTTGCCTGCCGGCGAGGCGGTCATCAATCCCCTCGAACTGCTCAACCTCGCCGAGGCGGGCCAGTTGCTCGAGACTCTCCCGACCATGTTCAACTGGGTCATCCTCGACACGCCGCCCCTTCTGTTCGCCGCCGACGCAAACCTGCTCAGCTCCATGTGCCATGGCACGATCATGGTCGTTCGCATGGGGGCGACCACCATCGACTCGGTCACGCGCGCCATGCAGTCCCTGTGTCAGAACAACCTTCTGGGCATCGTGGTCAACGGCGCGCAGAAGAGCGAGCTCTACCACAAGTACACCTACTATCATTCGTATTACTACTCGAAGCCCGAAGAAGCATCCGAGCCGTCGTCTCCCCAAGCGGTTGCCACGACCGCATCCTCCTCTGCCACCGACGACGAGGACGACGACTGAACCTCTTTCAGCCGCGCCGCAGCACAAGCGCGGAGTTTTTGCTCCCGAAGGCGATGCAGTTCGCCACGGCGACTTCTACTGCCTTCTTCCGCGCCACATGCGGCACGTAGTCCAAATCGCACTTTGGATCGACCGCGTCCAAGTTCAATGTCGGCGGCACGATACCATCCCGCATCGCCAGTACCGTGGCCGCAACGCCCGCCGCCCCGCAGGCGCCCTGCGGATGCCCGATCACACTCTTTAGCGCCGACCCTGCCAGCTTGTACGCATGCCGTCCAAACGCCAGCTTCACTGCCTGCGTCTCAATCCTGTCGTTGAGCTCCGTCGACGTTCCGTGATAGTTGAGGTAGTCCACGGCTTCGGGAACCAGATCCGCCTCCGCCAGTGCCATTCGCATGGCCCGCGCGGGTTCTTCTCCGCATTCCTCCAACCGCACCCTGTGGAACGCCTCGCACGTCGATCCAAAGCCGCTGATCTCCGCGTAGGGACGCGCTCCCCGCGCGAGCGCCCGCTCGTGATCCTCCATCACGAAAAACCACGCGCCTTCCGCGATGACAAAACCGTCGCGGTCCGCCGAAAATGGCCGCGATCCCCGCTCGGGCGCGTGGTTCCAACTTGTCGTCATGATGCGCATCAATTGAAAGCCCCGGATGATGAGCGGGGCCAGCGGGGCATCCACTCCGCCCGCCACGATGATTTCCGCCGCTCCGCATTGAATCTGGCGCATCGCGTACCCCAGGGCGTCTGTCGACGACGTGCAGCCGTTCGAAATCAGATGGCTGAATCCGCGCAGGCCAAATCGCATTGAGATCTCGCTTGCCAGGGTGCCCGGCGTCGAACTGGGAATCACGTACACGCTGCACTCGCGACTCCGGCCTTCGTAATAGAGGCGGAACTGTTCCTCGCTAAATTCCTGCGCCGCCCCGCCGCTGCCGGCAAGCACCCCGATGCCCCGCAACTCCTCCTTGCTGAGCTTCCCCACATCGATCCCCGCATCGGCGAACGCCTCCGCCACCGCGGCCCGCGCCAGCGGAACGGACCGCGACACGTGCCCCCGGTCCTTCGGCGATACGTGGTCCTCCTCGCAAAAACCGCGCACTTCGCCGGCGATCCGCACCGATAACCGCGACGCGTCGAATCGCGTAATCGGTCCCACTCCGCTGCGGCCTTCCACGGTCGCCTTCCAGAAAGCCTCGCGCCCGATTCCGTTTGGACTGACTGCGCCAACCCCTGTAATCACCGCACGGCGCTTCATGGCAAATCGCTAGTATAGGCTTTATGGCTTCCGCCGCGCCTCCGGCGCCAGGCCTTGTGGCCCGCTTCTGGCCACTCTGGGTGTGCCGCGTTCTTGCAGGCCTCGATGTTGGCCTCTATGGCGCCCTTCTTGTGCTCGCCTGCCTTTGTTTCCATTCCTGGCTGCGCGGCGAATTCTGGTGGTCGAAGCTCAATGTCGCCGGCTCATTCTTCTACGGAGAGCAAGCCTTCCAGGCCGGACTTGGGCATGTCACCTTGGCTGGAACCGCGTTGCTCCTGCTCATATATTCCGCGCTCGGTGCCGTCCTGGCTTTCATTACCCCGCCCCCTCCTCGCTGGTATCGCTCCCTGATGGTCGGCCTCGTAGGTATCTTTCTATTTCAGCTTTTCGCCGACCGCTGGTTGTGGAGGCACTTCCACCCCTTCGCAGCCGCGTATTTTCCTCGCATTGCCACCATCCCTGCGAATCTGCTGTTCGGTCTGTCGATGATCCGGCTCGGCCGGCGTTCCCTCGCGTTGGGACGCGCTTTCGGCGGCCTGCCCCCTCCCCCTCCTCCTCCAGTGCCCCCGCCTCCTCCCGTAGCTGAACCCTCCCCGGCCCCGTCTTCTGATCCTGCTCCCGCAGATTGTTGATCGGGTTCGCGTTAGGCTAAACTAGTAGCTTCGATTGTCTGCTGTGGTGTTCATCTGCTGTGAAACGCCCTCTTCTTTTTTCACGTCTCTCCATAGGCGCAGAGTGAAAGGATCTTGACGACTGCCAATGAAAATCAGGCATAGTTGCCTGGACGCCCTTCTGCTTTGCACGCTTTTCGGGACGGCCGGCTACAGCCAAGCTCCGGCCCAACCAACCCCGGCACCTGCTCCACCACCGAAACCGGCGGAGACCAAGAAGCCGAATCCCTTCGAGTCCGTGCCAAAGACCGAAGAGGCGCCCCAGCCACCGGCCCCCAAACCGGCTGAGACCAAGCCGGGCGCGCCTCCGCAGATGGAGCGCGTGAAACCCGCCGGGGAACCCAAGCCCGAAGAGGCCAAGCCAAGTCCGGCGGAAGTGCCTGACGTCGTCGAGGCCGTCGAGTTTCGCGGCGCCCGCCGCGTTCCCCAGGACACCCTGCGCGCGATGATCTTCACGAAAAAGGGCGACAAGGTCGATCCCGAAGCGCTTCACCGCGATTTCATGATCCTTTGGAACAGCAGCCGCTTCGATGACATCAGCATCGAAAAGGAGCCCGGCCGCACCGGCTACATCATTCGGTTCGTCGTCACTGAACGCCGCGTCATTCGCTCTATCAAGTACGAGGGCAACAAGTCGATCACCGTCTCAGAAATCCTCGATCGCTTCAAGGAGCGCAAGGTCGGCCTCAGCGTCGAACAGCAGTACGAACCCGGACGCGTTCAGCGCGCCACCAATGTCCTGAAGGAATTCCTCTCCGAGCGCGGGCGGCAGTTTGCAACGGTCACGCCGGAAATGCGCCAGATTCCTCCTTCTTCGGTCGAGCTGACGTTCAAGATTCAGGAAGGCGCCAAGGTCAAGGTCGGCAACATCGACATCGTCAACAACCAGGTAATGAGCGATCGCGCCGTCATCCGCGCGATGAAGAACCTGAAGCCCATCGGTGTCCCCCATGGGCTTTTCCTTGAATTCCTCTGGGCTCGCACCTTCGACTCCACGAAGCTGGATGAAGACAAAGACCGGATCCGTAACTTCTACCAGCAGCATGGATACTTCACCGCGCGCGTGACTGATTCGGAGGTGAAACTCCGCGACACCGGCGGTACGGGCACTTCCATTCCGCTGATCCACCCCAACAAACCCGGGAAGGCGGCCGATCTCACCATCACCGTCGAGGAGGGGCGCCAGTATCACCTCAACAAGATCAATTTCCAGGGCGTGAAGCTGTTCCGCACTCCCGAAACGCTCATGCGGCCGATCTTTGGTATGGCCGAGGGCGACGTCTTCAGCACGGAAAAGCTCTCAAAGGGTTTCAAGAACCTGCAAAAGCTCTACGGCGAGTTCGGCTACATCGACGCCGTGCCCGAACCAAACTTCGACATTGTGCCTAACTCCGACAAGATCGACCTCACCATCTCCGTCGACGAGGGCAAGCAGTTCTTCGTTCGCCGTATTGACTTCCAGGGTAATAACACCACTCGGGACAAAGTCATTCGCCGCGAATTGCTGATCAACGAAGGCGAAATGTACAATACCCGCCTTTGGGAGCTCAGTATTCTCCGCCTGAATCAGCTCGGCTACTTCGAAGCTCTGAAGGAAGAGGAAGCCGCCACCATCACTCGCGATACGAAGAACAACACGGTCGACATCACGCTCAAGGTGAAGGAACGCGGTAAAAACTCCATCAGCTTGAACGGCGGCGTCTCGGGCATCGCTGGCACCTTCATCGGCTTCGGTTATTCCACCAACAACTTCCTGGGTCTCGGCGAAACCCTCAGCTTGAACGCCGAATTGGGCGACCGCGTCCGCAGCGCGACGTTCGGGTTCACGGAACCATACTTCCTCGACCGCCCCATCCAAACCGGATTCACGATTTACGTACAGCGTTTCAATTACGATCAGGGCCGCGAAGTCTCACTCCTCACGGGCCGCAACCTGATCCCGTTGTTCGACGCCCTCGGCAAAGACAACCTGCTGAATTACACCACCAACGGCTACGGCGCGACGGTCTTTGCCAGCACCATGCTGAAGCGCTCCTTCGCCCGCGTTGGCATTACGTACGGCATCGACCGCTCCAACATCACGGCCAATAGCCTCTCGGCGCAGAACTTCTTCAGCTATTCCAACTTCCTCAATTTCGCCGGCCCGAACCAGCTCGAGGGGATCATCACCAGCCGCATCATTCCCTCCTACACCTACAACACGGTGAATCACCCGATTACCCCGACCGCCGGCAAAAACTACTTCGCATCGCTTTCTTTCGCCGGTGGCCCGCTGGGCGGGAACGTGAACACGGTCGAGCCCACTCTATCTGCTACCTATTACCGTGCAGGCTTCAAGAAGGGCCACGTCATCGGTATGCGCGGCCTCACCCGCATGGTGATGGGCTATGGCGGCAAAAACGCTCCCCCCTATAACCGCATCATCATGGGTGGCGAGCAGGACGTTCGCGGATTCGACATTTGGACGATCAGCCCCTATGCGTATGTGCCGAGCTCCGCTTCCATCCCCGTCCTCAACGAAGATGGGTCCGCGCGTACTCAGAAAGTAATTGGCAGCGACGGAAAAATCACTACCGCGACGGTGACGCAGACCATTCCCGTCTACCAGCTCACCTTCCCCGGCGGTGACACTCAGCTTCTCAGCAACTTCGAGTACCGCATCCCGATTTTCGGTCCGCTGGTTCTCGCGGCCTTCTTCGACGCGGGCTGGAACCACATTACGTTCCCCAGCCAGCTAACTCTCAACCAGAGCCGTGTCGACCAACTGAATAGCGATTTCCCGCAGGTTGGGTTCGATAACCGGGCCTATATTATTCCTGGCACCGAGAAGGTTCGAACTTCCACCGGCCTCGAACTGCAGATCATGATGCCGGTCGTGAATGCGCCGTTCCGCCTCTACTACGCCTATAACCCGACTCGTTTCGACGGGATGTTGGCTCCCCCGGTCGCCTTCGACCGGTCCATGTTCCCCAACAACGCCACGTATTTGTCCGCGATAGCACGCTACGGTGCGTCCCTGCTCTATCCGGAGCGCAAAACATTATTCCGATTTACCATCAGCCGCACGTTCTAAACCTGTGGCGGTGCTACGATCGTAAAAGTCAGGAGTGACTGTACAGTGAAGACGACGAACGTCATGAAGTTAGGCCTGGGCCTGGTGGCCCTGGCGGTGACTATCCCCGGCATGCGGGCCCAGGCGCCTACGCCGGCCAGTTCCGCCAAGGTGGCCATCATTAACATTCAAGGGGCGATCCTTGCCACAAAGGACGGCGAAAAGGCCCGTAACGACATCCAAGCTAAGTTCGCCAGCCGCGCCAAGGAAATGGAAGGCCGCCAGGCCGAAATCCAGAAACTCCGCGACCAGTTCCAGAAAGGCTCCAATACCCTCGGCCAGGAACAGCGCGATAAGTTGAGCCGCGACATCGACGACAAAACCAAGCGCTTCCAATGGGACTCGGAAGACCTCCAGAACGAAGTCCAGCAGGAAGAGCAGAAACTCGTAAATGACATCGGTCAGCGCATGGTTACCGTCATCGATGAGATTGCCAAGGAAAAAACTCTTGCCATCGTCCTTGATGTCAGCAGCCAGCAGAGCCCCGTCCTGTGGGCCGCCAACGGCATCGACCTGACCCGCGAGGCCGTCGAGCGCTACGACAAGAAGTTCGGTGTCACCAGCGGCGCTCCTGGCTCCGCTGCTCCAGCGGCAACAACCCCGGCTGGCACCACGCCGGCAGGTTCGGCCGTTCGTCCCATACTTCCGACGCCCGCGCCCAAGCCCCCCGTGGCCGCACCGAAAAAGCCGTAACAACTTCTGCGTGAAAGGCTACCGGATCCCGGTAGCCTTCACCCGAAATGCCTCCTGCCATTTCCCGCCTGCCGGAATCGTCTGTAACTCCTGATACTGCCCTCGTTGTGCCGCGTTGAACGCATTAGTAATGCCTGTCATCGGCTCAAAGCAGATGAACGACCGCCCCGGCGGGGCGTAAACCACGGCCACCGGATACTTCGGACCGTACTCTACCTCTAGCTTCTTTCCCCCGCTCTCCACCGAAAAAACCGCCGGCGTCGTTAGCGACGTGAAGACGTCGTCCAACGACTTGCCCTTCAACTCGACGGTCCCCGAATATGGATTTGGCTCCCGCGCGCCCGTCGGCACCAGGGTCGGCGATAGCACCACGCGCTCCTTGGCCGGCAGCGTCACCTTCCACTCGTCCCGCGGAACGTCGGGCAACTGGAAGTAGGGATGGTAGCCCAGAGACAACGGCAGCGGCTGGTTCGACAGGTTCTCGACCATCGTCTCAACCTCCAGCACGCCCCCTCGCAGCCGGTAGGTCATCTCGATGTTGTGCGCGAACGGGAACTGCGCCATCCACTCCGGGTACCGCCAGAACTCAATCCGGCTGGTTACCTCCGCGACCTTCCCGTTCGCCTGTGACCGGACCACCTTCCATTCCTTCGTCGCCGACAGCATCCCATGAATCGGCTGCTTGTTCCCGTCTTTCCTGTAGTTCCCCAGGTCCGGGTTCAACCGGTACTTCTTCCCATTCGCAAAGTATTCCTCGCTATCAATCCGGTTGGCCCACGGCCACAGCAGCGGATTGCCCGCGAACGTCGCTTTCGCGGGCGACCCGGTCGGCCAATACATCACGTTTTTGCCGTTCACAAGCATGGCGTACGCGTTGTTGCCCAAGGAAGGCGCCACGTACACTTCTACACCGGCGCTCTTGTCGCCCAACACATACACCTCGACCTCGTCGATCAATCGTTTCTCAATCGTGTAGTTCGCGGCGGAAATCATCGTCGGAAGCAGGAAAAGACAAAGTGCGGCTCGCATCAGCCGCTATTCTATGCTGACTCTCTGCATCAGGTCACTGGACATTTGCCAGCGCGGGATCGCGCGGATCGAATGCCGTCTCCTGCTGGCAGCATACGCACCGGCCCGGCGAGTACGTCCGAATGCCGCATACCTCGCACCAGTATGTAATCACCAGCCGCTTCCCGCCCCGGTAAATGAACAGAGCCCGCTCATGAATCGGATCAATCCGGAACCGCCCCTGCCCGGTAAATTCTCCGACAGCTTCGAATTCCTCGTCCTTCAACCGCAAATCCCGCAGCACGGCCACTGTCGGTTCGTCCCCTTCGAGTGCCACGGTCTTCCCCTCGCGCGTAATCAGCGCCGGCGGCTTCAAAGGATCCTGCGCCAGATGCCCCCGCACGGTTTCCCGTTGCGGCGCACCAATCGCCGTCAAAGACACTACAAGAAATCCCAGCGCCAATCGCCGCCCCACAGCTTCATTGTACCGTCCGGTGGTACAATCGCGTTTCGATGCAACCCAAGGTTGCGCTATTCGTCACCTGCCTGGTTGACCAGCTTTTCCCCCGTGTCGGACTTGCCATGGCGGACGTGCTGGAACGTGCCGGATGCGCTGTAGAATTCCCCGAAGACCAGACCTGCTGCGGACAGCCCGCGTTCAATAGCGGATACCACGATGAGGCTCGCGCCGTCGCCCGCCAGTTCCTCAAAGCGTTCCGCGGCTACGATTACATCGTCGGCCCCTCGGGCTCCTGCGTTTCCATGGTTGCCCACCATTACGCCGAAATCTTCGCCGATGATCCGGCCGTCCTGCTTGAATCCAACACCATCGCCCGCAAGACCTGCGAATTCTCCCGCTTCCTCACCGACGTATTGAAGGTCGAGCATGTCGGCGCGCGGTTCCCCCACATCGTGACGTACCACGACAGTTGCCACGCCCTCCGCGAGCTCAAAACCAAGGAGCCGCCACGCCGTCTGCTCAAACAAGTCCGCGGGCTCGAACTGGTCGAAATGGAAGCCGCCGAGGAATGTTGCGGTTTCGGCGGAACCTTCTCCGTCAAGTTCCCCGAGCTTTCCGGCGCCATGGCGCGCGCCAAGATCGACAGCATTGCCAAAACCGGAGCCGAATTCGTCGTCTCCATCGATTCGAGTTGCCTGATGCAGATTGATGGCGCTCTGCGCCGTGCCGGTTCGCCCGTCCGAACCATTCACCTTGCCGAAGTCCTCGCCCACTCCTGATCTGATGGCCCAATACGAATCGCCCTCTATCGAAGCCACGCTGGCCAACACGCGCCTGCAAACGACGCTGTACACCAGCACCGCCCGCAGCATGGCCAAGCGCCGCCATGGTGTCGAGCTTTCTGTACTGCCCGACTACCAGGACCTCCGATCGCTCGCCCACCAGATCAAGCGGCACACCCTCGAGAATCTCGACTACTACCTCGAAATGGCCGAGCGCCAGGTCGTCGCTCGCGGGGGCAAAGTCTTCTGGGCCCGTGACGCTGAAGAGGCCGCCGCCTACGTTCTCGACCTTGCCCGCCAGCGCGGCGCGCGCCGCATGGTCAAGTCGAAATCGATGACGACCGAAGAGATCCACTTCAACGAGCGCCTCATTCCTGAAGGTCTCGATATCGTCGAAACCGACCTTGGCGAATACATCGTCCAGCTTGCCGAACAGCGCCCCTACCACATCGTCGGCCCGGCGCTTCACATGAACCGCCAGGATGTCGCCGAGCTCTTCGAACGCAAGCTCGGCATTCCGCACGAAGAAGAGCCCGAAAAGCTCACGAAAATCGCCCGCAAGCTGCTGCGCGAAAAATTCCTCGCCGCCGACATCGGCGTTTCCGGCGCCAACTTCGTCGTCGCCGAAACCGGAGCCATCGTCCTCGTCGAGAACGAAGGCAACGCTCGCCTCACCACCTCCGCTCCGAAGATTCACGTCGCCGTCGCCGGCATCGAGAAGCTTCTGCCGCGCATGGCCGATCTCGGCGTCTTCCTCGATCTTCTTGGCCGCAGCGCCACCGGGCAGGCCCTCTCCGTCTATACCTCCATCCTCGCGGGAGCGCGCCGCCCCGGCGATCTCGATGGTCCCGAGGAGTTTCACCTCATCCTCCTCGACAACGGCCGCACGCGCCTGCTCGCCGATCGTGAAAAGCGGGAATCGCTCTTCTGCATCCGCTGCGGGGCCTGCCTCAATTACTGCCCTGTGTTCCGTAAGATCGGCGGCCACAATTACCCTGGCGCCTACTCCGGCCCCATCGGCTCCATCCTCACGCCGCAATATCAGGGCATCGCTCATTCCCCCTGGCTGCCGTTTGCCTCGAGCCTTTGCGGTTGCTGCGCCGAAGTGTGCCCGGTCAAAATTGACATCCCTAAAATCCTGTTGGCCCTGCGCGCCGAAGTTACCGCCGACGCCGAAAAGGAATCGCGCAATCGCTGGGAGCGATGGGGCTTCCGCGCCTGGGCCTGGGTCATGCGCCATCCCAAAATCTACGAAATGGCCGGCGCCGTCGCCGCCGGCATGTTCCCTGAAAAAAGTGAAGTGCTTCTGCGGCTCGGCCCCATCGGCGCGTGGAACAGAACCCGCGAACTTCCCCGTCCCGTCGCCCCGAGCTTTCGCTCCCTGTGGCGCACCCGTCGAGAGGGAGGCCTCCAATGAGCCGCGACGCCATCCTCCACAAGGTGCGGACCGCCGTGGGCCGTAGCGTCGGCTCGCCGCCCTCCGATCCGCCGCCCATTCCCGAGCGGCACTTCGCCGCCGCTGTCGAGACCTTCCGCGCGTGCCTCGACAAGCTTGGTGGAACCACCCGCGTCGTGGCTTCACCCGAGGAAGCCCGCGCCGCCGTCCGCCAGATCCTCCAAGGCCGGCCGGCGCTCGCCGCCAGCCACCCCTTCCTCACAACGTGCGGCATCGGCGGACTCGACAATGTCCGCAAGGGAATCGAGGACCCCAGCGCCTGGCGCGCCGCGTGCGCCGAAGTCGACATCGGCATTACCAGCGCCGACTACGCTCTGGCTCGCACGGGCACACTCGTCATGCTCGCCGGCCCCGAGAATCCCCGGCTCGTGTCACTGCTGCCGCCTGTCCATATCGCCGTTGTCCCGCTGAACTGCCTCATCGGCAGCCTGGACGAACTGCTGGCGCGCGAGCCGCGCGTCTTCGACCGCACGGCCAGCCTCGTTCTCATCACCGGTTCCAGCCGCACCGCCGATATCGAACAAATCCTCGTCCGCGGCGTTCACGGCCCCGGCGAACTTCACGTCATCTTCGTCGCCGCCTGATCCGCTCTACGGCGAGATATACAGCATCGACGTTTGCGAGTCCGCACTCGCGTCCAGGCTCGTGTGCTGTGTCAGCCCGTACTGTTGCCAGAAATCCCGCCACGCGCCGTTCGGCAGTTCCGGCTTGGCCGGATCGAACACGAGCACCTCATAACCGCTCCCCGAGGTCCGGATGCCGGCGATCACCGTGATGTGCGATTTCCCATTCATCCAAAGCGGACCGTATCTCATGAGAAGGTCGCGCATGTAGGCGGGCGACGGAGTCATCGGCGGTAGCATCGTCAGCCCCAGGTCGTTCGCAAAGTCCGCAATCTGGTTGTTGTTGATTCCGGGATTGTCGTCGTACAGCTTGCTCCACTTTTGCACGAGCGACGGATCGGGATGATCGATCTCGCACGACTGGGTCTTCCGCTGCCGCCACGCGATCAGCATCTGGCCGCTCGCGTACCAGCACGACATGTCCTTGTCCTGCGGGATGAGTTGCATGCCCGGCACGACGTAGTTGATCGTCGGCTTCTGGGGGATGTACACGATCCCCGGTGTCGCCATCGAGCTGAACATCCAGTTCTTGCCGTCCGCCGTCGGCTTTTTGCACCCTACGTAGTAGTGCAGGTACCAATTCACCTCCGGCGCGGACCTCGTTTTAAAGTTCGCTTCAATCAGGTCCCACGGATCAAGTCCGTTGGCCCTCGCCACCGAAACCCAGCTATCGCCATCCTTCACCCGATACGGCTTGCTGTTCGGCGGCACGTAGGTTTTAGGAACCTTTGACAGCGGTTCCCTTTCGATTGGCATCGGAAAGCTCCTCCTCGCCACATTATGCCTGTCTAAAAGCCTCCCAACAATTGCCTAAATCATCCCCAGTGGCACATCGTGATCCGGCGCTGGGAAATGCCGGTCGATCAGTGCTACATCCTCCGCCGAAAGCCGCCACCCCGCTGCCCCAGCGTTCTCCTTGACATGTTCTACATTCCCGGACTTCGGAATCGCGAAAATCCCATCCCGCGTCAAAAAGTTCAACACAACCTGCCGGACCGTCTTCTGCAACTTCGCGGCAATCTCGCTCAGTACCCGCCCACCGCGCGACGACGCCTTGGGAAAGCCGCCGTGCCCGAACGGGCTGTATCCCATCACCGCAATCCCATGTTTCCGGCAATAGGGCACCAGCTTTCTCTCGATGCCCCGGTCCCCCAAGTGATACAGCACCTGGTTGCACGCCAGAGGCTCATGCCGCAGCGCTCCTCGTGCTGCTTCCAGTTCGTCGACGTCGAAATTACTCACCCCGATATGCCGCGTCATCCGGTCGCGTACCAGCGACTCCAACCCTCGCATCGTCTCTTCAATCGGATGGTTCCCTGCCCAGTGCAGAAGGTACAGGTCCAGCCGTTCCACGCCCAGCCGGCGCAGACTCCGTTCACAAGCCCGCCGCGTGCCGTCATAGGAAGCATTCGTCGGTAGCACCTTGCTGACGAGAAAAATCTTCTCGGGCCGCCCGCGAATCGCCTCTCCTACAACCTCTTCCGCCCGACCGCTCCCGTACATCTCCGCCGTGTCGATCAGCGTCATGCCTAATTCAGTCCCTGCGCGGAGCGCCGCCACCGCCTCCTCCCGCGGGTCCTGCTCGATCATCCAGGTACCCTGGCCGATCAATGGGGTCGATTCCTTCACCATGACTGCTATCATCCAACATGCCCACACCGACGACGACGAAACTCACGCTCCCCGACGGGAGCACGTTGCAGGGCTTTCCAACCCTGGCCGCCCAAACCGCGGCCTGTTCCGCAGCATCGAACCTTCTCACCCAAGCCGCCCCTCTGCTTGCGATGATGCACTGCCAGTCGAAAGTGCTGAACCTTCTCCACCCACTGATCGATATCATCCTGGCGTTGCCAAACCCGCCCCTGCAAGCCCTACAGAATTTTGCGAAGGCCGCGGCCGATCTTCAACCCTTGCTTACCATCACTCCGGCGGCTCTTATCCCCTTCGCCCGCGATCTCCTGTGCCTCGAGATTCGCAGCCTCACCTGCTTCCTCAACAATCTCAAGGCCGCCCAATCCCGCCCCACCACCCTTCCCGCCGTCCTCTCCTCCTACGCCCCCATCGTCAATCCTCTGAACCTCGCCAGTAGCTTCTTTGCCGCGGCCGGACTCCAAATTCCCCAGCCGCCTGCGCTCTCCGGCGATGTCGCCGTCGACGCCACGGCTGTTAAGACCTTTGTTGCAACCCTGCAATCCGCCGCCGACTCGCTCGGCGGCTGCTAGCATGCGTCGCTCATTGTAACGGAGCCGCGAGCGTCAGCGAGCGGTTGCTCGCAGAGTTACGGCTTGCTCCGCAGCAGCCTCAGCCCGTTGAACGTCACTAGAAACGTCGCCCCCATATCCGCCGCCACGGCCATCCACAGCGTTGCCAGCCCCGCCATCGCCGCCGCCAGAAACGCCGCCTTCAACACCAGCGCGATCGTGATGTTTTCCTGAATTACCCGCACTGTCCGCTTCGAGTGACGCAACAGGAACGGCACGCGCCGCAGATCCCCGGCCATCAGCACCACGTCCGCCGTTTCCATCGCCACATCGGCGCCGTGATGTCCTACCGCGATCCCCACGCTCGCCCCCGCCAGAGCTTGCGCATCATTCACCCCATCGCCCACCATCGCGACGCTGCCGTAATCAATCCGCAGATTCCGGATCGCCACGGCCTTGTCCTCCGGCAGCAGGTCGCCCCGCGCCTCATCGACACCCAGCGCCGCGCCGATCGCCCGCGCCGTGCCCGCGTTGTCTCCCGTCAGCAGCACCAGCCGCTCCAGCCCCTGCCGCCGCAGGTCCTCCATCGCCTCACGTGCCTCCACTCGCGCCGGATCATGAATGCCCAATAACGCCCACGCCTCCGTATCGCTTCCGCACGCCACCACCGTTTGCTGCGACGCCGCCATCGTCTCCAACCGCCGCGCGATCTCCGGAGTCAGCAGATTCTTCTCACGCAACATCCGCGCGCTGCCTACCCAAAACGTCCGTCCGTCGATCTCCGCTTCCGCTCCGCGCCCATGCAGCGACCGGAATCCCATCAGCGCCGGAGAATGCACACCCTTGGCTTTCGCGTACCGCAAGATCGCCTTTGCCAGCGGATGCTCGCTCGACATCTCCAGCCCGAATAGGTCTTCCAATACCTCGTGTGCCGACCGGCTGTTCACCGGCTCCAGCGTCGTCACCTCCGGCTCGCCCCTGGTCAACACGCCCGTCTTGTCGAACGCAATCGCTCGTAGCCGCGCCGTCTCCTCCAGGTACGCCCCACCCTTGATCAGCACCCCGTGCCGCGCCGCGGCTGTCAGCGCCGCCACCACGCTAACCGGCGTCGAGATCACCAGCGCGCACGGGCACGAAATCAGCAGGATGACCATCCCCTGGTAGAACCAGTGCTCCCAGGTTCCGCCCCCTGCCAGCGGTGGAATCACCGCCACGAAGAACGCCAGCAGAAAAACAATCGGCGTATACACGCGGCTGAACCGCTCGACGAGCTGCTCGCTCGGCGCCCTCCGGCTCTGTGACTGCTCCACCATCCGGACCATCCGGGCTAGCACCGTATCGGATGCCGGCTTGGTTGTCTTCACCTCCAGCATCCCGTTCTGGTTCATCGTGCCCGCCCAGACTTCGTCTCCATGCGCCTTCTCCGCCGGCAGCGATTCGCCCGTAATCAGCGCCTGGTCCACATACGACGTCCCGCGCACCACCGTGCCGTCGAACGGCAGCCGTTCGCCCGGCTTCACCCGTACGATCGCGCCGACCTTGATCTGCTCCACCGGAACCCGGTGTTCATGCTCGCCGCGATGTTCGTCGTGCGCGTGATAGTGCAGCAGCGTCGCCTCGACTGGAGCCACCTGCACCAGTCGTGTGATCGCATCCCGTGCTCGCGAC
>Ga0335084_10002061_pt1 | contig 19207 bp, 17 predicted proteins | sample Lox_Sample_44_FD_206721 | JGI IMG/M metagenome (GOLD analysis project Ga0335084, IMG submission 206721) | Soil microbial communities from Loxahatchee National Wildlife Refuge, Florida, United States - Lox_Sample_4.4 | ecosystem: Environmental > Terrestrial > Soil > Wetlands | place: USA...
TCGAGGAAGGCGCGGGCGCTCCCCTCGATGATGTCGGTGGAGAGCGCGCGGCCGCGGTACACGCCGGTCGGGTGCTCGACCTCGATCGAGACCTCGCCCTGCGCGTCCTCGCCCGTCGAGACGCTCACGATCTGGTAGTCGCGGAGCTTCACCGAGATCCCGGTCACGCGCTCGATGGCCTTGAAGCAGGCGTCCACCGGGCCGTCGCCGGCGGCCACCTCCTGGCGGCGCTCGCCGTCGGCGCACTGGAGCGCCACCGAGGCGCAGGGCAACGTGCCGGTGCCGGAGGTGGTGGAGAGCGCGTCGAGGGTCCAGGTGACGTTGCCCATGCCCAGGATCTGGCCGTGGACCACCAGCGCCTCGATGTCGGCGTCGTAGATGTCCTTCTTCTTGTCGGCGAGGACCTTGAAGTCCTGGAAGACCTTGTCGACCTGCTTGTCGTCGAGGACGTAGCCCAGCGACACCAGGCGCTCCTTGAGCGCGTGCCGGCCCGAGTGCTTGCCCAGGACCAGCTGGCTCTTCGCGAAGCCGACCTCCTCGGGCCGCATGATCTCGTAGGTCTCGCGGTGGGTGAGCATGCCGTGCTGGTGGATGCCCGCCTCGTGCGCGAAGGCGTTCTGGCCCACGATGGCCTTGTTCCGCTGGACGTGGAGCCCGGTCACCTGGGTGAGCAGGCGGCTGGTCGGGTAGAGCCGCTCGGTCTTGACGCCCGTCTTGGCCTTGAGGACGTCCTGGCGGGTGCGGATCGCCATGACGATCTCCTCGAGCGAGGCGTTGCCGGCGCGCTCGCCGATGCCGTTGATGGTGCACTCCACCTGCCGCGCGCCCTCCATGACGCCGGCCAGGCTGTTCGCCACGGCGAGGCCGAGGTCGTTGTGGCAGTGGACCGAGATGGTGACCCTGTCGATCCCGCGCACGTTCTTGCGCAGGAAGCGGATGGTCTCGGCGTAGGTCTGGGGCAGCGCGTAGCCGACCGTGTCCGGGATGTTCACCGTGGTCGCGCCCGCCTCGATGGCCGCCTCGACCACGGCGGCGAGGAACTCGAGCTCGGTCCGGGCGGAGTCCTCGGCGGAGAACTCGACGTCCTCGAACCGCTCCCGCGCGTACTTCACGCCGTCCACCGACCGCTTGATGATCTCCTCCTTCGCCATCTTCAGCTTGAAGTCCCGGTGGATGGGGCTGGTGGCGAGGAAGACGTGGCAGCGGCGGCGGGGCGCGTCCTTGAGCGCCTCCCAGGAGGCGTCGATGTCGCCCTTGTTGCAGCGCGACAGGCTGCAGACGATCGGCCCGTCGATCTGCTGGCCGATGGCGCGGATCGACTCGAGGTCGCCGGGCGAGGCGGCGGCGAAGCCGGCCTCGATGACGTCCACCCCGAGGTCGCGGAGCGCGCGGGCCACCTGGAGCTTCTGGCCGAGGTTCATGCTCGCGCCCGGCGACTGCTCCCCGTCGCGCAGCGTGGTGTCGAAGACGATGACGCGGTCCTGCGCTGCGCTCACGATCGATTGCCCTCTCTTTTCGGCTGCTTGCTGCCCATGTGGGGCGCTGTGGGAACCGGCGATACTACCAGAACCACCGGAGGACGATACCGGGGCGGAGGGCACGGGCGGCTGCGGGGATGCGGGGTGATGCCTCATGACGGGTGGCTCCTTGTTCAGGGGCCGAAGAACCGTCGCGCATCGGGCGATCTCTCCGGCCGTTTACGGCGGGAGAGGTCGCGGCGCAGCTACCCGTGCCGGGATACCTCTCCCGCCGGGCTAAGAAGTCGCGCGCTGCGCAGCAAGGACGACATCGGAGGAGCGAAGTTATCCGGCGTGGCGGGCGGCGTCAAGCGCGCGGCGTGAACAATCCGTGACGCGGCCGCCCCTTGGGGTGGCCGGCGTCCGTCCCGGCGTCGCCTCCGATGGCCGGGACGAATCCCGCCCGCTCAATACGGCGGCGTCGCTTCCTTCCTCAGCAGGTCGAGGAACGCCTCGAGCCCCATGGTCTTCAGATCCGCGCCGCCGTGCCGCCGCGGCGCGACCCCCTTCGCCTCGACCTCCTTCTCGCCGACGACGAGGACGTAGGGGATCTTGGCCAGCTCGGCGTTGCGGATCTTCGCGCCGAGCTTGTCCGAGGACTCGTCGAGCTCGACGCGCCAGCCGGCGGCGCCGAGCCGATCGCGCACCTCGCGCGCCCAGCCGTCGAACCGGTCCGACACGGTGACGATGCGCGCCTGCACCGGCGCGAGCCAGGCCGGGAACGCGCCCGCGTGGTGCTCGGTGAGGATGGCGATGAACCGCTCGAAGGAGCCGTAGACGGCGCGGTGGATGACCACCGGCCGGTGCTCCCTGTTGTCGTCGCCCACGTAGCCGAGGTCGAAGCGCTCCGGCGCGGCGTAGTCGAGCTGGATGGTGCAGGTCTGCCACTTGCGCCCGAGCGAGTCGGTGACCACGAAGTCGATCTTGGGGCCGTAGAACGCGCCGTCGCCGGGGTTCAGCTCCCAGGGCAGGCCGATCCGGTCGAGCGCGGCGCGGAGCGCGCCCTCCGCCTTGTCCCAGAGCGCCTCGTCGCCGATGCGGTCCTTCGCCTCGAGCGGGCGGGTCGCGAACTTGAGCCCGAACTCGAGGCCGAACGCGCCGTAGACCGTCTTCATGAGGTCCACGATCCGGTTCACCTCGTCCGCGATCTGCGACTCCATCAGGTAGATGTGCGCGTCGTCCTGCGCGAACTGCCGGACGCGGGTGAGGCCGCCCAGCGAGCCGGAGAGCTCGTTCCGGTGGAGCACGTCCACGGTGAAGTAGCGGATGGGCAGCTCCCGGTAGCTGCGCTTGCCCATCTTGTAGATGAGGTGGTGCGACGGGCAGTTCATGGGCTTGAGGCTCATGTCCAGCCGCTCCTCGAGCGGGAGCGCCGGGTCGGCCTCCTTGTCGAAGACCAGGAACATGTTCTCGCGGTAGACGCCCCAGTGGCCGCTCTGCTCCCACAGCTTCTTGTTGAAGAGCAGCGGGGTCTTCACCTCCTGGTAGCCGTTCTTCGCCACCAGCCGGCGCATCGCGTCGGCGAGGACGTTGTAGAGCGTCGTCCCGCCGGGCAGCCAGAACGCCGACCCCGGCGCCCACTCGTGGAAGGCGAAGAGGCCGAGCGCCGGTCCCAGGCGCCGGTGATCGCGCTTCTTCACCTCCTCGAGCCTGGCGAGGTGCGCCTCGAGCGCCTTCTTGTCGAAGAAGGCGGTGCCGTAGATGCGCTGCAGCATCGCGTTCCGGGCGTCGCCGCGCCAGTACGCGCCCGCCACGTTGAGGAGCTTCACCACGCCGATGCGGCCGGTGGAGGGGCCGTGCGGCCCGAGGCAGAAGTCCACCCAGTCCCCGTGGCGGTAGAGGGTGAGCGTCTTCGCCCCCTTCGCCACGATGTCCTTCACGATCTCGACCTTGTACTTCTCGCCCAGCTCCCCGAAGAGGCGCAGCGCCTCGTCCGGCGAGACCTCGGAGCGCTCGAAGGGCACGTCGGCCTGGATCGCCTCGTTGGTCGCCTTCTCGATCCGCTCCAGATCCTCCGGCGTGAACGGGGCGTCGCGGGCGAAGTCGTAGTAGAAGCCGTCCTCGATGGCCGGGCCGATGGTGACCTGGGTGCCGGGGTAGAGCTTCTGCACGACGCTCGCCATCACGTGCGCGGCGTCGTGGCGGGCGACCTCCAGCGCCTCGGGGCTCCTGGTGGTGACCACCTCGAGCTTCGCGTCCCGGTCGAGCGCGCGGGAGAGGTCCACCGGCTCGCCGTCCAGCTTGGCGAAGTAGGCGGCCTTGGCGAGGCCCGGGCCGATCTGCTCGCGGACGAAGTCGGCGATGCGCGTCCCCCGCGGCGCCTGCTTGCGGCTGCCGTCGGGGAGGGTCACCTGGATCGGGTCGGGCATGGGGTATTGCCTATCTTCGGGGCGAAAAAAAGGCCAGCCGGTCCGCGGCTGGCCCGAGGGGACGCGTCCCCGCGATCGTTCGTGTAGGCCCGGTCGGTATCGAACCGACGACCCCTACCGTGTCAAGGTAGTGCTCTACCACTGAGCTACGGGCCTGGGGTGCTGCGGCGGGCCGTTATAGCGCGACGGGGAGCGGTGTCAACGGCGGAGTCGCCGCCGCCAGGCCGCGGCCGCGCTCACCCCGAGCGTGGCGCAGCCGGAGGCCGTGCGAGGGCGAGGGACGAGCCCTAGCCGCCGAAGTCGAAGTCCACCTTGGCCGGCCCGGTGGCGGGGACATTCACCGTCTGTGTCTTGCTCCCCAGCTTCTCGTGCCAGGCCTGCACCGTGTAGCTGCCCGCCGGGACGTTCTTGATGGAGAAGGCGCCGTCCGGGCCCACCACGGCGTAGAGGCCGTCGGTGACCACGATCCAGCCGCTCATCCAGCTGTGGACGTCGCACTTCACGTGGACGAGCCCCTTCTTCGGCAGCGGCTTGGGGATCTGCTGGCCCTTGAGCGGCATGGCGACGTTGAAGAGCGTCTGCTGGCCGAGGTAGCCGTGGATGTTGTGGAGCAGCGGGTCGCTGTTGACGATGTCGACCGTGCTCCCCACCGGCGCGGCCGAGACGTGCGGGTGGTAGCGGCACTCGTGCTGGTCGAGCCTCACGCTGACCGGCGCGGGCTTCTGGATCCCCGGCCCCTCGACGGTCACCACCACGTTCTCGAGCGCCTTCCCCTTCACCTCCACGCTCTCGTCGGGGATCTCGTTCCCGCAGACCTTCTGATCGCGGTTGGTCTTCATGGGCGAGAGCTTGGGCGGGGCGCCGTTGTAGGTGATCTTCCCCTCCACGTCGCCGGCCAGCGCCGGCAGCGCCACCGCGGCGAGCGCCACCGCGAGCATCGTCTCGAGCGTCCTCTTCACTGGAACCTCCTTGGAGATCGGCCCGGCGAAGCGGCCGGGCCCGTTCACTTGCCGTAGATCGACGGAAGGGCAACGTCCCCGAGAGGTGGCGCCTCGCCGCCTACCCTCCCCGGTTGACGACCAGCGCCACGTCGCGCACCACGCGATCCACCACGTCGGGCGCCCCCGGGTCGTAGTACCGCCGCACGCGGCCGCGCCCGTCCACCAGCACCAGGTGCGTCCCGTGCGAGATCTCGGCGGCGTCGCCGCCCCCGGGGTCCATGCTCACCTTCAGCCCCTGCTCGACCGCCGACCGGACCGCCTCGACGGGACCGGTGAGGAAGCTCCACATCCGCGGGCTGGCCCGGTGGGCGCGGGCGTAGGCCTCGAGGCGGCCGGGGGTGTCGAACCCTGGGTCCACGCTGAACGAGACCAGGCGGAACGCCGGCGCCAGGTTGCGCGTGCGCCCCTGGATCCGCGCCATCGTCGAGGTGATCGCGGGGCAGACCGTCTGGCAGCGCGTGAAGATGAAGCTCGCCAGCCACACGCGTCCGGCCAGCTCCTCGGATCCGAACCGGTGCCCCTGCTGGTCGGTCAGCTCGAACCCCGGCACGGCGGCGAGCACCGGGAGCGGCGGCGGGAGCGGAGTTCGCAGCGCCCAGATCGCGGGCCAGGAGGCGATGGCGAGCACCAGCACCACCCAGAAGGACCGGCGCCCCACCAGTGCGGCCGCCGCGGCCTCGAACCGCCCGCGCGGGTGCGCGATCTCCGGGGTGATGGCGTGCATGAGGCCTCCTGCGCCCCGTTAACGGGGCGTCGCGCCCGCCGCAAGTCGGCGCGGCCGCCACCCCTCGGTGTGACGCCCGCGCGGGGAGACGCTCCGGCGCGCCCCCGATTCAGGGAGGAAAGATTTCGCTTGCACTCAAAGTCACGCGGCGCGTCATGCGCGCGGACCCTCCCGCCGGCCGCGCCGCCCGCTCCGCGACGGCAGCGGCACGTCACGCACGGGAAAGACCCGATTGGCCTTTTGCGCCCCGGGCCGTGCCCCTTACACCGAGGGCACGGAGAGTGACGCGATGAGCGAAGCCGCCGTCCACGGACACGCCCATGCAGCGGTGCAGTGGCCTCCCGACGCCCAGTACGGCTCCGCCACCCCCGGGAAGATCGGGATGTGGATCTTCCTGGTCTCGGACGCCTTCGGCTTCGGCGGGTTCCTCATCGGCTACGGGATCCTGAGGAACGGCGCGGCGTCGGCCTGGATCCCGGCCGGCGAGCCGCCGCTGGGAGTGGTGTTCACCGCGGTGCTCACCTTCCTGCTCCTCTGCACCAGCGTCACCAACGTCCTCGCCTACGTGAGCGCGGTGCAGGGGAAGCGCGCCGGCGCCGCCAGGCTGCTCGGCATCACCGCGCTGGGCGGGATCCTCTTCGAGCTGGGCCAGGCGCGCGAGTGGGCGGGCCTGATGCGCGAGGGGCTGGTCTTCGGCCACTCCGCGCGCGCCAGCACCTTCTACGTCATCACCGGCTACCACGGCCTCCACGTGATGATCGGCATCGTCTACATCCTCGCGGTCCTCGCCGGCTACCTGCGCGGCCGGGCCGGCCCGCGCCAGATCGAGCTGCTCTCGCTCTACTGGTGCTTCGTCGACTTCGTCTGGGTGTTCGTCTTCTCCTTCGTCTACCTGATGCCGTGAGGACCCCGTGACCTCCGCCGCCAGCGAAGCACCGGCCAGCACCGGCGCCCCACCCTCCCCGGCGTCCGCCGAGCACCGCCACGCCCGCGCCCAGTACCTCGGCGCCTTCGCCGTCCTCGCGGTCCTCACCGTGGTGGAGGTGGGCGTGGCGCTGATCGCCGGGATCCCCAAGGGCGCGCGCGTCACCGCCCTGGTGCTCCTCGCCGTCTCCAAGGCCTCCCTCATAGCGCTGGTCTTCATGCACCTGCGCCACGAGACCCGCGTGCTGCGCTGGACCGTGTTCGGCCCGCTCCTCGCGCCCGCCGTCTACGGGCTCGTCCTCATCTCCGACGCCGCCTGGAGGTTCCTGCGATGAAGATCGCCCTCGCCCTCGCCACCTGGGCCGCGCCGGCCCTGGCGATCGCCTGCCCGGCCTGCGCCCGGGACGCCACCCGCGGCACCGTCCTCCTGGTGGCCGCGATGATCGCCGCGCCCTACGCCATCGCCTGGGCGGTGCTCCGCGTGGTCCGCGGAGGTGGACGATGAGGCGCCTCCGCGCGCTCGCGGCCGGCGCCCTCGCGCTCGCCGCCCGCGCCGCCGCCGCCGACCCGCTCCCCGAGACCGGCTTCGGCATCCCGCGCGACGCCTCGCTCGACGGCCACCACGTCGACGACCTCATCCACTTCACCCTGCTCGCCATCGCCGTCATCTTCGCGGTGGCGCTGGCGATGCTGATCTGGTCTTTCGCCCGCGATCGCGCGCGGCCTGCCTGGTACACGCACGGGAACGCGCGGACCGTCGGCGCAGTGGTCGGCGCCATCGCGGTCATCGCCGTCGGCGTGGACGGGACGCTCCTGGTGCGGACCCTCCTCGACCTGCACGAGCGGCTCTGGAACTTCCAGGGCGCGGAGGCGCAGCCCGGCGCGATCCGCATCGAGGTGAACGCCCACCAGTGGGCCTGGACGGCGCGCTACCCGTCCGCCGACGGCAAGTTCGGCACGCCCGACGACGTGGTGACCCTCGACGACATCCGCGTGCCGGTGGGCGTGCCGGTGGTGGTGCAGCTCGCCTCCACCGACGTGATCCACAGCCTGTACCTGCCCAACTTCCGGGTGAAGCAGGACGCGGTGCCCGGGATGATCAACCGGCTCACCTTCCAGGCGGTGAAGCCGGGAGAGTACGAGATCGGGTGCGCGCAGCACTGCGGCCCGAACCACTACAAGATGCGCGGCGTCCTGACGGTGCTGCCGCCCGACGAGTACCGCGCCTGGCTCGACACGATGCGGGCCGACGCGCGGCGCGGCTACGACCCCGACGACGCGGACGCGCACTGGGGCTGGGAATGGAGGAGGGACTGACCGTGAGCGTACCCGCGCAGCTCGCCGCGGCCGAGGCGAGCCAGCCCATCCACCCGCCCCCCACCTCCTTCTGGCGCAAGTACGTCTTCTCCATCGACCACAAGGTCATCGCCGTCCAGTTCCTCTGGGCCGGCCTGGTGTTCCTGCTGGTGGGCGGCACGCTCGCCATGCTGATCCGCTGGCAGTGGGCCTTCCCGGGCCGGCCGGTGCCGGTGCTGGGCGGGCTGCTCCTGGGCAAGAGCGGCGGCGTGATCGGCCCGGCGGCCTACCAGCAGATCTTCACCATGCACGGGCTCATCATGATCTTCTTCGCCGTCACGCCCGTGCTCATCGGCACCTTCGGGAACTTCCTCATCCCGCTCCAGATCGGCGCGCGGGACATGGCCTTCCCGAAGCTGAACATGTACTCGTTCTGGACCTTCCTGATCTCGCAGCTCCTGGTGATCGCGTCGTTCTTCACCGACCTGGGGACCGGCGGCGCGGGCTGGACCACCTACGCGCCGCTCTCGACCAACGTCGGGACCCCCGGCACCGGCCAGACGCTGGTGGTCCTCGCCATCTTCGTGACCGGTGCCTCCAGCACCATGGGCGCCATCAACTACGTCACCACGGTGATCCGGCTGCGGGCGCCGGGCATGACCTGGATGCGGCTGCCGCTCACCATGTGGGGGCTGTGGCTCACCGCCATCCTGAACGCGCTCTTCATCCCGGTGCTCGGCTCGGCCGCGATGCTCCTGCTCCTGGACCGGAGCTTCGGGACGCAGTTCTTCGTGGCGGGGGCGTCGGCGGTGCGGGGCGGCGGCGATCCCATCCTCTACCAGCACCTGTTCTGGATCTTCGGCCACCCGGAGGTCTACATCATGATCCTCCCGGCCTGGGGGATCCTCGGCGACGTCTTCTCCTTCTTCTCGCGCAAGCCGCACCACTGGTACCGCGGCAGCGTGGGCGCGATGATCGCGGTGACGGTCCTCTCCGCGCTCGTCTACGGCCACCACATGTTCGTCACCGGCATGAGCCCCCTCCTGGGCGAGGGGTTCATGGTGTTCACGCTCCTCATCAGCATCCCCTCGATGATCGTGGTGGTGAACTGGGTGATGACCATCCTGGGCGGACGGATCCGCTTCCACACGCCCATGCTGTTCGCCATCGGCACCATGATCCTGTTCGGGATCGGCGGGCTCACCGGGCTGTTCCTGGGCGACATCTCGATGGACCTCTACCTCCACGACACGCTCTTCGTGGTGGGCCACTTCCACTTCACCATGGCCGCCGGCTCGTTCGTGGGCGCCATGACCGGCCTCTACTTCTGGTTCCCGAAGATCTTCGGGAAGCGGCTCGACGAGCGGCTGGGGAAGATCCACTTCTGGGTCACCTTCCTCGGCCTGCTGCTGGTGTTCCTGGGGCAGATGACCGCCGGGTACGAGGGGCAGCAGCGGCGCCTCTTCGATCCCTACCAGTACACGTTCATCCAGCGGCTCCACGGCCTCAACCTCGCCACCTCCATCGCGGCCTTCCTCCTCTTCGCCGGGCAGATGGTCTTCGTCTGGAACTTCTTCCGGACCGTCTTCGGGAAGGGGAAGGCGGCGGGACCGAACCCCTGGGAGGTGACGACGCTGGAGTGGACCGACGCCCCCTCCCCGCCCCCCTTCCACAACTTCGACCGGATCCCCTACGTCCTGCGCGGTCCGCACGAGTTCGGAAACCCCGAGGTGTTGAAGCGCACCGGCCGGGACTGGGTGGGGCAGACCGAGGCCCTCCCGGGCGGTGACATGGCGGGCGACCCGGCCCTCTCCTCCGGAAAGGCCTGAGCCATGGAGCTGGCGGTGAACGCGGGGCCGCGCGGGGGCCGTCCGGCGGAGGTCGAGCGGCTCTCCGAGCGGCCCGGGCACCCGGCCCACGAGGAGAAGACCGCCCGGATCGGCATGGCCGTCTTCCTCGGCTCCTGGGCCATGCTCTTCGTGGCCCTGTTCTTCTCCTACGGCATCGTCCGGGCGCGGACGCCCCTCTGGCCGCCGCTCGACCAGCCCCGGCTGCCGCTGCTGCTGCCCGGGCTCAACACCGCCGTCATCGGCGCCTCGAGCGCCGCCATGGTGATGGCGGAGCGCTTCCCGGGGCTGCGCCGCCGCGCCGTGGCCCTCACCTCCGCCGCCGCGCTGGGGGCGGTGTTCCTGACGCTCCAGGCGCTGGTCTGGACGCGGCTCTGGCGCGAGGGGCTGGTCCCCAGCGGCGGGCCGTACCCCTCGGTCTTCTACGCGCTCACCGTCTTCCACGCGCTGCACGTGCTGGTGGGGCTCGCCGCGCTGGCGACCCTGGCGGTGCGCGCGGCGCGCGGCCGCGCCTCGTGGATCGCGGTGCGGCTGTGGGGGATGTACTGGCACTTCGTCGGCGTGGTCTGGCTCGCGCTCTACGCGGCCGTCTACGTCGCGTGATGGAGGACCGCATGTCGCGCCCGCTCCTCGCGCTGATCGCCGCACCGCTCCTCGGGATCGCCGGCGGCTGTACCGGGTACGAGACCCACGGCTTCAAGGAGGCGCAGAAGCTGGGCGGGAAGGTGGTGCCCGCCGACGTCCTCACCGAGGGGCAGAGGAACTACGTCCTCTACTGCCGCGCCTGCCACGGCGACAAGGGCGACGGCAAGGGGCCGGCCGCGAAGGGCCTGCGCCCGCCGCCGCGCGACTTCACCCTGGGAGAATTCAAGTTCGCCGCGGTCCCCGGAGGCACGCTCCCCAGCGACGAGGACCTGGTCCGGATCGTGCGCAGCGGCCTGCACGGGACGGCGATGCTGAGCTGGGACGGCGTGCCCAAGAAGAACCTGGACGAGATCATCCAGTACCTGAAGACCTTCTCGCCGCGCTGGAAGGACGAGGCGCCCGGCGAGCCGGTGGTGCCGACGCCGGACCCGTGGCAGGGCAAGGACCGCGACGGCGTCGCGTTCGGGAAGAAGGTCTACCACGGCCTGGCCCAGTGCCTGTCGTGCCACCCGTCCTTCGCCCCCAGGCAGTTCATCTTCGACGCGTCGAAGGAGCTGACCGGCAACCCGTCCACCGACTTCCGCGACGACATGTACGGCTCGGTCCTGAAGGAGAGCGACTACGGCGTGAAGCTCTTGCCGCCCGACTTCACCCACTCGGAGCTGCGCTCCATCCGCGCCGGCCACGACCTCGAGGACCTGTACCGCGTCATCGCCTCGGGCGTGGGCGGCACCGCCATGCCCACCTGGAAGGGCGCCCTGCCGGAGGAGCACCTCTGGGCGCTCGCCCACTACGTCCAGTCGCTGCGGGAGCTGAAGGGGACCGACCGGCCCCGCCAGCTGCTCGAGGAGAACCAGCGCGCCGACGCCGCCTGGAAGCCGCCCGCGAACCCCTGACGCCACGCCTTCCCAACTCGCCGGAAGGAGCCGACACCGATGCGATCCGCAGCCCGCCTCGCCCTCGCCGTCGCCGTCGCCACCGCCGCCTCGCGCGCGGACGCCTTCCCGGCGTTCGCGCGCAAGTACGGGATGTCGTGCAGCGCCTGCCACGTCGCCTGGCCCATCTTCAACCAGGTCGGCCAGAACTTCCGCGACAACGGCTACCAGTTCGGCCTGGGCAAGGACGACCCCATCACCCTCACGCCCGGCTACATCCCCATCGCGCTCCGCACCACGCCCGCGTACACGTACACGCGGACCACGAACCAATTCTCGCAGCAAGGGCCCACCACGATCCAGCAGGGCGGCGTCCCGCTCCCGCCCGGCGTGGACATCCTCACCGGCGGCGTCATCGCGAAGGACCTGTCCTTCCTGCTCGTGGTCTCCGGCTTCGGCCCGGACGGCGGCGCCTCGGTCGAGTCGGGCTGGGTGCGCTTCGACAACCTGGCCGGCAGCGGCTGGCTCAACGTCAAGATCGGCAAGTTCGAGCTGGACGAGCCCGCGTCCGCGCACCGTGGCGTGTCGCTCCTCTACGGCTACGCCGGCTACGGCGCGCACCCGCAGGGGAGCAGGGTGGCCTTCGACATGGGCGAGAACCAGGTCGGCGTCGAGATCGACGGCCACGACGCGCGGAGCTACACCCGGTACTCCCTGAGCTTCACCTCCGTGAACGGGCACGAGGGGCTGTCGGGGAACGCCTGGTCCGCGCCCATGGTGTACGGCCACGTGCAGCAGGCGTTCGACCTGAACAACCCCGTCGTCCCCTGGATCCGGGTCGGCGCGCTCGCGGGCGCGGGGTGGGTGCCGACGGCGTTCAAGCAGGACGCCGACGGCAACGACATCCCCGGCACCGGCAGTGACCACAAGATGTTCTCGCGCGCCGGCGCGGAGGTGTCCTGGTTCTTCGGCTATCCGTCCACCCCGGCGTTCTTCACCGTGGCGTACATCTACGGGAACGACTCCGGCGGGCTCATCCCGGTGGACCCGGGCGGCGGGACCATCGACCCCTACACCGGCGCCGAGCTCGGCGGCCAGGCCAACTCGTTCAACTCCGGGTTCGTCGAGGTGGACTGGGTCCCGTGGAGCGAGCCCCGCTACGACGCCACGCCCTGGCTCTTCTTCGGCCGCTACGACACCGTGAAGTTCAAGAAGGGCACCGGCGACACGACCGGCGGGACGATCGGGGTGCGCAAGTACCTCGCGCTCGGGCCCCGCGCGGCGGCCGCCATCCACCTCGAGGCGCACTACGACAAGGTGAAGGGGGTCGGGGCCAGCGCCGATCCCACCGTGGTCAAGGACGTCGAGACCACCTCCGTCCTGGCCGGCGTGGACTTCGACTTCTAGGAGGACGCCATGAACCCCTTCCGTCTCCTCGCGATCTCCGCCGCCGTCTCCACCCTGGCCGCGGGGCTGGCCCGCGCCACCCCGCCCGATCCGGCCGCCGCCGCGCGCGGCCAGAAGGCTTTCTCCCGCTACTGCGTCTCCTGCCACGGCACCGAGGGGGACGGCCGCGGCCCCACCGCCGACTGGATCGAGCCGAAGCCCCGCGTCTTGACCAGCGGCGTCTTCAAGTTCCGCTCCACGCCCAGCGGCACCCTCCCCACCGACGCGGACCTGCTCCGCACCATCACCAACGGCCTCCACACCACGTACATGCCGCGCTGGGCCGCCACCTCCGAGATGGAGCGCCGCGACCTGGTGCAGTACGTGAAGTCGCTCTCCACCAAGTTCAAGGAGGAGGAGCAGGGCAAGCCCATCACCATCCCGGCGGCGCCGGAGATGACGCCGCAGCTCGCCCAGCAGGGCAAGGCCGTCTGGGACAAGATGCAGTGCGCCGCCTGCCACGGCGACGGAGGCCAGGGGAACGGCCAGTCGGCGGCCACGCTCCGCGACGACTGGGGCTACCCCGCCCCGCCGCACGACTTCACCCGCGGTTCGCTCAAGGTCGGCGACGCCCCCGAGGACCTCTACCGCGCGTTCATGACCGGCCTGAGCGGCTCGCCCATGCCCTCGTTCGCGGACTCGATCAAGCCGGACGAGGCCTGGGCGCTGGTGGCCTACGTGCGCTCGCTGCGCCGGGGCGACTGAGAACGAATCCGACGGTCGTCGCGGAGGCGTGGCCGGATGAGGCCACGCCGGAGAGGGAGGGGGGGACGCGGGGGCGGAGCGGCACGGTCGCGATCGCCTGCAAACACCGTCCGCGCGCAGCCCCCGCGCAAGATCAGAAGAACACGTCCTCCGCCGGCCGCGAGAACCCCTTCCACTCGCGGAGCCGGGCACGCGGCTGCGCGTCCACCCACTCGACGTGCGCGTAGGTGAGCTGCTCGGTGCGGCCCAGGCTGCCCATGTCCAGCGAGGTCATCGCGTTCCAGGTCCCGGTGTTGATGTAGACCTTGTCGCGGCCGTACTCGCGGTAGACGGGCACGTGCGTGTGGCCCATGATCACGGTGTGGAAGCCCTTGCGCGCCAGGAGGTGGCGCGCCTCGTGCTCCAGCGTCGGGAACGCGGTGTAGCGCAGGATGCGCCTGACGAGGTCCGCCAGCGGCATCGGGTCGAGGTACGGGATCCGCTGCAGCGCCGCCGCGAACGCGAAGGCGACGCTGCGCGCCGAGATGCGCAGCACCGCCGCGGGGTCGTTGAAGAGGGCCCACTGGTAGTAGCGGCGGAAGGGGGCCACCTTGTCGATGTAGGGCCGCTGCGCCTTCTCCTCGTTGAGGACGTGCAGGATGTACCGGGAGCCGAGCGGCAGGTTCAGGAACAGCTCGCCGCCGCGCTCGCGGAAGTAGCGCTGGGGGTTGAAGGCGCTCAACGGCTCCCGCTGCATGCCGTGCTCGACGTGGACGCCCTCGAAGTCGTACCCGTCGAGCAGGAAGCGCTGCGCACCGCCGACGCGCCTCGCCACGGCGTCCCGCACCGCGCCGAACAGCAGGCCCGGGTCGTGGTTCCCCATCATGAAGACCACGCTGCGCCCCGGGCGGCGCGCGAACGCGGCCAGCGCGTCGAACAGCACCGGGTGGCCCTGCATGATCGACTCCGTCTTCTCCAGCGCCACCCGCTCGGTGATGGCGTCGGCGAGCCGCCCGTCGAGATCGACCGAGAGCAGGTTGAAGAAGTCGCCGTTGACGACCAGCTCGACCTCGGCGTCCTCCCACTCGCCCCGGCAGTGGTAGTCGAGGAACTCGGCGAACTTCCCGTCCTGGCGGAAGTCCTCGAACACGTTCACCGACCCGTCCTCGCGATAGGGCCCCTTTCCGAGGTGGAAGTCGGAGACGACGAGCTTGAGGCGGCCGCTCATTCAAGGCAAACGTGTGCACGCTTCGCGCGGCCGGACACGAGCGCCCGGGCGCAGCAACATGTGGGGCGTGGCCGCCGGTCGCGCCCTCCGGGGTCAGGCCGTCGCGGCGCGCATCCCCCGCACGAACACCAGGAAGTACTGGCCGAAGCTGAGCGCCACGCATTCGGCCGCGAGCAGGGCGGTGGCCACCACGAACGGAGCCGCCTCTTCGCGGGTGTAGGCGCCGAAGTCGCTCCCGAGCACCAGCACCACCGTCGCGGCCAGCGCGAAGGTGGCGTACTTCCCGATCCGCGTCGGCGCGATCGGGATGTCGCGGCGGGTGCCGCGCAGCACCGCCGCGCCGGCGAGCTGGGCCGCGTCCCGCGCCACCACCAGCGCCGGCAGCCAGGCCGGCAGCCTCCCGGCCAGCGCCAGGGCCACCAGCGCGCAGGCGGCCAGGAACTTGTCGGCGACGGGATCGAGGAAGGCGCCGAGCCGGGTGTGCTGGTGGAGCGCCCGCGCGACGAGCCCGTCGAGGACGTCCGTGGCCGCGGCGGCGGCGAAGGCCGCGAGCGCACGGTGGGGCTGGCCGCGGACGTAGAGGACCAGGAACACCGGCGCGAGCACGATCCGCAGCGCGGTGAGCGCGTTCGCCAGCGTGAGCGGCCCAGGCTCCGCTACCGCGCCGCGTCCCGCTCCCGGTTCCACGCTTCCCATTCGTCCTTCCCCGCGCCGGCCAGGGCGAACGGCTCGGGCTCGCCCGGGCTCCCGTCGGCGGACACCCGCACCTGCATCATGCTGGTGACGATCTTCTCCCACTGCTCGCGGGAGACCTCGGCGGGCCCCTCGACCTGCTTCCGCGCCGGCTTCTGGTCCGGCCCCGCGGCCGGCGCCGTTCCCTTCGCGTCGTCCCGGTGATCGGGCCGCGGCAGCTCGCCGGCTGCGACCGCGACGGTGCCCGCGTACACCTTGACCACGCAGGAACGGTCCTGCCGCGCGTCCACGCGGAAGGTGGTGCCGCGCACGCCGGCCACCGCGTTCTCGGTCTTCACCTCGAACCGTCCCTCGCCGCCGACCGCCTTCGCCACGCTGGCCCACACGTCTCCGACACGCAGGCGGGCCGACACCCGCCGGTCCTCGGGCGTCCTTCCGAAGACCGCGGCGTCGAGCGCCAGGCGCGAGGCCGGGCCGAGCCGGAGGACGCTCTCGTCCTGGAGCTTCACCTCCAGCCGCGTCCGCCGCTGCGTCTCCAGCACGTCGCCCTGGTACACGGCCGTCCCCACCGCGAGCGTCTCGACCTTGCCGCCCGCGGCGCGGGTGGCCGTGCCCGCGAGGAAGGTGACCGTGCCGGCGGCAGGGGGGGCCGCGGCGGCACGGCCGGCGAGGACCGCGGCAGCGAGCGCGGCGGCGGCGAGGACCCGGGCGCGCATGGCTACTGGAGCTCCACCTCGAGGGCGCCGGGCGTCACCTTGCGCACCTTGACCTTGTACCCCGTGAACTTGCGGGTGGCGAGGTCGGTGGCGAGCGACTGGCTCGTCCCGGCGAGGATCACGTCCAGCTCCGCCTTGCCGTCCTCCATCGAGCGCTCCTGCACCTCCTTCACGCCCCGGAGCGAGGCGACCATCGCCGCCTTGAACCCGGCCAGCCGCGCGTAGTCGTCCACACCCTTCACGGTGAGCGCGATGCGCCGGAAGCCGGACTGCTCCTTCGTCCAGACCGCGCCGATCTTGGCGAACAGCTCGCGCGCGAGCTGGCGGCCGGCCTCGCCCAGCGCGTTGCGGCCGGCCGTCGCCTGCTCGAAGCCGCGGCCGGCCGTCCCGGTGAACTCCACCGCCGCCAGCACCTCCCCGGTGTCGGTCCGCACCGCGCGGGCCGACACGTTCGCCACCGCCGAGTAGAAGGTGCCGTTCTCGATCGCCAGCTCGCCGAGCGGCTTGGCGACGGCCCGGCCCACCACCACCACCTCCGCGCCGGAGAGCTTGCCGATCTCGCGCGCCTGCTGGAGGTTCGGGTCGGCGCCCACCGCCTCGAGCTTCAGCTTGCCGGAGAGCACCTCGGGGTCGATGAAGGTGAACCCGCTCTTCTCCATCCGGGCCATGAAGGCGTTCTCCACCACCCGGAGGTCGGCGGCGTTCCCGCCGCCCTGCCACCAGCCGGTCGCCCGGGTGGCGTCGATGGCCTGCTCGGCGACGAGCGTCATCACCCGGGGCATCCCGGCCCGCCGGTAGGCGATGCCGAACGCCATCATGTCCTCGTCGAGCTTCCCCTCGGAGACCTCGCAGCGGACCCGGGTGATCCAGGTGTTCCCGTCCTGGCGGTCCTCCAGGACCTGGAACTTGCGGATGTAGCCGACCGAGTGCGCGTAGATCCGGTCGGACAGGAGCTGCGCCTGATCCGTCTCGGTCGCGGCCGAGACCACCGTGGTCGCCACCTGCTGCACGCAGTTGCGGAGGGCGTCGTCCTTCGCCTGCGCCCGGGCGGCGAGGAGGTCGTCGGCCACCGCGGCCTGCCCGACCGCCTCGGTGGTCCGGACCGGCTCGTCGGCGCGGCCCGCCCCGGCGAGGAGGAGGAGGAGCGCGAGCGCGATCGTCTTGAGCATGGTGTCCCTCCGCTCCGGTCAGTCGGCGAGGATGACGACGCGGCCCTGCGCCAGGAACGGCCGGCCCGCGAGCTTCGCAGCGTCGGCGTTCGAGATCACGAGGTCCGAGCCCTGCGCCCGGACCGCCTTGACGACGGCGGGGCGGTCGCCCAGCCGCGGCGCGAGCGTGCGCTTCGCGGCCTCGAGGTCCTTCGCGTACGCCGCCCCGCCCGCCTTGCGCGCCTCGGGGGCGAGCGCGCCCGGCCCGTAGATCTCCGCGCCCGCCTCGTCGAGGAGCCGAGGGGCGAGCGCCGGCGCGACGTTCAGGCCGCGCGCGTCCACCACCACGGCGGTCGGCGCGTCGGGCGCCGCGGAGGAGGGCGCGGGGTCGGGCGCGGGCGCCGCGGGAGCGGGCGCCGCGGGGGCGGGCGGCCCGGGGAGGAGCGCGTCCGAGAGGACGCCGTCGAGCGGCACCTCGACGTCCACCTCCACCCCGCCGTCCGAGAAGTAGCGCGGCTTTCCGACGACCTGGAAACCCTTCACGACGCCCTGCACCTTCCCCTCGAGCGCCGCGTCCGACTTCATCGCGCCGCCGGCGGTCTGGCCGGAGGTGATCTGGACGCCCTTCACCGTCTCCATGCAGCTCCGCAGCGCGTCGAGCCGGGCCGCCTTCTCCGCGCCGATGCGGGCAACCGCGGGGTTCCCGGCCGAGTCGCGCAGGTTCGCGGCGCCGCTGCCCGTGCACGTCACGACCCTCCGCTGCCAGTCCACCGCGCCGGAGGCGGCGCCGGCGGAGGTCGCGGCGGCCGCGAGGGCGAGGGCGAGGGCGGTGCGCATGGTGTCCTCCGGTCCGGGATGCCGCTGCGTAGGGACTTCGCCGGGGCGCGCGAAATTCTAGCAACCCGGGCGACGCCGAGGATAGCAAGGCAGGTCGCGCACTTGCTGTGATGGCGGTCACTGGGGGCACGGGCAGTCGCGCGGGAACGGGCGTACCGCCCGCGGGGCGCACAGCGCGGCTGGTTCACCTACCCGCAAGGCGCAGCGACCTTGAGGCACTCCCGGGCCGAGCCCGGGTCGGGACGCGACCTGTCCAGATCGCATCGAGCGGTGCGGGCTGCGGAGCGTCGCCGCAGGCGGGAGGCGCCCCGGCAAGATCGGCACCCAATTTCCCGGCGTTCACGGTGAGTCTCCGCTTGACACGGTTTTGCGCAAACCGCGCTCGCCGTGAGCGAGTCCTCCGGAAGCGCCTTTCCTGGCGCGCACCGCAGCCGCTGCCGCGCACGAACGGCCTCCCGGCCGCGACCAGGGTCCCCGCTCGCGAAAATGCACCAGCGGGCCTCCCAGCGCGTTCGGTGAAGGCTCGAAAATTCGTGAGACACTGCCAGTATGACCTCCGCACGCGACCTCTCCCTCCGCCTCGCCGAGCTCCTCCGCCAGGAGCGCGTCCACATGGCTGACTTCCTCGTCGCCCTCGCCGACTTCGACCGGCGAAGGCTCTGGGCCGATCTCGGCCACGCGAGCCTCTTCTACTTCCTCCACCGCGAGCTCGGGCTCTCCGCCTGCGCAGCCCAGTACCGGAAGGTCGCCGCCGACCTCATCCAGCGCTTCCCGGAGGTGGTGGATCCCCTCCGGGACGGGCGGCTGTGCATCACGACGGTCTTCGAGGTCGCGAAGGTGCTCACCCCGGAGAACCGGGATGAAGTCCTCCCCAGGTTCTTTCACCTGTCAAAGCGGGAAGCCGCCGCGGTGGCTGCGGCCGTGAAGCCGGACGAGGCGCCTCCTCGTCGCGCCGTCGTCACGGCGGTGCGCCCGGCCGCGGCCGCGGTCGAGCAGCGGGCGATTCCTGCGGCGCCTGATGCGAATCAAGATCCGTTTCTACCAGTAGAAATGGGTCCGGACGGCCGTCGCCGCGAGCCGCCGCCCGCCGCACCACCGCCGCGCGACGGGGCCGAGCCGCTCACCGCCGACCTGCGCCGGCTGCACGTCACCGTCTCGGCCCGCTTCCTCGAGAAGGTCGAGGCCGCCCGGGCCGCGCTCTCCCACTCCCGCCCCGGCGCGACCCTGGAAGAGATCCTCGAGGCCGGCCTCGATCTC
>Ga0335084_10002062_pt1 | contig 19199 bp, 14 predicted proteins | sample Lox_Sample_44_FD_206721 | JGI IMG/M metagenome (GOLD analysis project Ga0335084, IMG submission 206721) | Soil microbial communities from Loxahatchee National Wildlife Refuge, Florida, United States - Lox_Sample_4.4 | ecosystem: Environmental > Terrestrial > Soil > Wetlands | place: USA...
CACAGGTATTCTCAGCTTAAAATTATCAAGAACTTGCGATGAAAATTCACCAATGATGCCAATCTTTTTATCATTTATCAAAATATTTGCCGTTCTGCCATCTACAAATATGGGATCCTGTGCGATACTAGTTGTAGTTGTGATATTAAATCCTGATTTTAGAAGGGATTGTAAGACTGATTTGATTTCTGTATAGTTAACATTGTTATGAGCACTTATACAAGATAGATGAATATCTTCTTTTATTGGATTATCTCGTTGAAAAACTGATCCCACTTCGAAAATTTTCTGAGGATACTCTTCATGAATATTTCTTGACAAAACACCAAGCAGACCTGGAAGAAGGGAATCTCTCAGTATTTGATGTTCCTGGCTCTTCGAATCAGATACTGATATTATTTCAGATGAATTTCTATTAGTTAGATCATATTGAGTTTGTTTTCCCACTAGACCAAAATTCATGACTTCAGAATAGCCAAGACCTATCATAATAGATCTAAATGCTTCCAATTTGGTTGTAACTTTATTTTTTTGGCCTGCAAACTTTGCTTGAGGTATAGATGGTTTCATATTTTGGATTCCGTATCCCAAGGCTACTTCTTCCACAAGATCAATGGGACCAAAAATGTCTGTTCTATATCGTGGAATTGTGCAGAGAATTTTTTTGCCTTTGACTTTTGCATCAAGTCTATTTTTTCTCAATGATTGTATCATAACTGAATTAGGCATGTCAAGTCCAAGCATATTATTTACAAGCCTGGGATCCACTATCACGCTCTTGGAGGTCAATAATGGAATAGTATTATTTGCACCAGAAATCCGGATTGATGACAATTTGAATCCAGCACTCTGCAATGTGTATGCGACTACCGCCAGTGTATCTTCTGCAGTATTTTTGTCAGAAGCTGTAATCTCGATTAGAAGATTCTTTGTCCTAGTACTAACTTCGGTTAACTTTGAATTTATGATCGGTGGAAATGAAATTGTGTTACCAGTAGAATCTATAATAATAGGAACTTTCTTGTTTCCACCTATCAAATGTCTGTATAACAATCCAGTTTCTGTTTTTTCAAGAATTTCTGAAATTGTCATCTCATTTTGTGAGTTGAGAGGAACAAATCGATGAGTCTGTTCCACGGTTTTGTATGTAATTGGAAATTTTATCTTGTCCAAGTCATGAATTCCTATTGATGCCTTTTTCCTTCTTCTGCCTATCCCATTATGCAGATCCTCCTGCATAGCTATTATTTGCCTTATAGTCTCTTCATCTAATTTTCCATCTAGAGCTTTTATGGCAGTGATAAAGGGCCTTATTTTGGAGACCGATGTGTCAACCTTTATTGCATCAGTCCCCTTGCTGATCTTAAGTTTAGGCATTCCAAGTTTTATTCCTAGAAGTCCCTGCAGACCAGTAACAATACCATAATCTGTCGAGAAATCGGGTCTATTTGGACTATATTCCACATTTACATGATCTGGATTTTCTTCCTCTATATCCAAACCCAAAAATGGCAAGGTGGAAAGGATTTTTTCTTTTGATATCTTGCGACCAAAAATTTTTCCCAATCTATTGAAGTATAATGTAACTACTGGCATTTTGGAACACTTCTTAACCAGCCGAATTTGTTGCTATAAAGTTCACGAACGTCATCAAGACCATATCTTAGCATTGCTATTCGTTCAATTCCACCCCCCCATGCAAGTACGGGATTCTTTATACCAAGTGGTTCTGTTACTTCGGGTCTAAAAATTCCCATTCCAAATAATTCTACCCACTTCCCTAATCTGTCGTTATAGATCATTGATTGAAGTGAAGGTTCTGTATACGGAAAAAAGGTTGGCCAGAATTTGGCTTTTTTAATACCCATCTTACGATAAAACTCCATTTGCAACCCCATGAGGTCTCGCAAAGTGACATTTTTCCCTACTACAACCCCTTCGACTTGATTAAATTCTACAAGATGTTTGTAGCTAACTTTTTCATTTCTAAAGACTCTCCCTATTGAGAATAATCTTGCATCATCAAGTTTTTGATCTGCAAGTGTCTTGATAGTAACACATGTAGTATGTGTTCTTAAAACCATCTTTTTAGCAGCATCTAAAAGCCAATCATATTTCCATCCATTTTTATGAGCAGTAGAAACTCTCTTAATTTGCTCAGGCGTTGCGAAGGATTTTGCTGTCATATCTTTTAGGTAAAAGGTATCTTGCATTTCTCTTGCAGGATGATCTTGCGGAATAAAGAGCGCGTCAAAATTCCAAAAACTTGATTGTGCACTTTTGCCTACCAATTCTGTAAATCCTAGACTAACAAATATTTCCCTCACCTCATCTATTATGTCTTGTAAAGGATGGGTCCTTGCTGCAAAAATTGTTGGCGCCGTAGCTTCTACGTCTATGGCTCGTACAAGATTAATATCCACAGTATCGCCCAAACTCTTTGCTATTTCTGCTCCCTTCTCAGTAAGCTTTACCGTATTGTGTTTTTCTGAAGCAAAAGTAAGAAATTCTGGTCTCTTCTTGAGCAAGTCAAGTGTAATCTTATCTTCTATTTCATCTAAGGATAATAATGCTGGCCTTGCTGACGCAATTAATTTGATGAGTCTTTCCTCAGGAGTAGCATCGTGATATCCTTTGAGTAGAATTCTATTTTCATAAATTTCTATCCAACTATTTTTCTTTGCATTTGCAATTGCTGCACTAAATTCATTTTTTAGATGGTTCTTTGCTTCGTTAATTTCACAAGAATAACCAAATGATGATTTAAGATAGTTGATAAGTTGACGCTCAGGCAATCCTTTCTCAATTGTTTCATTTCCTCGGTTTCCCAGTGCAACAAAATTTTTCTCTGATTCATCAACTTGAACAAGTTCTTTGAATTTAAGCCATTCAATTCCTCGTCTGACCTGATCTATTGATAACTGAGTTTTCTCAGAAAGTTCTTCTGGCTTTAAGTTTTGTCTTTCAAGTAACAATTTGAGAATCTTGTGCTCTATTGGATGCAAAACTTGTGACATTACCACAAACAGCCAAAAAGACTTTTTAAAGCATACTTTTTGGGGCTTAAAATGTGATAGTTTTATACCTTAATCTCACAGGATTTGAATCAAAATTATGAGTGAATCTATGCATATTTCGATGAATTATCTGTTGAGAATTGGAGCACCAATCTTTCCCCATTCTCCTTCAGCAAGTTTCTGTGCTGTTGTAGGCGTAACACAAGCTGGAGACCATCACTTGCTTTAATAATCATCACAAGAGCAACTTGGCATTTTCTTCGTTTCTCAATCATGGTAATCGTCACTGATTCTTATAATCATGCAGATCTAATTGATATTCTATGACAATGGAAGTTCAAAAACTGTAAGACTCGGACTCTCACAGGTATGAATTGTCATATTTGAGAAATTATCTATTAGTTTATCATACTTTCTGAAAGTCATAGTTATGAAGGACTATCTTGAATGAAAATCAAGAGGATTTGTAAAATGAAAATCGCATTAGCACAAGTTGATGTAATTCCAAATAAACCAAGGAGAAACTTGGAAAAAATGTTAAGAATGATCGAAGAAGCCAAGGATCAAAATGTTGATTTGATTGCTTTTCCAGAAATGTGCGTTGGAGGCTATCTACTAAGTGACAAGTGGCAGGAAGACAATTACTGTCATAACTTGATGGAGTATAATGAAATACTAAGAGACGCCAGCAACGAAATAGCAATTGCTTATGGCAGTGTTTACGTAGACAAGTACATAAGCAAAAGAGTTAAAGATGATGACTATCACCCAAACAAAGATGGCAGGTCGAGAAAATATAATGCAGCATATGTTTTCCAATATGGAAAGCCTGCTTCAAGATTAAAAGAGACTAACATTATTCCCTCTGGAGTCCAACCAAAAACCTTGCTTCCCAATTACAGAATTTTTGATGATGAGCGATATTTTTTCTCAACACAAGACATAGCCAAAGACTTTGGTATCCCCTTAGAGTCCTTATTACAACCTTTTATAATACGAATAGATGGAAAACAAATTCCCATAGGATTTGAACTATGCGAAGATCTCTGGTGTGAAGATTATAGAAGAAATGGTAAAGCATTGAATACTACAAAAATCCTGATTGAAAATGGCGCTCAACTAATTATAAATTCCTCCGCCTCGCCTTGGACCTCTGGAAAAAACAAGACTAGGGATAAGAGAATCCAATTTCTAAAAAAAGAATCTGGCAATGATTTTGTTCCTTTCCTTTATGTCAACTGTGTTGGAGCTCAGAACAATGGAAAAAATATTGTTGTATTTGACGGCGCTTCAACTGTGTACAATAAAGACGGATTTCCGATAATTTTAGGAAGCGCCAACTTTCAGGAAGATTTACTTATTATTGATGAATCAGATTTTTTCAAAAAGTCGGTAGAAAGATTTGAGACAGAAAAAATAGAACAGAAATACCATGCCATCATAAGAGGAATAAGGCATGTGAACGATATTCTTGGTCATACGCCAAGATATGTCATTGGATTATCAGGAGGCATAGACAGTTCTGTTGTTGCCTCATTACTAACGATCGCAGTAGGCAAACAAAATGTAATAGCAATTAACATGCCGACTAAATATAACAGTCAGGAAACAAGAGACGCAGCCAAACATGTTGCAGAAAAATTAGGCATTGGGTATATTGTGATACCAATAGCAGATCTTGTGGAGTTGAATAGGTCGATGATAATGAGGGCGAATGGAGAAAAGATAGATGATATTTTGGAACAAAACATTCAAGCAAAAACTAGAATGCAGATACTGTCAAATTTAGCTCAAAAGTATAATGGACTCTATACTAGCAACAGCAACAAGTGGGAAATAGCTACTGGTTACTGTACATTAGACGGAGATGCACGCGGTGCATTATCTCCAATAGGGGATTTGACTAAATCAGAAATTATTCAGCTAGCCAAATATTTGAACGAACACATTTTCAAAACAGAAGTAATTTCACAACAACTTATTGATCTTAGGATATTACCAAGTCCTGAGTTAGAGCAACAACAAGTTGAACCATTAAAACTTGGATATCACTGTGCTTTAATCGAGGCGATTATGGATTATCAGATCAAGTCCGCTGAAGATGTGATGCAGTGGTATATTCAGGGAACACTTGAAGAGAACCTTGGTATTACAACAGAAATAATTAGATCTCACGGAATTGACAATCCTGCAGAATTTATCAGAGATTTAGAGTGGTTTAATAACCAAGTTCAGAAAAGTGTTTTCAAAAGAATCCAAGGGCAACCAATAATTCTTCTTACCAAGACGGCTTATGGTTATGATAGAAGAGAAAGTATCCTTCCAGAAGATAATACATCAAGTTATGATAATTTTAGAACTCGGATTCTTTCTATGAAATCCTACAAATCTGACCGATTAAAATGAGCTCTGTAAGATTCGGATTCTCGCAGGTTTGGACCTAAACCCGTAAAGACTTTTTAAACCTTAACCTAACTGAAACATGAATGTCATCTGAAGGGTTTACGGTAACTCCTTGGAGTGTTGAGGGAGACATTGATTATGACAAACTTATGCAAAAATTTGGGACTGAAAAGATTTCTCCAGAATTACAAGCACGTATTGAAAAGATAACTGGGAAAATACATCCAATGCTGAAGTTGGGTTATTTCTTTAGCCATAGAGATTTGGACAAGGTTTTGTCTGAATACGAAAAAGGAAACAAGTTTTACTTGTATACTGGTAGGGGTCCGTCTGGACAGATTCACATGGGACATATTCTCCCATGGATTTTTACCAAATATCTTCAAGACAAGTTCAATGTTAATCTGATATTTCAGCTCACTGATGATGAAAAATTCCTGTATAGTGACGAAAGATCATTTCAAGAGGTGTCAAAGTTCACGACTGAAAACATCCTAGACATAATAGCTATGGGTTTTGATCCCAAAAAGACAAAAATTCTCATAGATACAAAAGACATCAAGAGAATTTATCCCATATCGCTTGAAATTGCAAAAAGGATTACTTTTTCTACCGTTAGAGCTGTTTTTGGATTTCAAAATTCCACAAATATAGGAATGATTGGCTTTCCACCCATTCAAGCGGCTCCGTGTTTTCTTCCTTCTATAATCGAAGGACGTCCTACACCTGTTCTCATACCAGCCGCAATAGACCAGGACCCTTATTGGCGAGTTACAAGGGACATTGCTGAAAAATTAGGATATCCAAAACCAGCACAGATTCACTCCAAGTTCTTGCCTGGACTAGGAATGCAAGGAAAGATGTCTTCATCCATTCCTGAAACAGCAATTTTTACCACAGATACAGAAGAATCAATAGATAAAAAGATCTCAAATACATTTACAGGTGGTCAGCCTACTGTAGACCTCCAAAGGAAATTAGGTGCCAACTTTAACATATGCCCAGTATTTTGGTATCTGAGATATTTTTTCGATACAGAAAAAGAATCCGATGAGAGAGCAAGAAAGTGCAGGGGGGGTCAACTATTGTGTGGTGAATGTAAGTGTAATCTCAAAGATGCTACAAAACCCTTCATAGCTGAATTCAAAAAGAAAAGAGAAATAGCAAAAGACCACATAAACAAATTTCTTTTTGAGTGAACAATATGAAGAAAAGGATTATCTGTGAGGATAGTTATGAAGCACAAAAACTTGCGAGTCTAATATATGTGAAAGATGATAATGAAACTTTCATTAGCGGAATTACGGAGATAATTGATAACGAGATAATAATAGCATTAAAGGACAAGTCTGCCCATAGCATTCTCTTTAAAGATAGAGGTGAAGCAGAGTCTTTTGCAGATTTTATTCAATCGATTGTAGAAGGAGACAATAAGATTACAAAGACTGAGGTGATTGAAAATGGTATAGAAATTACTAAAGGATAAATTCAAACAAGAGACTTGTCCATTTCTTGACTAACTATCTCCTGTACTTTAAGAAAATACAATCTAGTTGAATATGGCATCTCGTCCAAATTATTATCAATTGCAATCATAAGATACCTAACTGCTCTTTTTGATATGTCTAGATTAAATTTTAGATAAAGAATTGGATCTTGCTTTACTCCAATTTTGTCTACAAGCCACGACGGAGCCATCTCTTTTGCTTCTTGTATTACCTTCTTGTACCAAAAAGCAATATTTTGTGGGTCCAAACCTTCCTTCAGATTTGTAATGTCAGCGGACATCTTGTTTAGCATTCGATCTGCAATTTCTTTCAATACTTTGATAACTATTCTATGGTTTTAGGCAATTTACTCAAAGATAGAAATGTTGTTTGTCAACTCAAAGAATATTTCCATTTGAGTCAATTTCAGAATTCTTAATCCTAGTAGTAGAAATTCTCCTACCGTCCTTAGCCAAGAGCATAGGAACTATTATCGTGTCAACGGGCGGTACATTTCTTTCCTTTCGTATACGGTTTAATTCGTGACATTTACAGGCAGTTTCTTCGCTAACTACTAACGCTTCAACCTCTTTTTCCAACACAGCTGGACCGAAGTCGTTATCAAGCTTACTTATTTCATAGTTTGAATTTGGGAAAATCTTTTTGATTGTATTATCTAATGCCTTGAATCGTTGAGAATAGTTATTTGCTAATTCTTTTCCATTTTTTCTTGCAAATTCATCGCTAGTTAGACCAATTATTACTTTAGAAGAATTTGAAAATCCCTGTCTGAGTAATTCTATATGACCACTATGAATTATATCAAACGTACCACCGAGAGCCACAATCTTGAATCTAGTCATTTTAGCACATTATATCAGTCAGGATTTTTATCATTTAACAAGTACTACATTTATTCTTGTCCCAGCTGAGGAAAGTGGAATTGTATCTGAATTCCAGACGTAGGTCTCTATATAATATGAGCCAGCTGAATGAGGTGTCCAAATTACAGAAACGTTTTGAGCTTCACTGCCAAAAAACAATCCAGTGTCATTTTTTCCAATGAACTCTACCTGACCATCGAACTGTTTTACTTGAACATAATACACAAATCCCTGTGGAGAATTAACGATATGTTTGAGATTGCTAGTTATTTTGACTGATGCATTCAATGGAATGGATGAGAATTTGTTTCCCTCTAGGTCAGTAACTTGTATATTATTTATCATGATGGGAAGTGTCACTTGAACATTTGGAATTTCTGTCGATTTTGATTGGTAGTTATCAGATTCTGCTATTATCATGTACGACTTTGCCCTAGAAGATAAGGCTGAGGTCATGTTGAATGTTGAATCTTGTCCAACATCAATATTAACAGGACTAGAAATACCTACAGCCACTACTCTTTGAAACGCGTCATATGAAATCATATATAATTTAGTGTTAGTACTTTTTTGTGTTCCGCTATTTTTTACAGTACCAGAAAGAATGAGTTTATCAGAAATTTTGAGAGTATTGGGCGAGATATCTAATACTTGTTCTTTTTCTGGAGACGATCTAAATCCTGCTAGTTTGACTTGTACTTGGGTAATAGAGGGATTAGCTTTTGTTGAAGTTATAGAAAATGGAATCTTGCCACCTGGAGGAACTACTTGCATTAACGTATTACCAGTTTTGTACTCTATGGTATTGGAATTATCATCCATGAAAGTAACTCCCAGAGTTACTGCATTTATTGGAGAATCAAGGTTATTTTGAACCTCACCAAGAACTACAGTAGTACCATCATCTGCTGTATAACTATAGGATGGAAGAACTTTAACTTGAATAGTAGTATCTGGAGGTAGGTTTTGTGCCCAAACAAAATTTGATGCAAATAGAACTACAATTAGCAGACTTGGAATTAATATAATTCTCATACATAATACGATTACAAGCGGTAATTAATCATATACTGTATATCATAATCTAAACAACGTAGTTTAGAACGTTGTACTAAACTACCGTTGGAATATATCACTCATAAAAAGAAGATAATAGATGTGGTAATCTACTTGTGTTTTTTCATTGCGGTGATTACGCACCAGTATATGAATCCAGGTATCAATCCAACCGCCAATGGAATGTATACACCGGCTTGACTCCAATCTTGCATTTCTTAATTACCTAGCTACCAGAAACAGACATACTATTTAAATCCATCTTTCGAAGGCGGGATTATTCAATGTCTTACTCGTCGTCTTAGACCAGCTTGGATGTGTATCTTTTTGGCTAAGGTGGAAAAATAAAATTAGTGTGATTTGAATTTGGATTGGGCTTTCAGAGTGTCAGCCAATTTGCTAAAAATCATGTTGTGGCTCACATCAGCAAAATTGACTGTTCCGCCTTCTTTGATGATTTGTTTTTCAAATTTCTCTTTGATCCCAAATGTTACAGATGAGTAATGGAGCGTTCCTTTAAGTTTCTCTTGTACTATAGTATCAGTATCAGGAAATGGTAGAATGCTAAAGATTATTCCATTTGCCCAAAGTATTGTAGGTATTCCACCAGCCGCTGACCTAGTGTTCGATATAGCTTGGGATATGAGATCATCAAATTTTAATTCTAACACCTCATGTACTATCAATTTTTTCCAAGGTTCTATGACTATTTCCAACATTATGCCCTCAATTTATCTAATATTTCATATGTGAAGTAGCTAATGGGATGGATCAATCAATTCAGTTAACCATTTAGTAGGAGATATGTTGACCTTCTATCATAGTCCGAAGGGTTGATAATGAATTAAATTTTAAACTCAATCTTTAGTTTTCCGTGATTTATTATATACCAAGATTCCTCCTATTCCAATAAGTGCAAATCCTATAGCTAGATAATATGGAGGACTAGATTCTATTGGGAAAATGAAGATTCCGGCAGTAATCATGCCTAGATAAAAAAGCATTCTCATATCAAGATCAAATACCATTAAAAGATGACCTTCTCTACCTAACTATAAAGAATACTAAAATCTTCTTTATTTTAAATGGGTTGAATTGTTGCATTATTGTTGGCTATTTACTCGCCCGTATCTCAATCTCGCTTCCCTCATAATTTGCCACCATATTGGTAAATGGATATCTTCCAAGGTCTTCATCTAAAACTCCTCCCCTAAACTGCTTGATTGTAGTTGTTTTATTGTATATGTCTTGAAGTTGTTTTCCATCATTGATATTTGCTTTAAAATGAAGATCGTAGACAAGAAGAACTTTATCTGTGGAGATTGGAAAGAATAACAAGTCCCTGTAATCTGATAAAACATTGGAAACATGGAAAACATATTTGAATATCCATGAAAATACCGGGCTTGAAATAATAGATGTGTTTTTGTGATCATTTGGATCGTTGCTATTATGAACATTTTGAAGAACATAAGCTGTCGCTTCATATTGTGCTGAAACATTTGAAGTGATTAGGAAGAAGGACATGGTCAATCCAAAGAAACCCAAACTAGCGATAATCACAAATGGAAGTATATGTTGAACATCTTTTTTTACGGTTTCAACTCGATCCATGATTAATTTGGCAGCCGAGATGCAGAATGCAGGCAATAGTGAAATCCAGTAAAAATATTGTACATAACCTACTGAAGCAAGAAATATCAGAAATGGCATTATCCACAACAATAACATTTCATCTCTTTTCATGAATGCATAAACCGTTCCTGCTAATCCAAGTACTATCAGGATTGGATCAAATGCAAGGAAAGTACCTAATATGATGCCAAAGCTGTGATTTTGTCGGTGAACTTGAGATATTATATCAGTAAGAAAATTTTGAAATTGGTTTACTTCAATGCTCTGAATTGGCCAAATTAATGGTATCAGAATCACAGGAATAAACCATATTCCAAACATTTTACGGCTCCTAGTATTTTGATATATTAGAATGGCAACAAGGGGAATCATAGTAAACATAGTCTCCTTTGTGAAAATTGTTATGCCAAGAGACAATCCTGATAAAATTACAAGTATATTCTTATTTTTGGAATTATTTGCATATAATGCAAAGAGTATTGATGACAGCAAAAACGGAAGTAGAATGGAATCTAGCAAGATCCTTCTTACTATCCAAGTAATTGGCATTACTGCAAACAGAATAGATGATAGAAGCGCAACTTTTTTGGAATATCGGCGTTCGGAGATCTTGTATATCAGGAAAGTGTCCAAAATGGCAAGTATCCCCATGAGTACACGTGGAACTAGATACAGCATTTCTATTGAATGAGTATCTGCAGTGGGATGAAGTAAGTTTGGGTATCCTATCGTACTTAAAATCCCTGCCAGGAATAGTTGCCCAAAATATGGATGATCATGAAATGACGCTACTTGTGGTCCTTCACCTGCAAGCACATGCATAGTTCTATACATGTACACTCCCTCGTCGTAAAAGACATCTGGAAATCCTACTGGATTCCACAGATGCGTAAATGCCGATAAGATCAGGGGAATGGATAGAAAGAGAATCGATGTATAACTAATTTTCATAAGGTAATATCCGTCTTCTCTGGAATTCACCAGTATTACAAGCCATTAATTGACACACAGAATTATCTCCAAACATTTTCCTAAAGAAATCTTTTTCTTGTTCAATATAGCCATCTATTTTTCTTGGCTTATTTTACAGTTATTAAAATAACTTCAAGTATAAGATTGCCTTCAAACATCTTAATTTCAGTTCGTTGCAAAATTTTCCTTATTTTATAATTAAGAGACAATAGGTGGACTGGTGGGGATTATCAACTATATAGTACCTTTTTCAAGGTCCACGCCAGCGTAGTTATGAATGACATATTATTATGATTTTGCGTATCTCATCATTTCCTGTTCCTCCTTGACCCCATCTTTTTGAATTAAAGAAATATTACGATTTTAGACTTAGACCAGAACAACTAAACGTTGTTTGATCTTTTATTTCGGCCTGCCATTTTAGATGGAATTTGTATAATAATACATTTTCGTCAAGATATGGGTTATAGTTTGTAACTTTACACTTGCCAAAATTCCATGTTTGTAGTGTACTGTTATCCCCACTAACTACATCCACCTTAACATCAGTAGGTTCCGGTTTGACTCCAGGATTAATGTATTGACTTACTAGATTGTAGAGAGCTCCCTTGTCTTTACTTGGTAATGACTGGAGATAAAATGATGAGATTCCACTAAACGCACCAGAGGGATTTGTAGCCGAGTTTGCAGATGTTGGTACAAAATTTGAAAATGTTCCAAGAGTTTGTGCAGGTATGTTGCTACCTTGGAAACTTACTCTATATGAGACTGCGCGTTCGTCAACTGTTGGAATTATCGGTTTTATATTGTTTGTTAGATTATGATTAGACGATGTTGTCTTTTGCCAGCCCCTTTGAACAAATATTGGTACAGAACTTTCCTTTGCACAGGCAACATTGTTATGAGGTGGTCGTATCATGAGTTGAAAACCGTCATTGCATGCCAGCTTATCTGTTGATATCCCAATTGCCTGTTGCACTAATGGACTAATTTTATCAGTGGGCTGTGCCTCGGGAAGTATGGTAGCACCAACTCCTGAACACTGTAAAACCGTTTTGCCTCTAATTTCGAATTTTATCGGAGGTCCAAATTTTATGTCTGATATGTTATCATTGAGAAATATCGAATAGTCGGAAGCATAACATTTTCCGTATTTTATAGAATAAAGTTTTGTTCCGTCCCCTGTGACAAATTCGGTAGTTACATCAAATAGTTCTGGCACAACTCCAGGGTTGATATATTTGCCAAATAGATAAAATGCTGTATCTTTGTTGTATTTGTTTGGTAGTGATTCCAGTTGAATTTGCTGGCTTCCAAGTGTGTCAAACTCTTGAACAAGCCCAATAGTTTGTAGGCTAGTAAACAAGTTGCTTGTAATGTGAGTGACATATGCGATGGATCTATTTTCATCGCTTGGTATGATCTGTTGTTGAGACAAATCTTCATGTCCGCCATCAAATTTTATCGAAAATCCGGAGCATTGAAATGTAGTCTTGTCCAGTGTTTCAGAAATTCCCTTTTTACCACTCAAGGTATAGTAAAGAAGATTACTTTGTAGAAAGGTCTCATAGTCTGTAGCTTGACATTTTTGATATTGCCATGTTTCTAATACACTCCCGTCTCCGGTGACTAGCTCGATCGAAGCATCAAAAGGCTCTGGTTTTGAAGTAGGGTTGTAATATCTGCTGAGGAATTTGTAATAATCTACCTTGTCTTTGCTTGGTAGTGATGTTAGAGTGAATGATGCTGATTTTATTTGTGGAAATGTGGCAGTACGAACATCACTTGCGCTCAAATCAGGCCTAAAGTCTCCAAAGGTATAGAATGGATGTGCTGTACGTATCTCTCCGCCAGAAAACTTGACAACAAATAGCTGTGCCCTATCGTAGTCATTTGGTACAAAGTTTGTAGGTTGAATTAATGATGTACTGTTTGGATCAGTCGCATCTTTGTTGCCTTCCAAACTTAGTCCAGCACATTGAAAGAAGATCTTATCCCTAATTTCTGGTTGGAATTTTTCTGTGAACATGTTTACAATTAAAATGCCTTGGAAGTAAGGCTCATACTTGGTAACATCACACTTGGTATACTTCCATGTCTGTATGACACTACCATCACCACTAGTCATATCTACAGATGCGTCAAATGGTTGTGGGGCAGAGCCAGCGTTGACATATTTGCTAATTAGTTTGTAGATATCTCCCTTGTCTTTACTTGGTAATGATTCTACATAGAATCTTGGTGTATCTCCAAAGGAATAATCAGGTAAATTGAAAAGAGAATAGTCTTTTGAATATGGCGCAAATTTAGGAAATGTATAACTAAATGATTGTTCGACACTACCTCCAGAGAAATGAATTGTAAAGACCTGAGCTCGGTCTTTATCTAATGGAACAGTTTGTCCAGTTGTCGTATTTAGAGCCCGGATTGAATTACTCGGCATGAAATTTACTTGTAATCCATTACATGAAAAAAATGTCTTATCCCTTATTTCAGGGCCAGAAGACTGCTTAAATTTCCATATTGCAGAAATTTCTTGCCTGTATGTGCTATAATTTGTAACATCGCATTTCGAATATTTCCAGTTCTGAAGTATGTTGCCATTACCAGTAACTAGGTCTACAGAAATATCCACAAGCTCGTGGGTTCCCACAGGACTCAATTCTTTTATGACATATTGATAGAATAGTTGTTTGTCCTTACTTGGTAGGGACTCTAGTGAAAAGCTCTTGGATTTGCCTGAAATTGGGTTTGATGCAATAGACAATGGAACATTGTCCTGTACTCCCATTGGGGTAAATTTTGAAAATGTTTGATATGTTTGCCCTGCTTTGAATATGGAGCTTGAGACGGTTACAAGATATTTCTGAACTGTATCTTTTTTGTCGGGAACCAAATCAATTGTATCTTTAACAGTTGACCATTCTGATGATGGCTTGCGTAAATCAAAGCTCGCCTTAAAACCATCGCAGGTAAAATCCGTTCTGTCTCTAATTTCGGATTTAAATTCCTTGGTAAATTGCAATCTAAGCAAATTTTCAGATAAAAACGGGACATATCCTGTCACCTCACATTTAGTATATTGAAAAGTTTGAAGAATGTTTCCGTCGCCTGTGACAATATCTATATCTGCATTAAATGTCTGAGGAACCCCTGGTTTGATATAATTATCAATTAGTGTATCATAGAACCATTTCTTATCCTTACCAGCTAACGATTCTAATGAAAATCCCGTAGTAAATTGTTGAGTGCCCGCTGGGGTAATAGGATTTGAAGTAATGATTGGCTGAAATTTTGGAAACGTTGTGAATGTTTGTGTTCCATTAGATGTACTCCAGAAATGAACAACATAGTATTTTGCGCGGTTTTGCTCATCAACAATTGCTTTTATTCCTGCCTTTGCACTTGCTTGCTCATATGACTGTAAAATCTCATCAATGCTGGAATTGTCCGTTGTTTGAGGAGTGAGATAGGGTGTGAGTGGTACACCGTAATACTTGAGGATACCAATTCCAAATCCACCCTCTGAGAAATAATATGGGTCTCCCTGGACACCCACTACAATTCCAGGAACTTGGGTTTCAGCATAGCTGTGTGGGAAATGAAAATAAGTGCCAACTGTTGCGGCACTAAATATAACCCCAATTATTATCCTAGTTCTAGATGATGTTATCAATCAAGATCATCCTGTAATCAAGTTTTCCTAGTAACATTATATCTTGGCTTTCTTCGTAATTTAATTAAAATAAAATTTCTCTGGTGCATAATTTAGTTTATCAGGAGAGGATCTTGTTATCACAAAGGGATCAAACATTGAAATGAGTTTTGCTCAGTCTCCTATTTGGGTTTTTTGTTGCTTGATCTGTGCTTTGATCGAATCTAAATTAAATGATGCACCATGCTGCATTGGTGGGAAGTCGACAAAGGTCTTGGCAAGCTCTTCAATTTGATTTTGTGCTTCGACAAAACGCCAGAACTCATGTGCGTAGAAATTATAATATTCCAGTGACCCTGTGCTACCTGAAGGTAACTCAGCGCGTTCGAATGGATCAAGACGAAGATTTGTAACACTAGGCCAATTGGGTTTTTCTGTGCCTCCCATCCAGCCGTTGGGTTGTTCGATAAATCTGAACTTGTAGTCACCAATGCGTACTGCTCCAAGCTCGGTTTCAGCAAAATAATAAACCACATTGCGTTTTGTTGGACCATGTCCTGTTATAAGATCAAGCTGGTTGTATCCGTCAAGATGAACTTTAAACGTTGTATCGCCAATCTTTTTCCCATTCTTGAGTTCTGTTACGATGTTGGAATCTCCTGCAGCTGCAACAAGGGTAGGGAACCAATCAAGCCCTGACATTATCTGGTTTTGAACTTTGCCCGCTGGAACATGTCCAGGCCAGCTTACAATAGCTGGCACACGCATTCCGCCCTCATAAACAGTGCCTTTTGCGCCCCTAAACGGTGTCATTCCGCCATCTGGCCAAGTGAAGACCTCAGCACCGTTATCAGTAGTAAAAATCACGATAGTATTTTGGTCTATGCCTTTGTTTTTAAGATAACTCATCACTTTCCCAACATCATCATCAAGTTCTTTCATGCCTGCCTCTTCTTCATACCAACCGTTCTCAGGTGTCATGGTTTTTTCATAGTCGGGGCTCAAGTGTGTGATAACATGTACACGTGCGGGATTAAGCCAGACAAAGAATGGCTTACTTTGGCTTTGTGCCTTGTCCATAAATTTAATGGCGTTTCCAAGAATTTCGTCATCCACTGTTTCCATTCGTTTTGGTGGAAGCGGACCGGCGTCTGTTATCATCTGTTTTCCTATTTTACCCCAACGCGGATCTACCGTCAAGTCATCTTTATCAGTTGCAAAACTGTGAATCATGTTGCGTGGTCCTAGAATCATGTTTTGATCTGGTGGGTATGAATGCCAGTAGGGATCTTCCATGGTATCAAGATGATACAGGTAACCAAAGAATTCATCAAACCCATGCACGGTCGGCAAGTGCTGATTCAAGTCACCCAAGTGATTTTTTCCAAACTGTCCAGTGGAGTATCCCATTGACTTCAAAACAGTAGCAATGGTTGGAGCTTCTGCAGGCATACCAATGGGAGATCCTGCTTGTCCAACAGTAGTAAGACCTGTACGAATTGGCAATTCACCAGTGATGAAACTAGCACGTCCTGCTGTACAGCTGGGGTCAGCATAATAGTCGGTAAATCGCATGCCTTGTGCAGCGATCATATCTAGGTTTGGCGTCGTGCCGCTCATGATGCCCTGATTGTATGCACCGATGTTGAACCAACCGACGTCATCTGCCATTATTACTATTATGTTTGGCTGGTTCTGGTATGCTAGTGCATCTACTCCATTTGTTTGAATGACATAATATGCGAATCCAGATATGGTTGATAAAATAATCGCAACAATAAAGATTCTTCTCTCTAATTTCATTGTCATTTTAACACGATCATGATATTTAAGATTATAAAAAAAATTACAATTATCCTTTATGTCTAACAACCTGTGGATCACATCACCTAATTTTTTATTCTGTCACTTGATTGATGGATAATAATGAAGTTAAAACCAAAAGTTGGTAATGTTTTTACATTAAATAATTTACATACTTTTTTAATTTGTCAATTCGACCTTCTTTTTTGTGTCAAAGAACATCATTCACTTTGTAATTTTACTATCTCTAGTTCTATCAATGATATTTCCTTCTCAATTAACTAGTGCACTTACAAGCCGAACCAGCTTTAATGATAACCATTATACAGCATCTCGTTCTGGTGATCAAAGAATTTGTGGTGATTATGTATGTGCTCCAGGTGAATATGACAAAATGCAACAAGAATTATCTCAAGCACAGAGAACAGGTAAGACTGCCCATAGCGTACTAACTACACCTAGTGCACCAACTACACCTAGCATAGATCCCTTACCCTCTTGGAATGATAATCCAGTAAATCAGCGTATTTTGAACTTTGTAAAAGAAATCACCACGGAAGATGGACAGAACTATGTTCCTATAGCTGACCGCATTGCGGTATTTGACAACGATGGTACGCTTTGGAGTGAATATCCTATGTATGTACAACTGGCCTTCACACTAGACCGCGTGAAAGCGCTTGCGCCGCAGCATCCTGAATGGAAAGAGGAGCAACCTTTCAAGGCAGTGCTTGAAGGAGATATGAAAACAGTGCTTTCGGGCGGTGAACAGACTCGGATGAAACTAATTATGACCACACAAACTGGTATGACAACAACAGAATTTGAACAGATCGTCAAGGATTGGCTTGCCACTGCAAAACATCCACGCTTCAATAAACCCTATACCGATTTGGTTTACCAACCCATGTTGCCATTAACAAATTCATTGGCCGCCAACCAATAGCTGCCTTTGGCAATTCTGATGGAGATTTACAAATGTTATAATGGACTACTGTCGGGGAAGGTCCACGGCTTGGTCTAATTGTCCATCACACTGACGCAGAGCGTGAGTGGTCGTATGACAGAAATAGTTCCGTTGGTCAAATAGACAAAGTGTTAGATGAAGCGAAGACGAACGGCTGGATTATTGTGAGCATGAAAGATGACTGGAAACACATTTTTCCGTTTGAGAACAAATGAATACATCAAGCAGTACAAACAATTCTTAATATTAATAGCAGACCGTAATCACACTAAATAAAATGGAAAATACCAATAGTGAATTTATGATCTTCTCTCTCATTACTTTATTCTTTCTTCCTATGACTACTGCAACTTTGGTTTATGCAGAACAAATTGTAAAACCGACAGATAAAGAAAGTATCGACGTAGGATTCTCAACTGATCCAGAAAATCCAAATTCTGGTGATCAGGCTCTGCTAAATATAGTATTCATAAATAAACAAAGCTCTATCCAACATCACATAGATTACAGAGTATTTGTCACGCAGGGTGGAAACCTATTTGGAATATACAAATCTCACACCAACGAAGGCTCGGTAAGTATTCCCTTCCAGTTTAAAAATAATGGAACATATCAAGTAAAGGTTGAGATAGATGGCATACTTTTCCAGCCTGTTCCTCCTGAGACAGCATTATTTACTGTCAGTATTGGTCCTACAGTACCTGAATTTCCCACTAGTGTGGTGATAGTATTTTTGGCAGCAGTTACATCCGTAGTTCTGATATCAAGGACAAAACTGAGAATTTAACGATTATTTCAAAATCAAATTTTGTCTTTTTTAAAATAAGTCAATGAAATAGGTTTGGATTCGTCCATAATTTTGACTCGAGTCCTGTAAGGTCCAAGACATTGTCCTATGATTTGAATTGGAAGGGATTATCAACTATATAGTACCTTTTTCAAGGTCCGCGCCAGCATGGTTATGAATGACATATTATTATGATTTTGCGTATCACACATACCTGAAATACGGTTATAATTTTATTATTCCAACACTTGTTAAATATTTAATTGCGTTTACAAATTCCCCATCAGAAACTTTCCCTTCTACCCACCATGAAATAACTTGCTTGGTCCACTGTGGAATTTGGTGAGAGGATGCTATCTCTTCAGCATCTTGTGGACTGGATATTGGCATAGGGGAAAGTGATGTAGTTGGTGGTGTAGTTGGTTGTGTAGTTGGTGGTGTAGTTGGTGGTGTAGTTGGTGGTGTAGTTGGTGGTGTAGTTGGTGGCAATGGTTGTGTTGTAGCATTATCTGACTGCCCGGTAGTTTCTCCAT
>Ga0335084_10002063_pt1 | contig 19198 bp, 15 predicted proteins | sample Lox_Sample_44_FD_206721 | JGI IMG/M metagenome (GOLD analysis project Ga0335084, IMG submission 206721) | Soil microbial communities from Loxahatchee National Wildlife Refuge, Florida, United States - Lox_Sample_4.4 | ecosystem: Environmental > Terrestrial > Soil > Wetlands | place: USA...
TCTGCAGCGCCACTCAGGTCTATGGTTCCTGGACGAATCGTTCGTGATCTCCCGCAAGCGCGACTGAGATGCTGGCAAACGTGACGGTCGAGCGCACCACGCGGTTGGGGGCAGGCGTGGCTTCCCGGGAGGAGCGCGACGCCATTTCGGCATTTCTCGCTCGGGCGTCCCTCGAGCTGTCGTCGCGCGATCCCGCCGAGATCGACGCCTGCGTAGGGCTTCTCGAGCCGGGCACACCCGTCTACATCAGCTTCCCGCCGGGACAGACCTACCACGGCACGGTAGCGCTCGCCGCGCGCCTCGCACGGGCCGGATTCCGGCCCGTTCCGCACGTCGCCGCGAGACGCATTGCGGGACGCGAGGCGCTGGATGACTACCTCGCCAGGGTCGCCGGAGAAGCCGGGGTGGACAGCGCCATGGTCATTGCCGGAGACAGTGATCGCCCGGGCGGCGCATTCGACTCCAGCCTGGCTTTGCTCGAAACCGGATTGTTCCAGCGGCATGGCATCGTGCGTATCGGCGTCGCGGGCTACCCGGAGGGGCATCCGAGGATCGCGGCTTCCGTTCTGGAAACTGCTCTGGCAGCGAAGAAAACCTTCGCGCGCCGGTCGGGGCTCGAACTCGGTATCGTGACGCAGTTCTGCTTCGAGGCCGACTCGATACTTTCCTGGGTAGCGAAGATGAAGGGGCACGGCTTGTCCGTGCGTGTGGGGCTCGCCGGGCCGGCCAGCTTGCCCCGCCTTCTGCGTTTCGCGGCCATGTGCGGCGTCGGGAACTCGGTACGTGCCCTAAAGGCGCGTCCAGGGGCGATCACCCGGCTCATGGTCGAGGCAGGTCCGGAAACCGCGTTGAGAACGCTCGCTCGCCATGCCGAGCCGCCAATTGCGGGCGCTCATTTCTTCTGCTTTGGCGGGCTGATTCGAACCGCTCGCTGGCTTCACGCCGTCCGCGCCGGGCGCTTCGAATTGACCGAGGACGGTGGTTTCCGGGTCGGAGCTGTCTAGTCAGAGAACAAAGCTCACCAGCCCCATCGATCCAAGCTCCATCGCGTCGAGCACCGCTCGGCGCCGCGCGATCTTGAGCGCGCCACGCTCCACGCGCAGCAGGTACCGGTAATGACCCACGTACTCCCGCACGCTTTCGTCGCGCCGGAACCGGTACACCACGAAGTTGGCCTCGACCTCTATCTCTGCGCCATTCCGGCCAACGATCCGCACGTTGCTGATCATGCGTCGCGTGCGCGAGTGCGGGAATTCGGAGTGCGCGTTCTTGTCCTTGAGCCGCGTGACCCTGCCCCTGATCCGGGCGATATCGTCGGCGATAGTGAAGAGCGTGTTTGCGGGGTCGGCGTCCGGCCGGTCGTTCGACGGTACTTCGTAGCGCGCATCCCCGGTCAGCAGCGCGAGCCAGTCGTCGAGACGCCAATCGTCGAGCAGCGATGCTTCGCGGAAAAGCAATTCCTCGACCTCGGAGCGGGTGACCTTCGCCGCTGCAGTCCGTCCCGGAAGCCTCTTCTTCATCGGTCGGGACGCGCCTCGCCGCGCATCAGCTTGTCCCATTGAAGCCAGAAGGCCCGGAGGTGCAGCTCGTCCGAATTGAGCTGCTCGCCGGTCTTCCCCATACCGCGCGACATCACCGACCAGGGCACTTCGCGATGCGTGGCGGTGATCCCCGCCTGGACCATCTCCAGTGCTTCGACGTCGTCCGGGGTGGCGAGGCCCCCCGGTCCATAGAAGGTGAGGAACGCGTCCAGGCGGATGGCCCTCGCCGCGGAGGTCTCTTCCTTCGGACCCAGCGCCCATGCGCGCACGCGCATGCGGTTGGGCGCCAGGGGGTAGAAAGTCCTTATCGTTACCGAGGAGCCGTCGGCGAGCAGCAGGTTCGGGAAGATGATCAGGTTCCGGTTGGTGTCGGCGACGCGCGCGGCACGCGCCTCGCCCAGGCGCGCGACCAGCTCGGCGCGGATGCGCTCGATCTCGGGCTTGGCCGCCTCGCCGTATACCGGTATCCATTTTGCAACCGGCCTGCCGCGGAAGTTCACGTTGTCGGTGGTCGCGTGGCCGTTGCCCAGTGCCCTGCCCACCCCGTGCGAGGGCAGCAGGTGACCGCGGTCCGGCCGCTGCATTTTCACGCCCGCGTTCTTCAGGTAGTCGAGCCAGGTCGAATGCGTAGTGAGCAGGTGATAGTCGTCGAAGCTGTTCTCGACCAGGAGCTTCCAGTTGGCGCGGATGTCGTAGTCCTGCGTGCCCTGGATCACCTCCATCTGCCCCGAGGGCGACTGGTCGATCACCAGGTCGATGTACTCCTTGGCGCCGGCGAGGTATTCGGCCAGCGGTACCGCCTGCGGGTCGAAGTTGAGGAACACGAATCCCCGGTAGCTCTCGACCCGCGGCGGCTCCGCGAGGCCATAGTCGGATTTCCTGAAGCTCTGCGGATAGTCCTTCTCGCCGGGGATGCCGTCCAGCCTGCCGTCCCGGTCGTAGCTCCAGCCGTGGTAGAAGCAGGTGTAGATCTTGGCGTTGCCCTCGGCCTCGCGGCATACCATCGCGCCGCGATGGCGGCAGGTGTTGAGGAAGACGCGCACCGCGTTGCCGCTGTCGCGGCAGAAGATCACAGGCCGCCCGCACACCGTGCGCGTCCTGAAGTCGCCCGGCGAGCGCAGCTCCGATTCGTGGCCTACGTAGATCCAGCACACGTCGAACACGCGCCGCCGCTCGGTCTCGAGGATGTCCGGGTCGATCAACGTCGCCCGGTTGACTTGGAAGCTGGCCGCGTCGTTCAGTACCAGCGGGCGCTCGTTCATGGCGAGTGCGATTCTACATCCCGAAAGCCCGCATGCGCTGCCGCAAGTCGTCTGGGATCGGCGTGGACTTGAAGGTCGCGAAGTCTATCACGCACATAACCCAGGCCACCCGGAAGCGAGGATCGCCATCGACACTGCCGGCGAGCGCGAGCTCGAAAGAGCTGCGCCCCAGGCGCGTGACCCACAGGTCGATGTCGAGAACCTCGCCCATCCTGCAGGGGCGCAGGAACTCCGCCGTGATCGTCAGGCTGGGAACGCGCAGGTTCCGGTTCACCATGAAATCACCACCGAACGGGGACTCTATGCCGCTCTGGAACCAGTCCTCGAGCGCGCTGCTGAAAAGGTCGAAGAGGCGCGGATAGAAAACGATGCCTGCGGGGTCGCAGTGCGAAAACCGTATGAGGTGCCGCGAGCGGAAAGCGCTGGATGGAGCCGGCCCGTCGTGCGCGACAGGCTCGGGCGAGGCCGCTCCGGGCACGACAAAGCGCTCCACGCGCCCGCGCAGCTCCGCCGGGATCGCGATGGCGCGCCGCGTCTCCAGGGACACGATCGCCACCTTGTGGCGCAGGCGCACCCGGTCCGCGCCCTCCGCGTGCCCGCGGATCGAGAGCACCACTGAGCTCCGGCCCAGGGTCTCCACCGCCAGCTCGAGCTGGAGTGTGTCGCCCAGCCGGCAGGCTTCCAGGAAATCCACCTTGGTGTTGACCAGGGGCACGCCCCAGCCTCGATCGAAGTGAAACTCCTTGAAAGGCATGGCGAGCCCGCTCTCGAACCAGCTCTCCACGAGATCGTTCGCCATTTCGAGGAAGCGCGGGAAATAGACGATGCCAGCGGGGTCGCAGTCGGCGAACCGGATGCGGCGGGACAGCGAGAAGTGTTCCGGCAGAGGCGTCGCCTCCGGTTATTCCGGCTGAATCCGCGCAATGATAGCCGCGCGCAGGCGCTCCAGGAGCCGGTCCCAGGGATTGGGGTTCTGCACGATCTCGGCGCGGAAGAACGACGGGCACAGCACTGCCGCGTGCGCGACCTCGCCGCACAGGCCGCAGCCCACGCAGCCGTTGTTCACGTGCGCCACCGGGTCCGCCTTCAGCGGATCGCTGGAGGTCCTGACGGTGAGCGAGGGACAGCCCGAGAGCCGGATGCAGGAGTGATCGCCCGAGCACACGTCCTCGTCCACGCCGAAGCGGGTGCGCACCACCCGCTTGTCCTCTTTCAGCCGGGCGGCGACCTGCGGGCGCAGACGCCGCTGGCGCTCGAGCTGGCATTCGCCCTCCGCGACGATCACCTTCAGGCCGGGCTCCTGCGCCGTATACGCCGCTTTCAGCGCCTTCATCATGTCGGCGACGCGGTAGTTGTGGACCGTGCGCAGCCATTTGACGCCCAGGCCTCTCAGCGTCTTCTCGATAGTCTTGCCGGCGTAGGTCGCGCTCCTGCCGACGGCCGCGGCGCGCGCGTCATCGGGAGGGGAGGAGAGCAGCTCCTGGGTTCCCGTTGCCGAGGCGTAGCCGTTCTTCATGATCACCAGCACCGCATCGCCGTGGTTCAGGAGATTGGAGGCGACGCCCGAGAGCAGGCCGTTGTGCCAGAAGCCGCCGTCGCCCATGACGGCTACCGGTCGCTGCGCGGACATGGGCCCCACACCGGCCGAGCTCGCAAGGCTCATGCCGTAGCCGAGCAGTGTGTTGCCCTGCGAGAAGGGCTCGAAGGTGGCGAACGCATGGCAGCCGACGTCGACCGAGACGTGCGGGCGCCCGACCTCTTCGGCGACGAGCTTCATCGCCGAGAACACCGGCCTCTCGGGACAGCCGATGCAGAAGGTCGGCGGCCGCACCGGGAGCGCTCCCAGCAGCTGAGCCGCGCGGGCGCGCGAGGCGTCCACCCCCTCGAGCCAGCGCACTCCCGGGGACGTGTCGAGATGCGGTGCATGCAGCGCGAGGAAGCGCACCAGGGCGCGCACCAGCACCTCGGCGGGATAGTCGCCGGCCATCGGCAGCAGGTCCTTGCCGTGGAGCCTGGTCTGGATGTCGGCACGCCGCAGGGTGGTCGCGATGTCCTGTTCGATGAATTCCGGCTGGCCTTCCTCGACGACGAGCACCGCGGACTTGCCCGCGCAGAAAGCGGAGATTTCCTCCGGGACGAGAGGATAGACGACGTTGAGCGCGAGAATCGGGATGCGGCAGCCGCCGCGGTCGTCAGAAAAGGAGTTCGCGAGCCCGAGGATCTGCAGCGCGCGTACGAGGTTGTTGTAGAGCCCTCCCTGCACGACGACGCCGACAAGGGAGTCGTCCCCGCCGAACAACTCGTTGAGCTTGCGCTCGGCGATGAATTTGCGCGCGGCGGGCAGGCGCACCGCGGATTTCTTCTTTTCCTGCGGGAAGATCGCCGGCGGGTGCGCGAGGCGCTCGTAGAGGAAGGCGGCCGGCTCGTCCATCGGGTTGCGCGTCGACAGGGCGGCCGCGCGATTGTTTTTCGCAGCGAAGCTGCCCTGCACGTGGCAGGCGCGGATTCGAAGCTCCATCATTACGGGCGTATTCGACGCCTCCGAGAGCTCGAAGCCTCGCTCGACCATTTCCGCGATGGTCACGAGGTTGGGACGCGGATCGAGCAGCCACATCATGGATTTCAGCGCGTACGCGTGGCTGCGCTCCTGTGCGACCACGCCGCCCTCTCCGTAGTCCTCGCCGAGCACGATCAGTGCGCCGCCGATCACTCCCGCGCTCGCGAGATAGGAGAGAGCGTCCGAGGCGACGTTCGTGCCGACGATCGATTTCCAGGTCACCGCGCCGCGCACCGGATAGCTGACCGACGCGCCTAGCATCGCCGCGGCGGAGGCCTCGCTGGTGCAGGCCTCGACGTGCACGCCCAGCTCGTCCATGTAATCCCTCGCCTGCACCATCACGTCGAGCAGGTGCGAGACCGGCGCGCCCTGGTAGCCGCCGACGTAGGATACGCCCGACTGCAGCAGCGCTTTCGTCACGGCGAGTATGCCTTCGCCGCGGAAGGTCTCGCCGTCGCCGAGCTTGAGCGACTCGATCTCTTGGGTGAACTGGCGTTCCATGTCAGTTTGTCATTCCGAGCGTAGCGAGGAATCTTAGCCCACAGTGCGCGCGCAGGGGGGTCCCTCGCTGCGCTCGGGACGACGGGCGCATTACGCAGCCCTGCGCCCGCCGGCTCGCGGCCGGCGCATGAACTTGACGGGCTTGGGCCGCGGAGGCAGCGGCGCGATGCCCTGGGCCTCGAGCGATTGCTCGAGCTTGCGCCCTTCCGGATCGGCGAGCGCGCCCTCGCGAGCCGACCGTATCGCCTCGGCGCGCGCTTCCGGGTCGGCTATCGCTGCGCCCTCGACCAGCGTCTCGAGGATCCGCAGGAAATTGGACTTGCCGCGGGCGTGCGTTTCCCCGTATCCCTTGATCAGCCGGCCGCACAGCGCAATTTCAAGCGCGAGGCCCGGGTGGTGCTTCGCGGCCGCGGTGATCGCGGTCAGCCATCTGCCGATGAGGGCCTGCTCTTCCTTCCAGCGGGAGGTGAACGGGCGCAGCGGCCGCAGCGAGGCGAGGCAGCGCAGAAGCAGGAATCCGCTCACGCTCGTCGTTCTCACGTGCATCCCGACGTTGAGCTTGTGTGCCAGCCCGGTGATCCGGGCAAGCCCCTTGAGCGGGCGCGCGATCCAGCCCGGCAGCACGGCGGCCAGCTCGTCGAGCCCAGGCTTCAGGAACTCGGTGACGTGCACGGGCTCGCCGGGCTTGGCCTGCACCTCCTCGCGAATGCGCTCGAAGCGGCTGCGGCGGGTCTTCAGGTCGGCGACCCGGATCACGTCCTCGTAGCACATCCACAGCGCGAGAAAGCGCCCCGTCTCGACAGTGAGCCTGAAGCCGTCGGTGGCGTGGTCGAGATTGGTGATCGGCTCGAGCCGGTCCAAGTAGAGGATGGCGTAGCGCCGGTCCTGGAAGTCGAGGCAGCGCGACGCGCCTTCGCGCAGCATGGCGTGGGTTTCCGGGGGAAAGACGGGCCGCAACTTTACTTCCGCAGAGGCTCGCGAGCGCCTCTCCTCCGACGGCGCGCGCGCAGCGCTCTCCGCCGCGGCGGCCTCGAAGCCGGCGGCGAAACCCTTCAGGCTCGCTTCCGCTCCCTTGCCGCCTCCGCGGATCGCGGCTTCGCAGTCCCCTCGCGACAGCGGCAGCGCGCCGGAGCCCGCCAGCGCTCCGAACATCACCGCGCTGATCACGGTTCCCGCGGCCTGGGCCTGCGCCTGCATGTCGAACAGGACCGCGCGCCGGGCGAGCGCTCGCGCCGCCTTCAGGACGACGTCGCTGTCGAATCGCCCGTCCCCCATCTGCATTTTCTCCGCCACGGTATAGATGCGGTGGGTCGAGGCGATGAGGGTCGTCCGGTCCGGGGTGACGAAGCCGTTCTGCATCGCCCGGGCGGCCTCGAGCAGCTCGGACGCGACCATGACATCCACGTACGACGGCGCCGGCGTGAGCGTCATCACCGGGCGCTTACCGTCGAGATCGGACAGCTTCGCAGGATAGATCTCGACGTAGTAGGTGGTGGCGCCGGTGCGCTGTGCGACGCCCGGGATCGAGGTGCTCTGTACCGGATAGTCGCGCTCGGTCGCCGCGGCGATGATCCAGTCGGCGAGCACGCCGCCGCCTTCGCCTCCGAGGGCGGCGATGAGGATGGTGATGGGGCGCTGGGGCAGGGTCATGATGTGGTCTCTTAAGCGGATTGCAGCCGGCTGATGACGGAATGGCGCAGGCGCTCCAGGAGCCGGTCCCAGGGATTGGGGTTCTGCACGATCTCGGCGCGAAAGAAGGAGGGGCACAGGATCGCCGCGTGCGCGACCTCGCCGCACAGGCCGCAGCCCACGCAGCCGTTGTTCACGTGCGCCACCGGATCGAGCTTGAGCGGATCGCTGGAGGTCTTGACGGTGAGCGAGGGACAGCCCGAGAGCCGGATGCAGGAGTGATCGCCCGAGCACACGTCCTCGTCCACGCCGAAGCGCGTGCGCACCACCCGCCTGCCCGCCTTGAGCGCCTCGGCAATCTGCGGCCGGATGCGACGCTGGCGCTCGAGCTGGCACTCGGCATCGGCGATGATCACCTTCAGCCCCGCGTAGGCGCTGGTCATCGCGCCCCGCAGTGCCCGCGCCATCTTGTCGACGCGATAGGTATAGACGGCCTTCACCCACTCGACCCCGATGCCTTTCAGGGCCCGCTCGATGCTCATGTCTCCCGATTTCCACTCGCTCTGGTGGAGCGAGGAGGGGATGTCCTGCGTGCCGGTCGCCGAGGTGTAGCCGTTCTTCATGATGACGAGGATGGCGTCGTCGCGGTTGAACACCGCGTTGGCGATTCCCGAGGTGAGGCCGTTGTGCCAGAAGCCGCCGTCGCCCATGATGGTGACGGTGCGTTTGCCGAACAGGGGCGCGATCCCCGAGTTCGAGGCGAGCCCGAGGCCGTAGCCGAGCACGGTATTGCCGATGTTGAAGGGCGGCAGAGTGGAAAAGGTGTGGCAGCCGATGTCCGCCGACACGTGAAAGCCGCCCGTCTCGCGCTCGAGCAGCTTCATCGCAGAGAACACGGGCCGCTCGGGGCAGCCGACGCAGAACCCGGGGGGGCGGGGTGGCACGGCCGCGCCCAGCAGGTCGGCCGCACGTTGTTTCGTACTGGTCAGTGAATCGAGCACGCGCCGCACGCCGCCGGGATCGATGCCGCCCGGTGCCACAGCTTCGACCCACTTCGCCAAGCCGGTGAGCACGACTTCTCCGGTGTATTCGCCCGCCATCGGCAGGCAGTCCTTGCCGTGAACCTTTGTCTGGAGGTCGGCGCGGCGAAGGATCGCGTGCAGCGCATCTTCGATGTACGCGGGCTGCCCTTCCTCGATCACGAGGATCGTCCGCTTGCCCGCGCAGAAGCCAGCGACCTCCTCGGGAATGAGCGGGTAGGTCACGTTCAAGGCGTAGATCGGGATCTTCGATTCGCCGAAAGTGTCGGCGAGGCCGAGTTGCTGCAGGGCGCGCACCGCGACGTTGTACATGCCGCCCTGGCAGACCACGCCGAGCTCCGCGCTCAGTTGCGAATCGCTCCCCTCGAAGACCTCGTTCAACCGGTTCTCGCGGATGAACTTCTGCGCCGCGGGCCAGCGCACTTCGACCTTGTGCTTCTCCTGAGCATAGGTCGCGGGCGGAAGCGAAATCCTGGCGAAATCGAATTCGGGCTGCTCCAGCGTGTGGCTGCGGGAGATCCGCGGCGCGAGGTTGTCGCGCGCCTCGAAGGCGCCGTGCACGTGGCAGGCGCGTATCCTGAGCTCCAGCATCACCGGGGTATTGGAAGCCTCGGAGAGCTCGAAGCCCTTCTCCACCATGCGCACGATGGTCGGCAGGTTCGGGCGCGGATCGAGCAGCCAGATCTGCGACTTCATTGCGAACGCGTGGCTGCGTTCCTGGATAATCGAGGCGCCTTCGCCATAGTCCTCGCCGATCACGACCAGCGCGCCCCCGCGCACGCCGACTGAGGCGAGGTTGGAGAGCGCATCCGAGGCGACGTTGGTGCCGACCGTCGACTTCCAGGTGACCGCGCCGCGGATCGGGTAGTTGATCGAGGCGCCGAGCATCGCCGCCGCTCCGGCTTCCGAGGCGTTGGTCTCGATGTGCACGCCCAGGCCCTCGATGATGTCGCGTGCGTCGTTCAGCACGTCCATCATGTGCGAGACGGGCGCCCCCTGGTAGCCGCCGACGTAGGACACGCCCGATTGCAGCAGTGCCTTGGTCACCGCGAGAATGCCCTCGCCGTGGAAGGTCTGGCCGGCGCCGAGCCGCAGCAGCTCGGCTTCCTTCTTGAACGAGCGCTCCATTCAATCCACCTCGTCATCCCGAGGCCGTAGGCCGAGGGATCTCTCGCGGCACGGCCGTGCCGAAAGAGATCCCTCCCTGCGTTCGGGATGACAACCTTGCGTCATACCAGCACCTTGGGCAGCCACACGGCGACCCCGGGCGCGAGGAACACCAGCGCCAGCACCAGCAGGCTCATCGCGATGTAGGGGATCACGGCGCGGAAGATGTGCCCCATGGTGATCTCGCGCGGCGCAACGCCCTTCATGGTCATGAGGAGCAGGCCGTGCGGGGGAAGCAGCAGGCCCAGCTGCATGCAGATGAGGAACATCACCCCGAACCAGACCGGGTCGACGCCCATTCTCTGCACCAGGGGCATGAAGATCGGCAGCGTGATCAGCATCATGCTCACCTGCTCGACGAACAGGCCGAGGAAGATCAGCACCAGCATCATCGCTGCGATCAGCCCCATCGGCGGCAGCCCGAGCTTTCCGATCGACTCCACCACGCCGTTGCTCGCACCGGAGAAGGACAGGATCTGCGAGAAAGTCGTCGCGCCGAGGATGATGAACAGGATCATCCCGGAGATGCCGGCCGTGCCGCGCAGCGCCTGGAGGAGATTCCGCAAGGTGAGCGCGCGGTAGGCCGCGGCAAGCAGGATCGTGAACAGCGCGCCGATCGCGGCGGATTCGGTCGGGGTCGCCCAGCCGGCCGACATGGAAGCGACCACGATCACGAAAATCGAGACCAGCGGCACCACATACTGGAAGAAGGGACGGAATTTTTCCCAGCCGCGGTATGCGGTGAAGGTCGTGGCCGGCGCAAGCGATGGGTTCAGCTTCACGCGCAGCACGATGTAGACGACGAAGGCGACGCTGAGAATCAGGCCGGGCACGATGCCGCCGATGAGGAGCTTCGAGATCGAGATTCCGGAGAGGCTTCCCAGCAGCACGGTGAGCGCCGAGGGCGGGATCAGCATGTCGACCGCGCCGATCGCCATCAGCGGTCCGGTCGCCATGGTCGGGTGATAGCCGCGCGAGAGCATCACCGGGAGCATGAGGCTGCCGAGCATCGCCGTGGTCGCGATGGTCGAGCCCGAGATCGCCGAGAATACCGTGCCCGCGACCACCGCTACCACTGCGAGGCGCCCCGGCACCTGCCGGATCAGGTGCTCGACGCCGTCGATGACCTTGACCGCGAGCCCCGTGTGGAACAGCACTTCGCCCATGAGGATGAACAGCGGAATCGGGGTGAGCGAGAAGCTCGCCACCGAGCCGACGCTATTGCGCGCGAGCTGCGTGAGCCCCGCCTCGCCGCCGAGGAACAGCCACGCGCCCAGCAGGTTGATCACCAGGAACGAGAACGCCACCGGCAGACCGAGGAACAGCAGCACCGTCGAGCCGCCGAGCATCAGCCACGCCGCCGCGTCCCATGACATGGCTCTAGACGGGCTCTGGACAGCACGAACCGTGGAAAGCGATCCAAGACGCGAGCACCCCAAGTCCTTGACCAGGCTGTCCCTCGCTCGTCCAGCTTAGCTGCCTCGCGACACAACGCATGTTTCTTCAGACCTCCCTCAGCCGGTCGACACCGCGTCGTCGCGCGGCGCGCGCTCGCTGAGCGCGAGGCGGCGCATGCGGAACAGCATCTCGATCGACAATGCGGCGAAGGCGACCGGCAGCACGCTGAGCAGCCACCACTCCGGCGTGACTAGGGTCTTGATCGACATCGAGCCCGCGGCGAAGCTGGCGAGCGCGGCGCGGGCGCCATAGTAGGTGATGAAGAGACAGCAGGCGAGGCCCAGGATGTCCACCGCCCACTCGAAGATCCAGCCGACCTGCTTCGGCACCGCCCGCAGGACGACGTCGACCCGGATGTGCTGGCCGCGCCGCAGCAACCACGGCGCGGTGAGCATGGTCACCATGTAGAGCATCGCCTCGGAGATCTCGTTGCTCCACTCCAGCCCGGCGACGCCCGGGACGATGCGCGCGTTGCGAAGCAGCACGTCGGCGCAGATCATCAGCGTCATGGCGAACACCAGCGCGCAGGCGGCGAGGGCGAACGCCTCGAGGAGCCTCCCGTACGCCGTTTCGAGGCGGTCCATGGCTACTTCGCGAGCACCTTCTGCAGCTGCGGGCCGTATACCGGGCTCGCCTTGATGGCGGTCGCCCAGCCGATTTGCTTCGCCTTCTCGACGTACGCCCGGCTCGTCGCCGCGTCGAAGGTAATCACCTCGATGCCCGCGGCGGCCTGGCGCTTGGCCTCTTCCTGGTTGTAGGACTTCCAGAAGTCGTTCTGGGCCTCGTAGGCCTGGGCCTTGCGCTCGAGGTAGTCGCGCTGCGCGGGCGTCAGCGACTTGTACTTGTCGAGGTTGATGATCAGGGCAACCTCGGCGTTGTAGAAGCCCGGGTCGACGCGGTACTTGGTCTTCTCCTGCCAGTTCAGGTCGAACAGCGCGTGGATCGGCCAGCCGTAGCCGTCGATCACGCCGCGCTCGAGCGCGGTGTAGACCTCGCCGGGCGCGGTAGCCATGACCTGCGCGTTCATCGACTGGAAGAACTCGCGGTACACCGGCGTGATGCGGATCTTCAGACCGGTCAGGTCGGGCTTGTCGATTTTCTTGTTGAGATAGAGGTGGAAGGGCGTGAACTCGACGACCTTGGCGAGATAGCGCATGTTGCCCTTCTCGCCCCAGATCTTGTTGATGAGGTCGAAGCCGCCGTTCTTGCGCTGCTCGGCGGCGCTGGTCTCCGAGAGCTTGAGGATGTCCGCTTCGGGCATCACGTTCGTATAGAAGGCGCCGGTGCTGAAGCCGATGTCGACCACGCCGCTCTGCACCGCTTTGCCGACCTCGAAGGTCGGGATCGCCTTCGGCCCGCCGATGAAGTTGATCTGCAGGATACCCTTGCCGTCCTTGTTGAAGTCGGCGATCCAGTCGAGGGTGCGCTTCACGTAGAACTGGTTCTCGGGGAAGGCGCTGACCATGCGCAGGGTGACTTCCTGGGCGCGGGCGACGCCGGAAGCGGCGATCAGCGCCGCGGCGAGTGCAAATCTGGCTGTGTAGCGGACCATCTTGTCCCTCCTCTCGGGTGGTTTGCTGCGGATATTCTCGCGCGAGAGTAGGGTCGCTGCCTGCATTTGTCAAATTGATGAATGACATGATATAGATTCACCTCATGAATGTCGCCGAACTCGATCTCAACCTGCTCCGGGCCTTCGACGCGGTGCTGCGGGAGGGCAGCGTCACCGCGGCGGCGGAGCGCCTCGGCCTGTCGCAGCCCGCGATGTCGAACGCGCTCTCGCGCCTGCGCCGCCTGCTGGGCGACCCGCTGTTCATGCGCAGCGCGGGGGGAATGCGTCCCACCGCTTTCGCGCAGCAGCTCGCCGCGCCGGTGCAGCAGGCGCTGGACCTCATCCGGGCCGGCTTCTCGCAGCAGGCGGGGTTCGACCCGAGAACCTCGGACCGGGTCTTCCGTCTGCAGCTCACCGACGTCGGCGAGATTGCGTTCCTTCCGCCCCTGCTCGAGAGGCTGCAACGCGACGCCCCCGGCGTGCGCGTCGAGACGCAGCACCTGCCCCAGGACGAGGTGAGCGACGCGCTCGCCTCCGGCGAGGTCGACTTGGCCGTCGGGTTTCTCCCCGAGCTGTCCCAGGGCGTGGTGCAGAAGCGCCTGTTCCGCGACCGCTACGTGTGCCTGGTGCGCGCCGACCATCCGAGGATCGGATCCAGGCTGACGCTCGCCCAGTTTCTCGCCGCCTCCCACGTGCTCGTGTCATCGCGCGGCTCGGCGCATGAGATCGTCGAGCAGACGCTGCGCAACAAGGGTCTGGTGCGCCGCATCGCGCTGCGCGTGCCGCACTTCACGGTTGTGCCGATGATCCTCGCCCGCACCGATCACATGGTGATTGTTCCCCAGGGACTGGTCCGCGCGATCGCGCCCTTCGGCCGCTTCAAGTCCCTGAAGCCGCCCGTCGACATCCCCGCGCTCGACGTCAAGGTGCATTGGCACGGGCGCTTCGACCGGGACCCCGGGATCAACTGGTTGCGCGGAGTGCTGAGCGACCTGTACGCGGAGTGAGCCGGGCGTTTCGGTGCGATAATCCGCGCTGTTTTCCCTCCGGGACCCCCGACCATGACGTCTCCCAAGCGGCTCTCAGGCGTGCTTTCCCCCGTGGTGACGCCCTTCAAGAGCGACCTGTCCCCGGACCGCGCGCGCTACGTGCGCCACTGCAAGTGGCTGCTGGCGAACGGCTGCAGCGGCCTCGCCGTGTTCGGCACCAACAGCGAGGCGAACTCGCTCTCGGTGGAAGAGCGCATGGTGCTGCTCGAGGCGCTGGTGCAGGAAGGCGTGCCGGCCGAGAAGCTCATGCCGGGCACGGGCTGCTGCTCGCTCACCGACTCGGTGCGCCTTACCGCGCACGCGGTGGCGCTCGGCTGCTCGGGCGTGCTGATGCTGCCGCCCTTCTACTACAAGGGTGTGTCGGACGAGGGGCTGTACCGGAATTTCGCCGAGGTGATCGAGCGCGTGGGCGCGCAGGTAGGTGAAAATCGCCTGCAGCTCTACCTCTATCACATCCCGCCGGTGTCGCAGGTGCCGATCACCCTGGCCTTGATCGAGCGGCTGCTGAAGCAGTTCCCGGGAGCCGTCGCCGGCCTGAAGGATTCCTCGGGCGACTGGTCGAACACCAAGGCCGTGCTCGACGCCTTCGCCAAATCGGGTTTCGACGTGTTCGCCGGCAGCGAGGTGTTCCTGCTCGACAACATGCGCGGCGGGGGCAAGGGCTGCATTACCGCGACCGGCAACATCAACCCGGGCGCGATCGACAAGGTGTTCCAGAACTGGCGCGGCCCGGACGCCGACGCGCTGCAGAAGGACATCACCGCCACGCGCAACGTCATGCAGAAGTATCCGATGATGGCGGCGCTGAAGGCGGTGATCGCGCACTACGCCCGCGATCCGGAGTGGGCGACGATGCGACCGCCGCTGGTCGAGCTCACGAGCGCGCAGAGCCAGTCGCTGATGACCGAGCTCGAAGCGCGCGGCTTCAACATGCCGGGGCTCGCGGAGCTCCCCGTAGCCGCCTGAACAGGGCCGACGGCCCGAGGCCGATCGCTTACTCCGGGTAGCCGTCCGTCAGCGTGCGCAGGAAGGATGCGAGATCGCCGATCTCGCTCTCGGTGAGCGCCGGCGCCTGCCCCCGCAGGCGGTTGTAGGGACCTTCGCTCGTGTTGACGTTGCTCCGCAGATCGACCGGGAGATCGCTGTAGGGCAGCGGATCGGTCAGCGACGCCGGCGGATACCAGAGCTCGGGGTTCGTGTCTCGCGTGACGTAGAACCGGATGACGTCCTCCAGCGAATCGAAGCGGCCGTTGTGGAAGAAGTGCTTGCGCAGGCCCACGTTGCGGAGACTCGGCACCTTGAACGCTCCGCATAGCTCGCCTCGCATGGCGAGATCCTGGCGTCTCGGTCCGCACAAACCCATGTCGAAGAACTGCGGGTCCGCGTTGGCGCCGATCGCCATGTTGCGCGGAACGCCGAGGCTGTCGTAGGTGAAATCGGTGAACAGGGGCGCAGGTGCGTTCGCGGGTTTCGAGCCCGGATGGCAGGCGGCGCAGTTGCCCTTGTCCGGGAGGTTGAACAACACGAGGCCGCGCAATTCCTGGTCGGTGAGAGTGGCCTTGCGGGCGAGGAAACGGTCGTACTTGCTGGAAAACGGCGCGAACTCGGGATCTTCGAGCTGGTAGCGCTCCAGGGCGAAAACGACCCGATCGAATGCCGCTTGCGGGTCGGATAGGATGTCGGCGCCGAACAGTTGCTTGAACTCCCCTGCATACGGTGCGGCGGCAATCCTTGAAATCACGGACCCCACGTCTGCGTTCGCCATCTCATTGGTGCTCAGAAAGGGCCTGCGCGCCTGATCGGCGAGGCTGTTGGCGCGTCCGTCCCAGTTGAACCCGCCCGTGGGCGTGCCCTCCGCGTCGAACCGGAAGGCCCGGTTGAATCTCAGATAGCGCAATGACGGCGGGTTGCGCTCCCCGGGCTGATCGAGCGCGGGGCCGCCGAGAGCGACCGGGGTATCGAAGGGCGAAGCGTGGCCGAAGGCCGGATCGTGGCAGGTGGCGCAAGCCATGCGGCCGGAGGCCGAGAGAGACGTATCGTGGAAGATCTTCTCGCCTAGCTGGGCGGCGGAGCTGAGCTCGCGGGAAGTCTCCGGCGATCCACCCCCGCAGGCGCTCAGGATGGCGCAGCCGATGATCAATACCGTGTACAGACGAGCCATGGAACCTTCCCTCCACCTCGAGCGGGGATGCTTCGGTGGCTGGCTTGTCCCAGGTTATCGGCAGGACTGGCTGGCTTTACCTCACTCCAATGTTGCCTTGGATCGGCAGATAATGCAAATGGTTGTTGTTCTCATTAAGGCCTTCGCTCGCCGCCGACGCCCAAGGGCGCGGCAATACCTGCGAATCAGGACTGTCTCAACGGTGGAACCTGCGGCGAACCGCATTGGAGCACCACGAGGCGGACTACCAGTACCGCATGGCGCCGCGAAACAGGTCAGCGAGCTCGCCGCGGCCGACGTCGCGGGGCGAGTTCGTCAGTAGTCGCTGCTGCGCGAACGCTCCCGCCGAAAGCGCCTCGACGTCGCGCTCCCCGTAGCCGACGCCGGAGACACCGTTCGGGATGCCGGTGGCGCGCATCAGACCGATGAGATGTTTCGCCAGGACCTCGCCAGAATCCTTGGGCTCGGCTCCACGCGCATCCGCGCCGAGCCATGCCGCCCCTTCCAGGTGCCGCTCGGGACAGGCCTCGGCGGTGAAGCGGAACACCGAGGGCGCGTTGACGATCACCGACATGCCGTGCGGCACCATCGGCTCCTCCCGGGGATAGCCCTCGGGCCGGAAATCTTTCACCAGTCCCGCCACGGAATACGACATGCCGTGCGGCACGTGCACGCCGGAGTTGCCGAAGGCGATGCCTGCGAGCGTCGCCGCGTACATCATGGCGTCGCGCGCCTCGCGGTCGGAGGCGTCGTTGACGGCGCGCACGAGGTAGGCTCCGAGCTTGCGCATCGCTGCCTCGCAGCCGACGTCGCTCCAGGGGTTAGCGCCCTGGCTCATCGGGCGCGCCGCGGCTCTTGCCCGCATGGTGTACGGCCGCGCGGTGTAGGACTCGAGCGCGTGCGAGAGCACGTCGAAGCCGCTCGCCGCGACCACGTTCTTCGGCAGCGAGTAGGTGGTGGTCGGGTCGACCAGGGCGAGCGAGGGGCGCAGGCGCCTGGAGGCGATGCCCGTCTTCACCTGTTTCGCCACGAGGTCGAAGACCGCGATGCCGGTGCATTCGGAGCCGGTGCCGCAGGTGGTCGGACAGGCGATATGGGGTTTCAGCGCGCCGGGAACGGGTTTGCCGGCGCCGATCGGCGCGTTGACGTAGTCGAGGAACTCTGCGGGGTGGCTCGCATAGAGGTTCGCCGCCTTGCAGGTGTCGATCACCGAGCCGCCGCCGAGGGAGACGTAGCCGTCGAAGCGACCCTCGGCCGCGAACAGAGTAGCCGCGCGGAACGATTCGTCGGTCGGCTCGACCTTGACCTCGTCGTAGACCGCGACATCGACGCCCGCGGCGCGGAGGGAAGCGAGGGCATCAGCGACGTGCGGGAGCGCCCCGACCCGCTTGTCGGTGAATAGCGCCGCGCGCTTCATGCCGAGGGTGCGCGCGTGCTCGCCGGCTTCCTTCAGGACACCGGGGCCGAAGACGATGCTCGAAATGTCCACCGCGAAGGCGGACTCATGGCCTTCGGTGATGGCGTAGTAGTGACAACAGGTCATGCGCGTATCGTCCCCCGCAGTCATCCCGAGCGAGGCGAGGGATCTCCGTCGGCACGCCGTGCAACCGGAGATCCTTCGGCCTGCGGCCTCAGGATGACAGACACTTCAGTGCCGCAGCACGCACTTCTGGTACAGGTTCCTGAATCGCCCTCGCGGATCGTAGCGCGCTTTCAGCGCGTCGTACGCGGACCTGTTGTAGAGCCGCCAGAACTCCTCCTCCGGGTAGTAGGAATCGGAGTACAGGGATTTCACCCCGCCCAGCTCGGCAACCTTGTGCTCGATCTTGCGGTTGTAGTGGCCCGGCTCGCGCTTCACCGTGTCCTGCACCACGTCCCAGAAGCCGAAGTTCACGTACAGGACCTTGGGATCGACGGGATAGAGCGGGAATCTCTCCTGCGTATCGTAGCCGCCGATGGGGCAGATCCAAACCGGAAGAATGCCGACCTCTTCCAGGAAGAACGCGAGGAACTCGGGTGCCCGCGCGACGGGAATGTCCACGTCCTGGATAACCGACTCGGGGTGTTTGCCGCTCAATCGCGAGAAGGCGCGCGTGAAGCCCCACTTGCTGTTCCAGCGCATCACTTTCGCGTAGGAGGTCGAGTTGAGCCGCTTGCGTCCGACGAGCCTTCTCACCAGCGGATGCTGCACGAACAGGTTCTTCGAGCACCAGAACCAGTCGGTGTCCCACCGCCAGATGTAGTCCCGTACCGTGAGATAGTCCTCCGGTCGCTCGCGGATCGAGCGGTAGTAGATGTGCTCGTACGTATAGTCGCTGATGAAGGGCGCGCTGTCGGTGAAGCGCCCGAGCGTGAGATACATTTCGTCGCCGGAGAACACCGTCCCGTCGACGAAGTCAACGTCGGTAGCGCAGCGTGCCTCCAGGTCCGCAAAGAACTTCTCCGGGCTGGTGTGGTGCACGTGCTCCAGGTGCACGTAGGGCTTCACGGGGACGGTGCGTGCCGTGACCTTCAGCGCGTAGCCGAGAGTCCCGTAGGAATTCGGAAATCCATAGAAAAGATCGCGGTGCTTGTTGTCCGGCATGGCGTTCACGATCGAGCCGTCGGCGAGGAGCACCTCGAGCGCGAGCAGGGTGTCGTGCACCAGGCCGTAGCGGAACGACGAAGCCTCGATGCCGACGCCCGCGGCAGCGCCCCCGAGGGTGATCGACTTCAGCTGGGGCACGACGCAGGGCATCACCCCGCGGGCGAGCGTGGCGTCGACGAGGTCGGAGTAGGTCGTCATGCCCTCGGCCGACACGCGCGAGCGCGCCGTGTCGACCTCGACCACCTCGTTGAAGCCTGACAGGTCCACGCGCGGCCGCGCCCGGGCCTCGCGGTCGCGGAAGAGGTTCGATGTGCTCTTCGCGAGGCCGATGCCCCCCGCGCCGCCCGCCAGTTCAGCGCGCAGCCGCGCGAGCTTGTTCTCGTGGTTGCTCACTGGTGTACAGGAACGCACGGCTCATCGGGTAGTTCTCGCCGACGTTGCCCTTGCTCACCACGATCTGGAACAGATGGGTCTTGCCCCACGGAGAGCGGAACATCTCGGCGCAGGACCACAGGTAGGTGCGCCAGATGCGCCGGAATTTCTCGTCGAACTTCGCGGGATTGAGCCTGCGGATCTTCTCCCAGTTGCGGTCGAAGCGCTGCGCCCAGTCGTCCAGGGTCAGCGCGTAGTTGCGGCGCAGGTTCTCGATATCCACCACCTCGAGCCCGCAGCGCTCGCACCAGTCGATCGCCTC
>Ga0335084_10002064_pt1 | contig 19198 bp, 17 predicted proteins | sample Lox_Sample_44_FD_206721 | JGI IMG/M metagenome (GOLD analysis project Ga0335084, IMG submission 206721) | Soil microbial communities from Loxahatchee National Wildlife Refuge, Florida, United States - Lox_Sample_4.4 | ecosystem: Environmental > Terrestrial > Soil > Wetlands | place: USA...
GCCCCCCCCTCCCTGCCTTTTCCCCGCCCCCCCCCCCCCCCTCCCCGCTCCCCGCCTCCCGCCTCCCCCTATTCACGTCGAATCCGGCGGATACGCCCGCAGCACCTCCTGCAAGACTTTCAAGCGCTCGTTCTTGTCGAGCAACGTCAGCTGCCAGATCATGTCCGCCCCTCCCGTGAGCGCGTTGCCCGTGCCCTGCCCATCCGGCGCGAACTGGCGTTTTTCGGATTTCTGCACCAGGCGAAGCGCATCCACGCTCATCACGGGAAGGTGGAGCGCCTGGCCGCCCTGTGCCGGCCGGAACACGAGCGTATCGCCGCTCAGGCGCTGGAGCTCGAGATCCCACAACACGGATCCGTTGTGCAACGTGATCTGCCAGCGGTCCTGTGCTCGCCCCGTGCTCGATACCGCGGCGAGCGTGAGGAACAGAAGCAGACCTGTGCGAGCGTGGGGGACGATGCTCATTCCGGAAAAGATCAGGGCGCCTGCTCTGACCTTATGCAGGCGCCCTGAGTGTGGCAAGCAGTCGGCTCAGTCGATTAAAGACCGAACTCGAGGCCCCCCGTAATCGGGAAGAAGTTGAGCGAGCCACCGTTCATCAAGATGCTCGTGTAACGCGCTTCCATGAACACGTTCATGGGGCCGAGGCCGACGCGCAGGCCGCCGCCGGCGTTCCACGAGAAATCAGACTCGGAGGCCGCGTCGAGATCGACGTGGTGGTAGCCGAGGCCGGCGAGGACGTACAGCTTCACCGGGACCATGGAGCCACCGATGTGGTAGACGGCATCAGCCGACAAACCGCTGAGCTTCGTGCCCGTGCTGAACGGAATGCTGCCCTGATGGCTGGTCTCGCCGTACATCAGATCGGCGCGGACCGCGACCGATGAATGCGGAACGCCGACTTCGAGGCCACCCTGCAGCTGCCAACCCATGTTGTCGGCCTGACCATAGGTGCCGGTAGGCTTCACACCGCCGCCGCCCAGGTACAGCGCCGCCTTCTGCGCGGCCAGGGGAGAGGCGCTTAGCGCCGCGACGCCCAGGACCGCAAGGCTCAACAGTACGCGTTTCATCCGACTGCCTCCGTCGAAAAGGGTCTCTGGGCGCGGGGCCGATGATATCTCGGAAGGCAACGTCGGGACGTGACTCCGGTCACCCGAGCACCCCTAGGGGGTAGCCAGGATCACAATGATCCCCCACAGCAGTGTGATGCAGGTCACAGGGACGCCAATTCTGGCGTACTCCCCAAAGCCGATCCGTACGCCGCGGCTCTCGGCCTTCTCCGCCACGATGAGATTCGCCATCGACCCGATGAGCAGCAGGTTGCCGGCGAACGTCGAGCTCATCGCGACGATGCGCCATTGCAGGTCTGGATGAGGAAGGCTCTGCACCGTACTCCGCCACAGGATGACCGCCGGGACGTTCGAGATGAGGTTCGAGAGCAGCGTGAGTGCGCCGCTCACAACGACGGCGGCTCGCACCGGCGATCCTTCACCGACGAGTGCGAGCGCGTGGCCGTCGAGCCAGGCCACGGCGCCCGACCGCTCGAATCCCCGCATCACCACGAACAGCGACGCGAAGAAGAGGAGCAGGGACCACTCCACGCGATCGATCGCGTACGCCGGATCACGCTGCGCGATCGCGACCATCGCCGCGCCGGCCGCAATAGCGACGAGCGGCAGCGAGCCACCGAGCAGCCAAAACACCACCGCCACGCCGAACATCGTGAGCCCGCGAAACACGAGCGACCGGTCGAGCGAGACGGGAATCGATTCCAGCCGCTCGCGGAACGGCTCGGACAGCTCACGCGCAAAGGCCCACCGCAGATAGCCATAGGTGATGGCGAGCCCACCAGCCGCCACTGGAAGCATGTGGACGAGGAACGAGCCGAAGCTCGAGCCGCTCCAGATGCCCACGAGCATGTTCTGTGGATTGCCCGTGATCGAGAGTACCGATCCCACGTTGGACCCCATCGCCAGTCCGATCAGATAGGGAGTCGGTCGCACGCGGAGCGGTCCGAGCGCCGCGAGCAATACGGGCGTCACCACGAGGCAGATCGTGTCGTTGACGAAGAACGCGGAGAGCAGCCCGCCGCCCACGACGACTCCGAGGAGCAGCCGCTCCGGCGTGTGGGCTCTGTCGAGAATCCAATGAGCCGCCCACTGGAAGAAGCCTCCCACCTCGAGGTATCCCACGATCAGCATCACGCCGAGCAGGAACACGATTACATCGAAATCGATCGCGGCGTATGCCTCGGAAAGCGGGAGCACCCCGAACGCCACCATCGCCACGGCGCCGAGCAAACTCGCGGCCGGACGATTGAGGTGAATGAACGGGAGACGCTGGACGGCGATGAGGAGATAGGTCGCGGCGAATATTCCGAGTGCGGCAGACATCACCTTGCGGGAGGCAATCTCATATTTCCCAGTTCGACAACAGCACTCCTTTCTCCGCGTGCGGCTCGGGATAACCATCCAGGGTCATCCGCAGATCGGTCCAGCGGACCCGGTAGCCGCGCTCCACGAGATGCCGGAACGCGTTCTCATAGCGGGTCTGACAGCGAATCGCCACGCGGCGAATGCCGGCACGTGCGGCAGTAGACTCGGTGGCTGACAGGGCGGCCGAGAACGCGCGATCGTCGCGCGCGGCGAGCTTTAGGATGCGCAACTCCTCGCGCGCCCGGCCCTCCGCGAGCGGAGCGGAATGCCACAGGATGGCGGCGTCGAGCCCGGTCGCGGCCTCCACGAGCGTCGTGTCGCCGAGACCGAGCTCCGCGGTCAGGAGAATTTCCCGCGTGAAGTCCGGCCCCGGAATGATGCTGGTGATGAGCTGCCGGATCGCGCGAAGACATTCTTCGCGCTCCGATTCGCGGCGCGTCGACAGCAACGAGGGGGCCGGGTGTCCCCTCCCGGGGATGTCCCGGGTCATCGTGATCGTCAGATATGCGGGCGCATATCCCAGGCGTGCATAGAACCCGATGTTCTCGACCGTCCGAGGCATGGTCTCGAGCCCGACCGTGACGGCGCCCTGGCTCGTGAGCCAGTCGGCGGCGGTCCGCACGATCGCTTTACCGATCCCACTTCCCTGCCGATCGGGTCGCACGGCGAGCGGGCCCATCCACGCCTCGGCCCCGGACCGATGGGCGATATTGAATGCGGCCACGTCACCCGCCTCATCGCGCCACAGCATCGCACCCTCGCCGGCATCGAGCAGGGCATAGCGCCAGACCTGCGGGTTCAAGTACGGAACCCGCACCCCGACCAGGCCGTCGCGGCGATAGCGGTCCGTAAAGGCGTCCGCGAAGACCCGGTTCAGCCCGTCGATCCCCGACTCATCGGCGCGCTCGGGGCCCACGAGCTGGCGTTCAGGCAGCCACGCTCTCATCCGGAGCTCCGATGGGGGGAGGTGCAAGCGGGACCGGCGCATCGTCGCGCACGGCGCTCACACCGCGCGTGGCGTCGTATGCCACGCGGATCACGCGATCGAGACCTTCGCGCACCTGCTCGATGTGCGTAATGAGGATGACCTGGGGAAAGCGATCGCCCAGACGGCGCAGCAGGCCGACGACATGCTGGCGGCGTCCCTCGTCCAGCGATCCGAAGATCTCATCGAGGATGAGCAGCGAGAAAGGCTGGCCGGCGCGCTCGGCAATCATTTGAGAAATGGCGAGCCGTAGCACGAGATTGGCAACATCCTCTTCCCCACCCGATATCACCGGCTTCGGCACGCCCTCATCCAGAATCGTGACCTCGTAGTCTTCGTTCAAATCGACCTGGTCGTAGCGTCCGTCCGTAAGATCGGCCAGGAACCCCGACGCCAGCTCGGCGATTTCCGGGCGCATCGCGGCGTTCAACTCGGCGCGCAGATCGGAGAACGAGCGGTCCAACTCGTTGTGCAGCCGCAGCCGGCTCTTCCGGGCGGCGATCTCGCGCTCACGCGCCGCCCGCTCACGTGCCCGTTTTTCGACTTCGCTCACGTCGTTCTCCGCGCGCGTCAACGCGCCGCGCGCCTCCACCAGCGCGAGCTCCGCCTCGCGCAGCGCCCCGAGCGCGCGGTCGTAGCGGTCCTTGGCCTGCCGGTAGCGTTCTTCGGAGTACCCTTCCGCCGCCACCGCTTCGGTGAGCGAGCGAACCCGCTGCTCCGCGATCGAGAGATCCCGCTCGGACTGCTCGGCCTCGTGCACGAGCCCTTCGGCGCGCTGCGCCCGCGCTTCGAGGGCCGCCGCCTCGAGAGCGATCGGCTCGAGTTTGAGCAGCTCGGCCCGAACGCTGTCGTGCCGCGCGGCATCGTAACCCGTGGGCCGCGCGTCGAGCCGTGACTGCAACACATTTGCGCGGCGGCGTGCGGAGTCAAGTTCCTGATGCGCCCGGGCGCGCTCCTCGAGCTGCGCGCGGACCAGGCCCGCGCGTTCACTCGCGCGGCGCAGTTCCTCACGCAGCTTGTCGCGCTCGCCTTCCGCGCTCGTGACGCTGTGGGGTGGCTGCGCGAGCTGCTCCAGCCGGCCGCGGAAATACTTGCCGTCGTCGATGACCGCCTGGAGTTGCCGGTCCAGGACGCCGAGGACCGCGGCGTGCTCGGCGCCAAGCTGGCGGCGGCAGGTGGGACACTCTCCCTCGGGACCGAGCGCGGCGATCTTCTCCCGCTGCTCCCGCACGTCATCGTACTGCTTCAACAGCTCCGCCCGGCGGGTGGCCGCGTATTCCTTTTCGCGAACCCATGCCGCGCGCTCGGTCTCGGCCTGCTGCTCCGCGCTCTGTAACCAGTCTCCCAGGGCTCGCACCTCGCCTTCCGCCCGCTCCAGGGCCTCCGCGGCGGGCTCGAGCTCTCGTGTCCGGCTTTCCAGCCGTACGATCATGCGCGACAGCTCATCGAGCTGCGCCTGCTCGGCGCGACGGGCGGCCTCCTCACGCTGCAGGCGTTCGAGCTCAGCCACCTCGCTGCGCAGGGCGGCGACGGGCGCAAGCTCGAGCGCGCGCTCGCGCAGCTGCTCTTTCGCCTTCAGCGCCTCGGCCAGCTCCTTGTCGAGGCGCTGAAATTCCTGACGGCGCGTCACGACCGCCTGCTCCGCCATGCGCCGCTCCCCGTCGAGGGACAGCGTGCGCTCCCGGCGAGCGACCCACTCGTTCCAGCGCGGCTCCTCGCGCGCACAGCCGGATTGTGCCGTCGTGCGCGCGGCCTCGGCGCCTGCGGCGGCGCGCTGGGCCGCCTTGAGCCGCCGCGCGATCTCCCGCCGTTCCGCCTCGAGCACCGCGGGATCGGGAAGCGCCGCCTCGAGGCCCCGCAGCTCGGCCGCCACCGCGTTCCGCTCTTCCCGGATTCGCTCCTGGGCGATGCTGAGCTGCTCGTACCGCAGCACGCGCGACAAGAATGCCGCGCGCTCCGGCCGCGACAGCGCGCCCATGACGGCGAGCTCGCGCTGGCCGGTGAAATACGTATTGAAGAATTCGTCGTGCGTCATGCCCAGCGCGCGTTCGAGCCGCGCGGTCACCTCGGTCAGCGAATTCGCGACGATCGCGCCGTCGACCGCGAGCTCCGCCGCATGCAGCCCGCGGATCACCCGGTAGGTGTGCGCACCCAGACTGAAGTCCATTTCGACGCGGACCGAGGATCTGGGCTTGGCGCCGAGCGAACGGATCGAGTCTTTGTCTCCGCGGGCGGCCGCGTTGCCGTAAATGGCCCAGGCGATCGCTTCGAGCAGCGTCGTCTTGCCCGCGCCGTTCGGGCCGATGATCCCGGTAATGCCGGGACCGAACACGATTTCCGTGTCGACATGCTGGCGGAAGTTGACGAGCTTGAGCCGGTGGAGCTGCATCAGCGCTGCTCCGGAGGCGTCGTTTCGAGCCCCGCGCGATCGAAGTACTCGACGCCCTGGCTCACGAACTCCCCACGATCGAGGTCGGCGTCGAGGGGCCGTCTGCTCAGGAACTCCCGCACGGTATCCCGCAGCGCCTGCCGTTTCGCACCGGCCGGCTCACTCGAAGCGGTAGCGGGCCGCAGCTCGGGCCGCCGCCTTGAACTGCCGGATCGCCGCGTGATTCAAGTCGCGCGCGGTGGCGCGCGAGACATCGTACACGACGAGTCGTACCACCTGATCCGGGATCGGCGGCCGGCAATCGTTGACGCGGCGCGCGATCTCGTGGTCCAGCTCCTTCGCCGTGAGCCCCGCCCCGTGGATCGGCGGGAGATCGATGAGCGCGCGCGCCCGCTCGATCGTACGGAACGTCGTCCGCGCACCGGGCAGCTCGACCAGCAGGTAGCCTTTTCCGGGAACGCGGCGCTCACCTTCCTCACGGAGCTGGACCCACGCCCGCGGATTCACGTACTCGAGGCTGCCCGAGTACCAGGCATTGGCGGCCATCTCCCGCAGCACATGGTATCCGCCCAGGGCCACGTAGTCCCACTGCGCGGCGGACAGCTCGGCCCGCGTGAGGCGGGCGCTGCCGTAGTCCGATACGCTCCATTCGGGATCGATGACGTCGTCGAGCACTCCGTGCAGCACGAGGACATTGCGGGTCGCCCCGCCGCCGCGCTCCGGCCGGAGCGCTGGGCGCTCGGCCTGCATCAGCGCCTGGTGCGGGACGGCGAGCACGGAACAGTCGAGGCTCGGGAACGTGAGGCGTCGCGCCTCGTCGAGCACGACGTCGACGCCGAGCGCTTCGTACAGCCGGAGAATGGCGCCCGTCTCCACGGATCGCGGCGTGTCGTGATTCCCCGCGATCATGACGATCGGCGTGGCGGGGAGGGCGTGGCGCAGCCGCTGGAGCTGCTGAAAGAGAAACAGAATGGCGGGGTTTGAGGGACGAACGGAATGAAATACGTCGCCGGCGACGACGATCAGATCGGGCTTCTGGACGAGGAGGTCGTCCACGGCCCTTCGGAACGCCTCGGCAATGTCCGCTTCGCGCTGGTTGCCCCCTCGGGGCGTTTGCCGCTCGAACTGGCGGAAGCCGAGGTGCAGGTCCGCGAGATGGGCGAGCTTCACCCGCTCACTTCGCGTTATTCAGCTGTAGTATCGTCGCCTGTTGCATGGCCATGTCGGAGCCCTGCTGTCCCGCGAAGCCCCCCGTGATGTGCACGTGGACCGTGCCTTCGACGTTCGAGCGCACGGCCGCGCCTTTCGTCACCGAAAACAGCTGCTCGCCGGTCAGGTTTCCCGACAACTTGAGCGTTTGCGTCTGCCCTTCCGCCGAGACGGCGATCGGATCGGTGGGATACGAGGTTTCCACGCCGAGCAGCACCGAGGTGTCTGCTCCCTCCGCGTGGATTTCCTTGACCGTGAGCTTGGTCTTGGCCTTGGCGGGCCCCGACGATCCGCCCATCTGGCCCATCGGCAGCTCCGACTCAGTCGTCCAGGAATCGCCTATGCCGACCGGGTCCGCGGGAAGCGGGAAGACCAGGTTCTTGATGCTCCGTCCAATCTGATCGCTGATCGGGGACGGGCCCGCGGCACCGGCGAGCTCGGCGTGGACGACGTTCATGCGGGGATCGTACACGATGTTGCTCTTCATGCCGCGCATCTGGTTCAGTGCGGGAGCGAACGAACCGGTCGGGTAGTTCGGCGAATCGATTGTCGTAGAATCGATCGTGACGGTCACCCCGATTCCACTATCCCTGGGCCCCGTCACGGACTGGCTCAAATACATCTTCATGGTCAGTGTCTGCTGCGGCATTTGCGCCATGGGGCCGGACTCGAATTTCATGCTGCTGTGCTGCTCGAGCGTGTAGCGATAATCGGCACCCGCGGGCGGATGGTAGCGCAGGGTGAGCTTGGGACCGGAGGAGGACTTCTTGCAGCTCGATGCCAGGACCAGCACCGCGATCGCGACATATCCCAGGCTACGCTGCAAGAACATTACATCACTCCAAGAGGAAGGTGTGCCCGCGAGCAAATATAAGTACTGGGACGCGTTTTTCCCTGACGGCTCGACGCCGCTCGGTCTTTCAATAGGGCTCATCCGCGATGGATGTGAGGGGGGGGACGGGTTCCCGGGTGCGCGCCGGGGCGGTCCCCGTCACTGACGTCCCCAACACTTTCCGGAAATACGCCAGCGGATCTTCCGGCCGGGCCTGACGCGTCGCCGCGAGCGCGCGCCGGACATCGTCGGGCGCGCGATCGGCGATCAGATCGTGCACCACGTTCGGCCGGACGCGGCGGTCGAGCTGTGCCAGCTGTCGGGCGATGGCGTCGCCGAACGGCAGATCGAGAGCCGGCGGGAACCGCTCGACGCCGTCCCGGCCGCGGAGCACCGCGGGTCTCGGGAATCGGACGAAGATGGGTTGCGTAAAGTGCGGGTGCCGCACCATCAGCTCGCCGGCGGGGAGTGTCGCGAGCTTGATCTTCGTCGCCGGAGAGAGAACCTGGTATCCGGGCGTCGCCAGCTCGTCGTAGTCCATCCGGCCGTACACGATCGTTCCCGCATTCCCGACCACGCGGCGATGAATCTGCGAGCGGAACTGCTCGGCCCCGAACAGCACGAGGCCCAGGTAGCGGCCGCGTTCGGAGATGTCGAGCAGCATCTTGCGGACGTAGGTCTCGGGGCCGTCCGCGCTGGCGTATTTGTTCAGCTCGTCGACGAACACCACGACCGCGTCCACGCCAAGCGCGCGCCGCTCCAGATGTTCGCGCAGCTTCGACACGACGCGGGCGAACACGAGATCCTGCCCCAGCGGATCGACACTGGCCACGTCGATCACGTAGACGGTGCGATCCTCGAATCCGCCCCACGGCAGGTCGTTCGGCATCCCGTCGTCGGTCACGAGCCCCTTGCACCGCGTGGAGATGTTCGCGAGGCGGTTCCGGACCTTGCGCATGGTCGCGATGTGATGGGTGCGCCAGGTATCGCCGCGCCCGCCGCCCGCGAGCTCGAGCCCGTTGAAAATCGCGCGAAACAACCCGTCCAGATCGGCGAAGGTCTGCACCCGGTGCATCCCCCCGAACCCGTCCTCGAATTCCTTGCCGACCACGCGGTCCGAGAGAAAGTCGATGAACGCGTCGGCCTTGGCATCGATGTCGTCGCGATTGAGCAGCACTTCGGCGTAGTCCAGCACTTCCTGCAGCCCCCAGACGAGAGGCGACACGTCGCCGACCAGATCGGCGTGCGTCCGGAGCGTGTTGAGATTCACGCCATCCGGCTTGAATGGCGCGTAGTAGCGCACGCGCTCGAACGGCTCCGCCACGAGCCCCAGACGTTCGTAGCGGCGCCGGTCGTCTTCGTCGAGTGCGGCGGCCTGGTCGAGGAAGCACAAGTCAGGTCCCTTGACGTTGAAGCAGACCGCCGCGATGCGGCCTTTGTGGGCCGGGTAACGCTGGAACACGGACGACAGCAGAAACTCGACCGCGCTCGTCTTGGTCGCGAGTCCCGACACGCCCGAGATGTTGAGGTGCGCCGCCTCGGGGCCCAGCAGAAAATCGGCATCGAGATAGACGGGCGACTCGAGTCCTCCAGAGGTATAGAGGCCCACGGGGATCGCGGTGGGCGTCGGGGAGGCGAGATAGCGCTCCATGCGCAGGGCGTGCGCGACATCCGCGTCGCTGGCGACGAACACGTCGGCGAGCGGCACGGGCTGGAGCGGCTCCTCGGGATCCTGGCGCAACACCGCCGCGGACCAGAGGCGGATTTCCTGCCGCGTGGTCGGACTCTCCGCCGCGCGGGCCGGGTCACCTTCCGCGCCGATCACGTCATGCAGCGGCGTCACGAGATCGGAGTACGCGAAGCCGTCGATCACGACTCCATAGACGGTTCGGGCCCCACCCTCCCCCTTCCCGACTTTTACGATCGCGCCGATGCCGATCGTGGTGGCGATCGCGGTCCAAAAGTGAAATTGGTGGGGGGTGGCGGGCTTCTGCTCTGTGGCGACGACGCGACCGACGGGACGGGGAGTGGGAGAGGAGATCTCGATCACGACGCCCTCGGAAGACGGGAGGCGGGAGCGGGAAGCAGGTCACGCGGAGCTCGGGCCTTCAGATAGTTCTCCACGTCGTGGATGGGATAAAGTAAACGATCCCACCGCGCATCGGGGGTCGAAACGGGAGCGCGCTCGCCTACCAGCCAGCCGCTCACCTCCCGGGCTGCCGCGGGGCTTTGCTCGAAGGCCCGCGTTTCGATTCTGAGCAATCCAAACAGGATGTCGTTTCCTTCCCAGGGCCACAGCCGCAAATACCAGGAGTGCACCTCGTTGCGCGCGCGGCCACGCGGCTTGAAGACGCTGGTGCGATGTAGCGCCGGAATCGTCAGCGCGCGGGTGAGGTCGTCGCCTTCGAAGTACTGCGCCCCGTGGCTCTTGATCACCCCCAGGGCCCGGGGGTGCCGCGCGAGCACTGCCGATTCCGACAGCAGGCCGTCGAGCACGAGCCATTCATCCGGACCAAGTGTGGCCAGATGCGCTTCGCCGAGCTGCCGCTCGATCGCCACGCGGGCATTTTCGACGGCATGGCGCGCCGCCTCCAGCGCGCGCGCCGGCTGGCCCGCCATCTCGGGCACGTCGAGCGTTTCGATGCCGCTCGATTCGAGCGCGGCGCGTACTCCCGCGGGCAATTTCCCAGCCGCGGTCACATGGATCGCGCGACACCGTTCGCGGGTCGTGTGGAGGCGCCGGTCGGGAGTGGTGCGGCGGCGCACCGCCGCGGCGACGTAGCCGCGCACGATCGGCACCGCGCCCGCGTAATAAGCGACCTTCCAGCGTTGAATGGCGTCGAGAAAGGAGACCGTGTGCGGCCCCGTGTCCGCCGGCTCGACCGCATGGGCGCACACCGCGGCATCTTCCACCAGCTCCGCGCCCGCCACTTCGACCAGGTCATCTCGGCCCAAGCTCTGTTCGGGCACGTGCGACGCCGGGATCGCTCCCGCCTTGATCAGCGCATCCTGCCAGCGCGCTCCGGTCACCGGGCCTTCCGCGCCCACCCGAGATACGTCACATCCGTCGTATCGGTGAGCACCCGTGTACCAGCACCGCGCGCGATCCCTTTCATTTCCTGCACGACCATTCCGTGGCGCGCGAGCAGGTCGCGCAGCTCAGCGGGGGTGATGAACCGCGCAAACTCATGAAACCCCTGGGGCATCGAATGCCGCACATACTCCTCATCCCAGATGAGATCGAGAAATGCCTGCGGCGTGCGGTTATGCGTCAGAAACCCGAGCCCGCCGCCGGGCGCGAGCACGCGGGCAATCGCGGCGATCGTCCGCTGCACGTCGTCCACGTGCTCCAGCACATCGACGGCGAACACGAGATCGAATCGCGCGGACTCGCCCAACGTCGACTCGAGCGTCTCAGCGGTGCCAAGACGGTATTCGACCGGTACGCGCGCATCGCGTGCGTGCGCACGCGCTACCGCGATCGACCGCTCCGACGGATCGATGCCCGTCACGACGGCCCCTTCGCGGGCGAGCGCTTCCGCGAGAATGCCGCCGCCACACCCGATATCGAGCGCGCGTTGCCGCGCGAATCCCCCGAACGCGCGCCGGAAGTAGTCCACGCGCACGACGTTCAGCTCGTGCAGGCCGACGAACGGTCCCGTGTCGCTCCACCAGATCCCGGGCGCGCGTTCCACCAGCCGCTCGTACTTTGCCGGCTCGGACAGCCCATCGAGAGGCGGCAGCGAAGCGGGAATCACGCCCGCACTTTCACGGCAACGAGAAGCCCGTCCCGGATCGGGACGATGGTCGCGCTGAGACGGGGATCACGCGCGGACAGTCGGTTGAAGGTGCGAATCCCTTCGGTGTCGGGCGTGCGATCGCTCGGATCGATCACCGAGCCGTGGCGGAAGGCGTTGTCAAGCAACACGAGCCCGCCGGTGCGCACCAGCCGGACCGCGTGCTCGAAGTACTGCGCCAGCGGCTCCTTGTCGGCATCCACGAACACGGCGTCGAACCCCGCATCCAGAGTCCGCAATACCTCGAGGGCGCGACCCTCGAGCACGCGCGCGCGCGTGCCCACCCCGGCCTCCTCGAAGGCCTGGCGCGCGAGCGCGGCGTGGCGGGGATCGAGCTCGATGGTCGTCAGCATACCGTCGTCGGGCAGGGCGCGGGCGAGCCAGACGCCGGAATAGCCGGCCAGCGCGCCGATCTCGAGCACGCGCCGCGCACCCACCGCCCGGAGCAGCACCTGGAGCAGCTTGCCTTCATCCGCGGAAATGTTGATGGGCGGCAGCCCCTGGCGTTGCTGCCGCTCGCGAATCGCTTTGAGCGCCTGGTCCTCGACCGCGAACAGATCGCTGACATACGCCGTGAGCTCCTGCTCGTGCTTCATGCCGGCGATTCGACGTTCGGGAAGGGGGGGACGTCCAGGAACCAGAGTCCCGCGAGCCGTTCCTGCGTGTCGACCTCGACGAGCATCCGGTCGGCGACTTGCAGCGCGGTCACGCGTCTCGTCCGCCCAACGCGCAGGTGAAACACGGTTTCGCCGGCGTTCTTCTCGATCGTCAGTGCGGTGTCCACCTCGACCGCGGCAACCGTGCCGGGCTGCGAACGGCGGCTCGGGAATACGATGCGCGCGTGCTTGGCGGCGGATGGCGCGCCCAGGTCCGCCACGGTGCGAATGTCATCCGGCCAGGACACGACGTCGACTCCACGCAGGCATCCGTCGGCCACGTCGATTACGACAAACGATCCGTCCGCGCCTTCGAGATCGACCGTGCCGTTCAACCCCTGAGCCTTCGTTCCACCTTTACACGAGATAGAGAGGATGTCCGTCTCGGGATCCCAATGATACGAAACGGTGGGGAGCTTTCCGTTCAGCGGCTTGATCTGGGCGTCCGGAAGCATGCTACAAGCTACTCCCGATTCAGTCTCCCAGCTTCTTGGCGAACGCGACGATCTTGTTCATCGCGCGCTCGATTTCTCCGGTGGCGGCGGCGTACGACAAACGCACATAGCGATCGTCCCCGAATGCCGCGCCGGGAACGAGCGCGACGCCCTGAGACGTGATGAGCCGGGTGCAGAACTCGGTGCCCGTCAGGCCGCCCAGCGAGTCGACCCGGAAAAAGAAATAGAACGCGCCGAGCGGGTCGACGAACTCCACGCCCGCGAGCTCTTCGCGGAACCGGCTCACGACCAGGTCGCGGCGCTTGCGGAATTCGGCCACCATGCGCGTGACGTCCTGTTCGACGCGCTGGTCCGACAGCGCCGCGGCTGCCGCATACTGTGCCGGGTGGTTTGCTCCCGTCGTCGTGTGCGACTGGAGCGCCGCCATCGCCTTCGCGATTTTCGCAGGAGCGAGCGCGATCCCAATCCGCCAGCCGGTCATCGCGTACGCCTTGCTGACGCCGTAGATCACCACCACGCGTTCCAGCAGCTCGTCCGGCAAGTCGAGGAACGACGGCGCGGGACCGGGACCATAATGAATCCGCCGGTAGATCTCGTCGCTGATCACCCAGACGCGACGTTCCAGCGCCCACTGCGCGATCGCCCGCATTTCGGCGTGCGTGTAGACCGCCCCTGTCGGGTTACAGGGTGAGCACAGGATCAGCCCCTGCGCGCCCGGCACGACCCGCTCGAGATCGCGCACGCCGACTTTGAGACTCCACTCGGGATCTCCCGGCACCAGCACCGGGCGTGCGCGGGACAGATGCACGATCTGTGGATAGGACACCCATGCCGGCGCCGGAATCGCCACCACGTCGCCCGGCCCGAACAGGGTGAAGCACACATTGAACAGCGACTGCTTCGATCCGTTCGAGACGACGATATTGTCGGCGTTCACGGGGCGACCACCCGAGAGCAGCGACAGATGCTTCGCCGCCGCGGCGCGCAGCTCGAGAATGCCCTCGTTCGCCGGATAGTGCGTCTTGCCCTCGCGAATCGCCTTCAGACCGGCGTCCGAGGGAATGGACGGTGTCGCGAAATCCGGCTCGCCCGCGCCCAGATCGATGACGTCTTCGCCCGCGGCGCGCCGCCGCTTGGCTTCCTGCGAGATCGCGATCGTCGCCGACGTTTCGAGATGCTGGAGATTGGGAGAGAGGCCGCCGGCCATGGAACGCAATATAGAGAGGGGATGCGGGGTGCGTATATTGCACCCTTCTTTGACAACTGAGGTCGTGACGTGATGCTGGACGAAGCACGGGCCGCCCTGGAGCGCGGCCGACCGGTGTTGTTGGTGACGCCCCCCGAGCCCGAACAGGCGCGCGCGCTGTGGGACCTGGTCCCCACTGCCGCCTCTGGGCACCCGGCCCTCATCGTCTGCGCCGACCACAGCACCGCCGTGCTGTGGGGAGACACGGCCCCCCCGGAGCGACGCGTCCACGTGGTGACGGGGCTGGCCCGCTCCGCCCGCGTGCTGCGCGAACGCGAGCCCGCTCCCGGTTTTCATCCGCCGGACGTGGTCGCTGGTGAAATCGGCGATCTGGCGGCCCTCGTCACCCGATCAGTCCTGAAGCTCGAATCCCTTGCAGCCATCGTCGTCGCCTGGCCCGAGTCCATGGTCACGAGCGAACACGCGGCGACGCTCGACACGCTGCTCGCCGGGGCGCACGGCGCGCGCCGGATTCTGCTCGGCTGGAATCCGGGAATACTCGCGGACTTGCTCGAGCGACAGGCGCGCCGAGCGGAGATCGTGGGGGCCCTGCCCGTCAATCAGGATGGTGCACCACTGCGACCGGTCGGGCCGGCTCGCTACGTCGTGGTGGCCCCGGAGCGGCGAGCGGCTGCGGCGCGGGATGTGATCGATGCGCTCGATCCCAGGAGCCCGTTCGTGTGGCCCAGCCAGGGTGAAGCCCCGCCATCCGGGACAGACCTCGTGATCTGCGGCCTGCTCCCAACCCGTGGTCAGTTTGCGGAGCTTGGTAAGACTGGCCCTGTGGTGATCCTTACTCCACACTCAGGCCTTCCTTATCTGGGATCGCTTGCCGCTCCGCTCGAGCCAGTCAGCGTGGCCTCTGAGGCGGACCGCGCGCGCGATCGCAGTGCTGCCCTACGCGCGCAGCTCACCGCCCTGCTCGAGCAGGGCGGACTCGAGGCAGAACTCGCGCTCCTCGATCCCTTGTTCGAGCACTTCGACCCGGCGCTGGTCGCGGGAGCGGTGCTGGCCGCACAGCGGCGGGAGGGGGGAAGCGGGAAGAGAGCAGCGTCCTCCCCCGTCCCTGCCGCGCTCGAGCAGCGCACCAAGGTCTTTCTCAACGTCGGGAAGAAGGACAAGGCCAGCGCCAAGGACATCGTTGGAGCGCTGATTCGAGAGGTGGGGCTCGCCAAAGGCGACATCGGGCGCGTCGACGTGCGTGAAACCTTCAGCATCGTCGAACTCACAGCAGCGCGAGTACCCGAAGCCGTTCAGGCGCTCGGACGGGTGGTGATTAAAGGTCGACGCGTGACCGCCCGCCTCGACCGTTACGCCTGAAGCGACCGGGGCCGCCTGTGGGCGGCCCCGGCTTCCGGATCTACTTCCTGGCCGTGTTGACCGCGCTCTTCAACTGCTTGCCGGCGCGGAAGGCAGGCGCAATCGACGCCTTGATCTGGATGACTCCACCGGTCTTGGGGTTCCGGCCGGTGCGGGCAGCGCGCTTGCGGGCCTCGAAGTTGCCAAACCCCGTGATCTGGACCTTCGCCCCTTTTTTGAGCTCGACCGCGATGATTCCCTTGTCATCGAAGAGGGCTTCAATCGCTCGACCAGCATCGGCTTTGGACATCTTGGTCCGCATGGCCAGTGCCGTCGTCAGCTCGGCTTTGTTCACGGAAATTCTCCTTGTTGCGGTGGCGGTGGGGTGCGAGTGGCCCGAAAAGGCTTGAAAACTGGGGGCTATATTGGGATATCCCCCGAAAAACCGCAAGATATCTGGCTTTTCTCGACCTCCTCCCCGGTCGCAATACCGACCTCGAGCGCTCAGCGCTGCCCGTCGTCACGTCGCCATGTCGCTACGTTTGTGGCGGTGCAAAACGTGTTCGAGGTGAAGGTGTTCGCGGTAGCTGAGAGCCGGGCCAATCAGAATGTGGCGACGTGGCGACGTAACGTCGGGCAACACCCTCTCGGAGACTAAATGCTCAACGTCGGCCTGACCGGCAACATCGCCGCCGGCAAATCCACGGTCGTGGGGTTTTTGAAGCGCTGGGGCGCGACGATCATCGACGCCGACGAGCTGGCCCGCGCCGCCCAGACTCCAGGGAACGAGGCCCTCACGTCCATCGTCCGACGGTTCGGATCCGACGTGCTCGCCCCCGACGGATCACTCGACCGGGCGGCGCTGCGATCCAAAGTCATGGGCGACGAGTCCGCGCTTGCGGCGCTGAACGCCATCGTGCACCCGGTGGTCCAGCAGCGGCGAGCGGTGCTCCAAACCGACTCCCAGACCCGCGGAGACCTCCTCGTCGTCAACGAAATCCCGCTGCTGTTTGAGGCCGCCGACCCGGCACAGTTCGACGTCATCGTACTGGTCGACGCGCCGGTCGCGTTGCGGCGCACGCGCCTGCGCGCCATGCGCGGGCTCTCGAACGACGATGCCGATCGCATGATCGCCGCCCAGATGCCCGCCGAGCGGAAACGGGCCTTGTCCCAATTCGTGATCGAGAACAGCTCGACGCTGAAGCAGCTCGAGGCGCGAACGCGCGGGGTATTCAAAGAGATTCGCCATCGCGCCGCGCTGAAGGCCACGGGCGTCGGCGCGAGCGGGACCCTGGCCATCGTGGCGGCGGACGCGAAGGATACTCCCCCCGAGCTGCCGGCGATCGCCGGACGCTATACCGACGCCGGCGTGAATGTCGAACAGCTCGACCTCAAAACCGGCGATCTTGCGGCCAAGTTGGAACGAGCCACGCCGCCCCTCGTCGTGCTGGCCACGATTCGGGCATCCCAGGAGGCGCTGCGCGTCTGGGAGGCCGCCGGCAAGCCGGGGACGTTCGTGTACCTGAGCGAGGATCCCGATCCAGTGGCGGTACGGCTCGACCTCCGGCCTTGGGGAGCGGACTATGTCGCCCTGGCCGAGGTCGGGGCGAGCGGGCTCAAGCCGCGCCCGGACCTCTTTCCTTCTTCTGCTCCGTCCGGTTGACAGCCTTTTTAAGCTCCGATTACGTTCCCCGCCTCCTGAGACCGGCCTCGAGCCAGAGGATAAACGAGTGTCGAAGATCCCGGACGATCTCCGTTACACCGAACAGCACGAATACCTCAAGAAGACCCAGGACAAGAGCATCGTCCAGGTCGGCATAACCGATTACGCCCAGGGCGAGCTGGGCGACGTTGTCTACGTCGACCTGCCGAAACCGGGTGCCTCCTTCAAGCAGGGCGATGTCTTCGGCACGATTGAGGCGGTGAAGGCCGTGTCCGAGTTGTTCGCGCCCGCGGCGGGCACCGTGGTCGAGGTGAACGGAGGCCTCGAGGGCGATCCGGCCCTGGTCAACCGGGAGCCCTATGACGCCGGCTGGATGATCAAGCTGCGGCTCGCGAATCCCGGCGATCTCGACACGTTGCTCTCGAGCTCGGCGTACAAGAAGCACGTCGGAGAGTAGGCGATGGCTACGGCACGCGCTGCATTACTCCCCGCTGATCCGTTCGTTTCGCGTCACATCGGCCCGCGTCCCGAGGACGCGGAGCAGATGGTCGAAACCCTGGGATACAGCTCGCTCGACGAGTTCATCGACACGCTGGTGCCCGAGGACATCCGTCTCGACCGGCCGCTGGGCCTCCCGCCGTCGCGTACCGAGCGCGAGGTGCTCCAGGCGCTGCGCGGCATGGCTGCCCAGAATCAGGTGTTCCGCTCGTTCATCGGGATGGGCTACTACTCGTCGTTCACCCCGCAGGTCGTGCAGCGCAACGTGCTCGAGAATCCCGGCTGGTATACGGCCTACACGCCGTATCAGGCGGAGATCGCGCAGGGCAGGCTCGAGGCGCTGCTCAACTTCCAGACGATGGTCTCGGACCTGACGGGACTCGAGATCGCGAACGCGTCGCTGCTCGACGAGGGCACGGCCGCCGCCGAGGCAATGCACCTCACCGAAGCCGTCGCCAAGCGCAAGGGTGTGTACCTCGTTTCCGAAGGATGCCATCCGCAGACGATCGCGGTGGTCCAGACCCGTGCGGAAGCGCGCGGCATTACGATCGTCGTTGCCGACCCCGCCGATTTCACGTTCGGGCCGGACGTGATCGGGGCACTCGTGCAGTATCCCGCCACCGATGGCCGGATCGACGATTATCGCAAGCTGTGCCAGGAGGCCCATGCGGCGGGCGCACTCGTCGCGGCGGCAACCGACCTGCTTGCCCTCACACTGCTCGTGCCGCCCGGTGAATGGGGTGCGGATATCGCCGTCGGCTCGAGCCAGCGGTTCGGCGTGCCGATGGGGTTCGGTGGGCCGCATGCCGCGTTCTTCGCCACCCGCGACGCCTACAAGCGATTCGTGCCCGGCCGGATCATCGGGGTATCGCGCGATACGAACGGACGCCCCGCGCTCCGGATGGCGTTGCAGACGCGCGAGCAGCACATCCGTCGCGAGAAGGCCACGAGCAATATCTGCACGGCGCAGGTGCTCCTCGCGGTCATGGCGAGCATGTACGCCGTATACAACGGACCGGAGGGCATCCGCCGCATCGCGGAGCGCGTGCACACCCTTACCGTGCTGCTGGGCGCCGCGCTCCGGCGGCTCGGCTACCGGGTGGTCCATTCCGCGTTCTTTGACACGCTGTGCGTCGAAGTCGAGGCTTGGGCCCTGCCCCGCATCATCGATGCGGCGCGGGCGCGCGGCATGAACTTCCGCGTCATCACCCCGACGCGAATCGGCATTTCGCTGGACGAGCCCGCGGGGCTCGGCGACCTGGCGGATATCGTCACGGTCTTCTCGATCAACGAGGTGCTCCCGTTCATGGTGGAGAACCTCGGGACGCGAACCGACAGCGCGATCCCCGAAGCGTTGCGCCGCCAGACGCCGTATCTCACGGACCCCGTGTTCCACAGGTACCGCTCCGAGACGCAGATGCTGCGCTACATCAAGGAGCTCGAGGCGCGGGATCTCTCGCTCACGGCGGCCATGATCCCGCTCGGGTCCTGCACCATGAAGCTCAACGCCACGTTCGAGATGGTGCCCCTCTCCTGGCGCGAGATCAACCGGCTGCATCCCTTCGCGCCGGCCGAGCAGGTGCAGGGCTACCACATGCTGTTCCGCCAGCTCGAGGGGCAGCTCGCCGAAATCACGGGATTTCCGCACGTGTCGCTGCAGCCCAATTCCGGCGCGCAGGGGGAGTTCGCCGGACTCCTCGTGATCCGCGCGTACCACAAGTCGCGCGGCGACAC
>Ga0335084_10002065_pt1 | contig 19196 bp, 17 predicted proteins | sample Lox_Sample_44_FD_206721 | JGI IMG/M metagenome (GOLD analysis project Ga0335084, IMG submission 206721) | Soil microbial communities from Loxahatchee National Wildlife Refuge, Florida, United States - Lox_Sample_4.4 | ecosystem: Environmental > Terrestrial > Soil > Wetlands | place: USA...
GCGGTGGACGGCTCCGGCGTGCTGCAGTAGACCTCGGTGCGGTTGCAGGTCGACAGAATGGCTGCTTCGCGCACCGGCTCGCGGTCGACCAGGTCGCGCAAAGCCTCCGGCAGCCCCTCCGTGTCGAACGCTATGCGCTCGCGCACGGCCAGTGGCGCGGTATGGTGGTTGACGCCAAAGGCGAACAGCTGCATCCGGCAAACGAACTTGGAGAACAGAGCCCGGTTGCGAACCGATGATCTGCCCGCTCCGGCCTCTGCGCGTCGACGGTCGAGGCGCCGTCAGTGGGGATTATAGGGCAACCGCGCCGCAGGTCAGCGCTCGAGGCCCGCCCTGCGCAGCCGGTGCACCAGCACCCGCATCACCTCGAGCGCGAACTCGGGCCGCCGCGTGACCAAATCGACGAAGCTGCGCTCGTCCACTGGAACCAGCACGCAGCGCGTCTTGGTGATCACAGTGGCGCTGCGCGGTTCGGCGTCGATGAGCGCCATCTCGCCGAGGATCCCGCCGGCTCCGACGGTCTCCAGGGGCTTGCCGTCGATCAGGATCTGCGCCTCGCCTTCCGCGATCACATACATGATGTCGCCGCGGTCCCCCTGTGCGAAGATCAGCTCGCCGGCCGGGACCGATTTGAGCCGGGCGTCGCTAGGCAGCAGGTCGACCAGTGACATCGAGGGCCTCCGGGCGGGTCAGGGAAAGGCGTAAGCATTACGCCGAATCCAGGTTGGGGTCAAATGCGCCAACGAGCAGGTGCGCAGTTCGCGTTCGGCTGCTTCCAGCGACGCTCATGCTCCGCGCACGGGCAGGGTACCGTGCACTGCTCACGGGCACTTTGCAACCCGGGCTCGTCCTAGAATCGGCAGGACGGACGCGGACCTGTAGTGAAATCTCGATCCCAGGCCAAAGCCGCACAGCTCGAGAAGACCGGTGTCGCTCAAGGAGGAGACCTCTTCTGACGATATCCCGTTCGTCTTCGGCTACCGTGGCGCGTGTGCGCGTCAAGGCCGACCCGTCCGCTTCCAACTCGAGGATCGCATCCCCATGTCGCCACTGAGGCGCGCGCAACGCAGCGCCCAGCTGTTCGGCCGGCTTGTGCTGGCCGCAGCCTTGCTGGTGCTGGTTATCCTGGCGCGCTCGGTCCCGGCGCAGACGCTTCCGGCGCAATCTCTCAAGCCCAAGCCGGAGCTGCGCAAGTTCATCGGTCACATGGTGAGCGTGCACGGCTTCGACGCACGTGGCCTGCGCGCGTTGTTTGCAAACGCGCGGAAGAATCCGGACGTATTGCGGGCGATCTCGGCGCCGGCGACCAGCCGCCCCTGGTACCAGTTCAAACCGCTGTGCGTGGATGAGGTGCAGATTGCCGACGGCGTGCGTTTTTGGAATGAGAATGCAGCACTGCTCGAGCGCGCAAGGCGCGAGTTCGGGGTGCCGGAGGCGATCATCGTCGCTCTGATCGGCGTCGAGAGCCGCTACGGCCGGTACGCCGGCGGTTTTCGCGTCATCGACAGCCTGTACACGCTCAGCTTCGAATGGCCGAAGCGGGCTGACTACTTCAGGTCAGAACTCGAGCAGTTCCTGGTGCTCGCGCGCGAGCAGGGGTGGAATCCGGCCTTGGTGGAGGGCTCTTTCGCCGGGGCACTGGGCTGGCCGCAGTTCATGCCCAGCAGCTACCGGCGCTTCGCCCTCGACTACAGCGGCGACGGCAAGATAGATCTGTGGCGCGACATGGCCGACATCGTCGGCAGCGTCGCCGGCTATCTCCGCGAGTTCGGCTGGCAGGAGGGACAGCCGGTAGTGGCGCCCGCCCGCGTCGACACGGCGGACCCGAAGCCGCTATTGGAGCTTGGACTCAAGCCACAGCTCAGCCTGGCGCAGTGGCAGGAACGTGGCGTGCAGAGCCCGCCCGGCATCACCGGATCGATGTCGGCTAGCCTGTTCACGCTGGATCAGGTGGACGGCCCGGAGTACTGGCTCGGGTTCGACAACTTCTACACCCTGCTGCAGTACAACTACAGCCGTAACTACGCCATGGCCGTGTACCTGCTGGGGGAGGAGATCAGCCAGCAGCGGGAGCGGCTGGCAGTCGTCGCGGTCGACTAGGGTTCCGCTGCGGCAGCTGTTTGCCCGGCAGTGTATGACTTTCGCCTGGCTTGTTGCGCCCACGCCTTAGGGTTATCCTGCAGCAGACGCACTGAGTGTTCGCTATCCGCATCTACCTGCGGATACCGGCCGCGGAGCGTTGTCTCGACTTCAGCACTCCCAGCTTTGGCTCTATTGTTCACGCTCGCATCAAAGAGGCAACCTATGGCGCAGCCCAACGAGCCTGGACAGGTTTCAGACGGCAAACTGACCAAAGCGCGCAGTGAAATGGACGAAACCACGACGGATGCGGAACGCACCCGCGTCGTGCCGGCGTTTGGCGATTCGCTGCCCAAGGGTGAATTCGAGGCCCGCGACTTGTCCGAAGGGGCGCAGCCCGCGTTCCAGCAGGTCGGCCGTTACGAGATTCTCGAACGAATCGGCCGCGGCGCGATGGCGACCGTCTATAAGGCTTACGATCCCGAGATCAGCCGCACGCTGGCCCTCAAGTTCCTGCAACCGGACCTGTGCGTCGAAGAGCAACACCGCAGCCGCTTCCTGCGGGAGGCCAAAGCGGCGGGCGGTCTGTCCCACCCCAATATCGTCACCGTCTTCGACGTCGGAGAGATCCAGGGGCGGCCTTACATCGCCATGGAGTTGCTCGACGGCACGCCGCTCAGCGAGATCATGCGGCCGGGCGCGGGCATGCCGATTCGCGACGTCGTCGAAACCGGTATCCAGTTGGCCCGGGCATTGGATTATGCGCACAGCAAGGGCATCTTCCATCGCGACATCAAGCCCAGCAACATCATGCGCCTCAAGGATGGCAACACCATCAAGGTCACCGACTTTGGGATCGCCCGGATCGACGACGCAGAGGATACCCAGCGCACGCGGGCAGGCACAGTGCTGGGGACACCCCAATACATGTCCCCCGAGCAGGCCATGGGCGAGAAGGTGGACGGGCGCTCGGACCTGTTCTCGGCAGGCGTGGTCCTATATCAGCTGTTGGGCGGCCACGCCCCCTTCGAGGCCACCAGCATCGTGACGCTCGCGCATCGGATCGCTCGGGAAGATCCGACGCCCATCGAAAAGCTGCGCCGCGACGTCCCGCCCGCACTGCGGCGCGTGGTCGAAAGGTGTCTCAAAAAACAGCCCGAAAAGCGCTTTCAGACCGGCCGTGAGCTGGCCATGGCACTGGCCAAGGTCATCCGCGACATCAACGAGGAAGCCGACAGCCAAGGTCGGCCGCGCATCGTCCCACTGCGGGTGAAATGGACGATCATGATGGCCGTGGTGGTGGCCGCGACCATGGCGCTGACGGCGACCATCGTCATTCAGCGTCAGTATGCGGCGATGATGGGGCAAATGATCGACTACGGCGCCTCCCTCGCGAAATTCCTAGCGACGGAAAACGCAGTGCCGGCGCTGGCGGGAGAGTGGGTAGCTATCGAGGTTTCGGTTCAGGAGATTCTGCGCACCCAGGACTTTCACGCCATCACGATCCTCGACCGCAAGGGCACCGTACGCGTCAGCAGCGATGCCGCGATCGTGGGTCAGCCGTACCAGCCACCGCCGGGAGCAAAGCCCGTGGCGTCGCGCGCCAACGGTGTGAGCGTCCTGAGCTACGACACGCCAGACGGGCAGACAGTGCTAGACTTCGAAGCGCCCATCACCTTTCAGAGCAAGGAGATCGGTCGCGTGCACCTGGGTCTCCTGGAGCGGCCGCTGTCGAAGGTCGCGCGCCTCAGCTCATTGATGATGGCGTTGCTGGTAGTGACCACGGTGGCTGCAGTGGTCATCGCGACCTACCTAATCGCGGACCGCTACTCCAAGCCGATCAAGCTGCTGGCAGAGTCGATGGCAGAGATCGGGAAGGGGCGTTACGATTACCGCATCGCCGAGCAGCGCGATGACGAATTCGGGCAACTGTATCGTGAGTTCGACAACATGGCGCAAGCGATTCAGAAGGGCTTGGAGCCAACGCGCGCCGAGTCACCGGGCTCGGATCGGAGATCTTAGCCAGGCATGCGCAGCCTCTTCCCGCTGTAACAGAGGCGCTTCTGCCTGGCCGCTTGCTGTGGCCATCGCAGCGCTCACCGGTTGCGCCGCCGTCCCGCCTCCGGCACCAGCGGTTCCCACCCCCGCCTCGGCGCCCTCACCTCCCACGAGTGCCGCGCCGCCCGCTTCCAAGCCGAGCACCGACCAGGTTATTGCAAAAGACGACCACTTCGTCATCTACAGACCGCGGCGCGGCGATACGCTTCGCTCGCTCGCTCGCGAATACCTGGGCGATGAGGAGCGGTATTGGGAAATCGCAGACTTCAATAATGTATCGCGCGCCGAGCCGGACCAGGCGCTGGTCATTCCGTTGAAGCCCAGCAACCCGTTGGGCGTGACGAGCGGCGGGTATCAAACGGTTCCAATCCTGGCCTACCACCGCTTCGGTGAGCAGGTTTCCAAGATGGAGGTGACTGCCGAGGCGTTCGCCGCGCAGCTGGACTATCTCGCCGCAAACGACTATCGCGTCGTGCGGCTGCGCGACCTGGAAGATTTCCTGGCCGGCAAGCGACCGCTGCCAAATCGCGCCGTGGTCATCACGATCGACGACGGCTATGCGTCGACGTACGAATATGCGTTTCCGCTCTTGAAGCAACACGGGTTTCCCGCCACCGTCTTCCTCTACACCGATTTCGTGGGTGCCAGGGACGCCCTCACATGGGCACAGATGCGGGAGATGGTCGCTTCCGGTTTGATCGACATCCAGGCGCATTCCAAGACGCACGCCAATCTCTCGTACCGCCTGCCCGGAGAGAGCGATGCGCGCTACCGCGAACGACTGGACACGGAAGCGCGCGTGCCGCGTGACGTCTTGGAGCGCAAGCTCGCGGTCCAAGTGGATGCATTCGCCTACCCGTTCGGTGATGCAAGCGAGATGCTGATCGAGCGCTTGCGAAAGCGCGACTATCGGTTGGGGCTGACCGTCAACCCCGGCGCCAACGCGTTCTTCGCCGATGCCCTGTTGCTACAACGCAGCATGGTGCTCGGAGACCAGGATCTCGACACATTCAAAGCCAAATTGCAGGTGTACCGCGAAGTGGATTTGCGATGAACGGATGGCGCGGGGCGAGTGCCCTGGTCACTTCCGTCAGTCTGCTGGTCCTAGTCTCGTGTGCGCCGGCACCAGCACCCGTACCGGTCTTGCCGCGCGAAGCGCCCGCCCCGTCTCCTGCACCTGCCCATGTGCCCCGCTCTCGCCCCCCCTCCACCGAGCTGCCGCTGGAGCAGCGCGAACGCGAACGCGCAGAGACTCTGATGCAGGAGAGTCGGTGGGCAGAAGCGGCGACCCACTGGGAGATCTTGCAGTTGCTGCGCTCGGATCGCCCAGATTACGGGAAGAAGTTGGCGGAAGCCCGCTCCCACTCGAGCCACGCCGCCAGCGGGCATCTTCAAGAAGCGGACCAGGCGCGCGCTCAAGGGCAGACGAGCCGGGCCGCCATGCTTTACCTCAAAGCGCTGGCCGCCGACCCCAGCAGCGGCGAGGCGGCACAAGCGCTGCGGGACATCGAGAAAGAGCGCGCCCGTAGGGTCAACTTCAGCCCCTCGGCCCGTGGCGGGAACGGGGAGATGTCCGCAAGCGTGCGCAGGTCTTCAAAGCCTGGGGCGACCCCTTCCACGGCAGAAGGCCGCGAGCTGGACTCGGCAATCCTGTTGCTGCATCAAGCCGACTACTCCGCAGCGGTGCAGACGCTCGAGACCTATGTGCGCAAGAATCCGCAGGACGATTTCGGCAGGCGGACATTGCAGGACGCGTACGTGGACCTCGCTCGTGAGCGGGCCAAAGAAGGTAAGAAGGAAGATGCTCTAGCGTATTTGGAGAAGGCGCAAGGTCTGCGGGACAACAAGAGCAATCCCGACTTGACCCGTACGATTCAGTCGCTGCGCAAGGAGATGGCCGAGGACTACTACCAGCAGGGGCTGCGAGCGCAGTCCACCAATCTCAGCGAAGCGATCCGCTGGTGGGAAAAGACCCTGAAGTACGATCCCGACCACGTACAGGCCGCACGCCGGCTCGAGCAGGCCCGCAAAATGGAGCAGAACCTGCGCTCGATCCAGGGCGTCGAAAGCAAACCGTAAGGAAGCTCTGGTCCCTAGGCGGCAACATTCACCGCCTTCAGTTGACGCCTTCCAGATGCTTCTTCAGCTCCTCTGCTCTCTGCCGTTCGAGCCGCGCAGTCTCGTTGTTGGGATCCAATTCCAGCACCTTGTCCCACTCCTTGATCGTCGTGTCCAGATCCTGCCGACGGAACGCTTCCCGGGCCTTGCGATCGTGCAGCGCGATGAGTTCTGGCTTGAGCTGGTCGGCTGCCGCGCGCGGCCGCGGGTCTTTGGGCTCTACTCTGAGCGCCTGCATGAAGAGGTCATATGCCTTCTCCTTGTCTCCGTCTCGGACAGCTTGTTGGCCTTCCTGGTACAGGTGCTCGGCCTGGGCTGATTTGCCTTGCTCCGCGCTTTCCGACTTGGCAACAGGGGCGGCCACGGGTGCAGGCGGGGGCGCGCTCCCGGGCACCTTGATGACCTGGCCTGCGCGCAGGCTGCGCGGTACGGCGATGTTGTTGTAGCGCGCAAGGATGTAGAACTTGTATTGGTCCCTGAGGAAGGCTTCGGCGATCTTGGACAGGGTGTCGCCCGGCTTCGCGGTATAGCGAAATGATTTGGAGCCCAGCGTCGCTGCCGGGTCGGCGGTAATTTGGCTCATCAAACTGTCCGCCAGAGCATTGTTGTGGTCCAGCGAAAGAGCCTTGACCAGCTCCGCCTTGGCTTCGGCCTCGCGCCCCTCGTCCAACAAGTTGACGGCGTGCAGGGAAAGTTCCTGCGCCTGCGATTTGTCGGCGGCGGTCGGGGCTGTGGGAGCGGCCGGGCCAGGCGGTTGCGCAACCGGCTCGCCCGCGGGCGGGCTCGGCTGCTGGCCCGCAGGGGCTGAGGGCTGGGTCGGCTGCGGACTCGGGGGAGGCGCCTTCGAAGATGTGGCGCACGCGACGAGCAGACCCGCCGCAACAAGCAGGATGACTAGGGACCGCATGCTGTGGATTTGTTGTTCTATTCGATCGTCCCTCGGAGCTGGCCGCAATGCCCAGGAAACTCGATTGGACTTCACCGAACTCCGGTTATGTTGGCTCGTGCGGCCGCATCGCGTCTGGATACCTAGCTCAGCGCCGGCATGCCCATTCTAGTCCAGGAATCCTGAGCTACGCGATCCCGGTCGACGTCAGTCTGGCGGCGCTACAACGTTTGGCAATCGACCAGCAGACTCCCACTGCGTCCAACGTCGCGAAAATGTTACATGCCGTGGCGAAATTTGGTTGCACCACTTGCCTTCTCTGATCGCGGTTCCGCGGTTGGGCAGCAAAGAACTCAGAACGCATAGAAGCGGAATTGACCTTCGAAGCCGTGCAGGGAATGGCATCCCGCATCTCTCACATCGGCGAGGGTGGCGAGGCGCCTCCCGGCGACTTCGCTGAGCAGGCGCGCTTCGCCAAGCGAGCCGGCCAGCTTCTCCATCCGGAAGACGAAATGCACCTCGGGGCCGGAGATCCTCTGCTCTTCGCCAACCGACACTCCGCCGAGCATGACCGATCCCAAATGGGTCACGAAGCGGAACGGTGGACGTCCCTCAGCCTGCAGCCGGCGCAGCGCCTGATGCGCCTTGTCGATATCTGATTCCATCCGCTCGTGGTCGTGCCAGAACGCAAAGAACCCGTCGCCGAGAAACTGGTTGATGCGCCCGCCGTATTTCTCGATGGCTTCTTTGCACTGCGCCAGCCATTGGCCCGTGACCAGCGGCAATGTGTCGGCCGGCAGCTCGGCGATCAGCTTGGTGGAGTCGATGATGTCCGCCACGAGCAACCAGCACTTGGCCCAGCGGACGTCGATGATGGTCTCGTCGGACGCGGGCGCTACGAATTGGACCGTAGCGGTGAACCGGGGTTGCCGAAACACGTACTGGAACCCGCCGATGGCAAGCGTGGCGCCGTCGCGCAAGCGAGTAGGTTGAGCGATGCGCTGACCATTCACGTAGCTGCCATTGCGGCTGCCGAAATCGACCAGCCAGAACTCCTGATCGCCCTGAGCTTGGATCACCGCATGCCGGCGCGAGACCGTGTCGTCCTGGAGCATGATCTGGTTGGACTCGGCCCGGCCCAAGGAACAAGAGCCGCGAATGGGCGTGCGATTGCCATTCGCATCTTCGAGCCAGGCGGGGCTGTCTGGAAACTCCGTCATGAAGAAAGTATAGGCCAGCTCTTGCCCGCGTAAAGCAGCAGATCGTGCGGGCCCGCGGAGCTCATTGGCGGGCACGGTGAGCGCGAAGTACGTCCTCTTCGTGGAACAACCGGCTGGCTGCTTGCGTGGCGGCGCCTGATCGTGATCGGCTTCAGCAGAATCGCGCACATCGATCAATAGCGAATGCTATGATTTGCCGCAACCTGCTCTGTAGCGCGACGCGTGGATCACTTGCTTCGACAGCTGTTCCGCTTCTCGCAGTTTGATCGAGCCCATCACAACACATTCCTGCGAGCGAGCATTGCCTGATCTGCTGGTAAAACTCTACGAGCTGCCGGGTGCGGGCTCGATCCAGGAACCGTTGCCCGACGGAGTCCATGTCCGGGTGGCGATGGCCTACGAGAAGGCGGTCGTGGTGGACTGGGTCCGGGAGCATTTCGGCCCAGCTTGGGCGAGCGAGTGTGACGTCGCGTTCGCGAGCCGCCCGATCTCCTGTCACATCGCCACGCGCAGCGGCGCGATCCTGGGCTTCGCTTGTTACGACAGCACCTGCCGCGGCTTCTTCGGGCCGATTGGGCTCATCGAGGCCATGCGTGGCCACGGGATCGGACGCGCGCTCCTACTCTCCTGCCTCCACGCCATGGCCGCGATCGGCTATGCATACGCGGTTGTGGGCGGAGTACAGGACATGGCTTATTACGCGCGAGCCGTTGGCGCAATCGAAATCCCCGGCTCCGTCCCCGGGGTCTATCGCGACCGGCTGAAGAAGCCGCCCCTGTGATGCTCGAACGAGAGAACACCAAGACTCATGGGAGGCGACAGAAGGTCCTCGCGCTGGCGCGCCTCTATCGGACTGACTCTTAGTATTTCGTGTCGAGGGTGACCCGGCTCCAAAACTCAACACGCGCTACGCAGGACAAGGCCGATCACCTTTGCGCCGTCATACACGACGCGTGCCTGACAGTTGCAAGCATCTCCTAGGTACACGATTTCGCGGGAGCCGCTGAAGGTTCCTCGCTCCTCGGTGGCAGGCTGGTCCCAAGCGATGCCGCACCCCGTTGTACCAAACGTATTCGCCTCAGCTGCCTGCAGCAAGCCCTTGGCGTCAGCTTCGTCAAGGCCCTTGAGGTTGACGCGCTGTTCCGAGAACTCGATCCGCGGATCGATCCGAGCGACCAATACGCCGCTCTTGGAGAATTTATAAGCCAGACGCAAACCATCATCTTGAACGGAACGCACGCAGATGCGTGGGGGACCGACGCGCTGCTGCAGCGCCTGATACAGCGGCCCATTCTCGATGTGGTGCTGGAACGACGGGTACGCCTGCTGCAGCTCTGCTGAGGCTTGCGAGAGACTTCCGGTGCAGACCAGCGGCGTAGCCCTGCCCTGCGCATCCGCCTGCTTGACGCTCGACCCACAAGCTGTGAGCGAGCCGAGAACTGCGAGCGCAGCCAGTTTCCCGGCTGTCATCATCTTCACCCTCTCTAGAACTGCGCGTGCCATCGGATCAGCCCGCCTTCCATGTCGAGGAACACTTTCAGTCCCGGCAGATTGCGCATGGTTGCCTTGATCTTGTCTGCATCCTCCGTCACCGGCTGCACGTCGAATGCCTCGCCGGATAAATGCTTGCTGAGCTTGGCCAGTTCCGCGTCTGGCAGCGCATCGATCACGTTCGCGAGCCCCGACTCGATTTCCTCCTGGGTCATCTTGTCCGGATTGTCGTCAACCCATTTCTGGCAGTTGTCGCGAGCAATGGTCTGCGCGTAGGTTTGCTCGATCCACTTGCGGTTGAGGATCACATTCTCCGACATGGCCCTCGCTTGATCTCGCTTGTTGCGACGTCCGCTGGTGAAGATCACGCTGGGATGCACTTTCTTCAGCTCGTACGCAGCATGCCTGGCGGTTACGCCGAGATCGAGCGCTTCAATGTCAGGATCCGTTTCAACGGTCGAAGCCTGCACAGCCGAGCCCGATGCTGCAGCGAATCCCGATGCAGCCGGTGACGGTGTCAGGGCCGACCTCCGGTCTTGGATCGCATCCAGCTCCTCGTCCTGGTCCATCCGCTCGGGACTCGAACCCGCCGCCATATTCCGTGTCTCCATTCGAGATGCCTAGTCCCTACATCGAACTGAGTGCGCGTCAGGCAGTGCGAAGCTCGTGCCAGCATCACACGGTGAACTGTGAGAAACTCTCAGCCACCAACACGGAACCTGTCGTTCCGCAAAGCGCGGGTACTGTCGAAGCAAGGTTTAGCGCGATATTTATTTACAATTCTTGTCGTCAGCTTCGGCCGGGCGGTAGAGTTCCTTCAGAACAAGGTTGCACCCAGCGTTTCTGTGTATGTAGTGGAGACCCGAGGCCGCGTCAACGTCGGATCCAAAGACGGGCCCGAAGCATTAGCAGGGGGGTACAGCAGTGGGACGTTTTCTGGGGCTTGTTGCTCCGCTCATGTTGTCCCTGGCCGCATGGCCCGGATTCGCCGCGCTCGAGATGTCGCCAGTTCCCGACACTCGTGCTCCAAAATCTCCAAGAGTCAACCAGGCTCGCGTTTGGCAGCGCGCTTTGCTGCCGGGCGCCAGCGTAGCGTGGACAGTTCCTAGCCACCGGCATGTGCGCGAGCGGTCTTCCAACGCGACCGCGTCAGGAAAATTCCGGTACGTTCGCTCGACGTCACGCTCGGCCGTCGATTACCTGCGTGCGCAAGACTGCATCGTCGAGCCAGACGTGTTGGATGGGCCGGACGCAGCAACGCACGCTGTCCTCGATCAGCTCCCCGCGCGAATCGCAGATGATGCATCGGCGTCGAACGTCGCCGAGTCCGTTCGACCCGACCTCGTGCCCGTGCGCGTCGCGGCGGCCAGCCCCAAACCACGGCGAGTTGTCGAGGTACTCCAAGAGCCGGTGCCAGCCATCGAGCTGCAAGCACAGCCCAGCGGAGCAGCGCCCGTAGGCAAGCTGGATATCAAGGAGCCGGATCCAGCGTTGGCCGAACGATTCGTGCGTCTCAGACTGACCTCGGCCGCCGCTCTGGTCGTGGACCAGGAGGAAGGCAATCTGCTCTATGCGAAGAACCCCGATGCGGTGCGGTCCATCGCGTCCATCACCAAGCTGATGACGGCGATGGTCGCGCTGGATGCCGGCCTTCCGCTCGACGAGCGCCTCACTGTTCAGCCTGCAGACGTAAGGATCTCGAAGGGCAAGGAGTCGCGGCTCAAGGTCGGCGTTTCCTTGACCCGGCGAGAGATGCTGAAGCTCGCCTTGATGTCTTCTGAGAATCGCGCCGCGGCGGCGTTGGCGCGCACTTATCCGGGCGGTCCCATGGCTGCTGTGGAAGCGATGAACCAGAAGGCCCAAGCTCTCGGCATGACCGACACCCACTTCCTGGAACCTACCGGCCTGGACGCACGCAACGTGTCGACCGCACATGACCTGGCGCTGATGGTCAATGCAGCGTACGGCTATCCTCTGATCCGCGAGTTCACGACCAGCGATTTGCACGAGGTGCCCGCCGCGGACCGCCGCCACAGCAAAGCAGTAACGTACTATTACAACTCGAACCGCCTGGTGCGCGACAGCGACTGGGATGTTGGCCTCTCCAAGACGGGCTACATCGGCAAGGCCGGGCGCTGCTTGGTGATGCAAGCGACGATCGCCGCCAAGCCGGTAATCATCGTGCTGCTGGATTCCTTGGGCAAGGTCGCGCGCGTGTCCGATGCCAATCGCATCAAACACTGGCTCGAAGGTCCCGACCTCGCCATGACAGCGAGGATGCGCGACAAGCCGCGCATGTGATTCCGTCGTAGGCAAGCGGCCGCCCGGAAGGCAGTGCGTTGCCAGCAGTCGACCAGGCAGCATCCCTCTCGGAGCCCCTGGGCTCCCGTTCCCGTGTCTTGCGCGCTGACCCATCCCCTGGGTGGGCGCTGGCACCCGCGTCCCGAGGTCGAGTAGGATAGATGACCTTCAGGCCCGGCACGGGCCTGCAGCGCTTGCGAAGAGGAGCGGACGGTGCCATATGACTTGGTGATCAAGAACGGGACCGTGATCGACGGATCGGGGCTGCCCCGCTACCGCGCAGACGTTGGCGTGCGTCGAGGACGGATCACCACCATCGGTCGGATCCGGGACGAGGCAGCCGAGGTCCTTGACGCGGAGGGCCATGTCGTGGCGCCCGGATTCGTCGACGGCCACACGCACATGGACGCGCAGGTCTTCTGGGACCCGCTCGGGACATCGTCGTGTTACCACGGGGTCACCACCGCTGTGATGGGGAACTGCGGCTTCACGCTGGCGCCCTGTCCGGCTGCAGACAAGCAGCTCGTCATCCGCAACCTTCAGCGAGCGGAGGATCTCTCGCCCGAGGCGATGGAAGCGGGCATCGACTGGCGGTGGACGACCTTTCGCGAGTTCCTCGATTGCGTGGAGACGCTGCCCAAGGGCATCAACTACGCCGGCTACATCGGCCATTCCGCGCTGCGAACATACGTGATGGGCGAGCGTGCGTTCGAGCAGCAGGCCGGCGGGACAGACGTGGCAGCAATGGAGCGCGAGCTGCGCGACGCGATCTGCGCCGGCGCCGTCGGCTTCAGCACATCGCGATCGCCGAGCCACGAGACTCCGGAGGATCGGCCTGTCGCCAGCCGCATTGCGAGCTGGGACGAAGTGCGGCGGCTCGTCGGCGTGATGAGTGAGCTGAATGCAGGAGTTATGGAGCTCGCGGGGGAAGGCGTGGACCGCGCTCCTGACGATCCCGGCCTGCGCCCCTATCACGTCCGCCTGCGCGAGCTCGCCGTCGAGAGTGGACGGCCAATCACGTTCGGCATCTTCAGCCGGCGCGGGGTCCCCGACGTCTGGCGCAAGTACCTCGCCCTGCTCGACGAGACCGCGGCCGCGGGCGGACGGATGTTTGGACAAGTGCACAGCCGCTCGCTGAGCGCGCTGCTGTCGTTCCGGACCCAGCTGCCGTTCGACCAATTGCCGGTCTGGAAGGAGCTGCGCGCACTTCCGCTCGCCGAGCAGCGCCGTCGCCTGCGCGATCCCGAGTGGCGCCGACGCCTCGTCGCGGCCTCCGAGAGTCCCGACGACCGCAGACGGGTCGGCACGGAGGCACGCAGCGCCGAGTACGATTGGCTGTTCGTCTTCGACACGGTCGAGGGACCGCACCGTTCGGTGGCGCAGGTTGCGCGAGAACGCGGCCAGCATCCGGCCGACACCATGATCGATCTCGCGCTCGAGAAAGACCTCGAACGCTTCTTCCTCCAGCCCCTGGCTAACGAGGACCAGAACTACGCCCTGGAGTTGATGCGCCACCCGCGCACCGTCACCACCTTCTCCGATTCCGGGGCACATGTGTCGCAGCTCATGGACTCCTCGCTTCAGAGCCACCTGCTGTCTCACTGGGTTCGCACGAAGCAGGCATTCACGCTCGAGCAGGCGGTCCGGATGATCACGCTCGTGCCAGCCACGCTGTGGGGGTTCGCCGATCGTGGTCTGATCCGGGAGGGAATGGCTGCGGATCTCGTCGTCTTCGATCCAGACACGATTGGCGCGCAGATGCCGGAGGTCATGGATGATCTTCCCGCCGGCGCACGACGCTTGGTGCAGCGGGCGCGCGGCATCGCGGCGACCGTAGTCAACGGTGAAGTGCTGCTGCGCGACGGCAAGCACACCGGAGCGCTCCCTGGGCAGCTGCTGCGCGGGCCCCTGGCGGCGCAGGCGTAACGCGAAGTCCGCACAAACGGGGGCGGTGGTGCCGCTACAGCCAGGGCGCTTTGCCCTGCGCGCTCACGAATACGAGTCGAGCGGGTGACTTCGTCAGCTTGACGGCGCTACCGCTGACGTCGATGTAGGTATCGAAGTGAGTGTTGTTCGACGTGTCCAGATCCCACACGCGTTCCTGCTTCGCTGCGACCCACGCCTTAAACTTGCTCAGTTTCTTTTCGCCGTCGCCGAAGAACTCGGTCAGGCGTCGGAACAGTTTCGGGAAGACCACTCCAGTGGACTCGAGCTGAGAGATTGATCGGGAGGGGGAGCCGGTCAGAGTGCGATCGGCGCCCCAGATCCCTCGGCCCGCATCACGCGCCTGCTGCGCGGCGCTCGCGAGCTCGGCTCGAAGGTCGGCGAAGAGCGTGTCGTAGAACAATGGGTACGCCCCACCCGCGACCAGCATCTCGTAGTTGAGACTCTTCCGCAGCAGCGCAGCATCCAGATGCACTTCCGCTCCGTCCTTTCCGGGAGGATCTCCCGCGAAAGCAAACGAGACCGGGCGTCCGTGGACTTCGAGGGAGCGGCTCAAGATATAGCCCCGAGCCCCATCGTGTGGGGCAGGCGGCTGCACACGGATGTTCTTGGGCGCCTTGAAGTGGACCGGATCGAGGTTGGCTTTCGTCACTAGGTGGTCGCGGGACTCATCGGCGAGCGGCCTCGGCTGGTGCGTTACGCCCCCCTTTCCCGCGGTAAAGTGCAATTCGAGTGCGTCGATGCCCTCGAATCTGAGCTGTGTCGACTTGATCGCCGTGAGCCGGTACGGACTCATCAACCTCTGAAGGTGGTCGAGCAGCTTCGGCTTGTCGGGGCGGAACTGCATGGAGTCGCCATCCGGCTCGAATCCCGTGGGGTTTCCGTTCTTCGTTCGATTGACGAGCCTGTAGGTCCCCTTGATCGTGATGAAAGGCATGATCGGCCTCCCGCATTGGTTAGCGTCGCTGGATCTTCACGCAAGGTGGTCTCGCATTGGATGACATCCCTTGCGAGACACATGTGACCGCAGCGTCCACAAACACGGCTTGAAAACTACTTAGGACTGGACGCCAAAGGCGAGCGCGCACCGCGCCGATGAAAACACGGGCGCACGAGAAGCAGACTAGTCTCTGCCGTACTTAATTCGCTTCTGCTGCAAGTCTGTCGGGGTCGTTGGGGCATGCGAGCGCAGTTCGGGTGGTAGGTTATAAGCCCCCCCGCCGCCACCCCCTGAACCGGTACCACCCCCGCTGCCGCCTGAACCCGCACCGACGCCGCCTCCACCTCCACTGCCCATTGCAAGGCTAGCTGCGGGGGTGGCAAATAGGAACAGGATGGGAAGGCTAGAAGGGTGCGTTGCATACTCGATCTCCGATATTGACGGTTGTGATTGTTAGTGCCCGAAACGCGGGCAACGGTTCACCCTGTCCCGCCGCGCCCCTCTTTCCGCCACGCAGCGCTACCCACTCAAGGTGTAGCTGCTGCACGACGATAACCGCCCTGAGTCCGATGCCAGATACGCCGATGCCCTTGGCCCAGTGCTCACGGAACGCGCGGGGCAATCTTTCTGCGCATATAACCAAAGGGATATGCCCTTGCGTTTAGAACGGCCCTACCCTAAGCGCTGTCCGATCGAACCCCGTCGTTTGCCCCGGAGGATCGCGCCGATGATGCCAATCGACATTCCCACCGTTAGGCCCAGCGTGGAATGGGCGCCACAGGTTCCCGCCGCGTCAAAACCAAACGAAGATATGGCCCTGCTCTTCTACGCCTTACTCGATGACGAGGACCTGAAGGAAGTATTCGGCGAGTTTCTCGCTCCAGCCGGGTCGACGCAGTAACGTCGGTGCGTCGCGATGGGGAAGCCTTTACCGGAACGGACGCACCGAGCAATCGAGAAACTCGGGAAGAACCTCTCCGCTTACTGCGTACTGATCGCGGATCCGCCCACTATCGATGTAATCAGGTCGTACATCCGCGTCGTTCGTCGAGCTTCTAGCCCGACCGCCATCGCGATCTGCCACAGTGGCGCCCTTGTTCTGCATCCCAACCGACGGCAGCGTCTGTTGCCCACGACGTAACTCCTCGAATCGCCCTTGACGCCGCTCCCAAACCTGAAACTGGTCATAGGCGGAGCAGGATACAAAGGGGTAACAGGGGCTGTACCAGTAAGCCCATCGGACTAGCATGGGGTCATAAGGCCATCCCCAGGTGATCACGGGCTGCATGGTGGTCTGCGCGCGGACCGTAGGTACCTGGGCCATACCCGAGGCTCACCCCCGCTGTGGCCACTGCCGTAAGCAGAACTGTGCGAACCGTCAATGACGCTCCCATGCCCATGGCCGATCATCGACCCAGGAGTCGGTGAACCTCGTTGCCGTATACGAGGAACGACCCTTGCACGTATTCGCATCGCCGCCCCAAGCGATCCTCGAGCAAAGCCCGCACCGGCGGGAGTAGCGAGGCCTCGATGGTGATGACGTAAACCGTTTGCTTGCCGCCAGGCATCAGGTGCGCGTCCACGAAGGCATTCGGCCTGTGGCTGTGGAAGGCGAGGTGCGCTTTGATGGCCGTCTTGACAGCCGCTGGGCTTATGGACTCACTCATCCTGCCATTGTGCCAGCAATCGGAAAAATCAGAAAAGTCTAGCCATGTTTGGTCTATCGGTAGAGGGATCGAGGGCACGCCAGCTGGACTACCGCCTCATCAAGGAGCTATGGACGTTCCAGGGAGAGCGGATCGCTGTGCGCTAGTGGACGACGACGGGGGTAGCTGCTTCCGATCCTGCGGGGACGAGAGCTAGGAGTTCAGTCAACCCCGCAGCGGGCCACTCGGCGATCACAATGAGACGCCGGCGACTTACCTCAAGCGAATGCGATGGGTGCTGCGGTGAATCGAACGGGTGTCTGCGGCGATCTCACCGAGGTTACTTGCAATGTAGTTGCACAGTTCAGGCGTTGGTTCTGCGCCCGCAGCCGCGGCTTTGGCCTTCGAGTTAATCGCCAAAGCGCGTATGGTATAGACGGGCCCCCACGGAATTCCCCACCATCCGAACAGGAGTGATTGGTTGGACAGGCGCTCCAGCTCCGTCTTTATGCAGCGCGAGCAACCAACTAGGAACTCGGTTCGAACAGTGGAAGTGACGAGGAAACTGCGTGCAACGGCTGCGACGACGCCGTTGAGCGTCTTCCCTTGAACCCCACATCGCGGACATGGTCGGTGCCGATACTGCTCAATGAAGGTGGCCAGGTCGTCCTTGGACCACTGTCTCACCTGTGCCTCGATGCCTCGTCGAATTGTCTTGGATAGGCCTCTACGATCCAGTTCCTTGCGCAACGCTCGAAGCGCTTCGGGGGGCAAGATCGCGCTCTGTTTAAGGGCGATCAATTCCAGCTCACTATTGGATAGGCTGCCATAGCGTGTCTGGAATTGAGAAGTCGGACTCATGGCAAGGGCCAACGTCATAGGTGAGCCGTTGACGCGCACTTAGCCCGGCACCAGGTCCATCCGCTATTCGCTGGCAAATGGAATGGGCAGGCGGGCAAGCTTTCGAAGAGCCGGATCACGTTCGATCCATTCCGCGTGATTAGCTGCCAATCGCACTCTACATGCAGGGGCGTGGTCTCGATAAATTATAGCCATCCGTGTTGTGGGCGACGAGCCCAACATCGCGAACGCCGGGTCACTGTCGCCACAGACCGACGGGACCCTTGACCGACCCTGGAACAGCTGAGAGCCTGCGATGTACTCACCCAGGCCCCGCGACACTCGCGAGGGCGGATGACGAACCACCGCGTTTACAACTGACCTCGCTCCAAGATCGGAGCGAAGAGATCGATCGGGAATTTACTGCGGAATCTACTTTCTAGCGATGCGACGCTTCTTGGCCCAGGCGGCGAACTCGGGCGTCTTCGACAGATCCCGATAGGCCTCCAGCTTGGCCAGCTCGTTGGGGTCGAACTCGGCGTTGAAAGCTTTTTCGTAAGCGGACAACCCCGATAGTGCCAGGGTGGGATTCCCACTCTGCAGGCCGACGGTCACTAACCCCCAATAGCCGTTCCTGAAATCCGGCTCGAGGCTCATCGACCGCTGGCAGGCCTTGGCTGCGTCGTCGAAGCGCTTCCACGCTATCAGCGCACTGCACTTGAGAAAGTTCGTGGCCGCATCCTCGCCCCCGATGTAGCCCTCGAATATGGTAACAGCCTGGTAGACCTGGTCGAAGCGCTGCTGGTAATAATAGTGATCGATCAGCATGAACTGCACGCTGTTGTCGCTGCCGAAGTTTTTGGCCAAGTACTCCAGCGAGGCCCGGTAAGCGGCTTCATCGTTCACCGCCAGGTTCGCCCTCAGCATGGCCCAGTCCTTGGTCTGCTTGTAGCTTTCAGGCAGGGCCTCCAGCGCTCGATAGGCCTTGCGATAGTCTCCCGCGCTGACCTGGCGGGAAAACTCCTTGAATTTCTCGACGTCGGCACGACCCATGAACTTGGCACCGAACAGGGTACCCAGCATCGAATCCTTATCTAGCATGGCGGATGCGGCCAGTCGCATGGCGCTGCTCGCGCGGTTGCCGCGGCTGTACGAGTACCAGTCTTCGACCTTCAGCGCGGGCGTCAAGTAATACTCGACGTAATCGAACCCGCCTTCGTCGCCGCCGTACTCGATTCGGATCGTGCTGAACGGCTTGCCGGCGCGCTTGCCGGCGCGCAGGAACTTGGCAAGTCCCTTTCTCTGGGCAAACGCACGCATACTGCCCTCAGTCAGCCGGCGCAAGCCCTTGCTCAAGCCCTCGCCGAAGGCCTGTGACTCATTCTCCGTCAAACCTAGGTCCCCCACCCGAGTCTGCAGGGCCTGCAAATCGATGAGCTGCATCATGCGGTCGGGGTTCTGCTGGTTGAGCGCGTCCGCGAGCTGCTGCCCTATTCCGGCCGCATCCTCCTGCGTTGGCGCGGCAAGGGCAAGCCTCGGGGCGGCTGCCAGGACGCAGACAGTGCAGAGGCCTACTACGGTGAAGAAGCGAAGAAGGCGCTTCGAGCTGCGCATAAGTCCCTCCTGCGGGGCTTGAGATTCGGCTGTGGCTGAATCTGCTCCGCAGGCTGCAG
>Ga0335084_10002067_pt1 | contig 19190 bp, 19 predicted proteins | sample Lox_Sample_44_FD_206721 | JGI IMG/M metagenome (GOLD analysis project Ga0335084, IMG submission 206721) | Soil microbial communities from Loxahatchee National Wildlife Refuge, Florida, United States - Lox_Sample_4.4 | ecosystem: Environmental > Terrestrial > Soil > Wetlands | place: USA...
AACTTCCTCCGACCCTGGGTCATTCTCTAGGACGATCGAGAGCCAATCGGCGATTTGGGGAGAGATCATGGCCTGGCTGCGACCTTTTACCGAGCATCCCGCGAGCGTGGGCGAGAGCTATGGCGAGCATTGGGGCATGGCCATGGGCTTCGGCCTGCGCCTGCTCGCGGCGTCGCTCGCCTGCATGGTCCACGCCTTCCTGCCAAGCCTGTTCGCCCGCACCGGCAGCCGCGCGATCGAACAGCTTCATGACCGGATGGTGGTGAACCGTCGGCGGCATGCTGGCACGCCATCGCCGATCCTCGCTGAAAGTCAGCGCGCCGGCTGAGGCGGGATCGCGGGGGTGGCGCTCGCGCCTTCACCACGGATTTGTTAGGCTTCGCCGCTCTTTCACCGGGAGGCGGGCCTCATGCGGCAGCGCAAGGCGCTGGTCACGGGTTTCGAGCCCTATGGCGGGCGCGGCAGCAATCCCGCCTTCGAGCTTGCGCGCGGGATCGATGGCGCCTCGGTCGCCGGCCTCGCGATCGCCGGGCGCGGCCTTCCGGCGCGCTATGAAGGCTTGCGGGCTCGCCTCCACGATCTGATCGAAACCGAGAATCCCGATCTGGTGATCAGCGTCGGCCTCTGGCCCGGCGAAAACATGATCCGGCTTGAGCGCTTCGCGCACAACCTCGCGGATTTCGACATACCCGATAATGCCGGCCAACGCCTGCGCGACAGCGACTTGCAGAGCAACGGCGCCGTGGCCCTCAAGGCGAGTTGGCCGGCACGCAAGATCCAGCACAGAATGCTGGGCGAGGGCATTCCAGCGCGCTTGTCGGAGACGGCGGGCACCTTTCTCTGCAACGCCACGCTCTATGGCTGCCTCGAGGCGCTGGAGAAGCAGCGTGGGCGGCGGCTCTGCGGCTTCATGCATGTGCCTTATCTGCCGGCGCAGGTCGCCGAGCTGGTTGCCGACGTGGCGCGCGAGGGCGCGCAGGAGCTGGGACAGCGCGCCGACCTGGCCTCGATGGATCTTTCGGTCATGCGCCGCGCCCTGGAGCTGGCGGTCGAGGTTTGCGCCGAAGACCTCGGCGGATGACGGAGCGGGCGTTGGGCGCCACCGTCGTCGAGCTTGCCGGGGTCAACAAGCGCTTCGACGGCGCGGTCACGGCCGACAATCTGTCGCTCTCGATCGAGCAGGGCGAGTTTTTCACGCTGCTGGGACCGAGCGGCTCGGGGAAATCGACGGTCTTGCGGATGATCGCCGGGCTGGAGCAGCCGGACTCGGGCCGAATCTCCATTGCCGGCGAGGACGTGACAAATGTCCCGCCCTGGCGGCGCAACCTCGGCATGATGTTCCAGAGCTACGCGATCTTCCCGCATATGACCGCGGCGCAGAATGTCGGCTATGGGCTCAAGGTGCGCGGCTGGCCGGCGGAGAGGATCGCCGCCCGCATAGCGGAGATGCTGGAGCTGGTCGGGCTCTCGAGCCATGGCGGCAAGAACGCCACGCTCCTGAGCGGCGGCGAGCAGCAACGGGTGGCGCTGGCGCGGGCCTTGGCGCCGCAGCCGGCCGTGCTGCTCTTGGACGAGCCGCTCTCGGCCCTCGATGAGAAGATCCGGCGCGCGATGCAGAGCGAGCTCAAGCGCATCCATGACCGGACGGGCACCACCTTCATCTATGTGACGCATGACCAGGAAGAGGCACTGACGATGAGCGATCGCATCGCGGTGCTCAATCGCGGCGTCTGCGCCGAATGCGACGAGCCCGAGCGGCTCTATCGCCGGCCGCGCACGCGTTTCGTCGCGAGCTTCTTTCGCGGCTGCAATATCCTGCAGGGCAGGCTCGAACGAGATCCGGCCGGGGGCCTGCGCGCCAAGATCGGTGGAGCCGAGATCCGTTTGTCCGGCGAAACGGTCCCGGGCGTGGCCGACGGCCAGGCCGCCTTTGTCGTTCGCGCAGAGAATCTGCATCTCGGCGATGCCGCGGCCTATGCGATCCGCCTTCAGGCCAAGGTGACGGAAGTCACCTATCGCGGCACCGTGGTGGACTACGTGCTGCAGCTGGCCGACGGGCAGGCGGCGGTCGCCAGCGCTACCAGCAGGAGCCTCGCCGCGCCCGGCGCCACCGTCGCGGTCGGCCTCGCGCGCGAGGATCTCATCGCGCTTGAGGGCTAGGCCGGAGCCGGCGCGGCTGTCGCAGCGAGAAGGCTAGCAATACCACCACCAGCGCCAAGGTCAGAGCGATCAGGAGGCTCATCAGTGCATGCAAGGTGGGTGAGAGTCCCACTTGCAGGTAGGTGGCCCAGATATAGGTCTGGATGGTGTTGTAGGGACCCTGCACCAGGGCGGTGCGGACGGTCTCGTTGAAGGAGAGAATCAGCGCGAAGGTCGCAGCCCCCAGGATGCCCGGCCAGATCAAGGGCAGCTCGATATCGATAAAGGCGCGCCAGCGGTTGGCACCCTGGGTATAGGCCGCCTCGAGATAGACCGGGTCGAAGGTCGACATCACCGTAAGGATGATGACAGTCGAGAAGGGCAGGGCCCAGAGCACCTGCACCACGGCGATCGACCAGAGCGACGGCGGCAAGCCCAGCTGCCGGAAGAAGAAGGCGGTGGCGAGACCCAGGCTCACGCCCGGAATGAAGAGGGGCAGGAGCAGCATCATCAGCAGCATCCGCTTGAAACGCGATCGGCGCACCGCCATGGCGCCCAGCAGCGCCAAGGGCGACGTGGCGAGCGCGACGATCGCCCCCACGAGCAAGGTGGTGCCGACGGATCGGCTCAGCAGCGGATTGTCCGGCAGTTCCGCATACCAGCGCAGGGTTGGCGCCGCCAGTCCCCGGATGGTCCCATCGCCGCTGACCGAGAACAGGAAGGGCGGCACGAGCGGCAGATAAAGCAGCAGCAGCACCAGTGCGATGCCGCTCCAGGCCAGGAGGTGAGGCAAGTGGCTGCGGTTCATGGGCTGCGCTCGCGCATCAGACCCTCCAGCGCAGGATCTTGCCGAGGAAGGAGCGCAGGTCGAAGGCGAGGAACCAGATGCCCAGCAGCGCCAGCATGGCGACGATCACCACGCTCGACATGGCGGCAGCCAGCGGATAGTTCAGAACGTCGAGGGTCGAGGTGATCGAATTGCCGATCATCTGATAGCCGACCCCGCCCAGGATGATCGGCACCGCGCTGTCGCCGAAGGCGCCGACGAAGCCGAAGATCGCAGCGGCGAAGATTCCCGGCAGCGACAAGGGCAGGGTGATCCTGAGGAAGGTGCGCCAGGGGTTGGCGCCGAGGATCCAGCTCGCTTCCGTCAACCGGCGGTCGATGCCGCTGATGGAGAGCCAAAGCGGAAATACCATGAAGGGCATATAAGAGGTGACGAAGCCGATCTGGACGGAGAAGTCGCTGAAGAGCAACCAGTCGACCGATGCGTCCGTTAGCCCTGTCGCCAGCAGCGCCGCGTTGATCGGCCCGGTGCGGCCGAGGAGATAGGTCCAGGCGAAGGTCCGGATGACATAGTTCACCAGGAACGGCACGGAAAAGAGGAATAGCACGCTGCGGGCCAACTCGCGGCGCACATGGCGGGCGAGGTAGTAGGCGATCGGGTAGGCTATCGCGAGGCCGATCGCGGTCGAGATGGCCGCGGCGACCAGGCTGCGCTCCAACACCAGGAGGCGTACGCCACCGAGAAACTCGAGATAGGACGCCAGCGTGAAGGCGGGCTTGAGCTTGAAGCCCGCTCGCTCCCAGAAAGAGACGACGATGGTGAGCGCCAGCGGAATCAGCAGGAAGAAGGTCACGAAGGCGGCGGGCAGAGCCATTGCGGCCTGGCCACCGGCGCGCTCGACCGGGTCAACCGCCCTAGCGGACATGGAATCGTCTCATGCGGAAGCAAGGAAGCGCCGGGGTTGGCCGCGCATGGCACACCCCGACGCCGCTCGGAGAGATCAAGCCGCCTTGAAGCGCGCCCATTCGGATTCGTAGGTCTCGACATTTGTCGGCCAGCGGTTCTGCCAGGTGCCGCCCTGTGCGAGCTTGGCCTCGACGCCCTTGGTGATCGCCTCGACCTTCGCCGCCTCGTCGGCGCTGAAATCGCCCGAATTGGCCTTGGCGTAATCGACCGCCTGCGGGTTCGTCATGTAGCCGCGCAGGCTGGTGATCTTGGCGCCGTACCAGCCGCCCAGCATGAAGTCGAGCAAGGCATAGGCCGCGTCGGTCTGCTCCTTGCTGCGATTGGGGTTCTTCACGATGTAGGCGGCCATGGCCCAGAGCAGGTAACCCTCGGCGGGCTTGGCATAGACGGCCTTGACGCCCTTGCTGTTGGCCACGAACACCATCGGCTCCCAGCAATCCATGACATAGACCTCCTTGTTGACCAGGAGGCCGACCGATTGCTCGAACGAGTTCCAGATCACGCGGAACTGGCCTTCCTTCTTCTTCTCGATCAGGAAGTCCACCACGGCCTTGATCTCCCCGGGCGTCATGTCGTGCGGGTCGTTGATGGTCGCAAGCTTCGCCGCCTTCAAATAGAGCGCCGTCTTCTGCCCGGCCGTCGTGTAATTGTCCTCGAGCGCGACATAGCCCTTGAATTTCGGATCGAACAAGGCGCCATAGGACGTCAGTTCGCCGCCGGTCGCTTCAGGGAGATAGGCAAAGGAATCGCCTTGGATCACGGTCGGAACGCCGTAGATCTTGTTGTCATAGCCGATGAAGTCGAAGCCCGGCGTGCCGGGCGCCAGGAACTTCTGGACGAAACTGTCCTTGGCCCAGTTCGGCATCCTGGCGGTGTCGATCTCGTCAATCAGATTGTTCTCGACCAGCGGCTTCTGCATGCCGCCGACGATGTTGATGATGTCATAGGTGCCCTGGCCGCCGCCCGCGATCAGCACGTTGAGAATGGCCGAGGGCGCGTTGCCGAAGGCGACGAGGTTCACGCCGTAGCCGGAAGCGGCGGTGTATTTCGACCAATCGCCGCCGGGATCGCCGACGCCGATATCCGCGAACTGAACGGTGCCCTTGGTCGCCGCCAAGGCTTGGGATGACAGTCGGGTGATGAGCGGCAAGGCCGCGGCACTGACGATGCTTTGCCGCAGCAATGTCCTGCGGCTGATCCCCTGTCCGAACAACATGAGAGTCTCCTCGGGTTTTCTTTGTGATTGCCAAGACGCACAAACCCGGGCGGCCGCCCCGTCCTTTCGCTGCCGACGCCCGGTCGAACTGCAATTCCCTTGGGGCCGCGGCGACGGGCGAAGGCCGTCGCGCCGCCCCGATGATAGGTCGGGTCGGAAGCGGGTCAAGCAATCTGCCGGGGTAGACAGGTTGCGATGGCCGCGGGATGGTTTCGCGAGGGGTCGATGCTGCATTGCATCATCATTGAATGAGCCCGTCATAGTCTTACAGGCGGGATATCGGGCGCGTTTTGGGAGGCGGGGGGCCGCGTGAGCGAAACTGCCGATCGGGAGCGCCGTCCCCTGCCAGCCATGGCAACCTGCGGCGGAAGTCGGGTCTGGGGGCAGCATGCTGGGCGTTGCCTCCCCCTGTCTGGCCGAGAACACCGTCGCTTTCTATCGCGGCCGCAAACTCCGTCTCCCGGTCGGCTGAGGCGCCCGCACGGCACCCGGCATCTCGCGGTGAATTGCATATGGGGATGCGCCAGGAACGGGGCCGGAAGCCAACCGTGGCTGTCAAACGCGGCGTTTCCATGAGCCGAAAGGGCGAGGCCATTCACCCCAACGGCTTCGGCTCGCGAGGCATCCCGTATCAGAACCCGACATAAAAGCCCACGCCGGTTTCCCAGGTCGAATCGTTCTGCCCGTTGTCCACACTGACGGTGTTGTATTCAACCATGGCATCGATCGAGATGCCCGGGCCAAGATCGTATCGGCCGGCGATCTGCACGATGTCGAGAATGTCCGTATCGCTGGTCGAGGAAATGTCGTAGCTCCCGCGCGACCAGGCGATGCCCACTGTCCAGGCATCCCAGTTGTAAGTACCGCCGATGCCGGCGACCCACAGATCCGGCCCCGAAAGCGTGGTGTAGTTTTGCTGATACCGGGCGGCGCCACCGAACGTAAAGCCCGAGAAGCTGACGATCAAGTGGCCGTCGACGCCCCAAGTCGTGTCAGCGTTGAAATTAGCCTGCGTGTTTTCCCACTGACCTTCGGAAAAGCCGCCGCCAGCGGCAAGTTTGACACCGTTGAAGTCGTGATCGAAGTTCAGCGCCGCCGAGAACACGTTCTGAACCTGACCTGCATTCTGCGATATCGAGGTACCACCCGGATTGTTGGCATTGACGAAGCCGCTGTATTGATCTTCGCCGCGGCGGTCGGGCGCGAAAGAGACAGCGAAGCTGAAGCCGGCGAAGGTCGGGCTGAAGTAGATGACCTTCGTGGCGTCGCTGGAGATGTTGAGCATGGTGCTGTTCGTTTGGAACGAGCCGCCATTGCCGTTGTTGGCGAATTCGAAATCGGGGGTGTCGACCCCGAACAATTTCGTCGCGCCAGGAATGAGATAGTGCAGTTGCCTGGTGGCATCGTCGTCGTCGCCGAAGCGGACTTGGCCCCAGCCACCCTTGAAGTAGGCCCAGACCTCGTCGATCTGATCGTTGGACTGCTGGCCTTCCATTTCGATGCGCGCGCCGACTGTCAGGCCATTGTCCAATTTGGCCTCGCCCTTGAAATGGACCTCGACATCCTGGCGGAAAACGATATCGCGCGTATTGTGACCGGGCTCCCCGTTGTTGTCGCTCTGCGACAATATCAGGCCGGCTGCGGCCTCGTAGTAGCCACCTATGCCCAACTGGATGCCCTGCGCCGCTTGGGCATGGCTCGCCATGAACCCGACGCCGACGATGGCGGTCGTGCGCAGAAGAACATGTTTCATGATATTCGGCCCCCATTCCGAGAGTCGCGATCGAAGACGATCGGCACTCTCGGCCCCCAATGCCGGATGGTCCCCCGCGGTTCCAGAATGCAGCCGTCCCCGCAATCCCGCCGACTCATTGGCCGGAGAGATGGACAAGCACAGCAGGATTACATTCCGGAATCAACCAACGCTTCTCGAGCGATCTCCGTCCGGCCCAGCGCACCAACAAGCTTGCTACCGCCTTTCGCCCCTTAGTCCGGCCCATGACTCGTCCGTTCCGTCAGTCTAGAATGCGAGTTCGAGGGGACAGGGGGCAGTCATGGTTAAGATCGTCAATGCAGGACGCCGCCGAGTGGCGGCGTGGCTGCTCGTCGTAACCGCTGTGGTCGTGACAGGGTTTGTCGGATTTCCTTCCCAAAGCCGAGCCGACGGCGCCGCCGATTTCTATCGCGGCCGCACGCTTCATTTGGTGGTGGGGTCTGGTGCTGGCGGCGGCTATGACAGCTATGCGCGCATGCTGGCGCCGCATCTGGCGGCCGCCTTGGGAGGCGAGGTGGTCGTGGAGAACCGCCCCGGCGCGGGCGGTTTGCTGGCGCTCAACCAGATCTATGATTCCGAGCCGGACGGACTGACCGTCATGATCGTATCCGGCTCGGGGGCAGCGTTGGCGCAGTTGCTGGGGCAGGAGGGGGCCAGCTTCGATCTTCAGCGCGTCACCTGGATCGCGGGCCTCGGCGCGGATACGCCGATCATGATGCTGAGCCCGCGCTCTTCGTTCCGTACGCTGGCCGAGCTGATCGGCGCCGATCATCCGGTCAAATGGGCCGCGTCGGGCCGTTCGAGCGGGCAGGGCATGTGGATCTCGTTTCTTACCCACGCGCTTGCGATTCCCACCAACCTCATCACGGGCTACAAGGGCTCGAACGAGGCGGCGCTCGCCGCCATGCGCGGCGAGGTGGATGGCATCATCGTTACGGCAAGCTCGGCGCACAGCTATGCCCAAGAGGGTCAGATGCTGCCGGTCGCCGCCATCGGCCATGAGCGTTCGAGCCTGTTCCCCGACCTGCCGACCGTGTTCGAGCAGGCCACGCTGTCGGCCGATGCCGGCTGGTGGATGGATTACTGCCTGCGGACCGCCGAGGCCTCGCGGGCCGTTCTGAGCCCTCCCGGTCTCCCAGCGGATCGCATCGCCTTTCTGCAAGATGCGTTTAAGAGGGTCCTGAACGATCCGGCAGTGCTGGCGGAGGCCGAGGCCGCTGGCCGATTGCTGGCTTATCAAACGCCTGAATTCGTTCGCGAGCGCGCGCTCGGCCTGCTGACCGATGTTGACACCGCCCACCGGGACACGCTGAAGACGCTGCTGGCCGGCGAGTAGAGGCGGCCGGCATTATGCAGGGCAGCCGAACTCCATGAGCGGATTGGAGCTCTTCGCCGACGGTGCGATCGCGTTCCTGCGCTGGGACGTGATGCTGGCCATCCTCGCCGGCATGTCGCTCGGCTTGTTTTTCGGTCTGCTCCCGGGCATCGGCGGCGTGACGGCACTGGCCTTGCTGCTGCCGTTGGTGCAGGGCATGGATCCCATGCCTGGCCTGGCCTTCCTGCTCTCGGTTCATGCCGTCATCTACAATGGCGGTTCCGTCACCGCGGTTCTCTTTGGCGTGCCGGGCGCGCCGCCCTCGGCGGCGACCCTGATCGACGGCCAGCCCCTGGCCCGTCAAGGTCGTGCCGCCTATGCCATCGCCGCCGCGCTCTCGGCCTCGGCGATCGGCGGCGTGATCGGCGCGCTGGCGCTGGGCCTGCTTCTGCCGGTGCTGAAGCCGGTGGTGTTTCTGCTGGGCTCTCCGGAGACATTCCTGCTCGCGCTTGCCGGCGTCGCCTGTCTCGCCATCCTCGGCAAGGGCAGCATGACGAAGGGGCTGATTGCCGGCGGGCTCGGGCTCTGTCTCGCCATGGTGGGCTATCAGCAGACCACCGGCGTGCCGCGCTTCTGGTTCGGCAGCGACTATTTGCTCGATGGCCTGCGCGTCGTGCCGGTGATTACCGGGTTGTTTGCCGTGCCGGAGCTGGTACGCCTCGCCTTGGCCGGCCAAGCGATCGAATCCGCCCCGACCGATGGGTCGCTGCCGGCTCGCCAGATTGTCGATGGGATCATTGCGCCCGTACGGCACTGGGCGTTGACGTTGCGCTCCTCGTTGTTGGGCGTGCTGGTCGGAATCATTCCGGGCATCGGCGGCGAGGCCGCCTCCTTCATCGCCTACGGGACCGCCAAGCATTCGGCCGCAAACGCCGCTGCGTATGGCCAAGGGGCGATCGAGGGCGTGATCGCGCCAGAGGCGGCCAACAACGCGAAGGAGGGCGGCTCACTGGTGCCGACCCTGGCCTTGGGAATACCCGGCAGCTCCGGCATGGTGCTCCTGCTGGGGGCCTTTCAGCTCCTCGGGCTCGAGCCGGGCGCGCGCTTCCTCAAGATCCATATGGACCTCGCGGTCGGCCTGACCCTGACCTTGGCGGCGGCCAATTTGGTGTCGGCGGTGGCGATGCTGGCTTTGGCGCGGCCCCTGGTCCTGGTGAGCGCCCTCCCGGGTCGCGTTCTCGCGCCGGTGCTGCTGGCGATCGTGCTGCTCGGCGTCTATGCGGTCGATGCGAGCTTCGCGGATGTCGGCCTCGCCTTCCTGTTCGGCGGGGTCGGGTTGATCATGCAGGGGCTTGGCTATGCGCGTGCCGCGCTGGTCCTGGGGTTCGTGCTGGGCCGTTTGATCGAGACCTATTTTTCGATCTCGATGCAGGCCTATGGTGCGGGATTCCTGTTGCGGCCCATCACGTTGGCAATCGGCCTTCTGCTATTGGCCGGCATGTTCTGGCGCCCGGCGGTCCAGATGCTGGTCCGGCGGCGCTGAGAGGGCTCATGCGCGACGGCGAAATTCTGTTCCCGGCCTCGATCATCCTCCTCATCTTGATGGCGCTGGTGCTGGATCCCATCCTCTATCATCACGGCACGCGCGTACTGAGCTTTCCCATCGCCTTGGGGCTGGCGACGGTCGGGCTCTGCGCATGGCGCCTGCGGCAGCGATGGGGCGAACGGCGGCGCCAGGGCGATGCCGGCGGCGGCCACACCTCGACCGAGCCAGCCGCTGCGCTCCCTGCCGCGGCGGCGCTCCGGGCGATGCTGGGCCTCCTCATCGCCGTGCCAATCGTTTGGCTGCTGGGCTTCATCATCGGCCTGCCGCTCTATGTGGGCACGTATATCAAGTGGCGGGGCGGAGCCTGGCCGGCTGTGCTGGTCGGCGCCGGCATCGCCCTTGCCGCGGCTTTGGTTTTCATCGAGCTTTTGCGCATGCCGCAGCCCCACGGACCTCTGGTATGGCCCTGAACGCGGTCAACCCCGCCGCAAGGGCGCCCCTGCAGTTGCCGCCGGCGACTACGCCGTTGGCGCAAGGGATGCACCGCTTGCAGGAGCGCTTGCATGAGAGCCAATGGTGGGCGCCCGAGCTGTTGCGCGAGAGACAATTCCAGCAGCTGTCGGCGCTGCTCCTGCACGCGGCGGCCACGGTGCCCTTCTATGCCGAACGGCTGAAGGCGGCGGGTTTTCGGCGCGGCATGACCTTGACCGATGCGAGCTGGCTGCGGCTCCCGATCCTCACTCGCGCCGAGCTGCAAGCGGCCGGCGACCGATTGGCGTCGAAGCGTTTGCCGCCTAGCCACGGACGAAGCCACGAGATCCGGACCTCGGGTTCCACCGGCCAGCCGGTGCGGATCAGGAGCAGCGACCTGGCGCAGACCTGGTTCCGCGCGGTCGGGTTGCGCGAGGCGCTTTGGCAGCGACGGGATTTTTCTGGTACCTTCGCCGCCATTCGCAAGTTCGAGGAGAACAACATGGCGCCGCCGCCCGACGGCGAGCGCTTGAAGCGATGGGGCGACTACGGGACTTATCCCTTCGCGACGGGGCCGGCGGTGCGGCTCAGCCTTCTGGCTTCGGTCACGCAACAGGCCGAGTGGCTCCAGCGCCACAATCCTCACTATCTTCTGACCTATCCATCGAACCTGGCAGCCCTTGCCGAGTATTGCCGCGGCGCCGGCGTCGCGCTCTCGAACCTGCGCCAGGTGCTGTCGATCGCCGAACTGCTGCCGCCGGAGACGCGTTCGCTGGTGCGCGAGGCCTGGGGCGTCTCGATCGCGGACATCTATTCCTGCAAGGAGGTCGGCTATCTCGCCCTGCAGTGCCCCGAGCATGAGGGCCATCTCCATGTGCAGAGCGAAACCGTCCTGCTGGAGGTGTTGGACGAGCAGGGACGGCCTTGCGCGCCGGGCGCGGTCGGCCGCGTCGTCGTGACACCGCTCTATAATTTCGCCATGCCGCTGCTGCGCTATGCGATCGGCGACTATGCGATGGTCGGCGGGTCTTGCCCCTGCGGCCGCGGCCTGCCGGTGCTGGACCGGGTGCAGGGGCGGGTGCGCAACATGCTGACCACACCGGACGGCGGGCGTTATTGGCCGTCCTTCGGGTCGCGGCGGTTCCGCGAGATCGCTCCCATTCGCCAGCATCAGTTCGTGCAGAAAAACCTGAACCGCCTGCAAGCGCGCCTCGCGGTGGAGCGGCCTTTGACGCCCGAGGAGGAGGCGACGTTGCGCGCCCATATCCTTACGCGGTTGCCGGCCGCCTTCGAGATCGAGTTCGTCTATGTCGACGAGATCCCGGTGAGCGCCGCCGGCAAGCTCGAGAATTTCATCAGCGAGATCGACGGCACGGCGGCGCGCTAAGGGCGTCGGTCAGATCCGGATCGCCACGATCTGCGCATATTGCGCGCCGCCCGACATGGTGGGCCCCAGCGGCGCCTGCTGGGAACGAGGGCCGACTGGCGCGACCACGATCTGCTCCAGGCGGAATCCTCCCCGCTGAAACAGCGTCTCCAACTCGGCGACGGAACGAACCGGGTTGGTCTTCTGCTTGGCGCCGGCGTAGGCGTCCGCCATCTCCGCGATGACCTCGGGCGACACGTCGATGCGGGTACCGGCGGCCCGGGCCGCGGCGAGCACGCGCTCGCGCAAGCCCTGGGCCTGCTCCGCGGTGAAGCCGACGCGCTCCGGCGCCTCCGGCCGGATCCGGTTGACCGTGACGACGCGCCCGCCCGGCCGCAGCAGCGCGTGCCAGCGGGCGATCAGCGTCGGCCTGTCCGCCGGTGCGAAGCGGCCCAGAAAGGAGTGGGTGCAGATGAGATCGAAGGGCGAGGCATGGCTGAAGGCCAGGATGTCGCTCCGGACGGCGCGCACGGCCAGCCCATGACGGGCGGCATACCATTCATTGAGGCGCAGCGGCGTGGGGCAGAGGTCGAGCACCGTGACCTCCGGTTTGCTGCTATGTTGGTCAAAGATCCAGCGCAGGCAATGGAGTAGGGCGTAGTCGGCCGTCCCGGAGATCAGCACGCGCTGCAGGCCGGCTTCGAACGCGGGCTCCAGGGCGGCGCGATAGAATTCGGCATGGTCGCGCGGCGTGGTGATGAAATCAAAGAGCCGGAGATATTGCCAGAAGCCATGATACCAGGCGCAGCTCTCGCCGCTCGCCGGGTCGACATGGCAATGGCTGGGTGCGATCTCGCGCGCCAAGGGCGCCGACACCGCCAGCGGTTCGTCGGGATACGAGTTTTCGGTCTTCATCGCTTCAAATCCCCGCTGTGGTGCCGAAGTCGATCGATAGCGCCGCCCCCGTAATGGGGGCAAGTTTCGGCGAGGCGATCTGGAACACGAACTCGGCCACCTCTTCGGCGCGCACGAAGCGCGCACACGCCCCTTGCGGATAGATCGAGAGCAGCCGGTCGAGATAGGCCTGGGGATCGCCGCCGCCATAGGTGTCGGCCTGGAACTTAATCATCGGCGTCTCGACGTCGCAGGGGCAGATCGCATTGACGCGGATGCCGCGCGGCGCCAGCTCGCGCGCCAAGGCCTTGGTCAGCAGCACCACACCACCCTTGGAGGCGCAATAGATGGCGGCGCCCGCATTGCCCATGAGACCCGCATCCGACGCGATATTGAGGATCAGCCCGGCGCTCTTCTCGAGAGCCGGGATGGCGTAGCGGCAGGCGAAGAACGTGCCTTTGAGATTGATGTCGAGCGTGCGGTCCCATTCCGCCTCGGTCGCACGGTCGGAGGGGCCTTCGACCCAGACGCCGGCGCCGTTCACCAGCAGATCGAGGCCGCCGAACCGATCGAGCGTCGATCGCACCATCCGCTCGCAGTCGCCCACGCGCGTGACGTCGGTCGGAATCGCGTGGAAGCGCGAGCCCGCCTTCATATCGCGCTCGAGCTCGCCCAGCCGCCCGGCGTCGATGTCAGCGGCCGCGATGTTGGCGCCTTCGGCCAGGAACCGGGCGGCGATGGCGCGCCCCATGCCGCCGGACCCGCCGGTAATCAGGACCGTCTTGCTGTGCCAGCTCATGCGGTCGGTTCCTTGGTCGGGTTCTGCGGCGTTGCCACCGTCGGGCCGGCCTGACGATGGCCCTGGAACACAGTATCAGAAAGCGCCGTCACCGGGTGCTGCGGCGCTTCGGCCAGGAGGGCCGCAATGCGCGCATGTGAACGCTGCAGCAGCGTCTCGCTGAGGAGACCCTGCCTGAGACCGGCCGCGATGTCGTCGGCGGCTTGCAAGGCGCGGCCGGTGTCGTTCCAGTAGGCGCAATATTCGAGCAGGTCGGTGCCGGCCGCGAGCGTGCGCGCCGCCACTGTGGGGTGGTCGAAGCGGGCAGCGATGGCACCCATGCCGAGGTCGTCCGTCACCACGACCCCTTCAAAACCGAGCTCCTCGCGCAGGATTGCCCGGACGAAGTGCCGCGAGACCGTGGCGGGCTCGTCGGGATCGATCCGCGGAAAGAGGATATGAGCCGTCATGACGATCTTCGTGTCGGGCCCGATCAGGGCCGCGAAGGGCTTGAGCTCGCGGTCGCGCAGCGCCGCCAGCGTCAGGTCGAGGACCGGCAGGTCGTAGTGCGAATCCAGGCTCACATCGCCATGGCCGGGGAAATGCTTGGGGCAGCCGAGCACGCCTTCGGCCTGGAGCGTCTTCAGGAAGGCGCGCGCCGGCGCGATCACCTCCTCCGGCGTGACCCCGAAGGCGCGCTCGCCGATGACCGGGTTGGCGAGGTTCGAGTTGACGTCAAGCAACGGCGCGAAATCGAGATTGATACCGAGCGAGCGCAGTTCCCGGCCCATCGCAGCGCCGACCGCGGCGGCCTGGTCGCGCCAGGCCCGCGGGCTGGCGAAGTGGGTGATGGGCGGGGGCGGGCGGTGTACTCGGCCGCCTTCATGGTCGATGCAGATCAGGATCCGTTCGCGCCCGATCGCCTCCCGCGCGTCATGGAGCAGCCGCTTCCAGCGCTCGAGCCAGGCCTCGTAAGGCCAGTCGCGCTCGAAATTGTCGGCGAAGAGGATGACGCCGGCCGGCCGCAACCGGCCCAGAAGTCGCTTGTCGTGATCGGTCAGAACCGGTGCGCGCTGCAGGCCGATGAGAAAGTGATGGCCGAACGCATCCGGCCGGTGGGAGGGCGCAAATTCCTCCAGCGGCGAGTTGGGGTTCATGCTTGCGGTCCCGCGAGGATCGCGCAACGGCGCCGGCCTCAGTAGTAGCCTTCGGCAGGGCCCTTATATTCCTGGATCGTGTTGCCGCCATCGACCACGATCAACTGCCCGGTGACGTAGCTCGCTTCTTCGGACGCCAGAAAGACGCAGACATGGCCGACCTCGTCCGCAGTGCCTGACCGGCCGACCGGCGTGTGCGAGCCGGCGATGATTTCCTGCTTGCTGCTGGAGCTGGTCTTGATCCATCCGGGGCCCACGGCGTTGGCTGTGATCCCTTTGCTCCCGACCTCGATCGCGATCGCGCGCGTGAGGCCCAACATGCCGGCTTTGGCCGCGGAGTAACCCGACGAGTGGTGGTTGGTCACGACCGGACCGGTGACCGAGGACATGTTGACGATGCGCCCGTAGTTGCGGCGCATCATGCCGGTGATCGCCGCCCGGGTGACGGTAAAACAGGTGGTCAGGCTGATATCGATGGCGCGGTCCCACTCCGCATCGTCGATCTCGTGAAAATAGGAGGCGCGCTCCTGGACGCCCGTTTGGGCCATGCCCGCATTGTTGACGAGGATCGAGAGCGGCCCCAACGCCGCCTCGGCGTTCCTCACCAACGCTGCTGCGGCGCTCCGGTCGGTCAGGTCGCAGACGAAGGCGGCTTTGTCTTGCGGGCCCCCCGGCAGCTCTTCCAGCCGCTCGAAGATGCGCTTGGTCGTCGAGCTGATGACGATACGCGCCCCGGCGGCACGCAGCAGCCGCGCCGTGGCGAAGCCGATGCCGTCGGCGCTGCCCGCACCGGTCACCAGTGCCGTATGCCCTTGCACGCCTGCCATGATCGATTCCTCCCCGCGCTCCCGCCGCGCCGTCACGCAACGAGGCTCGCATAACACGGCGGGCCATCCCGGCAAACCCTGCCCGCGAATCAAACCACGGACAAGATTCACGAATTTCACGCGTCGCGTGAATCCTTTGCGCGTATTTCGGCTTCGAAACTGCAATCAAGAATCGTGCCTATCGCCTTGATTCTTGACAGAGTCTTGGCCGACTCGATAATCCCGGCCTTCGGATTCGGCCGGTCCCGAGTCGCTGGCCGGCCAAAAGGAAGGAGATTCAGCCATGAGGAGAATCGCGGCGACCCTGGCGGTCGCGACTCTCTTGGGCCTGGGCGGATGCGCCAACATGGATTCGACCGAGCAGCGCGTTCTGAGCGGTTCGGTGATCGGGGCCGGCGTGGGTGCCGGCGTCGGCGCCCTGACCGGCGGTCTTGGTATCGGCGTGGGCGCCGCAATCGGCGCCGGCGTGGGGGCTGCAACCGGATATGTCGTCGATCAGGTATCCGACTGACGCGAGCGCGGGCCCCGGGGTTGCTGCAATGCGGCCTGCCGCTGTTCCTGGCGGCGGGGGTCGCCGGTTGCGCCACACAGCCCGCACAGGCGCCGACGCTTTCGCGGGATACGCGATCCGAGAATTATTGCGTTCAGCTCGCTGGGACCGGAACGGCCGCCTATGATCAGGCGGTCCTGCTCGATTGCCGGCGCGAGGAATACACCGCCGCGGCCCGGGTGCGGGGGCGGCAGCTGCCGGCCGAAGTCGATGCGGGTTGCGCCGCGACCGCCTCGATGGGCGACCCGGTCCGCTTCTTCTCCTGGTCGCGCTACGCACTCTGCGTCGAGCGTCTGGCGCCTCCACCTCCCGAGCCATGACGCAGGTTTCGCGGTGAAGGATCCGGATCGGTGAGCTTCTTTCTCGGCAAGTTTCTGGGCGGGATCACCGATCCGGGCATCTGGCTGATTCTGCTGCTGCTGGGGGCGCTGCTGGGTTCCTTCCGCCGCCGCGCGCGCCGCGGACGGGGGCTCCTTGCGGCGGCGACGCTGCTGAGCCTGGTGCTGGCGATCCTGCCGGTGGGCGCCTGGCTGCTTCTGCCGCTCGAAAACCGTTTTCCGGCGTCGGCAAGCCTGCCCGATCATATCGACGGCATCCTGGTGCTGGGCGGCAGCCTCGATGGCGAGGCTTCTGCGGCCCGCGGCCAGCCGATCCTCAACGACTCCGGCGAGCGGCTGACGGCGGCGGTCACCTTGGCGCGGGCCCACCCCGAGGCCAGACTGATCTTTTCCGGCGGCAGCAGCTCGATCTGGCCGGCTCAGGAGCCCGAGGCGCGCTATGCCGCGCAGCTGCTGCTCGATCTGGGTGTGCCGCAGAGCCAGCTCGCCGTCGAAGGGGCGGCACGGACCACGCGGGAGAACGCGGTTGCCCTGACGGCGCTGCTGGGCGCGCAGGCGCAGGGCAATTGGGTCTTGATCACCTCGGCTTGGCATATGCCCCGGGCCGTGGGCTGCTTCCGGCGGTTGGGCTGGCGGGTCATTCCCTACCCGGTGGACTACCGGAGCGAAGGCAAGGGAGAGCCATTGCGGCCGCTGGCATTGGCGGATGGGATATCGGATTTGTCGGTGGCGCTTCACGAATGGTTAGGGTTACTCGCCTATCGGATTCAGGGAGCGACCGACAGGCTGCTGCCGGCGCCTTGAAAGGCGGCGACGGCAAGTCGCAGCCGCCTCGGCATTCTTGGCCGACTCTGGGCGGCCGTGGCACAAACGATGGAGAATCTGGTCTTGCCTGACGGGGTGGTCGCCATGCGACATGAGACGGATGTTTCGCGTCGGCGAATCCTGCGCGCCATCGCTGGCGGCGGTTCCGCGCTGGCAATGGCATCGGCCCTGACGCTTGGCGCGCGCAGGGCGGTCGCCGACATCGATATCACCCAGTTCAGCGCCTGGCTTCAGGGCGTGCGCGAGGAGGCGGCGGCGCGCGGCGTTTCGGCTGCCACGCTGGACGACGCCCTCAACAATGTCGCCTATAACTACGACGTGGTGGCACTCGACCAGAAGCAGCCCGAAGGCACCATGACCTTCGTGGATTATCTGGCGCGCGTCGTCAACGATAAGCGGGTCAAGGCCGGGCGCGATCTCTTCCTGCAGCATCAGGCCTTGCTGAAACGTATCGGCAGGCTTTATGGCGTGCAGCCGCGCTTCATCGTGTCGCTCTGGGGCATCGAAAGCAATTACGGCGCGCAGCAGGGCGATTACCGCATCGTCGAAGCGCTGGCCACCCTTGCCTATGAGGGCAGGCGCGCGGAATTCTTCCGCAAAGAGCTGCTGAATTCGCTCGAGATCCTCGAACATCACGATGTGAGCGCCGGCAACATGCTGGGCTCATGGGCCGGCGCCATGGGGCAATGCCAATTCATGCCGTCGAGCTATCTGCGCTTCGCCGTCGATGCCGATGGCGACGGCAGGCGCGACATCTGGAATTCGACCGCTGACGTGTTCGGTTCGATCGCGAACTATCTGGCGAGCAACAATTGGAACGCCAACGAGACCTGGGGCCGCGAGGTCAAATTGCCGGCGCAGTTCGACGGCCATCTGGTCTCGCTCGACATCGAGAAGTCGCTCGAGGAATGGCGCAAGCTGGGCTTCCGGCGAGCGGATGGCGGCGAGCTGCCGGTGGTGCAGAAGCTGAGCGCGTCGTTGGTCCGTCCGGACGACACGACCGGCCCCGCCTTCCTCGTCTACGGGAACTACAAGGCGATCATGAACTGGAACCGCTCGACCTATTTCGCCACGGCGGTCGGCACGCTTGCTGACCGGATTGAGCAGGGCTAACCTACCACGCTTAGTGGTCAGAAGGGGCTCGATCCACAAGATGCTGACGTTAGCTCGCGCTGCGGCGATGCTGGGGGTAGCGGCCGCGTTGTCTCTGGGCGGCTGCTCGGAGACCGAGTTGGTCGTCAATTCCTCCAAGGTCCTGACCAAACCGAACGAGGGGCCCTCCGCCTATAAGATCGGCCAGCCCTATCAGGTCGAAGGCGTCTGGTATTACCCCAAGGTGGACTACGGCTATGACGAAACCGGGATCGCTTCCTGGTATGGCCCCGATTTCAACGGCAAGCCCACCGCCAGCGGCGAGATCTACGATCAGAACGGGTTGACGGCCGCGCATAAGACATTGCCGCTGCCGACCATCGTTCAGGTCACCAATCTGGAGAACGGGCGCTCGCTCAAATTGCGCATCAATGATCGCGGCCCCTTCGTGAATGGCCGCATCATCGATGTGTCGCGCCGCGCCGCGCAGCTTTTGGGATTCCATCAGAACGGCACGGCGAAGGTCCGCGTCCAAGTCCTGGGCGACGAAAGCATGGCCTTGGCGGCGGCGCTGACCGGTGGCAGCGGCGTGCCGGCGGATCAGCCGCAACCGGCGGCGCCCAGTGCCGCGCCCACCATGGCGGTGACTGCGCAGCCCTTGGCGGCGACCGGCTCGACCGCACCGGTGAGCAGCGCGCAGGGCTCCGTCACGACCGCGCCTTCCGCCAGCAGCAGCACCGTGACCGCGCCGGCGACGACCCATGCCGTGGCTGCGGCCGCGCCGGACGGCCGGGTGATTCAGACCGCGGTCAAGCCTTCGCGCATCTTCATTCAGGCAGGTGCCTTCACACAGCTCGCCAACGCGCAGAAACTCACCGCCGAGCTGTCGCGCCTGGGTGCTGCGACCATGACGCCCGTCATGCGCGGCAATCAGCAATTCTATCGCGTGCGGCTGGGGCCGATCGCCTCCGTATCGGAGGCCGATCGACTGCTCGACAAGCTGGTCCATTCCGGTCACACGGAGGCCCGCATCGTCGTCGACTGAGACGAGGCTTTGCCGCGAAAACGCCCGATTGGGCGGCTCTTATGGATCGACGCCGGCTCCCGTGCGGCGTTATCTTCGCTTTGCCGGGAGAGGAACAAGGATGA
>Ga0335084_10002068_pt1 | contig 19179 bp, 16 predicted proteins | sample Lox_Sample_44_FD_206721 | JGI IMG/M metagenome (GOLD analysis project Ga0335084, IMG submission 206721) | Soil microbial communities from Loxahatchee National Wildlife Refuge, Florida, United States - Lox_Sample_4.4 | ecosystem: Environmental > Terrestrial > Soil > Wetlands | place: USA...
CGACGCGCCGGAACCGGGGTGTTGGCCCGAGGCCAGCCGGGCGAGCGTCGACAGTTCGACGAATTCGAGCGCCTGAAAGCGGACTTCGATCGCAGCGAGGCGACCGGCGAACGCCGGATCGTCGGCGAGCGCCGGCGCGCCGTCCGGTGGGTGTGCCGCGACGGCCTTCAGTTCGTTCAATGCGATCTCGAGCCGCGCCGCGACACCGCCGCTGCCGCGTTCGTATTCGAGTAGATGTTTCGCGACGGTCCAACCGTCGTTTTCGGCACCGACGCGATCGGCGACCGGGACGCGCACGTCGTCGAAGAACACCTGATTCACTTCGTGATCGCCGGCGAGCGTGATGATCGGCTTCACGCGTATGCCGGGCGTGTCCATGCGGATCAGCAGGAACGAAATGCCTTGCTGCGGGCGGCCGTCCGATTTCGTGCGCACCAAACAAAAGATGTGATCGGCGAAATGCGCGTGCGTGGTCCAAATCTTGGTGCCGTTGACGACGTATTCGTCGCCGACGCGTTCCGCGCGCGTCTTCAAACTCGCGAGATCGGAGCCGGAGCCGGGCTCGGAGTAGCCCTGACACCAGTAGTGTTCGCCGGACAGGATGCGCGGCAGGTAGTAGTCCTTCTGGGCGTCGCTCGCATAGGCGAAGAGCGCCGGCGCGAGCAGCGTCGCACCTTGGTTCAACACGCTCGGCGCGCCGGCGCGCGCGAGTTCGGTGCGGAAGATGAAGAGCTGCGCGGCAGACCAACCGGTGCCACCGTACTGCACAGGCCAATGCACGGCGCCCCAGCCGCGACGGTGCAGCTTGCGTTGCCAGACCGTCGCGGTCGCGCGGTCGACGAACATGCCGGACGAGCGCTGCCCCGCGGCGATCAGATCAGCGGTGAGTTCGGCAGCTAGGAATTCGCGGACCTCCGCTCGCAGTCGCTCGTCGTCGGCACCGAAATTCAAGTTCAGCGGCACGTCCGTCCCCGTCGTCGTGGTCGGCGAATGGTAGACGGTCGCTGCGGACGAAGGCGACAGGTGTTGCTCTCGGGCGAGCAGCGCCGGCCGACGTCGGCGCAGAACGTCGGCGTCGATTGGGTACGCCGAAACGGGTCGGTCAGTGCCGCTTGTTGAGGTCGACGACGACGCGCTCGGCAAGTACCCGATAAGCGTCGAGTTCGAGACCGGAATTGACCCAATCCGAAAAAGCGTGGCCGTTGCTGACAACGCGTAGGCGAGTGTCCAACTCGCCGTACTCGATGCGCCACTTGCCGTCGTAACGACGACGGCCCACTTCGAGATTGTCGATGGGGTACCACTCGGAGATCGGCATCGGCTAGTCCTCGCGTTCGCCGCCGTACAGGGTGCCGTGAACCGCGGCGCGACGTTGTGCGACGGTTAACGAATCGCCGATTCACAGCGGCGGCCGCAGCGGTTGTCCCGAATGGCGATTTGCTCGTATCGTTCGGGGTTCATTACCAAGACGAATGAGAACGCCAATGCCACGCGTGCAACGCCCCGACTCCTACTACGAGGAGATCAAACGCAAGTTCGCCGCGGAGCGCGATCTGCGGCTCGCGTATCGCCCCGAAGGCACCGCCCAGTTCACCTCCGACCTCGACGGCTCGCTCGCGAGATACGCGGTCGACCCGTACGGCGGACCGGTGCCGCCGCGCGCGCCGATCGACGATACGGTCGAAGTGCTGTTCATCGGCGGCGGATTTTCGGCACTGCTCACCTCGGCGCGCCTGCGCGAGCGCGGCGTCGAGAGCATTCGTATCGTCGAACGCGGTGCCGACGTCGGCGGCACCTGGTACTGGAACCGCTATCCGGGTGCCGCGTGCGACGTCGTGGCGTACGACTACCTGCCGCTGCTCGACGAAACCGGCTACGTGCCGACGCGCCACTATGCGCAGGCGCCGGAAATCTTTGCGTACTGCCAGCTGATCGCACAGCGCTACGACCTGTACGGGCTCGGCGTTTTCCAAACGACGGTCACGTCGACCGTGTGGAACGAGGAAGAGCAGCTCTGGCACCTCGAGACCGATCGCGGCGACCACATGCGTGCGCGTTTCGTGATCTGTGCGAACGGCACGTTGTCGAAGCCGAAGCTGTCGCGTATTGCCGGCATGGAGAAGTTCCAGGGCCATTCGTTCCACACGTCGCGGTGGGACTACGACTACACGGGGGCGAATCTCGAAAAGCTGAAGGACAAAGTCGTCGGCATCATCGGCACCGGGGCGACGGCGGTGCAGGCCGTGCCGGGGCTCGGCGAAAACGCGAAGGAGCTGTACGTGTTCCAACGCACGCCGTCGTCGATCGACGTGCGCGACGACTGGGCAACCGATCCCGAGTGGGCCGCGAAACTGCAGCCGGGCTGGCAGGCGAAGCGTCGCGCGAAGGCGCTCGCCGATCCGGTCCTGTCGGACGAACGCAAGGCGCGGCTCACGGCCGAATCGCGCGACGAGAAGATTCAGCGGCAAGAGCGCGAGAACATCGACTACATGATGCGCATCCACAAGCGCATCGAGGAAACGGTGCACGACAGAGTCACCGCCGAGTCGTTGAAGCCGTGGTACATGTTCATGTGCAAGCGGCCGTGCTTTCACAACGATTATCTGCCGACGTTCAACCGCCCCTCGGTGCATTTGGTCGACACCCACGGCCAAGGCATCACGCAGATCACCGAGAAAGGCCCCGTGTTCGACGGCAAGCAGTACGAACTGGATCTGCTGATCTACGCGACCGGCTTCGAAGTGCAGAAGACCGGCATCTACAACCGCATCATCGGCAGGAACGGCGTCGATCTCGAAGACAAGTATCGGGACGGCATCCGGACGCTGCTCGGCATCCACACGCAGGGGTTCCCGAACATGTTCATCATGGGCGGCTACCAAGCTTCGTTCCAATTCAACCTGACCGACATGTTGCAGACGCAGGGCGATCACATCGCGGAGTGCATCGACTACGTTCGTTCGAACGGGTTCGCGACGATCGATCCGACGGTCGATGCGGAAGAGTGGTGGGTACAGGAGGTGATCCGGCATCGCGGCAAGACGTCGCGCAACCAGGAATGCACGCCGGGCTACTACAACTTCGAAGGCGAATCGAACCGCCGCCAAGACGGCAACTACAACGGCGGCTTCAAGCAGTATTTCGATCATCAGGGCGCGGTGCGCGCGCGCATGGCGGAGAACTTCGAGTTCGGCTGAGCGATTCTCGTCGTGACCGCGACTCGGTCGGCCGGCTTCGTCGTGGTTCGCGACACGCCGGCCGGTCGCCGGTTTCTGATCTTGCGCGCCTACAAGCTGTGGGATTTCCCGAAAGGGCTCGTCGAGGCGAACGAAACGCCGCTCGCGGCCGCGCGTCGCGAGACGCTCGAGGAAACCGGCATCGTCGACCTGGAACTCGCGTGGGGCGAAGCCTATGCCGAGACCGCGCCGTACGGCGGTGGCAAGGTCGCGCGGTATTACGTGGCGCGAACGCCCACGGAACGCGTGGTGCTGCCGGTGAATCCGGCGCTCGGGCGGCCGGAGCACCACGAGTATCGATGGGTCGGCTTCGAGCAATTGACGGCACTGTTGCCGCCGCGCTTGCAGCCGATCGCGGCCTGGTTGATCGATCGAGGTATCGCGCCGGACGGCGCTTGAAGGCATCGGCGTTCCACGCGGCGCGATTGATCGAAGGAGACGACCCGTGACCGAGCGACCGCCACGACACGAAACGACGCTGCGGCCACTCGTGTACCGGATCGCAGGGATGGAATCGGTGCCGGTTCGGCGAAACGTCGTGTATCGCGCGCATAGAGGCCGGCCGCTCGGCCTCGACGTCTACGCACCGCGCGATGGGCGACGACCGTTGCCGGCGGTGATCTTCGTGATCGGTTACTCCGACGAAGGCTCCGTGCCGCGCCTCGGCTGCCCGTTCAAGGAGATGGAGTCGTACGTGAACTGGGCGCAGCTCGTTGCGGCGTCCGGAATGGTCGGCATCACGTACACGAACGTCGAACCCGCCGCCGACGCGCACGCGGTCATCGCGTACGTCGCCGCGCATGCGGTCGAACTCGGCGTCGACGCGCGGCGAATCGCCGTGTGGGCGTGCTCCGGCAACGTTCCGGTCGCATTGTCGACGCTGCTCGTCGACGCACCGGTGAAAGTCACATGCGCTGCGTTCTGCTATGGACTCATGCTCGACGTCGCCGGCACGACGTACGTCGCCGACGCCGCGAAGGCGTTCGGCTTCGACAACCCGTGCGCCGGCAGGACCATAGACGACGTTGCCACCGACGTGCCGCTGTTCGTCGCGCGCGCCGGACGAGACGCGATCGCGCATTTGAACGATACGATCGACGCGTTCGTCGCACGCTCGCTCGCGCGCAACTTACCGGTGACGTTGGTGAATCACGCAGACGGGCCGCATGCGTTCGACGTCGTCGACGACAGCGAAGCGAGCCGCGAGATCATCAGGGACATCCTGCGGTTCTTCCGCTTTCACCTCGTCGGGCGCGACTGAACGGCCTCGGCAGGCGATTGTCACGGTCTCTTCATCGATGTGCGGCAGTCTGTCGCGCCAATGCGTGCGATCGACCTCGTTTGGTTCAACGCCGGCGGCGGACACCGGGCGGCCGCCGCCGCGCTCGAGTGCGTCATTCGGTCGCAGGGCATGCCGTGGCGCGTACGTAAGGTCAGCCTGACGGAAGTCCTCGATCCGAGCGGCCTCTTCCAGCGCGTCTTCGGCTTCGAACCCGAGGACGTGTACAACAAACGCCTCGCAACCGGCTTCACGCTCGGCTTGGGCCAAGAGCTGAAGCTGTTGCAGCGCCTCATTCGGATGGCGCACGCGGCGATGGTCGAGCGTCTGGCCGAACACTGGCGCGAGACGAAACCGGATCTCGTCGTCTCGCTGATTCCGAATTTCAATCGCGCGATGCACGCCGGCCTCGCGCGCGCGCGGCCCGGTGTGCCGTTCGTGACGGTGATGACCGACATGGCGGACCATCCGCCGAATTTCTGGATCGAGCCCGAACTCGAACAACACCTCGTGTGCGGCACCGACTACGCGGCGGCGCAGGCGCTCGCGGCCGGGTGTCCGCCGTATCGCGTGCATTGCACGAGCGGAATGATTCTCCGACCGGAGTTCTACGCGCCCAGCCCGATCGACCGCGTCGCGCAACGCGCGCGACTCGGCATCGACGCGGCGACGCCGACCGGTCTCGTGTTGTTCGGCGGCACCGGCTCGAACGCGATGAAGCGGATCGCGGAGCGTTTGCCGACGACGCCGCTGATCCTGATGTGCGGCCGCAATGAACGCCTGGCGGCGGAACTGAGCGCGATGCAGTCGGACGCGCCGCACGTCGTGGTCGGATTCACGAGCGACGTTGCGCGATGGATGCAGCTTGCCGACTTCTTCGTCGGCAAGCCGGGTCCGGGCAGCCTGAGCGAGGCGGTGCAGCAAGGATTGCCGGTCATCGTCACGCGCAACTCGTGGACGATGCCGCAAGAGCGATGGAACACCGAATGGGTCGTCGAACGCGACGTCGGCGTCGTGCACCGATCCTTTCGCAGCGTACGGGTCGCCGTCGACGAGGTCGTTCGGCGTTTGCCGGATTTGCGCCGCAACGTCGCGCGGGTCGACAACAGGGCGGTATTCGAAGTGCCGGGAATCCTCGAGCGGATTTTGCGCGACTACGGTCGTGCGCGGTTGCGCGCGGTCAGTATCCCCGCTTGAGGATCTTCTGCTGCAGCTTGTTGTAGTCGTCTTGCGTGATCGCGCCTTGATCCAACGCCTTCTTCAGGTCTTCGAGTTCCTGACCCTGCGAGACGGAACTCACGTGCTGGTTCACTTCGGCGCCGCCGCCGCACGCGGCGAGCGTCGTGCAGCCGAGCAAGAACACCGCGAGAGCGACCGTTCGTTTGATTCTCATGACTACTGCGTCCTTAGTTGTCGAGCGTGCGCTTGATCAGTTGCTGCTTGGCCTTGTCGTATTGGTCCTTCGTCATCGACCCTGCGTGGTAGGCATTCTGCAGATCGATGAGCTGTTGGCCGACCGACACGGTCGTCGTGCTGGTCTTCACGGTGGCGCCGCCGCCGAAGCAGCCGCACACGAGCAGGGCAGAGAGCAAAACGGTCGCAATCGATTTGAAGCTTCGCATTGTTGAATGTCGCATCGCGGTCCAGTCGAAGGGTGTTCATGGTAACACCGTCGATCCGAAACACGCCGACCGGATCACTGACGCGGCCGTCCACGCAGGCCGCGTGCAGCACCGTGCTTCCGATCGGCGCCGTCGAAGATCTGCCGTACGCGTTGGATCGTGTCGGCGTCGGCTGCGCGCTTGTCGGGCCGGTAGCGCACGACGCGCGCGAGTCGTAGCGCCATGCCGCCGGGATAGCGTGGACTGTGCTGAACGTCGTTGAACGCGACTTCGACGACGATCTCCGGGCGAACGTGGACGGTGTAATCGTCGCGCTCGGTCGCGAGTGCCTCGAAGGTGCGCGTCTGCCACTCGAGCATTTCGTCGGTCATGCCCTTGAAGGTCTTGCCGAGCATGACGAAGCCGCCGGTCGACGGTTCGCGTGCGCCGAGATGGATGTTGCTGAGCCACTTCGAACGGCGGCCGCTGCCGCGTTCGACGGCGAGCACCACGAGATCGAGCGTGTGGGCGGCCTTGATCTTGAGCCACGCCGAACCGCGCGCGCCGGCCGCGTAGGGTGCGTCCAACGCTTTCGCCATCAAGCCTTCGTGGCCGCGATCGAGCACGTCGTCGTAGAACGCCTGCGCCTGCGTAGGGTCGTTCGTGACGACGCGCTGCACCGACAGATGCGGTGCGATGCGTTCGAGGACCGCGCGGCGATCGCGATCGGCACGATCGATCAAGTCGTCGCCGTTCAGGCGCAGCACGTCGAAGAGCACGGTGGTGAGCGGCAGCTCCGTGCGCAGCGCGTCGACGTCGAGCCGCCGACCGAAGCGCCGCATCGTCGTTTGAAACGGTAGCGGCGCTCCGGCGCCATCGAGCGCGATGACCTCGCCGTCGAACACGGCGTCGCCGATCGGCAACGCGCGGATCGCCTCGGCGACCTCGGGCAACGCCGCCGTGACGTCGTTCAGCTGCCGCGAATACACCGCGATCCGTTCGCCGTCGCGATGGATCTGCACGCGCGCGCCGTCGACCTTCGTCTCGAACGCGGATTCGGCGTGGCGGGCGAGCGCATCGTCGATCCCCTGCGCGGGCTGCGCGAGCATCGGTCGAACCGGCCGGAACAGTGCGAGGCGAAACGGTTCGAGGCCGCGTGCGCCGTCGGACAACACCGCGACCGCCACGGGGTCGAGGTCGCCGGCGAACATCGCGGCGCGGCGGATCGCATCGCTCGATACGCCGCTGGCGCGCGCAACAGCGTCTTCCATCACGCCGCCGAGCGCGCCTTGCCGAACGTCGCCGAGCAGTACGCGTGTGATGAAGGCGCGCTCTCCGGCGTCGGCGCGACTGAACAGATCCGTTAGGACGCGCGTGCGCGCCCGTGCCGAGCCGCGGCCTTTCACGATCGCCAGGTCGTCGAACGCGCGATCGACGTCGAGCAGTGCCAGCGGTTCGCCGTCGCCGATCGGCCCCGGTTCGTTTGCGGCATCGAGCGCCGCGCGGATCGCTGCGTAGCCGATCCCGATACGGCCTTGTCGTGTGCGACCCGACAACGAGGCGACCGCAAAAGGGATCTCGGCCCGATCGAGGCACCGCAAAAATTCGGCCAACTGATCGGCCTTGTCGTTGCGGCCGGCGGTCGCGGCGACCCGCTCGGATACGGCCGCCAGCTCGGACAGATTCATGACGCTCCCGTGAGATCGAACGGCGTGCCGCTCATTTTGGCCGGTCCCGCGCGTTCGGAGCGAATGCGACCCCGGCGCCTTCCCATCGGCCCGACGTTGAGGGGTACACTCCGTACTTTTGTCTGCGAACGTACCGACATGCCTGCCATCCGCCTCGATCCCGCGACCGGCCGCAAACTGTTCGACACCCGCGCCGCCAAATCCACCGAGCGCATCGCCGGCAAGGGCTATTCGATCGTCACCGACGAGCGGCTGACGTCGTTGCCCGAATTGCCGCCGGGCGCCGTGTTCAATGCCGAAGAACAAGCGAAATACCGCGAATTCAAGGAATTTCGGCGCGGCGCCGCGGACTACATGGCGATGGAAGGCGAATTCGCGAAATACCTCGAAGACGTGTACTCCGCACCGCCGATTCCGCGCGAAGCGCTGACGGACGAATGCGAAGTGTTGGTGATCGGGGCGGGATTCGCGGGGTTGCTGCTGTGGCACAAGCTGCAGGCGGCCGGCTTCACCGACGTGCGCTTCTGCGAGAAGGGCGGCGACGTCGGCGGCACGTGGTACTGGAACCGCTATCCCGGCATCGCGTGCGACGTCGAGGCGTACAGCTATTTCCCGCTGCTCGAAGAGATGGGCTACATCCCGACGATGAAGTTCGCCTCGGGCTTCGAGATTCTCGAGTACTGCCAACGGATGGCGACGAAATTCTGCTTCTACGAGCACTGCTTGTTCCACACGACGGTCGAGAAAACGCAGTGGGACGAAGCGGCCGGGCGGTGGGTCGTCTCGACGAGCCGCGGCGACCGCATGCGGGCGCGTTTCGTCATTCTCGCGAACGGCATCCTGACGAGCCCGAAGCTCGCGCGAATCGACGGTATGGAGCGCTTCCAAGGCGATGCGTTCCACACGTCGCGGTGGAACTACAACATCGATCTAACCGGCAAGACGGTCGGCATCATCGGTACCGGCGCGACGGCGGTGCAGGTGATTCCGGAGATCGCGAAGATCGTCAAAGAGCTGTACGTGTTCCAACGTACGCCGTCGTCGATCGACGTACGCGACCAACGCGCGACGACCGACGAGGAGTACAAGACCTGGCCCAACGAGCCGGGTTGGGCGCGGGCGCGGCGCGCGCGGTTTTCGAAGATCTCGGCAGGCCGCACCGCGATCAAGGCGAACGACGATTACCTCGCCGGCAAGGTGCCGGACTTCAAAGAGCGCAAGCAGCACGAGCGCGAGCTCTCGATGGAGGAATTGCTCGACAAACAGCTCGACGCGAATTTCCGCATCATGGAGCAGATCCGCGCGCGAGTGGATGCGATCGTCGAAGATCCGAAGACCGCTGCCGCGCTGAAGCCGTATTACCCGTACGGCTGCAAGCGGCCGACGTTCCACGACGAATTCCTGCCGACGTTCAACCTGCCGCACGTGCACCTCGTCGACACCGCGCCGATGGGAGTGCGGCAAATCAACGAGCGCGGTGTCGTGCACGACGGCGTCGAATATCCGCTCGACGTGTTGATCTACGCGACCGGCTTCCAATGGATGGCGACGTCCACGTTCAACATGATCGCCGGGCGCGACGGCCGTACGTTGAAGGAAAAGTGGGAATCGGAGGGGACGAAGACGTTCCTCGGCCTGCACAGCCATGGCTTCCCGAACTTGTTCATCGTGTCGGGCCCGCAAGGCGGCGGCGGCAGCTTCAACTTCACCGACGCGATCGACGCGCACGCCGACTACATCGTCTGGATGCTCGAGACGATGCGCGAGCGCGGCGCGAAAGTCGTCGACATCCATCGCCAGCCCGAAGTCGATTATGCGGAGCATTGCCGCAAGGTCGACATCGCGTCCGCCCCTCTGCGCGATTGTTTGTCGTACTACAACGGCCACGGCGACGCGGAACCCGGCAGCCTCGCCTATTACGGCGGCAACCGGTGGCACAAGTACCGCGTCGAAGCGCAACGCACGCTCGCGCCGTACGTGTTCGACGATCGACGATGAATCGGCCGACCGTGCATCCGATTGTTTCTGGCCCGATCGAAGGTGGCGCCAAGGGCTGGCCGTTCCACGCATCGTCGCTCGACTTCGCTCGATACGGCTACACGCAGGCCGAATACTTCGTCGAAGGCAACGCGACGCGCTATCGACTCGCCCCCGGCGCGCAGTTGACGCGCGACGGGCGCTGGCGCGTCGAAGCGGTGAGCAAAGCGCCGTTTCGTACTCGCATGCTCGTCTACCGGCCGAACGAAGGGGCGCGCTTCAACGGTACCGTGATGTTGACGTGGAACAACGTGACGGCAGGGCACGATCTGTTCGGCGCCGAGAGTCTCGAGTTGTTCGAAGGCGGCTATGCCCTCGTGTGTTTGACGCCGCAGAAGGTCGGCATCGAAGGGCTGCCGCCGGCGCCGCAAGGCCTCGCCGCGTGGGATCCGCAACGCTACGGGACGTTGTCGATTCCGAGCGACGACTACTCGTACGACATCTTCACGCAAGGCGCCCGCGCCGTCGGCAAGGATCGCGCGACGACGCCGGTCGATCCGCTCGGCGGGCTCGACGTGCAACGCGTCGTTGCGCAAGGCGCGTCGCAATCGGCGGGTCGGCTGGCGACGTACGTCAACGCCATCCAACCGCTGTCGCGCGCGTTCGACGGTTTCATCCTGCAGATCTATTTCGGCAGCGGCAGCGCGCTCGAAGTCGGCGATACGGTCGTCAACATCAACAACGCGCCGTCGTCGCGGCCGCGCGATCGCATGCGCGGCAGCAATTTGTTGCGCGACGATCTGGGCGTTCCGATCTTCGTCGTCAACTCGGAACTCGAGTCGATCGCGTGCTATCCGGTACGGCAAACCGATACCGCGACGTTCCGCTATTGGGAATCGGCCGGCACGTGCCACGTCTCCGTGCAGGGCATGCGCGCGCGCGAAGGCAAGCTCGTGCGCGACGGCATTCGCGTGGTGCCGGTGCCGGAGGGCATCAATCGCATTCCGATCCTGCCGCTGTACGACGCGGCGTACTACCACATGCAGCGTTGGTTGACCGACGGCGTGGCGCCGCCGATGCAGCCGAAGATCGAGTTCGCCGGCAATCCCGAGGAGATCGTCAGAGACGAACACGGCATCGCGAAGGGCGGAATCCGTTTGCCGCAAGCCGATGTGCCGCTCGCGCACAACAGCGCGATGCCGCTGGCGGAGGACATCTTCGCGTACCTGCGCGGCTCGAGTCGTCCGTTTCCGGCGGACAAGCAGCGCGCGCTGTACGGTAGCAAAGCCGCCTTCTTGGCGAAATTCGAAGCGGCGGCGCAACGGGCGGTGTCGGCGGGCATCCTGCGGCCGCGCGACGCTGTGGGATTGTTGGCGGAGGCGGAGCAGACCTGGGGCCGATGACGAGACAGCTTCACTGAGATGCGGGGGACATCACGATGAGTACACAGAAGGAGCGCCGTGCCAACGGCATCGACCTCATGCGCACGCTCGGCGGCGGCGCGTACGACCCGGCGCGGGCGGCGACTGCAATGGTGCGCCGGCACGGCGCGCTCGGCACGTTCGCCGTTGACCACGTACTGGGCAACCTGTGGTCGCGACCGCAGCTGAAGCGGCGCGATCGCAGTCTGATCGTCGTGACGTTCCTCGCGACGATCGGCTCGACCGAAGAATTGCGCAGCCACGTACGCGGCGCGTTGAATCACGGCCTCACGCGCAGCGAGGTCGAGGAAGTCGTGCTGCAGGTCGCCGGCTATGCCGGTTATCCGATGGCGATGCAGGCGTCGCGGATCGTCGATGAGGTGTTCAACGAGATCGACAAAGTCGACCGGCAACCGGAGCGCGGTGAAGCGAAGGCCAAGGACGATCCGGCGCGCTGGGCCGATGCGACCGACGTACTGCGGACGCTGTTCGCCGGCCGGACGCCGAGCGATCCCGTCAAGGCGCGGGTGAACATCGTCGAGTCGCTCGGCGGCGTCGGCGAACTCGCGTTCGACTGGGGCTTCGGCGAGTTGTGGTCGCGCAACGAGCTCTCGCGCCGCGACCGCAGCCTCGTGACCGTCGCCATTCTCGCGATCCTGGCACGGGCCGAGGAGCTCGCGATTCACGTGCCCGGCGCCTTGAACCACGGCGTCACCCGCGCGGAAGTCGAAGAGGTGATGGTCCAGTTGACCGTGTACGGCGGATTCCCGCGCGCGGTCGAGGGCATGCGCGCGACGCGCGCGGCGTTCGCGCGGATCGACGAACGCAAGGACAGCTGACCCCGATCTGACGCCGCTTGGCATCTCCCGAAGGGCTGCAGCGGGCTAGCAGCGGCTTGTCCGAATTGTGTATCATGCTAATCATAACGTGGCTTATGGTGGGCTGGCTTTGAATAGCGACGGAATAGCGCCGTGAACGAATCCCTCGATCGAGATCCGATCGTGCTGCTGCACGACGTCGCGCGAATCATGCGGACGAAGTTCGATCAACGTGCGCGTTCGCGCGGCATGACCCGCGCGCAATGGATCATCCTGGCGCGGGTCGCGCGGCACCCCGGCATCTCGCAAAGCGAACTTGCGGCGATCTGCGAGGTCGAGCCGATCACGGTGGCGCGCCTGGTTGACCGCTTGGAGAAGCGTGGGTTGCTCGAACGACGGGCCGACCCGACCGACCGCCGGATCTGGCGTCTACACAATCTGCCCGCGGCGCAGCCGATCCTCGAGGAGATCAGCGGCTATCGTCAGGACTTGATCCGACGGATCGATGCGCAGATCGGCCTCGAGGCCCGCGAGGCGATGGTCGATGCACTGATCTCCATCCGCGCGCTGGTGACGAGCGGCGCGTCGATGCAAGTAGTAGGTGGTTGACCATGTCGCCCGCACAAGCCAATCCGAGTTCACCGCATCAGCCCGCGCCCGGTGCGCCGGCGTCCGGACACGCGGCGCCCGCTCAACCGGTGCCGATACATCCGACCGCGGAGCGACCGGACGCTGGCGTCGCGCCGCTGCCGCCGCATCCGCCGGCACGCAAAAAGGTGCTGCGCCGCGCGTTGATGCTCGGCGGCGTGATCGTCGTCGTCGGCGGTACCACCATCGCGTACTTGAGCGGTGGCCGCTACGTCGGCACCGACGATGCGTACGTGAAGGCGGCGCAGCTCAACGTGACGACCGACGTCTCGGGCATGGTGAAGACGGTCGAGGTCAAGGAAGGGCAGCGCGTCGCGGCAGGCGAGGTGTTGTTCCGAATCGATCCCGAGCCGTTCCAGATCGCGCTCGACAACGCGAAGGCCACCGAGTTGCAAGCCGAGATGACCGTCAGTTCCCTGAAGGCGGACTATCGACGCGCGCAACAGCAAGTGCATGCACAACAAGCGCTCGTTGACGTCGCGAAGATTACGCTCGACAGCTACGCACCGCTGCTGAAGCAGAAGTCGATCGCGCGCACGCAGTGGGATCAACAACAAGCGACGTATCTATCGGCGCTCGCGACGTTGAATTCACTCGAGCAGGCGGCGGCAGCGACGTTGGCACGTCTGAACGGGAACCCCGAACTGCCGGTCAATGCGTTCCCCGACGTGATGAAGGCGCGCGCCACCGTTGCGGAAGCGACGCGGCAACTCGATCACACCGTCGTGCGCGCGCCGTTCGACGGCATCGTCACTGCCGTCAGTTCGTTGCAGCCGGGCACGTTGATCATTTCTGCGATGTCGGCGTTCAGCACGACGAGTGCCGTCGGCCTCGTTTCGGACAAGAACGTCTGGGTCGAAGCGCACATGAAGGAGACGGACCTGACGCGCGTGCATCCCGGGCAATCTGTCGACGTGCAGGTCGATACGTATCCGGATTGCCGCTGGCGCGGCTCGGTCGAGGCGATCGCGCCGGCGAGCGGTTCGGCGTTCTCGCCGTTGCCGTCCGAGAACATCTCCGGGAACTGGGTGAAGGTCGTGCAGCGTATTCCGGTGCGGATCAAGATCGACAGTGCTGCGTGCGACGTGCGGCTATCGACCGGCATGAGCGCGGTGGTTTCGATCGACACCGGTCATCGGCATTGGGACGAGTTCGCCGGTCGTTGACCTTCGATGGACGCAACGGCGACCGCACAAGGCCCCGTCTTTTCGTCGACCACGGCGCGCAACCTCGCGGTCGCGTGCGCGATGGCGGCGATGTTCATGCAGACGCTCGATCAGACGATTGCGAACGTCGCGTTGCCGCACATGCAGGGGAGCTTGTCGGCATCGCGCGATCAAATCACGTGGGTGCTGACGTCCTACATCATCGCGACCGCGATCATGACGGCGCCCGTCGGCTGGATCGCATCGCGCTTCGGTAAGCGCCCTTTCATCATCGTCGCGGTCGGCGGCTTCACGATCACGTCTGCGCTGTGCGGCATGGCGCAGAACCTCGACCAGATCATTCTGTTCCGCCTGCTGCAAGGCGCCTTCGGGGCGGCGTTGGGCCCGTTGTCGCAGACCATCATGATGGACATGTTCCCGCCGCAGAGCCGCGGTTCGGTGATGGGGATCTGGGGCATGGGCGTCATGCTGGGCCCGATTCTCGGTCCGACGCTCGGCGGCTATTTGACCGATACGTTCACTTGGCGGTGGGTCTTCTACATCAACGTACCGGTCGGCATCGCCTCGGTGATCGGGCTCGTCATGTTCTACAAGGACCCGCGCCGCGACAAATCGCTGGTGTTCGATTGGTTCGGATTTTCGCTGCTGGTCATGGGGCTCGGCGCGCTGCAGTTGATGCTCGACCGCGGTACGCAGAAGGCCTGGTTCGACTCCACCGAGATCGTCGTCGAGGGGGTGTTGGCGGTGCTCGGCTTGTATCTGTTCGTCGTCCACCTGGTCACGGCGAACAAGCCGTTCATCCGGATCGAGATCTTCAAAGATCGCAACTTCACGTCGGCGACGCTCTTGATGTTCGTCACCGGCGGCTTGCTGGTATCGAGTTCTGCGTTGCTCGCACCGTATCTGCAAACGCTCGGCGGCTATTCGGTGACCGATGCGGGCATGCTGATGATGCCGCGCGGCATCGGCACGATGCTCGCGATGTCGATGGTCGGCCGCATCGCGATGCGCTTCGATCCGCGCAAGGTGATCACGTTCGGTGCCGTAGTGCTGCTGGCGACGACCTATGAGATGTCGCGTTGGACACCGGCCGTCACGGGTTCGACGATGGCGTGGGTCGGCTTCATTCAAGGGTTCGGCATGGGTTTCATCTTCGTGCCGATGAACCTCGTCGCGTTCTCGACGATTCCCGCCGAAATCCGCACCGATGCGTCGGCGATCATGAATTTGCTGCGCAACATCGGCGCTGCCGTCAGCGTGTCGTTGACGACGGCGGTGCTCGCGGGCACCGCGCGCATGGTGCACGTGCAGGTCGCCGAGAACATCGGACCTTTCAACCGTGCGCTCGATGTGAACGCGCAGTCGATGATGTGGAACCCGCACATGCCGTTCGGGCTCGCGTCGCTCGACGGGATGATCTCCCGCGCCGCGTTACAGATCGCGTATTCGAACGACTTTCTCTTCCTGTTCTATACGTCGATTCCCGCCGTGCTGCTGATCTGGTTCATGAAGCGACCGCAGCTGCCCGGTGCGGTGCCGATCAAACCGGAGGAGATGCAGCACGGAGAGTAGGGCGAATCGCCCCTCTGTGCAGTGGTTGGCGAACGCGCATGTCAGTCCAGGACATGGGTCAATAGTCCGTCCGCGAGCTTCGGTTCGAACCACGTCGATTTCGGCGGCATCAGCTTCTCGGCGTCCGCGACAGCCATCAGTTGCTCCATCCGGGTCGGATGCAGCGAGAACGCGAGTGCGGCCGCTCCGGATCTGACTCTGCGTTCGAGTTCATCCAAGCCGCGGATGCCGCCGACGAAGTCGATGCGCGCATCGGTCCGCGGATCGCCGATGCCGAGCAAAGGCGCGAGCAGCCGGTCTTGCAGCAGGCTGACGTCGAGACTTGCGACGGGATCGTTGCGCGGCACCAGCGGCGGGCGAATGCGCAGGCGATACCATCGATCGGCGATGAATAGGCCGAATGTCTCGGGTTCGGCCGGCGCGACTGGTGCCGCCGCCGATTCGATGTCGAAGGATTCGCGAATGCGACCGATCAAGCCGTCCGCCGACAAACCGTGCGTGTCACGCACGACGCGGTTGTAGTCGAGGATCCGCATCTCGTCGTGCGGGAAAGCGACGATGAGGAACGATTGGCTGGAACCGTCCGCGCCGTCGTGCGCACGACGTTCGCGCGCGACGCGCGATGCCGCCGCTGCGCGATGGTGACCGTCCGCGATGTATAGGGCATCGAGCGCATCGAACGCGTTCGCGATTCCGTCGACGCGTCGAGCATCGCTCACGCACCAGACCGTGTGGATGACGTCGTTCGGCCCCACGGCCTGCAGCGTCGGCGCGCCGCTCGAGCAATCGCGAACGAGCGAATGCAGGGCGTCGTTCGCGCGATACGCGCAAAGCACGGGTCCCGTCTGCGCATTCAACGTCGCGATGTTGCGGACGCGATCGTTCTCCTTGTCGGGCCGAGTCAGTTCGTGCCGGCGAATTCGGTTCGCTTCGTACGCGGCAACCGATCCGACGCAAGCAATGCCGGTTTGTTCGCGACCGCCCGCCGACATTCGGTAAACGTAGAACGACGGTGTCGCTTCGCGCACCAAAACGGCCGAGTCGCGAAGGCGCCGCAGATTCGCGGCACCGCGCAAATAGACTTCGTCGGCATATGGCGATATGCCGGGCGCCAAGTCGATCTCCGGTCGCGAAATGTGCAAGAAGCTCGCCGGGCGATCGCGCACGAGCGCACGCGCTTCGTCGGTGCTGACGACGTCGTACGGAGGCGCGATGACGGCGGCGGCGTGCTCGGCGCGCGGCCGCAGGGCCGCGAATGGTTTGACGAGATTCGGCATCGGCGCACGATAGCGCAAACGACGGTGCGACGTACATGTCGCGCTCCGGCTCGAGGCTCGAACTGTACGGCCGCCGACCCGCCTAACGAGCACGCTGCGGCGCGCTCGACGAGCGACGTCCGTTCGTCAAGCGCGGCGAAAGGCGACGAAGCGGCTGCGCGGCTCAGGCCACGGATTGCCGTCTAGATCTGCGGCTCGCGCGCCGTGCGGGTGCCGCGCCGCGGAGATCCGCTCGGCGGCAGCGGCCAGCGCGGATTTGTTTTGCTGATGCATCGCGAAGACCCAGAGTGCGTCGATTCCCCGGAATTCGTTCGGCCTCGCGCCCAATTGGGCGAGGTCGAATCGACGCAAATCGAACGTCGCGTCGATCGCGCTCAACAATCTCGCGCTATCCGGGCACAGGACGACGTCCGTTTCGTTCACGTGGTCGCGAAACTGTTGGCTCTTCGTCAACTGATCCATCTGGCCGAGCAGATCGACAGGCCCGCCTTGCGCAGAAATCTCGATCGAAGAATCGAGCCCCCCGAGATTGCCCACCAAGGCGGTGCCCGTCGAGACGAGTAGATAGCGACGGATCTGCAGCTTGAATTGATTCGTCTGGTTGAAGCGTGCGTTTGCGTCGACTATTTCGCAGGCCGCAGACAGACAGCGAATGATGTTCGCCTCGGCAGAAACGTCGTCGAAATACGCGAACAAAAGATCCCCTACCTTGCGGGGTATGCCGAAGTGCTGTTCGACGATGCGCGAGCAGCGGACGACGTTCGGAAAAACGCCGTCCGAGACGAACGACTGATTTTCCTTGGTTCCGCGCGTGAAGCCCCTGATGTCGGTGAACAGACATGCGATTCGCCGTTCTCCCGGCCGCAGCACCGCGTCGACCGCTTGATGAACGGTCAGATGGTTGTCGCTGACTTCCCGGGTCACACGACTCGAGATCTCTTTCGGTAGAAACGCTCGGATGCGATCGGAGAACTCGATGCTCATCTCGATGGCCTGCTCTTGTGTCGCGAGCATGCTTTGTTGTGCGACGTAGTATCGAATGCGACTGGAGTAGTCGGCACGTCCGATCGCCACGAACACGAGCACACCGACGGAAAAGCTCACGGCGACGGCTTTGGAGACTCCTGCCAACTGTAGGCTGTCCCACTGCAGGAAGATCGCAGCCGCGACAAAACAAGCGCTGTAGAACATCGACGTCCGCAGACACCAAGCGGCGACGATGATGACGATGAAGGTCGCCAGATATTGTTCCTTGCCGTAGGGCACCAATGTCTCGGCGACCAAATAGCAGACCGCCAGCAGACCGAACGCGGCCGGGAATCTATAGAAGCGCGATGACGAGACGCTCGGGACGCAATATAGGGCGGCACACGAAAGGCACAGACCGACGAGCATCCAATCGTGTCCCAACCCAGCGGTCGGAACGTACGGTTTGGGTGGAACGAGGAAGGCCTTGGCGACGGATGCAACTGCGAGCGCAAGGAACAATATTCGCCAAAACGCGACGTCCTGATCCCGTTCCTGCTCGTTCCATCCTTCGTAGAACGGAGTTCCTTCCAATTGCAGCCGGGGGAACAGCCAGAGCATCACGCGTTCAAGCATCACGGCGCACCGTTCGACATTCCATTGCGATGACGGCCTCGAGGTCCGGCTTCCAATTTAGAGCCTTCCCGACCGATTCGCGTGCCCGACATCACATAACCGCTCGATGGCTCGAGAATAGCCCACGAATTGCAACCGGTGTGCGCTTCCTCCTATGCTCCCGCGGGGGAACGGCGGCGGCTCTTTGGGGACACGAGCGCACGGATGGCCGAGTCAATGTCGACTGTACAGTTCGATCAGCAGCCCGCGCCGCTGCGCGTGAGCCGTTGGTTCGGTACGGCTCTTTGGAATTGGCTCGCCATCGGTCTCTGCTACGTGGTTTTGGCGGAGCTCGGGTGGCCGGCGGCCTTGTGGTTCCTCCCGGTCGCGCTGGTGATCATCGGAACCCGGCAGCACGCGCTCGCGCTGCTTGCGCACGACGGCGCACACTATTTGTGTTCGCGAAATCGTGCGCTCAACGACGTGCTTGCGACGGTGCTCTGTGCATTCCCGCTGACGGCGTCGCTGCGGTCGTATCGTCGATTCCACATGGCGCACCATCGCAACGTCGGCACTGCGGACGATCCGGAATTCGGCTACAAGCGCGGCATGGCGCCGCGCTGGGACCTGCCGGCGACGCGCCCGCAAATCTACAGGCAGTTCGCAAAAGATTGCGTGGGTCTCGGCCTGCCGGACGTCGTTCAGACCGTCAAGACGCTGCGGCCCATCGATGCCCGCGATGCAATGTTTCTCGCGGCGTTCTGGTCGACCATCGTCGCCGCGCTCGCCGTGACCGGATATCTGTGGTGTCTGGCGGTCTGGTTCGTCGCCCTCAACACGGTCCAATGGGCCGTCTTCCGGGTGCGCACGTGGACCGAGCATGCGGGCCTCGGCGTCGGCGAGACGCATCGCCTG
>Ga0335084_10002069_pt1 | contig 19165 bp, 16 predicted proteins | sample Lox_Sample_44_FD_206721 | JGI IMG/M metagenome (GOLD analysis project Ga0335084, IMG submission 206721) | Soil microbial communities from Loxahatchee National Wildlife Refuge, Florida, United States - Lox_Sample_4.4 | ecosystem: Environmental > Terrestrial > Soil > Wetlands | place: USA...
AGAGCTCGGACGGTTCTGGGAAGAGCAACGCTACCAGGCGTACGAGGGCGCGACGGTTCCCGGCTTCCCGAACTACTTCATGGTGGTGGGCCCCTACAGCGCGAGCGGCTCGTCCTGGTTCTCGATGATCGAAGCCCAGGTGGCGCATGCGCTCCGCTGCATACGGGAAGCCCATCGACGCCGCGCCACGCTCGTGGAAGTGAAGCACGAAGTGCACGACCGCTACTTTCACCGCATTCTCCGCCGGCAGAAGAACACGGTCTTCTTCAACAACGACTGCTCCGGGGCGAACAGCTACTACTTCGATCGTCACGGCGACGCGCCGTTCCTGCGCCCGTCGTCCGGGCTCGAGATGTGGTGGCACAGCCGCCACTTCGATCTCGATCACTATCGCTTCGTCTGATGGCTCGTCTAGCAACTCGAGAGGACACGTCGAAACAGGAAGTCGGTCGGAAGAGACCGCGCTGCTTGGCGACGCGGTTGCGGCGCGGGGACGCCAAGCAAGTGCGGTCCCTTACACCGATCCGCGTTTGACCTCGTATCAAATCCTTGATACGTGCGGCGTCGGAGTGCTCGGGCGCGACGAACCATGATACGCTGCGACACGGAGCGAAAAGCGCAGACGAACCAGGACGTTCAGGACAACGTCGTCGCTGGCGCGCCCAGCATGACTCGAACATGCGACCTTCAGGTCCGCAACGGGAGCGACGGCGCTCGTAGAGGTGCGCGGTTCTTCAGGTTCGCCAGGTTCCAAGCCACAGAAGCATCCGCAATCGGCCTCGATCGAGCCCGACTCCCAAGGAAGTCCCAAGCTCCCGGGTAGCGACAGCTGCAATGCTCGCGTCGAAGTCTGCGAACCGGGGCAGGAGGAAGCGAGCCCGCGAAACCTAAGAGGTCTTCGTCGTAGGAGCTTCTTGGTGCCTTGTCAGTGGGCTCCGCGGCGGGTTGCGCAGCCCCGAGCGCGCGGCGTCGGCGAACAGGCCAGCATGCGAGACCGGGCAGAACTGGTAGCCTCCAAGCGCGTGACCCACGGAGGCACCCGGCTGATTGCGGTCTCCATGATCGTCGTCGCCGCAGCCTTGGGCTGCGAGTCGGTCGGGACCGCCGCCAAGAAGGCTGACGAAGCTCTCTACAAGTCTGTGCCCATGCATCCGGTGACAGGGCGCCCCATCGCGAACCTCGTCAGCGAACAGCAGGAAGTGCAGACAGCTGAGGACCAACACCGGCAGATCGCCGCCTTGACCCGCAGCAAGGGCATTCCCCTGGACCCGCCGAGCGCGCAGCTCGAGCGGGTCCAGCAGGTGTTCCGCCGGCTGGTCGCGGTGGCGCACCGCCAAGAGCTTCCCTGGCAAGTGCACCTTATCGAGGATCCCACCGTGAACGCGTTCACGCCGGGCGGCGGGTACGTCTACGTCTTCACGGGTCTATTCGGGACCAATGGCCTCATCGTCGACGGAAGCGACGACGAACTGGCCGCCGTCCTCGCCCACGAGATCTCGCACGTCACCATGATGCACATGGCGATTGCGCGCACCGACCAGACGATTTGGAGTCGGAGCCTGAAGGATCCCTATTTCCACGCGGCCTTCAGCACGGAGCAGGAAGGCGAGGCGGACCGCCTCAGCGTGCTCTATATGGCGCTTGCCGGCTACGACCCGCAGGCGTCGGCGCGGGTATGGGAGAGGGCAGATCAGCGATTGGGCAGTGATCCGAGAAAATTTGCCTACCTACAGGACCATCCTCTCAATGCTCAGCGTCTGGCTATCACCAGGCAAGCCGCCGGCCTCGTCGCGAGTTACTACGAGCCAGAGAAGCAGAATCCCGCGTGGCGGGACATCTTGGCAGACAATTCACTATTCCCGCGCGGACCCGAAGCTCCTGCGGGCGCGGGTGCTGGCGTGGCGCGGGCCATCGGCGCTGCGACCGATGCGATGACTAGGCATAAGGAGGCGACCACGGAGGCGGAGCGCCGGAAGGCCGAGTACCAACGGACGTTGACGAAAGAGGCATCGCAGATTCAGCTACTGGCTACCAGAGCTGCAAGCGATGCCTACGGTCGCCCGGTGATCGAGATGCAGTTCCACAATGGTGCTCAGTCTTCGGTGCAGGCTCTTGGTCTACGAGTGACCTACCTGAGGGGTGCGGCGCGCATCGCCCAAGACCCCAACTGCGGTGGCCAGACGAACATTCCACCGGGCCAGACCGTCTGGCTCTCCTGCCCGGCCTATCCAGTCCAAGGCGCTACGTCGTTTCAGGTCGAGGTAACTGGAGTGCAACTCTCGCCCTGACCCGCACGAATGCCTCTCCGTCAAGCCTCAACTCCAGATCGAGTCGCCCTGGATAGGATGCAAGTTCGCGAAGAAGGTGGAGTCCCGGCTAATGTAGACGCTCTCGCAGCAGGCTAGTGTGCGACCGAGGTCGGTAGGAACACCGCGGCCGAAGATGTCTTCGGCAACGCAAAGATTGTCTTGCCGCTCACGTCGATGACGCGACCATTCTCGCCCGAGTACTCGTCGACGACGAGGATGAAGCCGTCTTCGACCGCGAGGCCGAGCTGGCGCTCAGCATAGGCGTCGACGGGCTTCTTCTCGATCAAGGTGCTTGTCTTGCATCCCTCGTGACACAGGAAGAGCGGCGCGACTGCGTGCGCTGTGTCGCCAAAGGCTACAGGGAAGGCTAGCGACGTGTTCCCGTCGATTTCGATCACACCCAGCGAATCGCTGGGGCCGACAAGCGTTTGCACGGTCGCATCTTCCGCCGCGTTGCAATCGAGCTTGGGGCGGCCCTCGCAGGTCATGCCAGCTTGCAAGTTGGCAAGAGCAACGACGGTCTTCTTCGGGTTCCATGGCTCGCCGAGTACCCCTGTCCCCGGCGTGTCGCCCGCATATGCCATCGTTGGCTTCGTCATGATCCGCGTCCACTTCTGATCCTTGAACTCCGCAAGGATCGCCATCGCTGGCAAGCCCCAGTCTGGCAGGTCAGCGGGGACGGCATATTCCTTGCCCTCGAACTGCATTTTGCCGTTCGCGACTGTGACGTTGCTCGCGAGCCAGATAGCGCGCATCGTGCCCGACTCTTCGAGCCACAGCGCGGCGACCTCTGGAACGGGCAGCCTGCCGATCTCCGTGGTTTTCCCGTCAGTGAGCGAGTGCGAGCGAATCCGACCGGCTTCGACGGTGACGACTTGGGGCCCGTCGAACAAGATGTTCGTGGGACAGACCTTGCTTGTGAAGAGGACCCGCTCGACACCGGTAGGAAGCACCCGGATCTTCGCAGTACAGCCATCGTGGGTCTTGTCGAGGTAGAACAGCGACACGGGCGCTGCCACCGCCGCATGCGCAAATGCGATCCAGACCGTCGTAAGGACCGACATAAAAAGCCCGCGTGGCTGCGCTCCGGGTCGGGCAGCACCCGGGAGACGGGCTCGGTTAGCAGCAGCGGACAGCCGCACTCGGCGACTATGCCACAACAGCGTCGCGTCAATGGCCGTGACGATGAGACCTATGCAGGGGGCGACGCTAGAGTTCCGCTCACGGGCCGTCCTAGGATGCCGACTTGAATCTCTGAGTTGGCCCGTGCGCGGTTTGCGATCCGGCCGCCGGCAAAGTGGTCGGGCATCCTTGAGCGATTTCTCTCGAGGTTGGAGCTTCGACTCGCCTCTCCTTCTACCGCCGAGCCGAGCGCTCCCTCAACACGCCGGAAGAATAGAATCAACCGATGGCCTCGGGGCTTGAGAATCGGCTGACCGGGCAGGTCGGGGAGTTCCTGGTTTGCGCCCAGCTCGGTCGCCTGGGAGTAGTGGCGACTCCGTTCGCGGGGAATGTCCCCGGCTTCGACGTTATCGCGGCAGGGCCTGGTCATGCGACTGTTCCGATCCAGGTAAAGACGAGCCATGGCCCGTCGTGGGTGACGCGTATCGACCGTTGGCTCAGGGTCGCCTACGACCCCCGGCGGCGTCGGCACGTCTTTGATGGTCGCAGCCGACTTCGCAACCCGGGTCTCATACATGTCTTCGTAGCCCTGGGACCGGACGGTAGAGGCGCTGACCCATCCACAAGACAGGCAAAGTTCTTCGTCCTGACAGCTCGAGCAGTGCAGGACATCATTCGTCGCGACTACCTACGTGCAATGAAGCCGCGCGGGTTCAGGCGGCCACAGAATCCGTCATCGATGCATTGGGCGCTCCTTGCAAAGGATCTTGAGCCCTATGCAGAGCGGTGGGATTTGGTGCTCAATCTTTGCGAGCTGTCAGGGCCCAAGCGACGAGAGGCGACCTCGACCCGCAGACGGGTTAAGCAGACGGGTCCGATCCGGCGATCCGTCCCGAGTCCCTGAGGAGGTATCGCTGGAGCGTCGTTCGAGACATTTCGAGCTCGCGGGAGGCGGCGGCCACGCTCGTCGCAGCGAGGCTCAAGCCCGGGGGCACTCAGCCGTTCCGGTCGCGACGCGAACTTGGGGACGCCGGTTCTCCGAGCACCCGGCAGGCTAGAATGGCCCGGCAATTGGGAGCGTCCTGGATGAGAGCGTCGGGATTCGTTCCGTGGTCTACGTCGGTCGCGGCCTTGGGCTCGGTTCTGCTCCTGTGGGTCCGGATAGCTCAAGCGGCTGAAGGTCCTTCGGACCCCGGCACGCCGGCTGCTGTCACGCGGAACGCGGTGTTTGGAATCATGGTGAACGATGCGGCGGGAGAGCAGCAGTTCGTTCCGACCGATTCGGTCCCCAATGTGGAAGGCCAGCTGTGCGGATGGTTCATCTACGTCGGCGACTCCAGCCAGCCAGTGAAATTCACGGAGACGATCACCCTAACGCAACCCGCTAGCTCGCCGGGTCCGAGCGGTTCGCCGCCCTCCGGTGTCTCCGCTCTTGCTGCGCAACCCGAGGTGGTTCAGCGCGAGTACGTTCCGCACGACGGCGAGATCGGCGATTTCTGGGCGGTCGCTCGCGGGGACATTACTGGACATTACACGGTCGTTGTGAAGCTCGAGGGCGGGAGAGAGGAGCGGTTCAGCTATGAACTTGTCGCCCCAGACTCGAGGGAAGGTCGAACACCAGGCAGAGACGCGGGTGTCATTCATATGGGTCAGCGATTGGAGTCCAACTCGGGATCTACCACCGCCGAGGCCATGCAGAAGCGTATCGAAGCTGCTGCCCACAGCCCGGTGACGCAGCTTGCCCCTAGTCTGAGAGTCGCGTGGTTCGATCTCACCCCACCCGCGGATGCCGAGGAGTACCAGGCTCTTGCCGGATTCGGGGTTCTTCTCGTCACTGCCATCACCCGCGATGGAAGCGAGCTTCCGATCCAGCGCGTGTATCTCCAGAGTGATCAGGGAGCGCAGGATCTTAGAATGCTCTCGTCGGTCGGCTCCACGATCAAGGACTCAGAGATCGCAAAGGCTCTCGGGCAACACCGCTACGATGCCATCTATCTCTTTCCGATGAACCTCCGGCACGAATCTGGCCAGCTTCTCGTAGATTTTGCCATGCATCGCTCGAACTTCGTCCTGGTGAACCTCCCTCTAGAGCCGGATGCGTACCCCGACTCTCCACCCACGGCGGCGGTAGCTCCTGACGATGCGCTCGACCGTTTGCTGCGACGTGAGTTTCCGGGCTTCGTGAAGTCGAAAGAGTCCCAATAAGGATTTGTCGCGCGACGGCTTTCCGTGCCGTTGCTGGCGATCAGCAGCCCGTTGAACCAGAAGAGTGCCGGGATCTGCAGCTTGCCGGCGATTTCAGGTCCCATGGCGCGCAGCGGCTCATCGAGTTGTTGCGTCTACTCCGGGGATCGCGTTCTTCGACATCGATGCAGCCCGGTCGGGGAAGTACCGCATCGCGTTCTCGACGCTTCCTAGACGACGCGAAACAGGTCGACTCATCGCCGCAGCGAGTGATCTCGCCGAAGAACTCAGGAGAGTGGAAGATGGACGGATCCGGTCTGTTCAGAGCCCACAGTTTTTCGAGGAGGTCCCCTCCCCTCGCTCCGATCGGCGCTCCAAGCCGCCTTTAGTAGGGAGCACGGTAGAGAGATTCGGATGGCTGTAGAACTCGAGGCGGCTCCGGGTGGCGCCGGCATGGCCTAACAAGTTGTAGGAGTGACTAGTGCGCGCAGCGCTCGGCGGCGGTTCGGCAGCCTCCTCGAAGACACGAGGGGGCCGCTAGGGCGGGAAGACGCGGGTCAGCCGTCCCCCTGCATCGATCTCGTAGATCCACGCGGGCGCCGCCTCGGTCGCTATCACGGTCTGCATCCGGTCCCAGGCGATCATTAGCACGCGAAGCATTTCTAACCGCCTCGCACCCTTGCCGCGGAGGACAAACATTCGCCCGCCGGCGGTTGCCACGGACTTCCGTTCGGCGGGGCGATGGCGGATGCGGCGATCGCGCGTGATCAGCACCGAGCCGCGCGCAGTCGCGTCTCCAATCCACTCCTCGTCGGGGACCAGGCGCTGAGGGTATAGCTCATCATGGATTTCGACAGGGACGCCTACTTGACGCAAGGCGAGGGGTACTGCCTTTCCGATCGAGCGGTCGAAGAAGAGCACGAACTATGCTGCCAGCCTTGCCTGTTGCTCCCAGCGCAGGGCCTCTTGAATGGTGTGAGGATCAAGAGAGAAGTCCTCTGCTATCACGTCGACATCCTCGCCCGCGTCGAATCGTTCGAAGATGATCTCAGTACGCAGTCCGGTCTTCGCGATCACTGGCATTCCCCAGCCAACGAGCGGATCGACCACGATCTCGCGATCAGCAGTAAGCCAGAACCGAGCAGGATGGCCGGCGTCGTCGAAGTCGATTGATTTGAAGTGCGCGCGAATGATCTCGGGCCACACCTGTTGCCCCGCGGCACTAGCCTCGAGCAAGCCGATCTCCCCATGCTGGTCGAGAAACTCGAGGAAGAGGTGCCGCCCATCAGTCTCAAACCTGCGGGTCAGCAGTGGCCGTTGCTCGCCCGGCATCCTCGTACGCACATATTCGAGAGCAACGCGAACTCGCTGCATCGGAACACCGAGTCGCCGATAGGCCGCAAGGAAGCGCGCCTCGATAATGTTGTAGAAGCTCAGGGTGAGGGGCTGGATCGCTCCCTGGTCTGGGTGCAGAACCGCCGGCAGCGGAGGTTGTCGCGATCGCTTTGGCCAGCCCAAGAACCAAGTTCGCAGCGTCGCTTGGGGTACGCTGGTTAGGTACGACGCCTCACCGAGCGGATATCGCGGTTCGAGTCCAACATCCTCAGCGCGCATCTGCTCCACCTCGCGAAGTTCACTCTTTGGTCGCCGAATCAAGTGGACTCGGATCCGAATATCCTAGACCCCCAAGCGGAGCCCGTCGCTTCGCTCCTCGGACCCTGGGCAATACCTCCGATAACGCCAGGCTCGGTCGCTGCGAGAGGGAGTCGCTCCCATGGCCCAATCGCCGTCCGCCGCGCTTCTCCCTCACCTGGTCCTTTGTCGCTTCCTAGGGCGCCGTTGAGTTCGGGCCGATTCAGCAACGGCAAGTACGGACCACTGGGTCCGCACTCCAGGGAGGCGCGGACCTTGACCGACCGATTCCGTGCTGCCGACAATCGCACCTGAGGCCCTTGATGCCAATACCCGATTTCCAGTCGTTCATGCTTCCGGTGCTCGAGTTGGCGTCCGATGGAAAGGAGCACTCGCTTCAGGAGGCGAGGGCGTTGCTGGCTGATCGATTCTCTCTGACGGAGGCGGAACGGCAGGAGCTCCTCCCGAGCGCGCGGCAACGCCGCTTCGACAATCGCGTCGCCTGGGCAAAGGTCTACCTTCAGCGCGCTGGCCTTGTAGCGGGACACCGCCGCGCTCACTTCGAGATTACGGAGCGGGGCCGACAAATCCTGGCTGAACGGCCCGAGCGGATCGACATCGGGCTGTTGGACCGATTCGAGGAATTCCGGGAGTTCAGGACTCCGAGCCGCCGGTCGGATGATGGACATGTTGGAGTTGCGGTCGGTGCGACCGAGCCGACAGATGAGACCCCCGAGGAGCTCCTCGAGCGAGCGTACCAGCGGATCCGCGCAGAGTTGACGAGTGAACTGCTGAGTCGCGTGAAGGCCGGCTCGCCCGGTTTCTTCGAGAATCTGGTCGTCGAGCTGCTTCTGAAGATGGGCTACGGCAGTAGCCGCGCTGAGGCAGGACGTGCTATCGGCCGAACCGGAGATGAAGGGGTCGACGGGGTCATCAAGCAGGACAAGCTCGGACTCGACGTGGTCTACATCCAAGCGAAACGCTGGGACGGCACAGTTGGCCGCCCGGAGCTGCAGAAGTTTGTCGGCGCGCTCCACGGAAAGCGGGCGCACAAGGGTGTTCTGATCACAACCGGGACGTTCTCGGCGGACGCGAAGACGTATGTCACGCAGATCGAGCCAAAGATCGCGCTGATCGACGGCCGCCAGGTCGCTGAGCACATGATTGATCTAGGCCTTGGCGTAACTTCTGGAGAAAAGTACGAGCTGAAGCGGATCGACTCCGACTACTTCATAGAGGAGTGAGCCCGTCGGGTCCGGTGAAGCACCCGGCTCTACCGATTCGCACCTGGTGCTCCCCAAGACGTGATCGGATCGCCAGAGCTGAGGGTGCCTCCGTGTCCGTTGCCGGAGGAGTCCTGCGTCGCCAGACCGGTGCCTTCCTCGAATCGCCAGTAGAGCTGAAGCGCCGCGGAGTCCTGGTACAGAGTTCCGTCTTGGGTGAGGTCTGTCGGACCCCCGTTGTTGTAGATCTCTGAAATGGCGCCTGCAGAGAGCTCGACGTTCCAGACGGCGACCTCGTCGAAATCGGCGTCGGCGTAGTTGCCCAAATCTCTGCTGCCCGCTCGGAATGCAAGTCCGGCGGCTGTGTTGTAGGCGGTCGCGAGCTGGCCGCCGACCACGTAGACGACGGGCAGAAGGCTACCGTCGAGGTAGAGCTTCACATCTGCGAAGGTCCCGCCCGCTGGCGCGGTCATCACGAGGTGATGCCACTGCCTGTCCTGAAGGTTGCCCATCGCTGCGTTCTTGCTCGCGGTCCAAGCGATCTTAGTGCCGCCGCACTCGCAGTTGATGCCACCTCCATCGAAGTCTTCTAGTTGAACAGACCACATCTGGCCCCAGAAGATGACACCCCACACCGGCGGGAATGTGCTGACGTGCGATCGATACCACCAGCTGACGGTCCTTGCGCTGGTGCCAAGGACGCCAGTGTAGTTGTCTGAGGCAATGACCTGGCGGCTGAAGCCATTCAAGACCGTGTGGTACGCGTTCGGCCCCGGAGGTCCCGGAGGAACTGCAGGACAAAACGGAACGTCTGGGTTGGAGGCGTCGATGCGGACGAACGAGCCGGTGCACGTACCAATCGAACCATCGGATCCGGAGTGATCAACGATGCCCTCGACGCTAATCGCCCCCTTGACTTGGTCTGGGGTCGATTTCGATTTGAAGTGAAGCATCTCGTAGGTAAATCCATTGGCGTTCCAGCGATGGGCGCAGTCGTTGACGACTCCGGTGCCCTTCTTCGACGGACTCAGGGGGTCGAAGATGACGTTCCCGAAGTAGTAGCCGATGCTCGGAATCCTGACCCTGACACTAGCACCCGTATCAGTCGTCTGAGGCTGCGACAGCTCAAGCGATGAGCTGTCGTTTGTGGTGAACTTCTGTCCGCTCGCGTTCACCCACTTGCAGGCGAGCTTTCCCGAATATGTTCCCGTCAGGTCCGCGGCGGCCGCATGGCTCGACACGAGCAGAAGCACTGCTCCGACCAACGCGACTAGCATATTCATCACTCAGGTCTCCTCGGTATCGAGCGTTGAGTCGACAGCGCCAATACTCGAAAGCCTGTCGGTTTCGAGGTCTGAAAGCTGAACGCGAGCCGATGGCGCGCATAGGACGCACGGCGACTTACACTCGGGGCCAGAGCTCGCCAAAAGCAGCCGGCAACCTTCTTTGCAGGCCACGCGAATCAGTAGCGAGGCTTCGGGGGCTCGCGCCGCTAGTACCGGCTGTCCCGCCCGGCAGGGCCGCGGGGAGGCCGCGCACTTTGAACCTGGTTCCCCGCCGTTGAGCGAGCGGAACTAGGTGAGATCCGCGATCTGCACGCCGGTGTATACTGCACTCCCATGACGATCTCGCGCCGACTCTGGGTCTCTGTTGTCGTGCTCTTGAGTTTGATCGAGGTCAGATCGGTCGCCGCAGCGACGATCACGTTCGACGACGTAGCATCCAACCCCGAGGGTCCGATAGCAGACGGATATCAAGGCTTTGCCTGGCCGTACGCGAGTGTGGATGGATACGTCCACCGCTCGTTGTATCCCGGTAGCGGCTATGACAATGGATCGTATCCGGAGACTACGCGGGCTTCGGCCTGCCTGGCTTCAATCTGGAGCGTTCTGATGGCGGCTCGTTCAACGTTCTCTCGGTGTACCTGACCGCGGCTTGGAACACCGGATTGATCGTCGACTTCCAGGGAACCAGAAACGGCATGTTCCCGGCGTACTACCACAGGTCTGTGACAGTCGACCCATGGGCGCCCACTCTCGTTCAGCTCGACTTCGCTGGAATCGACGCGATCTACATCGTTGGATACGGCGGCAAAAATGCTGGTCTTGGCGGCGGGGGAGAGAATTTCGTAATGGACAATCTCGAGTACTCCCTGGTGCCCGAGCCCGGACTCGCGCTCCTCGTGTTGGGCTCCCTCTTGGGCCTGAGGAGGCGCCAAGGCTTTCTTCGAGCACTGGTCTGACGAGAGCCTGAAATCGCGGCTGGTTTCTCAGCTCCGCCACTTCAATCGGCTCGAGAAACCGACTGGGGCCAACCTGAACGCCCGGTTCCGTCGCTTAGGGAGTCTCGTCTACATACTGCCCGCGCGCGTCAGGTGCTGAGGTTGCCCTTGGCGCTCTCGCGAGCGTTTGTTCGCTCTCATGAGCAAGGCTCAGGCGGTGGCCTTGGGCGGCATAGGGAAGAACACGCGAGGAAGCCGAAATGCCTCCCTTCCGGTCCTGGCGCGGATGTGCGCTTTCAGCAGGGCACAGGCAACAACCCGATCGCCTTTCCGGTGGACGGATACCTCACCGACTAGCGGTTGGGTTCGCCAACTTCAATGGGACGATCACCTACCAGTGCGGGCCGCTCTGACCGGCGGCCGGCGCCAGGGTGGGAGACCTACACCCGGAAGACCGAACCGGCCGAACTAGGCGCGCGGGAGTCAGTGAGTCCCTCTCGGCAGGCACGCGGGCCGCGTCGTCGCTCGGAGCGCACGAGCACCTTTTGCGCCTAGCTGTCGCACCAGTAGACGATTCTCTCCGCGAGGGACTCAAGCATCTGTTCTGCGACACCGATCGCTCCGCCTGACGGCATCCGCAATGCTGTCTACTCGTGAAGGGGTGGGGCGATGCGCACGCTATGCTCGGGCTCGAGCTCTCTCAGCCTCTCGAGAATTCTTCTGGTCCTTGCGCTCGCGACGCCGTCGACATTTGCCGATGCCTGGCTCTCGACCAACCCCGGATCGGCTTCCGCCAATTTCGGTGGCTCCACCGTCGCGACCGATCATCTTGGGAATATCATCTCCTTCTCAGCGCTGGATCCGACGACCCCGGGCCTTTTCGTGCTGATGCACGCTGGAACGATCGGCGCCGAGCTCTGGCGCCACCCCTTTCCTCTCTCATGTCAGGACAAAGCCCAGGGAGCTGTATCGCTCGACGCGGATGGTCGAATCCTAGCAGTCGCGGGATGTCGGGATTCGAACTCGGTTTACAACGGGGTCGCGATCAAACTCGACCCTATCACCGGAACCGAACTCTGGTCGACTCCTCTCTCAGGGGTCGTCCCAACGAGCGTTCTCGGAGACTCGACCAGAAATGTGGTTGCGGTCGGGAGTCGCTATGGGGCGACTGACACGGATGTCGATGCTGTGGTCATGAAGCTCTCAGGCGCCGACGGAAGCGTACTCTGGCAGACGGTGATCAACGGAGCCGCAAACTCCGTCGACCAGGCGAACTCCGGTGCCCTAACGGGTAGCGACGATATCGTCCTGGGAGGCAAGATCAGCGACACCGCCGCCTATGGGAAGTTCTTCGTTGCCAAGCTGTCGCAAGCGAATGGCGCTGAGATGTGGCGATACACGATTGATGCCGACGGCCAGGTCACAAAGGTCGCGATCGACGCCGCTGGCGATGTCGTAGCGTCGGGCGAATCGGTTCTAGTGGGCTGGTGCGACATCGTCGTCGCCAAGATCTCGGGCGCGTCGGGAAACCAGGTGTGGCGCACGGTCTACGATTCCGGGGGCTGTGACTTCGCGAATTCGCTCGCGCTCGACGGAAACGGCGATGCTCTCATCGCAGCATCTCCCACCACCGCGATCTACTCGGTGATCAAGTACTCCGGAGCCGACGGGACACAGCTGTGGCGCCACGATGTCTCGGACTCGTGCGGGTGCACTGGAGGGGAGTGCCGAGAGGCGCGAGCGATCGCCGTGGATGGAGCGAACGATGTCGTTGCCACGGGCTACACGCCTTGTTCGGACGCCACTACTGTCAAACTGAACCATGCAGATGGATCCGAGGCGTGGCGCACGGACATCGATCTCGATGATTGCGCTGACGACGGCGAGGGAATCGCGGTGGACGGGGCAGGGAATGTTGCCGTCATAGGAGAGGGATTTCTCAAGGTCGGCGGTGTTTGCGCCTGGCCTCAAGGCGGACAGTATTTCGTGGAGAAGCTCACCGCTGCCTCTGGAGCACCGTACAGTATTCCCGATCAAGACGCAGACGGCATGGCGGATGGAGTCGACAACTGTCCCGCTGTCGCGAATTCCGACCAAGCAGACAGCAATCACGACGGCGTAGGCGATGCGTGTACGCAGGCGCCGATCTGCGGTGATGGCAACATTGCCCCAGGCGAGGAGTGCGACGACGGCGCTTCGAACAGCGACTCGATCCCGAATGCTTGTCGAACCTCGTGCATGCTCCCCAAGTGCGGCGATGGAGTCGTCGATTTGGGCGAGTCCTGCGACCAGGGCAGCGCAAACAGCGACACGATCCCGAATGCTTGTCGAACGAATTGTGCCGTTGCCTCGTGCGGTGACGGAGTGCTCGACAACGGAGAGGCCTGCGACGCAGGGAGCGGGAACAGCGATACCGTCGCCGACGCCTGTCGCACCACGTGCACCCTCTCGACCTGCGGAGACGGCGTCGTCGATTCCGGCGAGCAATGCGACGACCACGGAACCGCGCGTTTGGACGGCTGCAGTGCCGTCTGCACCATCGAGGGCGGATTCCAGTGCAGCGGCGCACCGAGCACGTGCACCATGGTGCCCTCACCCGAGAGCAAGCCGCAGCAGAAGTGCTTAGTGGCGATGAACAAGGGCGCCGTCAACGTAGCTGCGGCTTGGTCGGCAGAAGCCGCACGATGCATGCACCTTGTCGCGACGAGCGCATTGGACGAATTCGACGAGCCTGTCACTGCCCAGAGTTGCCTGATGAGCAACGTTCCGGTTCGGGTTCAGAAGGCAATGAGCAAGCTCGCCGGCCAGGAGACGCGCGCTTGCCTGTTGAAGCCCGAGCAGCGCCCAGTCTTCGCCTACCAGGACTCGACGACCATCTCCTCCGCGGCAGAAGCAGGAGCTCTGGCCCTGCTCGGCGACATCTTTGGTGACGTTCCGGACAACGCGCTCATCACGAACTCCGCCGACAAGAGCGGCGCCTCCTGTCAGGCAGCGTTGCAGGCCACCACGAGCAAGCTCCTCGCGACCTCGCTCGACACGTTCGTCTCGTGCAAGGGCGGTGCGCTGAGCGGAAAGGCTCGGCACACCGGCACCGGGCCCGTCGCATCGCTGATGGAGCTTCAGGCGGACGTGCTGCAATGCCTAAGCGAAGCCAGGACCACCGAGAAGGGAAGGATCCGGAAGGCCGTAAGCAAGCTACAGGCTAGCATCGCGGCAAAGTGCGGCAGCTCGAGCGTGTCCACCCCCCTGTTCGAACTCTCCCCCGGCTGCGGAGCAGGCAGTGTTGGCAGCCTGCTCGACTGCGCACAGCGCAAAGCAGAGTGCCGCTTCTGCGAGACGGCCAACGAAGCAGATGGACTCGGCATCAGTTGCGATCTCTACGACGACGCGCTCGCGAATGGCAGCTGCCAATGATGTGGGGTCGCTAACCGGTAGTTGTCTCCGAACGCCCTGAGAGTGGTGGCAGCTCCGCGGGTCGAGGTTCAGCGCGAGTCATCTGAACTGCCCGATTGGCAGGGGTAGCCAATAGCGCTCGGCGTGCGATGTCGCGAACCGCCTTCTCGTCATCCGGCGAGAGCGCGATCGGTGCTCTCTCGCTCGCCTGCACGGGAGTAACGTCTGCCACAGTCTGAACGGGCTTCCCGAATGACCGATCTAGAAGCTCGCGGATCGCGCCGAGCATGATTGCACCGTTCGGGATCAGTACCACCGGCCGACCGTCCTCATCCCACATCGGCTCGCCTGCGGGAGTTCGAATCTGAACTGCCTGGCCAAGTCCGAGCGCCGCAAGCGCCTTGAAGAGCTCGGACCCGTCCCCGACCACCTCGCGCAGGGCTCTCCGCCAACCGGGCCAGGCCCCACCCTCGCGGGGAGCCGAATCGCTCGTCCAGGCCGGCTTCAGGTTCGCAAGAGATCGTTCGGTCACCGGCATTGCCCCGAATTTAACGCAGCCCTCCCGACGCTGCCCCGGTAGTCCCGCCAGAGCGGTAGGGAAATCTTGACCCCGCTATCCGCCGTATCATCGCGGTTCCCGAACGCTGAAAGCGATACAGGCTGAGATCTGGGCGGCTTTCCGGTCGGGCGAGCAAATAATGAACAGGAAAAGCCGCAGAGCACACAACCGAATACCACTGACGGGTCTCACCTTCGAGATCGAGAAGGAACCTGATCCGCCGCCTGGTCTGGGACAGCTCGCCGACCGCTTGCACAGGGCGGAACGCGGAGGCTTCGCTGCTGACCCGATTGGGGGCCTCCTCGGCGTTCTAGGCGCGTCCGGTTTCGCTGATGATCCCGCCATTCGAGAGCCCGAGACAATCGTCAGAATCAATGCGGCGAAGACTCAGGTTCCCGAGTGGCACCTGACAGAGCGCCCTCCCAGCTTCCTACGCCTCGCTGAGAAGGACCGAGTAGCGCGGATGATTCTACGACTCGTCGAGCTCGACGCGCTGGCAGCAAGGGAGCACCGAACTGGGCGACGTACCGGAACCGCACGACGCACGCTGTCAGATGTCGCCACCGCCCTAGGAGTTGGTTGGCTCGGAGACCTCAGAGATGAGGTCCGCAGGATGAATCAAAAGCGCTTCACCCGGATGCTCAGCGGAGTCATCGCAGGTGGTCGATCAATCTATCGCCGCGAGCTCGCTCGGAGTATCGACGAAGGGACTGCGACCAGGGAAGCCAAGAGAGCGATCGAGGGAAGAATTGCAGCCATCCGGGACATGTGGGAGTTCAATCGCCGGGAGGCAGGGCGGAGGTGCAGGCACCGGTTCGAAGAACTCAAGTACGAGCACCGTTGGCGAGAGCTCTTCTCGAAAGGGGAAGGAGCAAGCCGAGGTCGACATCTGAGCAACAACCTTGCGGCGTGGCTGCTTGGAGTGCCTCGAACCCGCGACACCGAACGGGAGACGTAGTCCGCTAACGCTCCCTCAGTTGCTGAAATGCACCGATCGAATGGAATCGGCGCGCACCACGAGGGAATGGCCCGAACTGATGAGCAAGCCGGCCGCCTGTAGGCGAGCCGGGATCGGCCCTCGACAGCTTGATCGGGCGATCGCGCACGGCGAGGTCCCGGTCTTCATGATCGGGGGCTGGCCGCGGGTGCGATGGCGCGAGGTCGTCGCGTGGATTGAGAGCAATCGCGTGCGTCCGACGCGCCATGCCGAGGAGCGTGTGCGAGAGCTACTCGAGCGCAAGCCATGAGCGAGCCCATGGCCGACTCCATCATCGATCTGGCGCGAGCTCGGAAGGGAAAGTACGGACCTCGAGGCGACAAGCGCCGCGAGTTCCCGGGACTCCTTGAAACCAGGGTCCATCCGGGAGTCTACGTGGTCGGGTTGGTTGGCGACTTCGAGATGCGCGCATGGAACCGCAGGATCTGCTGTTTGGCCTTCCAGATCGTAGAGCCCGTCGAATACCTGGGGCTTCTGGTGCCGCGCTTCGCGACGCGGCTGCGCGCAACCACGCTGCCAGCGCGGCGGTCGACCCTCTATCGCGACTACACGCACGTAACAGGGCTCAAGCCGCCTCGGCATTTCCATAGGCTCGAGCCGCGCACGATCTATTCGGATTGCAGGCTCAAGGTCCTCGTCGGCGACGTGGTGAAGGACTCCGACGGCGCGGAGCTCACGGGCGATCTCGGCTACAGCGTCGTCCGAAGAATCATGGAGCGCGTCGAGGGCACCCCGCCCTGCCTAAGCGGAAGGGGGGCGAGATGATCGCCTCCAACATCCGGGATCCTGCGTCCTCTATCCAGTATCCGGGTTCGTCATGGCTAAGCGAGGCCTTCTCGGGGACTTATGGAACCGACACCGACGGTCGCAAGCCGTTGGTTCACCGATCAAACGGGCTGCTCTGCAGCCGGGTCCGGCCGCGCCCCGAGAGCCATCGCGTGCTGCTCGGGGCCGGCCGGGCGTCATGGGCCTTCTCTCTCGCCAGATCAGGTCGGCAGCCTGATTGTTTTGCGCCGCTTCTTCGAGATGGGTCAGGGACTTGCCAGAGCCCGCGAGCTGACAACTTGGGACTTCGTTGGGAGTTTGAGGTGCGAGGCATCCATTGAATAGATTGCATGCTTTCATTGAGGTGGTAGTGTGGCTCATGGATTGAAGAGTCGCCGCGGAGGGCCTCGCAAAGGCGCGGGGCGGAAGCCTGAAATTGAGGGCGCGCCTCGGCGAAATCGGGTTGTCGTGCTGGTGACGGACGCGGAAATGGCAGTCCTCGAGAAACTCGCCTCGCGCGCTGGAACGCCACTCGGCACGTTGGCGTATCGCCTTCTATCTCGGGCTCTCCGTCGGGCTGGAGACAGACCGAGATGAAGTCCCGACCGCGCCGCTTCAAGTACCGCAACCTCTCCGCGCGCGGCGACTCGATCTACTACGAGCGCGTGTGGAAGGGGAGGCGGACCTGCTTCTCGACGAAGACGAACGACTGGGATGAAGCTGCGGCCGTTCGCGATCTCTGGGAAGAGCGGAAGGGGATCGGGCGCCTCGGTGTAGCTCTCCGCGTTGAGGCGCCGCTATTCGCCGAGTTCGCGAAGCGATATCTCGAGGAAGACACAGCGCACCTCGCCCCGACGACACGAGATGAACGGGAGCGGGCCCTTGCCGCCGATGGGCCGATCCTCCCGCACTTCGAACACTTCAGGCTCGACGAGATCACCCCGGGCCGCGTCCGCGAGTGGTGGCACCTCGAGGTGACGACGAAGATTCGCCCGGCAAAGAAGGGTGAAGAGCCGAGGGTCGGACGATCCACGAAGACCGGCCGGAACTTCCTCGATGCTCTCGCCGGCGTACTCGGCTATGCAGTCGAACTCGAGCTGCTCGAAACGAATCCGATCGACGCATTTCGAACCGTGCTGCGCCGGAAGACGCGCACGCAGCGCGGTCGCGCAGAGTCCGATCCCGAGAAGCACATCTCGCCCATCGAAGACCCTGAGGAGCTCGCGCGCCTTACCAACGCCGCGGAGCAGGAAGGCCGCACCGCCCTCCTCCTAGTTCTGCTCTTGCTCGACGCGGGCCTCCGCCTAGGGGAGGCAATCGGGCTGCGCTGGAAGAACGTCGTCTGGGGCGAGAGCGAAGACGACCCCCGCCGCGCGCTCGTGATCGCCGAGTCGCGTCCTCGCGGCGGCGAGGCCGGGCCGACGAAGAGCGGCCGTACGCGACGGGTCGGGCTATCGAAGCGTCTGCATCGGCTCCTGCTCTCCGAGTACCGGAATCGCTTCGCGCCCGATGGCGAGGCGCTTGTCGTTCCGAACCTCGATCCGAACAACTTCCGGGCTCGGGAATGGCGGCGCATCGTGGCGCGCGCCAAGCTCGGACATCGCGCGCTCAAGGACCTCCGCGACACGTTCGCGTCGCAGCTCCTCACGGCCGGCGTCCAGCTCGGGTACGTGAGCGTGCAGCTCGGGCATGCCGATGTCGCGGTGACCGCACGCCACTACGCGCGCTGGGTGGGAGGCGACGACTACCGCCAGCCGATCCGACTCGAGGCAGGGGAACTTCCGTGCGACGTGCTCGCGAAGCTCGTCGAGTCCCAAGGAAGTCCCAAGACCTGGATCTCCGAGGTTCGCGACGCCGACGCTAACCCTGCGGAATCTTGGCGCGCCCAGCATGACTCGAACATGCGACCTTCAGGTCCGCAACCTGACGCTCTATCCAACTGAGCTATGGGCGCGCGCGAAGGGTCCGCAGCTTATCCGACCGCCCCATCGCCCGCCACGACGACGGAGCGCGACCGGAGCTGGCAGAGGCGCTGGCGGAGAGAGTGGGATTCGAACCCACGGTACCTTTCGGTACACACGCTTTCCAAGCGTGCGCCTTCGACCGCTCGGCCATCTCTCCTGTCAGAAACGATGATCGAAACAGCGCCGGCCCGTCCGCGGCGGGCCGGGCAAGCGGCGAAGCCGCGCGCAGCGAGCCGAAGGCGAGCGAGGTTCCACCGGAGAGGGAGGGATTCGAACCCTCGATACAGTTTCCCGTATCCAGGTTTAGCAAACCTGTGCCTTCAGCCGCTCGGCCACCTCTCCTGGAGGGCGGCAAGGATGGCTGAACTCGCTCAGCGGGGCAATGCGGGGGCGCAGACCGGCTGGTTGCCCGGCGAGCGGCCGGCGCGGGCGCGGCGCATCACCGCCCAGTCGTTGATCCGGCAGTCGATCGGGAAGGGCGCGGCGGCGCCGACCACGTTGCAGAGCCCGGGCTTGGCGAGGGTCGGCGTCGGGCTCGAGAGGGCGACGCGCAGGGCGGCTTCGTCGCCGGTCGAGACGGCGCCGGTTCCATCGACGTCGCCGCAGGTGCAGGCGTTGCCGATACCGTCGTGGTTCGAGTCTGCCTGGCCCGGGTCGTAGGCGAAGCGGCAGCGGTCGAGGACGTCGGCGACGCCGTCGCCGTCGGAGTCGACGGGCAGGACGAGCGCCCCGGCCACGAGCTCGCCCAGGCCGAACTGGTCGTCGAGGCCGGACGGACCGACGTCGCGCGCGGCGT
>Ga0335084_10002070_pt1 | contig 19161 bp, 19 predicted proteins | sample Lox_Sample_44_FD_206721 | JGI IMG/M metagenome (GOLD analysis project Ga0335084, IMG submission 206721) | Soil microbial communities from Loxahatchee National Wildlife Refuge, Florida, United States - Lox_Sample_4.4 | ecosystem: Environmental > Terrestrial > Soil > Wetlands | place: USA...
CTATTTTGTAAATGGCCATTGCCGCGTAGTGGATCGCGTCGAACTGCTCCACTGGTATGCGAAACCACCGACCATGAAGCCGAAACATCCAGTCGTGAGCAAACACGAAGACCAGAAACCAGCAAAACAGCACGCCATAGTTGATGACGGTGCACCACAAGAGAACGTCGCGCGCTAAAGCGAGGTTCATCGGGAATCTCCGTCGTTAGGTGCGACCTCTGCATCGGGCTGGAGCGCACTACGCTTCATCTTGCACTGCCTCGGATGCCGCGGGGGTCTACACTCGGCGCCTTTGACTTCAAGGTCAGGCGTCGGTATGACCAGCACATGGGATCCGAATGTCTATCTCAAGTTCACCGACCACCGGTTGCGGCCGGCGTTGGATCTCATGGCGCGCATACCGCTGGCCGAGGCGCGCACCGTTTACGATCTCGGCTGCGGGCCCGGCAACGTCACGCGGCTGCTGGCTGAGCGCTGGCCACAGGCACGCGTGACGGGAGTCGACGCCTCGCCGGAGATGCTCGCCAAGGCCGAGGCGATCCCGGGGATCGTCTGGCAGCAGGCGGATCTCGCAAAGTGGCACGCCGAAAGCCCGGCCGATCTGGTGTACTCCAACGCCGCCCTTCACTGGCTCGATGATCACCAGGTTCTCTTCCCGCATCTCTTGAGGCAAATCGCATCCGGAGGCTTCCTCGCGATTCAGATGCCGCGGCAGCATCTCAAGCCGTCGCATCAGATCCTGTTCGAGCTGGTGCGCGAGCGCCCCTGGACGTCTTTGGCGGACGCGATCCGTGAAAACCCGTCGCACGAGCCGGGCCGCTATTACGATTGGCTGGCGCCGCAGGCGACCATGCTCGACATCTGGGAAACCGAATATCTACATGTGCTCGAGGGCAACGATCCGGTTCTGAACTGGCTCACGGGCTCGGTGCTGCGCCCGGTGCTTGACCGCCTCGAGCCGTCCAGGCAAGGCGAGTTCCTCCGCGTTTACGGTGAGCGGCTTCGGGCGGCCTATCCGGCGCGTCCCGATCGCAAGACCTTGTTGCCGTTCCTGCGCGTCTTCATCGTGGCACGGAAGAACTAATCACGGGTGAGGCGCTGAACTCTACGGGTCTGAGCGGCGCGGTGTTCACATGCAGCTGAAAGATGTCCGGCCTCGAATAGTGGCCGACGGTATCCAGACTGCGCCGCGCAATCCCAACGCGCTCCAGGTCGATGTCCGCATACAGGATCCCGAGTTCGTCATGCAGGGGTCCCGCCACGATCTTGCCGCCGGGGGCGACCACTACCGAATCGCCGGCGTTCACCCACTCGTCCGCGTCCGAATACAGCTCGGCCTTGCCGGGAACGGCGTCCGGGATGTGGCGCGCCTGGAAAGCGCAGCCGCTCCCGAGTACCCAGCATCCACCTTCGCGCGCGATGTGTTGCATCGTGGCAATCCAGCGCTCTCCGGTGTCGTAGGTCGGCGCGATGTAAATGTCCACGCCCTGGGCGTAAAGGGCGCATCGCGCAAGGGGCATGTAGCTTTCCCAGCAAATGAGCGTTCCGATCCGTCCGCACGGCGTCTCGATCGCCCTGAGGCCCGAGGCGTCCCCGAACCCCCAGACCATGCGCTCGGGGTTCGTTGGCATGACCTTGCGGTGACGGTTGAGTATCGTGCCGTCTGGCCCGATGATGACGACGCTGTTGTAGATCGTGCTCCGGCTGAAATCGGTGTCGCGTTCGTCGATGCCGCATACGACGGTGACCTTGTTCTGCCTTGCTGCTTCACGCAGAGGCGCCAGGTCGTCTCCCGTCACGCGGACGGAATTGGCGAGCAGCAGCGAGTGCAGCCGTTCGGAAAGCGTCATGTCCGCGCCGGGACGAAGTCGCCAAATCCACGCCGGATACCCCGGTATGAACGCCTCCGGGAATACAACCAACTGCGCGCCGGCCCCGGCCGCCTCGCGCACGCTCTTCACCGCGGTGCCAGTCGTCTCGGCCCTGTTCAGAAAGGTTGGAGGGCGTTGAACGATCGCGATACGCGACATCTTTCATCTCCGCCATTGAATGAGGTGGCGGGAGACCGCCACTCTCATTCGGGATAGAAGCCCGCGCCGATGATCCCGGGGGTGCCGTCGATGTTGACTGCCTTCACGTAGCTCCATTTCTGGGACGGTTGAGTCTGCCCGGGTCTGGGGAACATGTAATCGACCCAGCCTGACCCTTTGGCCTGAACCACCCTCAGAAACTCATCGTGGAATGCCTTGCCGTTGGCATCCTTCTCGCCATGGGGATTGGTCCCCTCTCGCTTGGGGAAAGCCGGGTTCAGCAATACATTCAGTTTTTGATCGTAGGCGAACACGTACGTACTACCGAACCACCACTCGCTGTCGCGCTTTCTGAACTCGGAGAACGCCGCCTTGCCCTGTTTTTCGACCAGCGCGGCAGCCTTGTTCACCATCGCTTCGATTCGTCTTGCCTGCTCGGACGTCGGCGGGGATTGCTGGGAACTGGCAGGACCGGCCATCGCCATCGTGGCTACTGCGATCGAAGCCAAGATTCGCTTGAACATGACTGCCTCCTTTGACGCCTGGATGCGCTGGAAGGGCTCGATATCGTCCCTCTCAGAACGCATCATTCTTGGCGAGAGCAGCGTACTCCGATCCCTGGTTTTCCTGCAACTGGCCGAGGGCTATGCCTTGTTCAATGCGGTCCAACGGGTCCGCCGCAATCGATTGCTAGGCACCCCCGTCTTCTCTTCGTGCGCGCGTTATCCACCACGCCAACAGTCCAAGCGCGATCGCCACGCCCGCGAGAAATGTCCAGAACCACGCGAATCCCCTCGCGTCGGCTGCCTGCGTAGGATCTGCAATGTCCCCAAGCGAGGAGAACCCCGTGATCGCGACTCCGAGGCATATGACTGCGAAGACCGCGGCGAGAACCATGGTCATCTGTATCGAGATCTTCAGATGCGCCTCCGTGTGTCGGCGGGATGCTGAGCGACCGAGTCGAGCGGCGAGCGACCTAAAGCGCCCCGGCCGATTACCGGACTCTCGTCCGCTCGAGCGCGCTGTCAGGTGTCACTTCGCACCAGAGGTACCAGGAATGTCTGAAGGATTCCCATGATGAGGACGCCCCCCACGACTGCCGCGATTCCGAGGGGCAACGACTCGGATCTCATGAGAGCGAGGCCGCCCATGAAAGCCGGGATGGCCGCAAAGATGGCAATCCAGTGTGTCGATACCCTTCTTCCGCAAGCTTGACAGTTGACCGCACGCCCGGGACCGAGTGACGACTTGCGCCAAAGGGTCATGGCAGCGCGGCTGCAGTAAGGACACTTGACCATCGTTGTGCTCGCTATGGCGCCGCAGTGCGTCAGCGCACGGTGGGCGGCTCGGCGCCGAGCAGCAGGCAGACGCGGAACAGTTCCGCGGTGGTCGACACGCCGAGCTTGCGCTTGATGCGCGCGCGGTGGAACTCGACCGTCTTCGCGCTCACGAACAGCGCCTGCGCGATCTCGCGGGTGTTCCTGCCGCCGAGGACGGCGTCGAGCACGGCGCGCTCGCGCGGCGACAGCGCAGCGAGCCGCGCCTCCGCCTCGCTCCGGCGCAGCGCGCGCGTGCGCGAATCGATGTCGGCCTCGAGCGCGTCGAGCACCGCGCACAGGAGGCGATGCTGCTCGAACGGCTTCTGGATGAAGTCGAACGCCCCCTTCTTCACCGCGTCGACCGCCATCGGCACCTCGCCGTGGCCGGTGAGGAACACGATCGGCACGTCGACGCCGCGCTCGGCGAGCTCCTCCTGGAGCGTGAGCCCCGACATGCCGGGCATGCGGACGTCGAGGACGATGCAGGCCGGACGCGCGCCGCGATAGCTCTGGAGAAAGGCGAACGCTGAGGGGAACGTCTCGACGTGCAGCCCCGCGGTGCGAAGCAGGAGCTTCAGGGCGTCGCACACCGCCTCGTCGTCGTCGACGACGTACACGCTCCGCTCGCGCTGGTTGGTCATCGCGCGGCCGCGGGCAGCGTGAAGCGGAAGATCGCACCGCCGCCCGGCGCGGCCTCGTGCACGAGCTCGCCACCGTGCGCCTCGACCATGGACCGGCACAGCGCCAGTCCGAGGCCAAGCCCGCCCGGCTTCGCGCTCGCGAACGGCTGGAAGAGACGCGCCGCAGGCCCCGACGCGAGCCCCGGGCCGTGGTCGCGCACGGCGACCGCGACCGCGCCGGGAGCGGCGCGCGCGGTGCGAAGCTCCAGCACCCGCCCAGGGGCCGGCGTCGTCTGCATCGCCTCGGTGGCGTTGCGGATGAGGTTGAGGAGCACCTGTTCGATCATGAAGCTGTCCGCCGAGACCGGCGGCAGGTCCGGCGCGAGCTCGAGCGTCGTGGTGACCCCGGCGAGATCGTGCGCGGCGAGCTCCAGCGCGCCGCGCACCAGACCGTCGATCGCGACCGCCTCGCGCACCGGCTCGCGGCGGCGCACGAACTCGCGCATGCGCTTGACGATCTCGCCGGCGCGGACCGCCTGCCGGCGGCAGCGCTCCATCGCCTCCGCGAGCTCGGGCGAGTCCGGCGCGCCGCTCTCGAGCAGTCGGATGCAGCCTTCGTTGTAGGCGGCGATGGCAACGAGCGGCTGGTTCAGCTCGTGCGCAAGGGTGGAAGCGAGCTCGCCGAGCGCCATTGCGCGCGCGGCGTGCGCCACTGCCGCGGCGTGCTGCTCGCGCAGCGCCTGGGCCTGCTTCGACTCGGTGATGTCGGTGAACGACGTCAGCGCGGCTTCGCTCCCGTCGAGCCAGCGGAGCGGCACCGTCTCGACGAGGTACCAGCGTCCGGTTGCGGGGTCGCTGCGTTCGTGCGCGCCGTCGGTGCGCTCCGGGTCGAACGCGGCGCCGGCGCCGCGCGCGAGCTCGGCGTGGCGCCGGTTCGAGAGCAGCACTCGGCCCGACGCGCGGTCGGTCACGCAGACCGCCGACGGCAGGCTCTCGAGCGCGCGCACGAACCGCTCGTCGGAGCGCGCGAGCGCGTCGCGCAGCCGGGCGAGGAGCAGCACCACGACCACGTAGGTCGCGACGAGCGCCGCCCCCTCCCAGTAGAAGTAGAACTCGTGCGAGTAGTCGTGGCTCGACCGGAATTCGATGAACCATGCCGCCACGGCGATCGCCGACAGCGCGAGGCCCCAGCGGCGCCCGACGAGCCAGGTGACGAGCGCGATCGGGATCAGCTGCAGGATCGCGAGCCGGATCTCGTAGCCGGTGGCGTAGTCGGCGGCGGCGACCGCCAGGACGAGGGCAAACGCGAGCGCGAGCACCCCTGCCCGCGATTGCAGCGCGGGGACGCGGCCCAGGCCGAGCGCGAGCGAGGAGAGCCGCAGCCCGAGCGGCAGGCTCGGCGAATCGGATTGCGCTGGCATGGCGGACGGCGGCATCGATCGGGGATCGGGCGCGACGCGGGAATGATACCCGGCGTACGGGCTTGCCCGGCCCCGATCCCGATGCTAGTGTCGGCCGACGACGATGCTGCGCTCCGAGGACAGCCTGGACCTTCCCACGCTCGGCGCGCGGCTGCGCGGTGGGAGCCTGCGCCCACGCGAGGTCGTCGACGGGGTGCTCGAACGGATCACCGCCCGCGGCGACGACAAGGTCTGGATCCACCGCGCAGCGCGGGCGGCGCTCGAGGTGCGCGCCGACGAGCTCGAGCGGCGCGGGCCCGCCGGGCTGCCCCTCTACGGCATCCCGTTCGCGGTCAAGGACAACATCGACGTCGCCGGGCAGCCCACGACCGCGGCCTGTCCGGAGTTCGCGTACTCCCCCGCCGCGTCGTCGCCGGTGGTCCAGGCGCTCCTCGACGCCGGCGCGATCGCGGTCGGCAAGACCAACCTCGACCAGTTCGCCGCCGGCCTCGTCGGGACGCGCTCGCCCTACGGCGCGTGCACCAACCCGTTCGACCCGCGCTACGTGTCCGGCGGCTCGAGCTCCGGCTCCGCCGTGGCGGTGGCGGCGGGCCTCGCGAGCTTCGCTCTCGGCACCGATACCGCGGGCTCGGGACGCGTGCCGGCGGCGTTCAACAACATCGTCGGGCTCAAGCCGACGAGAGGTGCGCTGAGCACGCGCGGCATGGTGCCGGCCTGCCGGTCGCTCGACTGCGTGTCGATCTTCGCGCTCACGGCGGAGGACGCCCGCGCGGTGTTCGCGCTCGCGCGTGGTTTCGACGAGCGCGATCCGTGGTCGCGGCAACCGGCCGCCGCGGCGGTGCCGGATACGATCGCCGGCTGCCGGATCGGCGTGCCGCGCGCATCCCAGCTCAAATTCTTCGGGAACCGCGACGCCGAGCGGCTGTTCGGCGCGGCGGCCGCCGCGCTCGAGCGGCTGGGCGCGCGCCGGGTCGAGATCGACTTCGCGCCGTTCGTCGAGGCGGCGCAGCTTCTGTACGGCGGACCCTGGGTGGCCGAGCGGTATCTCGCGATCCGCGAGTTCTTCGACCGGCAGCCGGAAGCGCTCTTCCCGGTGACGCGGGAGATCTTCGCCGGCGCGGCGAAGTATAGCGCCGCGGACGCCTTCGCCGCGGAGTACCGGCTGCAGGAGATCCGGCGCGCGGTGGCGCCGGTGTGGCGGGAGACCGATTTCCTCGTCACGCCGACCGCCGGGACGATCTACACGATCGCCGAGGTGAACGCCGACCCGGTCGCCCTGAACACCAACCTTGGCTACTACACGAACTTCATGAACCTGCTCGATCTCGCCGCGATCGCGGTGCCGGCCGGGTTCCAGGCGGACGGGCTGCCGTTCGGCGTCACGCTCGCGGCGCCGGCGTTCACCGACGACGGGCTGTGCCGACTGGGCGGCGCACTGCACCGGCAGCTCGTCCGCGAGATGGGGGCGACGAAGCAGCCACTGCCCGCGGCGCCGGCGTCCGCGGGGCCGACGCCGGGCGTCGTGCGGGTCGTGGTGTGCGGCGCGCACATGTCCGGGCTCCCGCTCAACCATCAGCTCACCGAGCGCGGCGGGCGGCTCGTGCGCACCTGCAGGACCGCACCGCGCTATCGCCTGTACGCCCTCGCGGGCTTCACGCCGCCGCGCCCGGGGATGGTGCGATCGGAGGCGGACGGGAGCGCGATCGAGGTCGAGGTCTGGGCGGTGCCGTCTGCGACCTTCGGCGGCTTCGTCGACGGTATCCCGCCGCCGCTCGGGATCGGCACCGTCGAGCTCGAGGACGGCGAGCGCGTGCGCGGATTCGTCTGCGAGGGCTACGCGGTCGCCGGCGCGCGGGACATCTCGGCACTCGGCAGCTGGCGGAAGTTCGCCGGATGAGCGCGCAAACGCCGACCGACGCGCCGCGCGTGGTGGCCCATCTCCTCGCGCCCGACGGCGCGATTCCCAATCACCCGCGCTGGCCGCTTCTTGTCTACCCCGGCGCGGTGGCGATCACCGGGAGCGACCCGGCAGCGGCCTTCGAGGCACTGTTCGACCGCAACCGCTGGCCCGCGGCCTGGCGGAACGGCGTATTCCCGTTCCACCATTTCCACACCACCGCGCATGAGGTCCTCGGCGTCTACAGCGGCGAGGTGACCGTCCAGTTCGGCGGCGACCGCGGCATCGCGATCACCGCGCGTCCGGGCGACGTGATCGTGCTGCCGGCGGGCACCGGCCACAAGAAGCTCGCATCGCGCGGCGAGCTCGGCGTGGTCGGCGCTTATCCCGCGGGCCAGCATCCCGACACCAACACGCCGCTCCTCGCGAGCGCGCGACGCGCGAGCGAGGCGATCGCGCGCGTCCCGCTGCCCGCCCGCGACCCGGTGCTCGGGGCGGACGGACCGCTCTTCACGTACTGGAAGGTCTGAGCGCCGCGGCAGTCAGGCCGCGCGGCGGAGGAAGTCGAGCAGCAGCCGCGCCGTTTCCTCCGGCTGCTCCTGTTGCACCCAGTGCCCGGCGCCCTCGACGAAGTGGCGCCCGAGCATGCGCGTGCAGGCGCGCGTCTGCATCGCATCCAGGTCGCCGGGCTTCTGCAACGGTCCCCAGTCGGCGCTGCCCGCGATGAAGGCGCTCGGCACGTCGATCGTGCACCCGGAGAAGACCTGCAGCTCGGCCGCGAAGCGCGGGTCGGTGGCGCAGCGGTACCAGTTGAGGCCGCCCTGGAAGCCGGTGCCCGCGAACGCCTCGCTGTAGACCCGCAGCTCCTCGTCCGGCAGCCAGCGGCAGGCGGCGATCGCCGCCGCGGACGGCATTTCGGGCGCGACCGTCTCGGCCATGCTCCGGTCGAGGTCCATGATGTAGTAGGTCGGAAGCTGGGCAAACGCCTCCGCCGCCCACGAGTCGAGCGGGAACGGCCGGTTGGCGAGCCAGTCCGCGCTCTTCATGTGGTAATAGGCGCGCAGGAACGCGTGGATGCCCTGCGGGCAGTCGCGCATGTCCGCGTCGGCCGGGCGCGTCGAGTAGTACCACTGGTAGTGCTTCCGCGGCCGCGCGAGCGCGGCGAGCGCCGCGTGCGGCACGGTGCCGGAGAAGCCCGCCGCAGGAGCCGCTGCGCCATCTGCGGTATCGAAGGGCAGCGCCGGCGGCCCGGCGAACGGCGCGCTCATCAGCGCTACCGCCGGGAAGACGTCCGGGCGGACGAGCGCGCACCACGCCGCCACCGGCGATCCGAAGTCGTGGCCGATCACCGCGGCGAGGCGGCGATAGCCGAGCGCATGCACAAGTCCGATCGCGTCGCGCACGAGGTTGAGCATGCGGGACGCGCCGACGTCGCCGTCGTAGTCGTCGTCCCAGCCGGTGGTGAGGCCGTAGCCGCGCTGGTCCGGCGCGACGACGTGGTAGCCGGCCGCGGCGAGCGGCAGCATGACCTTGCGCCAGCTGAAGGCGAGCTCGGGAAAGCCGTGCAGCAGCAGGAGGCAGGGCCGGCCGCGCGGCTCGAACCCGGCTTCGAGCACGTGCATGCGCAGGCCGTTCACGCCCTCGACGAAGCGCGAGCGGATGCCGGAGGGGAGGGGCAGCATGGTGTCGCGCCCACGCGCGCTGCTTCGACGGGCGAAGGGAAGCGCTACTTCGCGGCCGAGACGCCGCGCACCCCGTTCTGCTGGATGACTTTCGCGAACAGTCCCGTGGCCTTGCCTTCGGTGACGAAGGCGCGGAGGTACTGCGCGACGGCGTCGCGTCCCTTCGGCGTGCCGATCGACTGCTGGACGGCGGTGAAGCTGCCGTCGAGCACGCGCGAGCCGGGATGCTTCTCCGCGTCGGTGACGAGCCGCGGCTTGAGGCCGGCGAGCGCGTCGAGCTTCTCGGCGACCCAGAGCTTGTACGACCCTTCGATGCCCTCGGCGCGCACGAGCTGCGCGTGCTTGAGCGACCGGCTCAGGTAGAGGTCGTAGGCGGCCCGGTCCGCGATCGCGATGCGCACGCCGGGACGGTCCACATCGTCGATCGTGCTGATCGGCGAGCCGGCCGGCACGAGATAGCTCGTCTCTATCTCGAGGTACGCCGGCGAGAAGTCGATCTCGGCCGCCCGCACTGGCTCGTTGGCGAGGAATGCGATATCCCACGCACCGGCCTTCGCGCCGTCGGCGAGCTTGCCGGCCTGGTCATAGTGGACGAACTCGACCGCGAGGCCCGCGCGGCGGGCGATCTCGCGCCCGAGATCGGGGGCGATCCCGCCGGGCTCGCCGCCAGACGGCGGGCGCTTGGTGAGCAGGAAGTTGCCGAAGTTGAGCCCGACGCGGAGCTTCCCGGTCGGCGCGAGCTCGGCGCGGACGGCGGGGGAGAGTTCGGTGGTCATGGTGGCGCGATGTTAGCGCACTCTCCTGCGGCCCAGCCTAGGCCCGCTCGGCGTGCTGCGGGAGGTCGTCCAGGATCTCGAACCACCCGGCCTTCGAGCCGACGAAGATGTGAGCCTCCGGTCCCTTCGAGAGTGGCGTGTCGAGCGTACCGAGCCGGACGCGCACCACATCGGGCATGCTGTCTCGTAGGCTGATGATGGGCGAGCCGCAGTTCGAGCAGAACTGGCGGTGCACGCCCGTGGGCATGCTGAACGTCTTGAGCGATTCCTTCCCGCTGACGACGACGAAGTCCTTCGTCGCGACGACGCCGTTGGAGGCGAACGCCGAGCCGCTCGCCTTGCGGCAGCGGGAGCAGTGGCAATAGATGGCGGTCTGCAAGTCGCCGCGGATCTCGTACTTCACGGCACCGCAAAGACAGCTCCCGGAGTGCATTGGATCTCCTCTGGAGGGGATGGTCGGCCGCGCCGGCGGGCGCTCATGACTCCTCGGCACGGGTGAGCGACCGATAGCGGGCGGGGGTTACGCCGAAAGCGGCCTTGAACGACCGCGTGAAATGCGGCTGGTCGGAGAAGCCGGCGTCGAGCGCCACATCGACCGTCCGCCTCCCGGCGAGCCGGTCGCGGGCGAACTCGAGGCGGCGCATGAGCGAGTACCGATACGGGGTGGTCCCGAGCATCGACCTGAACTGCCGGGCGAGTTCGAAGCGCGAAAGATCCGTGACGGCCTCCAGCTCCGCGGAGTCGACGATCCGGGTTGTCGCGGCGTCGAGCAGACACCGCGCCCGTTCGATCGCCCTCGGGGCGAGTCGACGGACGGGCATGGATTCGCGGGCGCCGGCCTCCTCGAGCAACGCCTCGGACAGCTCCAGGATGATCGCGTCGACCGCGAGCGACTCCAGGTCGCAGGCGAACGCCGCCCGGATGGTGCCGGCCAGCCTGGCGCTTCTCAGGACCGGAGCACGTATGAACGGCAGCGGGCGCGCGCGACCGGCGATCACGCGAACCGCTTCGGCGATGCGCGCCGGATCGATGTAAACGATGCGGTAGCCGAACCCGTCCTCGGTGCCCGCGTAGCCGTCGTGCGGTTCGTCCGGATGCAGGACGACGACTTCCCCGGGCGTGCTCCGGTGCACCGCACCCCGGTAGCCGAACGACTGGATCCCCGAATCGGTCAGCCCGATCGCGTACGTGTCGTGGCGGTGTCGGGCGAATGCGGCGCCGGCGAACCAGGCGCTGAGGAGCTGGATGCCGCCCGCCGCCTGACCCCACCGGATCCAGTCGGATCGCCGCGCGGTGCACGATCGTTCAAGACGCGCGCGACCCGGTCTGGTCTGCTTGCGAGTCATGGCGCGCACTTTACCCGATGACCGGCGGGAGGACGAGGAGTCGGCCTCGTGAGCGCCGAGCAGGTTCAGGTGTTCCTCCTTTTCGCGGTCGTCGCGGCGGTTACGCCGGGGCCGAGCAACGTCATGCTGACCGCGACCGGTGCGAACGTCGGCGTGCTGCGCGGCCTGCCGTGCCTGTTCGGGGTCGGCGCGGGCATGGGGCTCATGATGTCCCTCGTTGCCTTCGGACTGGGCTCGCTCGTCCTCGGCCATCCGCTCGTGCTGGGGGTGATGAAGTGGTGCGGGGCCGCGTTCCTGCTGTGGCTCTCCTGGAAGATCGCGACCGCGGGGAAGGGCGGGGCGCCGAGCGGCGGGCGGCCGGTCGGATTCGTCGGCGCGGCGCTCTTCCAGTGGATCAATCCCAAGTCGTGGCTGGTCAGCGCAAGCGCGGCCGGGACTTATCTTCAGGCGGATGCGGGAAGCGCGCTCGCCCAATCCCTTGCGATCGGCGCGCTGTTCGTCGCGGCCGCGGTTCCGAGCGGCTTCGTGTGGCTCGCCGCCGGCGTCGGCCTGCAGCGGATGCTCGATTCGCCGCGGCGGCTGCGAGCGTTCAACGTCGCGATGGCCGCGATGCTCGCCGGCTCGGTGATCTGGTTCGTGTGGTGACCGCCGGGACGCGAAGCGCTCAAGAAGCTTCGACGACGACGGCCTGGGCGGACCCGCCGTACGGGTCAGAAGTCGATGGCGGCCACGCGCTCGGTCATGAAACGCGTCAATGCGCCAGCTTCCAGGCGCGCCCCGGCGAGGCCGACATGGCCGTCGGGACGCAAGAGATAGAACGAAGGCTTCGGAATCCGCGCGCGAGAGAGTTCCCGATCGTTGTCCGGTTCGTCAGCGACAGCGTGGACGAGCACTGGGCCGCTTTGAGCGGCGGCAGGCAAGGGCTGCCCGATCAGGACGAGATTGAAGCAGGTGTCGTCGAGCTTCGCGAACAGATCCTCGACCGCTCCGTCCGGGGCGAGCTTGATTCGCAGCCAGGGAAAGCGATCGCCCGCGGACGGGCCGCCGCCGGGCAACCCTGCCGCCGTCTGCGACAGGGGGCTCTCCGGATAGCGGATGCCGATCTGGGAGACGGTGCGAAACGCGAGCTCTCGCACGCTATCGAAGCGCATCGCGAACGCCATCGCCTTCGGTACGACCTTCATGCGAAAGAGGCCCGCCAGCCACCGGCCGGACACGACGATGGAAAAAGCGAGGTCGGTCGTCCTGAGCAGCCGCTCCGCGACCGGAATGCGCTCGAGCTCGTAGGAGTCGAGCAGCCTCGCGTCGGCGCGTCCGGACGCGACGAGCGCGAGCTTCCACCCGAGGTTGTAGGCGTCCTGCAGGCCGGTGTTCATCCCCTGGGCGCCGACCGGGCTGTGGATGTGCGCGGCGTCGCCGAGCAGAAAGCAGCGGCGGTTCCGGAACCGCGCCGCGCGCCGGTGGCTGATGCGGTACATCGAGAACCAGCTGCACGATTCGAACGAGAGGCCGGTTCCCGCTTCCTTCCGCAGCGAGGGCTGCAGAGCGTCGAAGTCGAGATCGTCCCGCCCGCGCAGCCCCGGGGGCACGATCCCGACCAGCCGCCAGTGATTCGTGCCGCGCATCGGGAAGAAGAGATGAAAGCCGTCGCGCCAGAAATAGATGTTGAGCTCGTCTGGCGCCATCGAGCCGGTGACGACGGTGTCGGCGACGAAGAACACGTGCTCGTAGGGCGCTCCGGGGAAGTCGATCCCGGTCAGGCGGCGTACCGCGCTGTGCGCGCCGTCGCATCCGGCGACCCACTTCGCCTCGATCTCCTGGATCGAGCCCCCCGCGCGCTTGAGCTTCGCGGAGACGTTCTCCGGGGTCTGTGCAAGGTCGACGAGCGCGGTGTTCCACTGCACGTCGATGCCCTGGTCGCGGAGGGCTTCTGCGAGCAGCCGCTCGTTGTCGTCCTGGCCGAGGATCAGCAGGAACGGATACGGACTGAGATCGCGCCCGATGTCGCCGAGGGGGATGCGCGCCGCCCGCGTCCCTCCGGCCCAGAAATTTGCTCCCGTGGCGCGCTTGCCCAGCTCGAGCGCTTTCTCGACGATCCCCAAGTGGGCATAGATCTCGAGGGTGCGGGCCTGTACGCCAAGCGCCTTGGTCTGGCGCGAAGGGCCGGGGTTCCGGTCGACGATCAGCACGCGCACGCCCCACCGGGCGAGCTGATTCGCGAGCATCAAGCCGGTCGGACCGGCGCCAACGATGAGGACGTCGGTATTCGCTGGTGTCATTTCATCCGCGGCGCCCGACGCGCCGGGGCAAGTTCACGGGGTCCGCGTAGCCAGGTACGCAGCGATCGACACCATATCTTCGACGGTGAGATTGGCCACCGTGCCCTTCATGAGCGCCGCTGCCGTACCCGCGCGTGCGCCGTTCTGCAGGTCGTAGAGCTGGCGCACGACGTAGCTCGGTGAACGGCCCGCGATCGGCGGGATGCCCCCAAGACCTTTCAGGTCCTGGCCATGGCAGATCGCGCATTGCTGGGTCTTGCCGCCCCCGCCGGTGCCGACCAGTGCCGCGCCCTTCGCGATGCTGCCGATCGGCACGTAGACGATGAACTGCGATCTCGGGTCGCGGTTCTCGAACCGCTCCAGGTCTTCGGGGATCTCGATGATGCGTTGGCCAAGCGCCTCCTTCTCGTCCGTCGGCGAGGCGGCCAGGAACCAGCCGGCGACGAACGTCCTGGGGACGGAGGCCGTCTCGACGACCTTGATGTTCGATCTCGGCTTGAGCGCGGAAAAGTAAGCTGCGGCCGCTTCCACCTCGGCGTCCGCGATGTCCTTGGACAGCGAGATCATCAAATCGGCGTTGCGCTTCGGCACCGAGGTTTTCCTCGCGCCGCTCTTGTAATCGGCCATCTGCTGGACGATGTAGGCCGCCGGAAGACCGGCCAAGCCGGAGTTCTCCGGCCCGCCCGGCCCGTCCGCCCGATGGCAGAAACCGCAGGCGAATACGTTGGGCTTCCTGCCCTGGGCGACGATGGATGGCAGGGGCGGATGATCGCCGGGGTGCCAGACCGGCGCGATGAAGCGATCGCGCAGCTGAGTCACGGTGTAGCTGGCATCGCTGCCCGGTACGCGCCTGGGGATGCCATCCTCGGGACGAACTTTCAAGTCGGGAGGGTTCACCGGATACGCCCACGCGGGCGGCTCTTCGGCGGCGAAGGTCGGCGTTGCAGCAAAAAAAATGGAAGCCAGTGAGAGTGCAAGAACCAGGGTTAGTGTCCTCATAGCTCCCCTCGCCACGCGGCGGCTATCAGCAGCACTCGGTTACTCGCGTTTGGACAACTATAGCTCCCGAGCGCTACTCCAACCTGATGCCGAGTGCCTCGATCAACTCGCCCTTGTAGCGATAGTCGGCCAGCGCACGTTCGGCGAACGTCGCGCCGTTGAGATACGCGACCCGCTGGCTAAGGCGCTGCGACGCGGAGCGGAAGGCTTCCGTCTGCGTGGCCTGTTCGCACGCGCGCTCGAGCACCGCGAGCACTTCCCGCGGCGTGCCCTTCGGGGCGAACAGCCCGTTCAGTCCGGGCGGCATCGACGGCATGCCGAGCTCCACGAACGTCGGCGCATCCGGGAAGACCGGATGGCGAGCGTCCGCGAACACGGCCAATACCCGCACCTTCTGGCCGGTCGCCGCCGCCACCGAGGGCGCGCCGAAATCGAAGCGACCGGCGATCAGGTCCGGCAGCATCGAGGCCTCACCGCGATACGGCACACCCTGCACGTCCACTTTTGACCGATACGCGAGGTTCGCCACGGACAGGTGCGGAACGGTTCCAACACCGGAGTGCCCGTACGAGAGCTTGCCGGGTCTGGCACGCGCCGCGGTGATCACGTCAGCGATCGAGCGGTAAGGCGAATCGGTCGACACCGCGACGGTGAAGATGTTTTCGAAGGACTGGCAGATGTACTCGAACGAATCGGGACCGAACTTCACGTTCTTGATGAGGTGAGGGGCGATGGAAATCGGGGTCGTCGGCCCCGCGCCCAAGGTATAGCCGTCAGCCGGTGCGTTCGCCAGCTGTCCGAAGCCGATCGTGCCGGTTGCACCGTCCCGGTTGACTACGACGAACGGCTGGCCGAGTTGCGCCGCGATCAGCGCCACGAGATTGCGCGCCATCACATCGACGCTGCCCCCGGCGGTGAACGCGACGATGACCTGCACCGGCCGCGACGGGTAACTACCTTGTGCACACGCCGCGCCCCCGATTGCGACGGCTGACAGCGCAACCGTCGCCTGCCCGAGCAGCCGCAGGACACCTCCTTTCATGCGTCGATGCATGGCCCCTCCCTGGCGACCAACACCGCAGTCCAGCCTGGTTCCTTTGTGCGGACTACCGTCCCGTGAGGGGCGCAAGCCCGGCTTTCGAGATCGCCGGCGCCGCCGCGGGCGAAGCGAGGAAGCGGACTAGCGCCGCGCCGGCCTCTGGCTGCCGGGCGTTGCTGGTGATCGCCCCTGCGAAGGAGAACCCCGGCTGAAGCTCGGCCGGAATCGTGCCCACGAAGGTCACCCCGGGGACGTGGATCAGCTCGCTGACCTGCTGGAAGCCGATCTCGGCCTCGCCACGCGCGACGACCGCGGCGACTGGCTCGCCCGACGGCGGTCCGCGCACCTTTCGGCTCTTGCCCGCCACCTGGTCTGCGACGCCGAGCTTCGCGAACAGCGTGGTCGACAGATAGGTGCCGCTGCCGCTGTCCGAATACGCGATGGACTTCGCCGCGAGCAGCGCGTTCCGGAACGCCTCGACGCTGCCGATGTCCGGCTTGGCGGAGCCAGCGCGCACCACCATGCCGATCATCGAGCGGGCAAGCTCGACCTTGCTATCGGCGCGCACGAGTCTTCGCTTGGCGAGCTCGTCGACGGACGCTCCGTCCATGATCACGACATCTGCGGTCTCGCCGCGTGCGAGGCGGGTGGGAATCGCCTCCGGGGAGTCACCCATCGACGGGCCGCGCGTCGTGACCACGCGGTGGCCGCTCGTGCGCTCGAAAGCTGGGACCAGCTCGGAATAGGCGCCATAGAAGCCGGCGGAGATCATCACCTGCACATCGGCGGCAGACGCTGCGCCGGCGGCGAGCAGGATTGCCGCGGCGGCCAACCTGGACTGATGAGCGAGCGATCGTGGTTTCATGAGGGCTGTTCCAGTGCGCGTAATGGAGTCCTGGTGCCGGACGCTTGCGTTCAGGCGGGCGGCGCGGTCGCCGCAAACGACGGCCTCGCGGCGAAGCGGTCGAACCATTCGCACAGCTGCGGACGCCCGGTGCGCCAGCGAAAACCCGGAATGCGCGGTTCGAGGCCGAGGGCGCATGCGAGGGTGACGTGCAGCATGTTGAGCGGGCCTCGCATCATCGGGTGGTCGATCTCACGCTCCCAGACGTCCGCCATCCGGCGGGCGCGGTCCGTCTCATGCTGAATCACCCCTGGTGAGCGCTCGTTCTCTGGCCGCAGGATTTCGCGGCCCCAGACCGAGAGGCCGTCGAGCATGCTTCTCGCCAAACCTTCGAGGCGGCGCGCCTCCCACGATTGATCGCCGCCCGGCACATCGAGCGCCGGCTTGCCGTCCAGCCGGTCGAGGTATGCGCAAATAAGGGCCGATTCCTCGAACCCCACGCCGTCCTCACAGACGAGATACGGGACTCGACCCGACGGATTGATGCCGTAGTACGGACTGTCGGCAGCGCGTGTCTTCGCGGTGATTATCTCCACGCGATTCTCCAGGCCCTTTTCCAGAACTACGATTCGCGCCATGCGCGCGTAGGGAGAACCGGGAGTGATGTAGAGCTTCATGAATGCGCTTCCCGATGAGTTGCGGCTGCAGATTGTGCGCCATCAACCGATACCCATCAACGGCATTGCCAGGGGTCGGCGCGCAGCTACTCGGCTCTGGACTGCCGGGCTACTTACCCTCGGCGCCCTCGCGCGTGAAGCCGCATCCCGTCGCTAATCCGCCTTCGCGCCAGAGTCCCGAATCACTGTGGCCCAGCGCGGCGTCCCCTGACGTGACCGCCTCCCTGTCGCCCGCGCTGAACTCATTCCGGCCTAAGGCCAACCTCAGCGGCGACTTTCCGCCAAACCTGGATGTCTTTCTTGATCGTGGCCAGGAATTGCTGGGGCGTGCCACCGACGGGCGACAGACTGGGGCAAACCCCACGATCATCTTGACGGGCCTGCTTGGGTACGGCTGCGCCGACGTCGGAGCGGAGGCGACGAGCGTCGCCAGGGCGGCGAGCACAACTACGCATGAGGCGTGCACGAAACCTGCTCATGGATCCCTCCCAGAGCTCCGTGAAGCAGTAGAGCGATGCTGCGCCGAACGACTATGGCACCGGAGCGCAGCCGAACCGCGCTTGGCAGTGGTACTCGGCCATACGGGCCTTAAGCGGAATCGCGCAGGATTACCGCCTCGCGACGGCGAGCGGGCTAAGGGCGAGCCCGACTCTCGCCGGGCTTACCGAGGACTTACCGCAGCGAAGCGTTGAACTTCTCGAGCGCCGCCGACCCCGGACAGAGTTCCCGCTCGCCGAGCTTGTTGAGCGCCACGTCCACCGTGTTCAGGTGCGCGTGCAGATCCTCGGGCTCGCGCTCGACGTAGAGCAGGCCGGTCGGGATTTCGCCCTTCGACTGGTGATGGGCGAGGTAATTCATCGCCGCCACCCGGTCGTGCGCGTCGTACCCGTCGTGGAGCTTGCGCAGCAGCACCGTCGTGCCGTCGTGCAGGGTCACCGGCTGCACCGTTCCCGGGTCGTACTGGGTGGTGATCGGTGCGCGCGGGGAGATGAAGTCGAGGAAGTTGACCGCGTCGTTGTGCTCCCGGACGTAGTCGTAGCTCTTCGTCGACCCGGTGTGGTTGTTGAACGCGACGCACGGGCTGATCACGTCGATGAACGACGCGCCCTGGTGCTCGATCGCCGCCTTGATGATCGGCACGAGCTGGTCCTTGTCGCCGGAGAACCCGCGCGCGACGAACGTCGCGCCGAGCTGCAGCGCGAGCATGACCATGTCGATCGACGCGTCGGTGTTCGCGACGCCCCGCTTCGACTTCGATCCGCGGTCGGCGGTCGCGGAGAACTGGCCCTTGGTCAGCCCGTACACGCCGTTGTTCTCGACGACGTACACCATGTTCACGCCGCGCCGCATGCAGTGCGCGAACTGCCCGAGGCCGATCGAGGCCGAATCGCCGTCACCCGACACACCGAGGTAGAGGAGCTCGCGGTTGGCGAGATTCGCCCCGGTCACGACCGAAGGCATCCGGCCGTGCACGCTGTTGAACCCGTGGGAGTTGCCGAGGAAGTAGTCGGGGGTCTTCGACGAGCAGCCGATGCCCGAGAGCTTCGCGACGCGGTGCGGCTCGATCGCGAGCTCCCAGCACGCCTGGATGATCGCCGCCGAGATCGAGTCGTGGCCGCAGCCGGCGCAGAGCGTCGAGATCTTGCCCTCGTAGTCGCGGCGCGTATACCCGAGCCGGTTCTTCGGCAGGGTGGGGTGGTGGAGCTTCGGCTTGGCGAGGTAGGTCATTTCGCAACCTTTCTCAGCGGCTGCACGTTCAGCCGCCGCACGCGCTCCGCGATCGCTTCGGTGATGAAGCGGGCGGTGATCGGCGTGCCGTCGTAGTGGAGGACCGGGACGAGGCTGGCGGGGTTTACGCCGGCGTCGTTCACCAGCAGGGTCTTGAGCTGCGCGTCGCGGTTCTGCTCGACCACGAACACCCTGTTGTGCGAGGCGACGAAGTCGGCGATCTCGTCCTGGAACGGGAATCCCCGCACCCGCAGCGCGTTTACGTAGATGCCCTGCGCAGCGAGCGCCCCAAGCGCCTCGTGCATCGCCGCGCTGGTCGACCCGTAAAAGATCACGCCGAAGCGCGCGGGGTACGCCGCCGGCGTCAGCACCGGCTGCGGCACGAGCGCCTTCGCGGTCTCGAACTTCTTGAGGAGCCGCTGCATGTTGTACATGTAGTCCGGCCCCGCCTCCGAGTACATGGCGTAGGCGTTCTTCGTCGTGCCGCGGGTGAAGTAGCCGCCG
>Ga0335084_10002075_pt1 | contig 19146 bp, 20 predicted proteins | sample Lox_Sample_44_FD_206721 | JGI IMG/M metagenome (GOLD analysis project Ga0335084, IMG submission 206721) | Soil microbial communities from Loxahatchee National Wildlife Refuge, Florida, United States - Lox_Sample_4.4 | ecosystem: Environmental > Terrestrial > Soil > Wetlands | place: USA...
CGCTTAGCCGCTTCGCTTTCTGCCTCGCTTTGTAGGCTTGTTCTCCTCCGGCGGCCCGAACCTGATCGGTCGATCCAAGGTCCTCGTTCGATGAAACGCAGGAGCGCCGGGTCAAGTCTTGATGCGTGGATTGTGCCGAGGAGCTAGTTTGACTGGTACTAGCTACTCCCCGCCCTCGATGACCTCGACCCCGCGCTCGAGCCGTTGATTGACCAGCGCGTCGAGCTCCCCGCCCTTGGCCTGCGCGCGCTTGGCGAGATAGCCCTTCACCTCGGCATCCAGGTACACCGGCAGCTTGAACGCGGCGCCAGGCTTGTAGAATCTGCCGCGCTTGTCTTCGGAGAAGTCGCAGCGTGGTTTCATCCGCGCGTCGCGCGAAGAGGACGCCGCGCTCGGCGGGAAACCGAACGCGCGCTGGTGAGAGAGCTACTTCAACGCGTCCGCGGCTTTCAGGTAAGAGTCGCAGGCAGAGGCTTTCTGCTGGTCGTCGCCCGCGTCCTTGACGCACTTCTGGTACTTGTTGACCAGCTCAAGTCGTTCGTTGGCGACTCTCTCCTGCGCTTTCGCTGCGTCCGCTTGAGCGTTGGCCGCCTTGTCCTGCGGGCTGGCGCAGGCACCCAGCAGCCCGAGGGCGAGGGCTGCGCACGCCATCTTGATCGAGTCCATGGTCGAATTCCTTCCGCCTTTGATCGCGGCCCAGCCCGTTCACTCGACGAGCGGCACCCGGGCGGCGAGCTCGTAGTTTACCGCGGCGCGGATCTTGTTTTCGATCTGCAGATAGCGCGCCACCTTCTTCATCGGAAGCACCTTTGCGAGCTTGGGCACGGACGATTTCTTCATCTGCGCCTCGTCTGGCTGGATCGCGATGAGCTTGTCCACCAGCGTCTTGGCCGTGTCGTCGGTGAGCGAATTGTTCTTGTATGCGTCGGCGTACTGGAGAATCAAGTCCCCGATGCGTTTGTTGAGACTGGCGAGTTGCTTCTGGTACTCATCGTAGACCGGCGAGAAACCCTTGGCTTCGGCGTCGGTGAGGGTCATGTTGTTGGCCACGAGAGCTTCTTGTCCGCCTTGATCTTTTCCAGCAGGATCTGCATGTTATCGGTGGACTGACCCTGCGCGAAGCTGGGCGCTGCAAAGGCAGCCGCCAGCAGCAACACTGCTATGCGTACGAACGACATCGAGGTCTCCTATCGGTTGTAGCCCTGCAAACCCGGAACAGCGCCGCAGCGGCGGGCGCAATGATACGCGTGCGAGGCCGTATCGAACACTGTAGGCGATGACTCGCGCAGGCCAAAGCGGATCGAGATATGCGTGCCAATACGGACATCTCCGCCAGCGATCGGTTCTCCTTCATGTCTGCCAGGATCGAAGCCCCCGAGTGGTCAGCATGCCGAGCTGGTCAGGTTGGTAGAATGCAGGCAGACAACTGGATGCGAGACCTCGGGACGATGGGCGGCGAAGCATTCGAACGGAGACCGGGTCATCTTGCGGCTCCACACGCGCCGACGGGCGACGAGGGGCCGCTCTGCGCGCGGGCGCGCTGACGCACCCGCCGGCATGGAGGCCGCAGTGCAGTTCGCTCATCGACTAGCCAAACCGGAAGATCTGCCGCAGATCGTCGAGATCTACAACTCCACGATCCCCTCTCGCGTCGTCACTGCCGATACAGAGGCGGTCTCGGTCGCCGCTCGTCGGGCCTGGTACGAGCAGCACAAGCCGGAATCGCGGCCGCTGTGGGTCGTCGAACAGGAAGGACGCTGTGCGGGTTGGCTGAGCTTCTCCTCGTTCTACGGCCGCCCCGCCTATAATTCAACCGCCGAGGTGAGCGTCTATGTCCATGAGAGCTGGCGCGCGCGAGGCATGGGGTCGTATCTGCTGCGCGAGGCCATCTATCATGCCCCGCGAATCGGTCTGGCGACGCTTCTCGGGTTCGTGTTCGGGCACAACGCTGCGAGCCTGCGGCTGTTCGAGAAGCTCGGATTCTCCCGCTGGGGGCTGCTCCCACGGGTTGCCGTCCTCGACGGCGTGGAGCGCGATCTGGTCATCCTGGGCCGGAGAGCACATGAGCGCTGAGCGCGGCGCGCAGCGGTGAGCCGGCATGTCCTGTACCCGCTGATCTCGCCCGGAGTCACGATGTTGCGGATCCAGTTGCTGACTGGCGCGCTGCTGCTCACAGCGGCGATGTGTCACGCGCAGCCGAAGGAGCTTCCGACTGCTTGGGAAGTGCCGCCGGGCGAGCCCATCGAGCATATGACCGCGGGATTGTCGAAAGTCCTGTGCTCGGCGCTCTTCATCACCGGCCGGGACCTCGCCACCGCCATGGATGAGGACGGGTTCTTCGTGTCGCCCCGCGCGGAGCGGCGCGCGGTCACACGAACAGTCGTGGACTCGAACGAGCACATCGTGCGCTTGTCGCTCGCGAACGGCGTGGTCCGCTCGGCGAAGCTGTATGGGGACCAAGGGTGCGTCACCCTGCCGCGCGACAAGGACTCGGTGTTCTTCGCTCCCATGCCCATACGCGCGTCACTCCCCGACGCGGCGACGCAGCCATGGCCGATGGGCGACAAGCTCCCCGAAGCGCCGTTTCCGGTGGAACTGGACCGGGCAAAAGTCGCAGCCGCCGAACGTGCCGCGTTCGATCCGCCCGAGGCGCTCACCGCCGCGTTCATCGTCGCTTACAAAGGGCGCATCATCGCCGAGCGCTATCAGGCGGGGCTGGACTCCAACATTCGGCTGCCGAGCTGGTCCATGGGCAAGAGCATCGCGGCCACGCTCATGGGCCAGCTCATCCACGAGCACGTCTACGATCTTTGGGCGCCGGCGCCGGTGGAGGAGTGGCAGCGGGCGGACGATCCGCGCCATGCCATCCGCATCGCCGATCTGCTTCGCATGTCCAGCGGGCTGAGGTTCGTCGCTCCGCAGGACCCCGACTACGATCCCTCACGCGGGTATCCGGACCATCTCTACGTCTACACGGGTGCGATCGACGCCTATCGCTGGGCAATCACGCGCCCGCCGCAATGGCCGCCCAACACGGTCGGGCGCTATCGCAACTCGGACCCACTCGTGATCGGCTACCTCATCCGCAAGGCGGCGCTCGCCCACAAGGAAGATTATCTGTCGTATCCGCAGCGGCATCTGTTCGACAAGCTCGGCATCCGGCACATGGTGATCGAGCCCGACGCTTACGGCAACCTGCTGCTCCAGGGATACGATTTCGGGACCGCGCGCGACTGGTGCCGGCTGGGGTTGCTCTACCTGCAAGACGGGGTATGGAACACAGAGCGGCTCCTGCCCGAGGGCTGGTCGGACTTCGTGCGCACGCCGGCGCCAGCGTGGTCGAAGCCAGTCTACGGAGCGTTCTTCTGGCTCAACCGCACCGGAACGTGGCCGGTGCCAGAGGATGCCTATTTCATGGCCGGCGCCGGAGGCCAGTACGCGATCGTCATCCCGACGCATGGTCTGGTGGTCGTGCGGCTGGGTCACTACAAGGGCCAGCAGCGGGGCGAGGAGGCGCTGCGGCGCGCACTGAGTCTTCTGATGGAAGCCGTGCCGCAGGTGAGACCGCCTTGGCAGCCGACGGGCGCCACTCGATGATGACGTGCGCTGGTCGGGGTGATGGCGGCAACCACCGATCGGTGGCGTGCTCGTACTCCGCTCTGCGTGAGGCATCGTCATGTTCGTCGGACATATCGGAGCTGGCCTCGGCCTGAAGAAGGCCGCACCGCGGCTGAACTTGGGCGTACTGCTGCTCGCCGCCTTGTCCGCCGATCTGCTGCTCTGGGCGCTCATCATCCTGGGCGCGGAATCGATCCTCGTCCCCGAGAACTTCCGCACCGGCCATTACTTCACCTTCAACTATCCGTACTCGCATAGCCTCGCCGCAACCATCGCATGGTCTGCGCTGGCTGCCGCCGCGGTTTGGTTCCTGCTCGGCGCCCAGACGCAACGCCGCTTCGTGCTCGCCCTGATCGCAGGCGCGGCGGTGTTCTCTCACTTCGTGCTCGACTTTCTGGTCCATGTCCCCGACCTTCCGCTGCTGTCGAACGACTCGCCGAAGGTCGGGCTCGGACTGTGGCGGAATATGCCGGCGGCGTTGGCGCTCGAGCTCGGAATTGCGCTCGCCGCCCTCATCGTGTATCTGCACGCGATGCGGCTGTCTCGGCCCAGAACAGCAGTAGCGGTCGCTCTGGTCGCGCTCGCCGGCCTGGGAACTGCAATCGGCCCCTACGCGGCGACCGAACCGCCGCCGCCCATGCTTCAGGCGGCATCTTCGTTCGTGACGATCCTGATCGTCGTGGCGCTGGGATTCTGGATCGATGGCCGGCTCGGCCTCATCGCGCCATCCGGCGATCGCGGTTGACCCGCCAATCCGTGCAGTTCGGCGTTGCCCTCGCACTCGCACTCTCTGTCGGTGCTTGCGCCGCGCCTGCCGGGCCTAGCTGCCAGCCCGCGGAGCGGTTGGCCGTCATCGATTCGCTGTATTTCGGCACCGCCATGCCGCAGGGTGTGGTGACGCCGGAGCAGTGGAAGGAATTCGTAGACCGCGTGGTCACGCCGCGCTTTCCGCAAGGGCTGACCTCGTGGGAGGCGACGGGGCAGTGGCAGACGCCGTCGGGGACCGTCGTCCGAGAGCCGGCTCACGTTCTGCAGATCGCGCACGCGGACACGCCTCAAGCCGAGACGGCCGTCGTCGAGATCATCGGCAGCTACAAGGACCGGTTCCGGCAGGAAGCGGTGTTACGCGCGCGCACGTTCGGTTGCACGTCGTTGTAACGGCCTGCCGGTAGTCGCGGCCTTGCTGTGGGCGCCTAACGCTCCAGCAACTCGCCCAGGAAGCTCCGCTCCGAGAGGATGAGCGACGAGCGCCCGGTATCGCGGAACTGCCGTTCCAAGCGCAGGACCCGAGGTCCGTCGCGCCACAGGTAAACGGTGTTTGGCGCGGTGCCCTGCACGCGGCGCGAGTCTTCGTCGCTCGTTGCTTGTGGCAGGTCATGCTCGCGCAGCATCGCTTCGGCGAGCTGGTCGAATCGATCCTGCGCGAACTGGGCTTCGATGGCGCTCAGACGCTCACCGGCGAAATGCAGCTTGACCGACCCGAGCGGCACGCCGGCAAAGGACAGTGCGGGTTCTCCCTTGCGGGTACACACGGTGTAGAGCAAGCAGGCGGATGCGCCGTCGCAGTCGTAGCGCGGATCCGCGAGCGCCACATCGATGCGCTCTCCGAGCCGGTACCCGTCCACCTCCAGCTCCTGGGAGCGGCCCGTGGCCGCGAGCAGGCAGAGCACCGCCGATACCAGCAATCTGGCTGCGATGATTCGCGGTTCCATCGATCGCGAGCGCCGAAAAAAAGCGGCGGCACGAGGCCGCCGCGATTCCCTACCTCGAAAGAAGCGCTATACCGCGAGGGTACCCTGGCTGATGGGCAGCGCGAGGATGCGCTTGCCGGTCGCCGCGAAGATCGCGTTGCACAGCGCAGGTGCGAACGGCGGCGTTCCCGGCTCGCCCACACCTCCCGGCGGATACTGGTTGCCATCGTTGACGATGTGCACGACGATCTGCTTGGGAGCATCGGGCATGCGCACCACCTGGTACTCGTTGAAGTTGCTCTGCTGGATGCGCCCGTCCTTGGCGGTGATGTTCGTGATGCAGGCGGTGAGCCCATAGATCGTGGCGCCTTCCATCTGCGAGCGCACGCGATCCAGGTTCACACAGCGCCCCGCATCGCAAGCCACATCCACACGCGGGATGGTGATCTTCCCGTCGCTGGCGACCTTGACGTGCACCGCGGTAGCGACGTAGGTGGTAAAGCTACGATGCACGGCCAGGCCGATCGCCTCGCGCGTTCCCAGCTTCTTCCCGTAGCCTGCGCTCTGCGCTGCCACCCGCAGCACGTTCTTCAGGCGCGCGGTCATGATCGGGTACTCGTCGTAGGTCTGATCGTAGTTCCAGTAGTCGGTGCTGGACAGGTCCAGGATCCGATCCGGGCCGATCAGGTCGAGCAGGTACTCATACGGGTCGCGCCCCGCCGCCTGCGCCAGCATGTTGGCCATGGTGTTGCGCACGAACGAGTTCGGGATGTTGTTGACCGAACGCAGCCAGCCGATGCGCACGTGCGCCGCCGCTTTTCCGTTCTCGAGCTGAATGTTCGGAATCGCGTATGGCATATCGAGGTAACCGAGGCTCAACTCGATCTTGTGCCCGTACTGCGGATCGGGCTTCTCGAACGTCGACCAGATGGTCGGGAACACCGTGCCTTCTTTCCAGGCGACGGTCTTGCCGCTCCCGTCCAGGCCGGCCTTGACATGCGTGGCGGTGACCGTGTGGTAGTAGGCGTGCTGCAGATCGTCCTCGCGCATCCAGGTCACTTTGATCGGGACGCCGAGCTGCTTGGACAGGATGGCGGCTTCGGCGGCGAAGTCAGGCTTGGACTTGCGGCCGAAGGCTCCGCCGAGCAGCGTCACATGCGAGGTGACGTCTTTCTGGTCGAAACCGATGGCGCCGGCGACGGTGCTGCGAGCAGCCTGTCCGTCCTGGCAGCAAGACCACACTTCGCACTTGCCGCCCTGGACGTAAGCCAGCGCGGACGGCGGCTCCATCGTGGCGTGCGCGAAGTGCGGGACATAGAAGTCGGCTTCCACCGTCTTCGCCGCTCCGGCCAGGCCTCCATCGGCATTGCCTTCCGAGCGCACCACCTTGCCCGGGCTGCGCGCGGTCTGCGCCATCTGCTGGCGGAACGTATCGGAGGTGTACACCACGTTCGCTCCATAGTCCCATTCGATCTTGAGCCGCTTGCGGCCCTCGTTCGCGGCCCAGGTGTTGGTCGCGACCACCGCGATGCCCCCCAGCGTGTTGAACACGATCGGTGGCTGGTTCTGCGGAATCTCGATTACTTGCTTCACGCCGGGCACCTTCATCGCCTCGCTGGCGTCGAAGGACTTCACCTTGCCGTACGTCACCGGGCAGTGCTCGACCACCGCATACAGCATTCCCTGCATCTTGGTGTCGATGGCATAGGTCGCCTTGCCCACCATCATGTCAGGGAAGTCGATGCTGGACAGTGCGGTGCCGATGTAGCGGAAGTCCTTCGGGTCCTTCAGCACGACCTGCTTCGCGCTCGGCACTTTCAGCGTGGCCGCCGTGTCCACCAGCTCGCCGTAGTCGAACGACTGGCCGGTCGGCAAGTAGGTCACGCGGTGATTGTGCGCCTTGCAGTCGGCCGCGCTCACGCCCAGCTTGACGGCGCAGGCCTGCTCCAGCATCGTCCGCGTCACCGCGCCGAATTCGCGGAAGCGCTCGTAGTTATGCCGAATGCTACGCGAGCCGTCGGTGTACTGGTTGCCGTAGATCTTGTCGCCCACCGCTTGCTGGACCTTGCAGCGGCTCCAGTCCGCTTCCAGCTCGTCGGCAAGGATCATCGGCACGCTGGTGCGCACGCCTTGTCCCATCTCCGACCGATGGCAGACGATGGTGACAGTGCCGGCATTGTCGATCGCAACGAACACGTTGGGATTGAGCACACCGGGCGGCATCTCCACGCCCTCGGCCGCTTCCGCGGAGCCGATGACATCGCCATAGAACGGATGCTTCTTCCACGGGTCGAGCACCAGGGCCACGACAAAACCGCCGCCCAGGGCGGCCGCGCCCTTCAGGAATGTCCTGCGGCTTACGTTTTCGATCGCGCTCATGCTTTCACCCCCGCAGCTTCTTTGATCGCCGCGCGAATGCGCGTATAGGTGCCGCAACGGCAGATGTTGCCCGCCATGCCGGCCTCGATGTCCTCATCCGAGGGCTTGGGATTCATCGCGAGCAGAGCCGCGGCCTGCATCATTTGCCCGCTCTGGCAGTAACCGCACTGCGGGACCATGAGCTTGAGCCAGGCCTTCTGCACCGGGTGATCGCCGTTGGCGCTCAGCCCTTCGATGGTGGTGACGTTCCCGCTAACGTTGCCGACCGCCAGCGCGCACGAGCGCACCGCGACGCCGTCGATGTGCACGGTGCACGCACCGCAGGCTGCGATCCCGCAGCCGAACTTGGTCCCGGTCAGCCCGACGACGTCGCGGATGACCCACAACAAGGGCATGTCCGGCGGCACGTCGACCTGATAGGCCTGGCCGTTGATGTTGAGAGATATTGCCATGAAAGATCCCTCCGAGTTGGTACGTAAACACGCGCCTCCCTTGTTGCGCGGGGGTCGCGAACCAGTGCCCGATTCAGTCTTGTCGTCCACGGGCTGGACTACCGCTAAACCGGCTCGGTCGAGGATCGGAACACACCAGCGGACGGTAAACGAGGCCCGCTTCGAATTCGTCCGAGCAGATCCCGCCACACAGGCGGTGTCGAGAGCAGCCGCCCGCATGCAGCAAAGAGTCGTCAGCACAGCGCCCCGAACTGCAAAGGGACACCGGTCAAGCGTTGCGACCCTTCTCACTGGATCTCGGCCGGATCGCTCCATCGGCATAACCCGAAGCGCCACTCCGGCCAACGCGTAAAGCTAGCACTTCCTCAGGATTCCTGCCAGTAGCAACCACGGTGGATGAGCGCCCGAGGAACACGCGCTCGCCGTCTGGGATCGCATCAACTCGCACGGATCCGGTCACGGCATGTCTCGCCGCGACTAACCCCACGCCGCAGCGCAGCACCGGATCCCGCCCCGGAGGTCTTCGGATGCCCGAGCGCCGGCTGCGGGCGACCGCCGCAGCGGGGCGGCCACGCGGGCCAGCCTACCGGACCGTGTAGCCGCGTCCGTCGAGACACGCCGTCATAGCGCGCCGGTGGTCCGCCAGCTTCGCCGCCGGTTGAGGTGCAGGAGCAACCGTCGGATCGAACCCCGTCTGGCTCACGGCCCAACGGTGGCACTCGTAGCGATCGGTCGCCTGCTGCTGCTCGGTCTGATTCTGGCGTGGGTAGATGAACATCTGTTCCGCGCTGCCTTGGGCGACGGTGCTCGGAGGCGGCGGGGCGCTGGCGGCGGGGGCAGGTGCGGGAGGTGGCGGAGCGCTCGGCGGCTGCTCGACAACCAGGTTGGGTGGAGGCGGCGCAACGACCGTATAGCCCCCGGGCGATGGAACATAGTAGACGTTGTTGGCGTAGTAGTACGGTACGCCGCCCACCCAGACCGTGCTATAGAACGGCGGCAGCACCGGCACCACCACGCCGAACGGCGGTGCGACGACGACGTAGCGCCCCGGGGCGTCGAAGCGGTACCACACACCGGCCGAGAAGTAGAACCGGGTGCCGCCGTAGATCGCGATATGGAAGCCCGGCGGAACCGCGCCGAACGCGAAGCCGTACGGCGGGTAGTAGTGGTCGTGATGGTAGCGCCTATCCAGGTAGCGGTAATCGTGGAACTCGTGCTCTCTGAACTCATGCTCCCGGTACATATGCTCGTCGCCATAGGCCACCAAAGCCACCCCCGCGACCATCGTGGCCAAGAGCCCGAGCGCGACCCGTCGAGCCAACTGACCAACACCATGCATCACCGCAACCTCCTTCAGAATTCGTCCACTGCCCTGGACACGTTTGGGATCCCGAACGCCCCGCGCCCTGTCGCACACTGAGACAGGAGGCCGCGTCGTTCGTTCGTTGCACGCCCCTCGCGGGGGTTCATCGCCCGCCGAGGTTCGCTTCGACAACACATGCGATTAGCGCGCGGCAGCCCCAAAACGCATACCGCGCGTCGCGGCGAAACCGAGGCGTCAGGCTACCGTGTCCGCGCCACCGTTCATGCGCGGTGCTCGCGGTGGAATCTGAGCAACTTCCGATCCGCGATCTTGCGCTGCTGCGGCGTCAGGTTGGCGTAAAGATCCTTGGCGGCTTGCGCGATGGTCTCGAACGCAGCCGTGCGCTGTTTCATCGACGTCACCTGTCGATCGATGCGCTCGGGCGCCGTGACCGGCGGGTTTGCCATTTCATGATGCGCAGCCGCTAGTTGTCCCATCTGCGCGAGTACGGTATTGGAAAAGGCCGCCCATTGCGCCTCTTGATCGTCGGTGATGCCAAGGTCCAACTTGAGCTTGTCCAGACGGTGTTGCGCGAACGCGACTGGATCGAAGTGGTGGCCTCGCGCGTGTTCCGCATCGTGGCATTTCGCGCTCGAGCGCGGAGGGTCGTCGGCGTCGTCCGCCGTGGCCTGAGCAAGGGCTGGTGCCGCAGCCGCGAACGCGCTCAGCAGCAGGGGTATTCCGATCCAGACTAGCGTGCTTCTTCGATTCATTGCAGTCTCCTCTAGGCGTACCCGGGACGCAGCGGCGCAGAACACGCCGCCGTCCCGTAGCGGCCATTACAGCAGGAGCTTGTAAGTACGAGATTGCACGGTGCTGGCGTTTGGTAACGCCATGTTGAGTCTGTTACGAACCGTTGCAGACGGCGGCACCAGTCAGTGAGGCGGCGGGCCCGGGCTCTGCGCGAAATCGAAGCAGTCGCCCATGTCGTCGGCGGCCGCGACGCGTTGGTGGAACGGCTGAAGGCCGAACCTCACCGTGCAGAACTTGAGCAGGCTCACGTGGGAGTGGGTGACCTTCGAGATATGGCCGCGTCTGGCAAAAGGGCTGAGAACGAGACAAGGCACGCGCGAGCCGTAGCGAAACTGCGTGCCGTCCTTCCACTTCTCCACCTCTTTCGGGGTCACGTGATCGAACCAGCCGCCCCAGTCGTCCCAGGTGATGAAGATCGCGCTCTTCGCCCACAACCCGCCGGCGACGATGGCTTGGACCTGCTGCACCGTCCACTGCATGCCGTGAGTGACGTTCCCGACCGGGGACCCCTTCGGGTCGCTGGGATCGGCGGGATGCTCACTGGCGTCATGCGGCGCGTATAGCCAGGACACGGCCGGCAGCTTGCCGCTCCGTGCGTCCCGCACGAACTGCTCGGAGGCAAGCTTGTTGCGGCCATGCAGGGCTTTGAGAAAATCGAATGCGTACCCGCCGTAGTTGCCCCAGCTGTGCCCGGCGGCTTCCAGCGTAGCCGGCAGCGACGGCAGATCAAAGAGCGGCTGATCGGCCGGGAGCCGGTAGCGCGGCGGGTTGTCGATGATGGGCGAGTCGGCCGCGATCAGCATCAGATGGTTGGGCGTCGAGGGGCCGGCCACGTCCGTGAAGTAGTGGTCGCACAGCGTGAACTGACGCGCGTAGGAGAAATACGCCGGGATATCGGCCTCGATGAACTGCTGGCGCACTGCGGTGGTCGCGCGGGTGAGCCAAGCCTTGTGCCGATGGTCCGGGTCCTGCGGCGGCGGGTTGGGCGAGTGCGGCATCGTCGTGCCCCGCGCGCCGTGAAAGGTCCCGAAGTAGTTGTCGAAACAGTGGTTCTCCTTGACGATGATGATCACGTGCTCGACGGCAGCCGGCATGGTATGCGCTCCCTCCTGGTCCTGCGGAGTGTCTCTCGCGCCGTCTGGATCCCGCTAGACGCCGCACAATATGCTTTATATATAGTGCAGACGGACCGGTCTGACCAGAGTCTGCGGCTGCCAGAGTGTCGCCGCCGCGGTGCTGCCGGCGATCCTCATCGGTGCATGCGGGGTTTGTATCTTTCACCTGCATCGTATATAACGGTATTGACGGGACCTCCGCGGGGCCGGGTTGCGGGCTGTCGCGCAGATGCAACAACACCGACGAAGCGGTTCCGCTATCGCTGGATGGTGGCAACGACTGGACACTCGCGGTCCGAGCGTGGAGCGCCGAACTTCGGTCGTGTAAGCCCTGTCTTCAAACTAGAGTCGGCGGAAAGAGCGGCGCGGTGTTCCTCGCCGTCCCCTGGATCGCGGCGGCGCTGAGCTGGGCTTGAATTGGCAATCCGATGGCGCGCGGCGCGCTCCAGCCGCGCGCACGGATGGCAGGCAGGGAGCTGCCGAGCGAGCCGGCCTGCTGGATCCGCGTCTAACGAAAGTTAGATGGTGAGAGCGGGCGTGCCGGCGTATCCCTATGACTGTCTGCCGACATCGGCCGGCCACGCCGGCAAGGAGCTGCATCAGCAGACACCGGTCCTGTCCGGAGTCGGCTGCACGGCTCGGACGGATGTCGTCCGACCGAGACGGTCCGGCACGAGCGTCCAGAACGGCAAGCTCACAGTCGGCAACGCCCGCGCGAGCGGCAGGATGCAGAAGCTCCGACCGCGTCGGTCGACAAGAGGGGGCGGATTCCCAGGCGTGGGGAACCAAGGCAACTCATGACGAGGCGCCTGCTGCTGATCGAGGATGACGGCGAGTCGCTGGAGGCGGCGCTGGTCCGCAGCCTCGGCGCGGACTTCCGCTGCGACCGCGTGCAGTGGAACTCGCTCCTGCCTCGAGGCCTGTCGGACTGCCCAGCCGATCTGATCCTGCCGGTGGTTCTGCACCAGCGCGAGCATGCCATCCGGCTATTCCGATGGGTCCAGGAACATCCGTTGCGGACGCCGATCCTCGCGATCCTCCCCGCCGTCGCGGAAGAGGAGTTGCTCTGCATCGCCGCGAAGGTGTCCGCCGACTTCATGAAGTGGCCGGCACAGCCGGAGGAAGTGACGCAGCGCGTGGCGCGCATCCTCGGCGCCGGGAGCCAGGAGCGCGCGTCGGTCCGCGATCGGCTGATCGACGAGATGGGCCTGGCGGCGCTGGTCGGCGACGATCCGAGCTTCCTCAAGGTCATCGCCCAGATCCCGCGCATCGCGCGCAGCGACAGCACGGTGTTGATCACCGGCGAGACGGGGACGGGCAAAGAGATGTGCGCGCGGGCGATCCATCAACTGAGCCGGCGCCGCGACCACCCGTTCATTCCGGTGGACTGCGCCGCGTTCCCCGATCATCTGTTCGAGAACGAGATGTTCGGGCACGCCCGCGGCGCATTCACCGACGCGCACCGGGACCAGAAGGGCCTGATCGCGCTCGCCGAGGGGGGCACCCTGTTCCTGGACGAGATCGACTCGCTCTCCTCGCCTGCGCAAGCGAAGCTGCTGCGTTTCCTCCAAGGGCAGACCTACCGCCCGCTGGGCGGGGACCGCTTCGTGCAGGCGGACGTCAACGTGCTGGCGGCCACCAACTGCGATCTCGAGCAGCTGATGCACCAGCAGCACTTCCGCAGCGACCTCTTCTTCCGCCTGAACGTGCTGCGAGTGCATATGGTGCCGCTGCGCGAGCGCCGCGGCGATGTCCCGATCCTGGCGCAGCATTTCCTCGACACGCTGTGCGCGCAGCACGGCTTGCCGCGCAAGATCCTGGCACCGGCAGCGCTCACCCGCCTGTCATCTCTCGAGTGGACCGGAAACGTGCGCGAGCTCTCCAACATGATGCGGCGCGCCTTTGTCTACGCGGAAGGGGCGCAGGTCCTCCCCTGCCACCTGCAAGGGCCGGAGGCAGACCAAGCCGCCGCCGCCGAACACGAAAGCTTCCGTGAGGCGCGCGCCAGAGCGATCCAGGCGTTCGAGCGGCAGTACCTGATCCAGTTGCTGCGCCAGTACAAAGGCAACATCACGCAGGCGGCCCGCTATGCCGGAAAAGACCGGCGCGCCTTGGGCCGGCTGGTGAAGCGGCACAACATCGACCGCAAGGCTTGCTGAGGCGATCGATTCGCCAGAGAAGCGCAGCGAAGGATCCGGCTGCTGCCGGCTTATGGCGTAAACCGCGAGCACTGTTTCGTCTCAAGCTCTCCCCTTCGCTCTCCGTAACGTTCCACTGAGAGCCTCTAGTCGTCGGCACGCCTGCCCGCGGCAGCTCCCTTTGCTCCCGCACCCCTCGCGGACGTCACCGTAGGTCCAGATCGCAGCGCTGACGCGACGCGAGGCGGGACGTTTCTGTCCCACCACCGGGTCGCGCACATCGCACCGTGCGAGTCCTGGTGTAGTCCGCACAAGAGTCCGAATTTCCTCATCGCCACGCATCGCAGCCGGGAGCGGCGCGTCCCACTCGGCGGTGCGGCGAGCTTGCATTTGTCCTTGTTCTGCAACGAGTTCCATGCTCGGCGCACGCTGGCCCGCGCGTTGCGAAGAGCAGTGTCATCTTGGACAAGCACCCTGACGCCGCGGCGGTGAACGAGATCCTGGGCTACTTCGTGCGCAACCCGCAGGCTGCGGACAACCTCGAGGGCATCGCACGATGGAGGCTGCTCAACGAGCTCATCACGCGCCAAGTCGACCAAACGCAGCGAGCGTTGCTCTGGCTTGTGGCGAAGGGATACCTGCGCGAGAGAAGCGCCGCCGGCACCGGCGCGATCTACAGCCTGAACCCGGACAGGGCGGACGAGGCGTGCGAGTTCCTCGCTGCATCGAAGGCGGACGGCATGGGACCGGAAGCGTGACCGGTGGCGAACCTCAACTCCATCTCCGCCACCGGGAAGAGCATCGAGCGGCTGCTGACCGCGGCGTTCAGCGACCCGCCGGTGCCCGTTTCCGGCAAGACGACCAAGGCGTTTCTGATCCGCACCGAGGACTTCGACCAGTCCTCCAATTCCAGCATCATCCTGCGGCCGGCGCTGTCGATCTTCCTGTACCGGGTCGACTTCAACAAGTCGATGCGCGCCGCGTGGTCGGGCGTCACCTATCACGACGGCGTGCCGCATCTGCCGCTCGATCTGCATTTCCTGCTCACGCCTTGGGCCGACAACGCCGAGTCGGAGCACGCGATCCTCGGCCGGGCGATGCAGTGCCTCGACTCCACGCCGATTCTGAGCGGCCCGCTGCTCCATCAGTCCGGCGAGTGGGCGCCGAACGAGGCGATCCAGCTCGTGATGGAGGAGATCTCCACCGAGGCCGTGATGCGCACCTTCGACTCGCTGCCCTCCGACTACCGGATCAGCGTGCCCTACATCGCGCGCATCGCGCGTCTCGACGGGCGCGTGGCCGCTCCCGCACCGCCGGTAACCACGCTCATCACCGGCAAGGTGCCCTCGCTGTGAACGAGTTCCTGCCCTCCCAGTTCGTCGAGCGCGTCGATCGGCTCATGCTCGGCATCGAGCCGCTCGATGCGCTGCGTGCCGGGCGGATCGCGCAGCCCATCGACGTGGTGCTCGACGGCGTCCCCTATCCGCCATCCGCGCCATCCGGCCCGCAGCAGGCATGGGACCAGGTCATGGGCTTTCCCGACTCGATCGGCGCATTGACCGAAATCCAGCGGCATAACTCCTGCCGGCACGCGCTGCTGTTCAAGCCGGGGATGAGCTCGCCCATCGTGATCCGGCTGTTCGATCGCAAGCGGCGCTTCACGCCACGGCGGATCAGCTATTTCGTCCCGAGCGACATCCACACGCCGGCGCCGCGCGTGCGCCGCCCGGCGTTGTATCCGGGCGCAGCGTACGACGTGAGCGACACCTTCACCGGGATGCGCGGGCGTGTCACCTGGAACCAGTCGACTGCGAACGAAGTGCCGGCGCGCTGGGTACGCGTGGAGGCGACGATCGACGGCCAGGTGGTGGGACGCGCGCACGGAGACGATCGCGGCGAGTTCTTGCTGTTGCTCGACAGCACCGCCGGCGGTCTGGGGGATCTGCCTTCGCCGCTCACAGTCCAGGTGACAGTGTTCGGACCTCCCGCGCCGGTGGCCGTCCCGGCGAACGATCCGCTCGGCGATCTGCCGGTGGAGACGCTGCTCGCCGACCCCGACGACATCTCGCCCGGAGAAAAGTTACCGACGGGATATGCATCCACCGCGCAGAGCACGCGCGCCGTCACCTTTCAGCTCGGCTCTCTATTGACCAACCAGGCCAAGTTCTTCTTCAACCCATAGTCATTACCGGGAAAGCGGGAAACGCAAAGGAGCTGCAACATGCCCGAATATCTGTCCCCAGGTGTATATGTCGAAGAGGTGAGCTTTCGCTCGAAGTCGATTCAGGGCGTGCCCACCAGTACCACCGGCTATGCCGGGATGACCCGCTATGGGCCCGTGCGCTATCCGGGCGGGCCCTCGACGAGCGAGCCGAGGCTGATCGGCAGCTTCACCGAGTTCGAGACCGTCTACGGCGGGCTCGAGGTCCTGAACGCACCCACCGAGGCCGACGAGCGTCTGAGCTACACGGCGCATGCCGCGCGCGCTTTCTTCATCAATGGCGGAGCGCGTCTCTATATATCGCGCGTGTTCAGCCCGCGGGGGGTCTCGCCCAACTTCGATTGGGGTGTAGCGAGCGGCCCGATCTCGGTAAGCGGCACCACGGCAACGTGGACGGCGCGCTGGCCCGGCGAGTACGGCAACGTATACGTCGAAACGCAGGTCGTGCGCAGCAAGAATGCCGCCTACCAGGCCCCGCAGTTCGGCAACATCGTGCAGGTGAACGGCGCCAAGCAGGGCTCGGTGGTCGAGGTCATCACCTCAGGCACGCCGCCGTCCGGCAACGACCCGTTGACGCTCGGGAATCTGGCCGAAGTCAGCATCGACCTCAACGACGGGCACCAGATCTTCAACCGCGGCGGCGGCACGTTCCTGCCCGCGGCGACCGACATCATTCAAAACGTGCAGCTGCGGGTGCTGGTCACAACGACGGACGGCAATGTAAAGGTGTACGACCAGCTCGGTGCCGATCCGGCGCAGAAGCGCTACATCGCCAAGATCCTGCAGCTCGACAACCCCGAGGACGAGAACGCGGTGGTCTGGCTCAAATGGGATCCGGCGACCGCCAGCGGCAACGACATCCCGGCCAACCTGATGGTCGCGCTGCAGGCCAATCCCAACAAGCGCCTGACCGGCGGACACGACGGCATCGTCGCGACGCCGGACGATCTTGCCGGACAGGAAGCAGACCCCGACGACGTCACCAAGAAGGCCACAGGGCTCGCGGCACTAGGCGAGATCGACGACATCGCGATCGTCGCGCTGCCCGACGGCGGCGCGTACGACGATTTCGATGTCTGCGTGGCGGCCGGCGACGCGCTCATCGAGCACGCCGAATCGCTGCGCTACCGCTTCGCGGTGATCGATCCGCCGTTCAACTGCTCGATGACGCAGATCCGCAACTTCCGCGGCCAGTTCGACAGCACCTACGCGGCGGTATATCACCCCTGGCTCGAGATCTTCGATCCCACCGAGCGCCCGGCCCAGGGCGCGCCGCCGAAGCGGCTGCAACTTCCGCCGAGCGGATTCGTGACCGGCATCTACGCGCGCACCGACATCGAGCGCGGCGTGTTCAAAGCGCCGGCCAACGAGGAGGTGCTGGGCCTGATCAAGCTCGAGAACAACATCAACAAGGCGCGCCAGGACGTGCTCAACCCCGAGAACATCAACGCGCTGCGCTTCTTCGAGGGCCGCGGCAACCGGGTGTGGGGCGCGCGCACGATCAGCTCCGACCCCGAGTGGATGTACATCAACGTGCGCCGGCTCTTCATCTATCTGGAGCATTCGATCGACAAGGGCACGCAGTGGGCGGTGTTCGAGCCGAACAACGAGCGGCTGTGGGCGAACATCCGCAACACCGTCGAAGACTTCCTGCTCGTCACGTGGAAGACCGGCGCGCTCATGGGCTCCAAGCCCGAAGAGGCGTACTTCGTCCGCTGCGACCGCACCACCATGACCCAGAACGACTTGGACAACGGACGGCTGATCGTCCTGATCGGCGTGGCACCGACGAAGCCCGCGGAGTTCGTGATCTTCCGCATCGGCCAGTGGACCGCCGACGCGCAAGGTAGCTGAAGGAGAACGCAATGGCAACGCAACGCGACAACCCCTACGGTGCATTCAACTATCTCGTAGCGCTGGGCGGCGCGCAGGGCGACGGTTCCGAAGGCACCATCGTCGGCGGCTTCTCCGACGTCTCCGGGCTCGGGTTCGAGGTGAACTATTCGGACTACCGCAACGGCAACGAGCGCGTGAATACGGTGCGGCATGTACCCAACACGTTCAAGAACGACGAGATCACGCTCAAGCGCGGGCTGGTCGGATCGGACGATCTGTTCGCGTGGCTGAAGGGCGTGCGCGACGGCACGGCCGATCCGCGCAGCGTCACGATCACATTGCTCGACGAAGCTCGCAACCCGGTGGTCATCTTCAAGCTGCTCAAGGCGCAGCCCAAGAAATGGACCGGCCCCACGCTTGCCGCCAAGGGCGGCGGCGAGGTCGCGATGGAAGAGCTGCACCTGGTGCACGAAGGCATCGAGTATCAATGAGGCTTTCGCTGTGATCCCCGGCCTGACGCTGGGCGCACCCGGCATCTATCGCGTGGCCGACGAGCCGCTGCGCGCGCTCACCGGCGTGCGCATGGACGTGTGCGCTTTCGTCGGCGTGGCTCTGCGCGGGCCGGCGCGCCAGCCGTACTTCGACGAGCCCTGGGCGCCGCAGCCGTGCACGCCGGGCGAGACCGTCCGGCTTGCGGTCCCGGTGGCGATCGAGAGCTGGGATGCTTACGTGCGGCTGTACGGCGGCTATGAAGGTCCGGGCCTGCTGCCCTACGCGGTGTCCGCCTTCTTCCAAAACGGAGGCCGCCGCGCCTATGTCGTGCGCATCGTGCATCGTTACTTCAAGCCGGACGGCACCGCCGACGACGCGAAGAACAACGAGGGGATCGCCCGTGCGCAGCTGCAGGGCCTGACGGCGAGCGGCGGCCGCAAAGTATGGCTCGCAGCGCGCAACGAAGGCGACTGGGGGAATAGCTTGCGCGCGACGCTGTCGTTCACTGCCCGCCCGCTCGCGCTGAGCCCCGCTGACTTCTCCACCACACGCGTGCGGCTGCCGGCCGGCTTTCAGATCGATGCAGGCGCCACGCTCAGACTGTCGCTGGGCAGCGGGATCAAAGTCCTGCGGCGCATCGAAACGCTCAGCGAAGAGTGGAACGTCTCGGACGGCACGCGCGAGCTGTGGGCCTCGCTCGACGCGCCTACTGCGGTCGCCGCGCAGTCCGCGGAGCTGGTCGAAGGATCGCTCGCGATCGATGACGGGGTCAACCCGACCGAGGTCCTGGACGGCCTCGGGCTGTCGTCGAACCATCCGCGCTGGCTGCCCTCGGTGCTGGTGGACGAGTCCGCGCTGCTGTACCCGTCCGATGACCCCACGCTGGCATCCAGCGACCCGCTCGCAAGCTGGCTGGACTCGGATCTGGAGCTGGATGCCAGCCTGAACGCGTACACCACCGCCGGGTTCTCGGGCGGCGCCAACCGCTATGCCGACATCGTGCCGGGGGATTTCTTCGATGACGAATGGGTGCTCGGCGACGAATGTCCCGGCAGCGGAGTGCACTCGCTCGCCGATGCCGACGAGGT
>Ga0335084_10002076_pt1 | contig 19145 bp, 13 predicted proteins | sample Lox_Sample_44_FD_206721 | JGI IMG/M metagenome (GOLD analysis project Ga0335084, IMG submission 206721) | Soil microbial communities from Loxahatchee National Wildlife Refuge, Florida, United States - Lox_Sample_4.4 | ecosystem: Environmental > Terrestrial > Soil > Wetlands | place: USA...
CGGGCCGTACTGCTGCACGATGGCGCGGTAGTTGGGGACCGCGCCGGCGTTGAGCGGCGCGATCGGCGCGGCCGGGCTGGCGGGGGCGGCCGTAGTCGTGGCCTTGGCGGGCTCGTCGGAGTGCCACCACTTGGGCAGCGTCAACGCGTCGGCGGTGCTGGCGGCGAAGCCGGCAACCGCCAGCAGGCTGGCGATGGCGATCGTGGTGCGGGTCATCTTCATGGTCTTCGTTCCTCGTGTCGATTGGTCGGCCGACGGCGTCGGCCCTGCGGCGCAATCTAGGCGGCGCAGGTGAGTGCGAGGTGAGGCGAACGTGAGGGCAAGGTTAGGGGCGCCGCCGGCCTGCGGCCGCGCCTCAGGTCGCGTTCAGCTTGGCGAGCTACCACGCACCAACTGACCCGGCGCACTGGGCCGCCTCCGAGTAGCAGGCTTCCGCGAAGCGGCACCCTCACGCCACCGGCAGGCGCACCTCGACGCGCAGCCCACCGAGCGGTGAGTTGGACAGCTGCACGCTGCCGCCGTGGGCACGGGCCACCGCGCGCACGATCGCCAGGCCGAGTCCGCTGCCGGTGCCGCGGCCCGGCTCGCGGCGGTGGAAGCGATCGAACACGCGCTCGCGCTCGGCCTCGGGGATGCCGGCGCCGGCGTCGTCCACCACCAGCGTGGCGACGCCGCCTTCGCGCTCGACGTGGATGTGCACGTGCGGCGGCGTGCCGCCGTACTTGAGCGCGTTGTCGACCAGGTTGCGCGCCAGGCTGCGCAGCGCGTCGGCGTCGCCGTCGACCATCGCGTCGGCCGGCGCCTCGAGGTCGACGCGGCCGCCCAGCGACACCGCCAGCGTCGCGGTGTCGGACACCGCCTGCCGCGCCACCTGCGAGAGGTCGACCGGCGCGCGCGCGGCGGCCGCGCCGGGCTCGGCGCGCGCCAGCGCCAGCAGCTGTTCGACCATCCGGTGCGCGCGTTCGATGCCCGAGCGCAGGCGTTGCACCGCGTCGTCGCGCTCGGCATCGTCGCGCGCGTCGTGCAGCAGGTCGAGCTGCAGCTTCAGCGCGGTCAGCGGCGAGCGCAGCTCGTGCGCGGCATCGGCGGTGAATGCGCGCTGCGCATCGAACGCCGCCGCCAGCCGCGCGAGCAGCGCGTTGAAGCCGTCGATCAGCGGCGTCACCTCCGACGGCAGGCCCTGCGACGGCAGCGGCTCGAGTGCGTCGACGCCGCGCTCGCGCAGCGCGCGCACCACGCGCGCCAGCGGCGCCAGCGAGGCCCCGACCAGCCACCAGATCGCCAGTCCCACGATCGGTGCCGCCACCGCGATCGGCAGCACGCTGCGCGCGGCGGCCGCGGCGGCCAGCTCGCGCCGCGCGGCCAGCGGCTGGCCCACCTGCACGATGCGCAGCGGCGTGGCGGCGGCGTAGATGCGCCACGGCGCGCCGTTGACCTGCACGGTGGAGAAGCCCAGCACCGCGCGCGCCGGCAGCACCGGCGCCGGCACGGTGCTGTAGAGCACGCCGCCGTCGACCGACCAGACCTGCACCACGTAGTCGAACTCGGCGCGCTCGAGCACCGCGCGCTCGTCGTCGGCGATGCGACCCTGGTCGCGCAGCGACAGCGCCATCTGCCGCAGGTGGTAGTCGAACAGCTCGTCGGCCTCGCCGCGCACGCTGACATAGGTGGCGCCGCCTACCGCCAGCGCCGCCACGCTGGCCAGCGCGAGCAGGAACGCGAACAGCCGCAGGCGCAGCGAGCGCATCACCCGCCTTTGGGTTCGCCCACGTAGTAGCCGACGCCGCGCACGGTGTGGAGGCGGTCGTCGCCGATCTTCTTGCGCAGCTGGTGCACGTAGACGCTGATGGCGTTGCTCTCGAGCTCCTCGCCCCAGCCGTAGAGTCGATCCTCCAGCTGCGCGCGCGAGAGGATCGCGCCGGGCCGCTCCATCAGCGCCTGCAGCAATGCGAACTCGCGCGCCGACAGCAGCACCGGCCGGCCGGCGCGGCTCACCTCGCGGGTGGCGGGGTCCAGCCGCAGGTCGGCCACCTGCAGCGCCGGCTCGGCGCGCCCGCTGGCGCGCCGGCCCACCGCGCGCAGCCGCGCCAGCAGCTCGTCGAGCTCGAACGGCTTGACCAGGTAGTCGTCGGCGCCGGCGTCGAGCCCGGCCACCTTGTCGGCGGTGGCGTCGCGCGCGGTGAGCACGATCACCGGCGTGGCGTCGCCGCGTGCGCGCAGCGTGCGCAGCACGTCGAGACCGCCCTTGTGCGGCAACCCGAGGTCGAGCAGCACGGCGTCAAAGCGCTCGCTGGCCAGCACGGCGTCGGCGGCGCGACCGTCGCGCACCCAGTCGGCGGCGAAGCCGTGGCGACGCAGCGCCGCACGCAGGCTCTCGCCGATCATCTCGTCGTCTTCGACCAACAGGCAGCGCACGGGGCCAGAATGTAGTCCGGTTCAACGATCTCGCCGTATCGCCGCCGCCATGGTCCACCTCCTCGGCATCTCGGGCAGCCTGCGCGCCCAGTCGTTCAACACCGCGCTGCTGCGGGCCGCGCAGGCGGTGGCCGGCGCCGAGGTCCGCCTCGAGGCCGCCACGCTGCACGGCATCCCGCTGTACGACGGCGACCTCGAGGCGCGCGACGGCACGCCGCAGGCGGTGCGCGCGCTGAAGGAGCGCATGCTCGCCGCCGACGGGCTGCTGATGGTCACGCCCGAGTACAACAACGGCGTGCCCGGCGTGTTCAAGAACGCGGTGGACTGGCTGTCGCGCAGCACGCCGGGGTTGCCGGCGGTGTTCGCCGACCGGCCGGTGGCGGTGATCGGCGCCTCGCCCGGTGGCTTCGGCACGATCCTGTCGCAGGCGCACTGGCTGCCGGTGCTGCGCACGCTGGGCGCCCGCCACTGGAGCGGCGGGCGCTTGCTGGTGTCGCGCGCCGCCGCGGTGTTCGGGCCCGACGGCGCGCTGCAGGACGACGCCGTCCGCAAGCAGCTGGCCGAGTTCGTGCACGGCTTCGCCACCTTCGTGGCGCGCTGCAAGCGCGAGGCGGCCGCCGGCTGATCGCGCGGGGTTCCTTTCGTCCAATGACGGCCCACCTGTCGCGCAGGCATAGTCGTCAGCCACACAGCCGAGGATCGCGCATGAACCCGAGCCCGCAGTCATCTCTAGTCGCACGCGCCGGCCGTGCGGTCGCTTTGATTGCGCTGGCGCTGCTCGCGGCCTGCGCGAGCACGCAGCTGAAGGACACCTGGAAGGATCCCGCCTTCAGCGGGCCGCCGATGCAGCAGGTGCTGGTGATCGGCGCGTTCAAGAGCGACCTCAATCGCCGCGTCTTCGAAGACGCCTTCGTCAGCGCGCTGCGGGCCGCCAAGACCGCCGCGCAGCCGAGCTACCCGACGCTGCCCGAGGGCGGAGCCATCCCCAACGAGCGCGTGCAGTCGGCGGTCAGGAGCACCGGCTCCGACAGCCTGCTGGTGACGCGCTTGCTGCGCGTGCGGCGCGACGTCAACGTGACGCCGGCATACGTGGGCCCCGGGTTCTACGGCCGCGGCTTCTACGGCTGGTACGGCGGCGCGTGGGCGGCCGCGCCGGCCGACGTCAACGTCTACGACGTGCTGACGATCGAATCGACGCTGTGGAACATGCGCACCGACAAGCCGGTGTGGGCAGGCACCAGCGAGATCACCGCGCCGACCAACATGACCGAGGCGAGCAAGGAGCTGGCCGGTGTGCTGATCACCAAGATGAAGGCCGACGGCGTGATCTGAGCCGACGACCGTCGCCTTCGAGCCATGACTGCGACCACGCTGGCGATCGCCAAGCCGGAGATCTGGGAGACGATTCCCGGCGCGCAGATCCTCAACCTCATCGAGGCGTTCACGCTGTGCCGCGTCGACGTCACGCCGACGCTGGCGCGCTTCGACATCCGCACGCCGCTGAAGAACGACACGCCGGTCGACACGCACCAGGCGGCGCTGTGGCTCGAACACGTGCTCGAGGCCTACCCGCAGCCCGGTCTCGGGTTGCTGTTCAGCAAACTGCCGACGCTGCTCGACAGCGGCATGGTCGGCTACACGATCCTCTCGTCCGAGACGCTGGGCGAGGCGCTGATCCAGCGCATCCGCTTCTCGGCGCTGTTGCGCCCGTATTTCGGCATGCAGCTGCAGGTGCTCGACGACGGGGTCGAGCTGGTGCTGCTCGAGCGCGACCCGCCGGGAATCGGTCCGCGTGCGCGCGCCTTCGGCATCGAGCACGACCTCGCCACCTGGGCCGGCACGGCGCGGCGCATGCTGGGCCCGGGGCGTCACTTCGAGCTGGTGCAGTGCGCCTACCCCGACCCCCAGCTGCCCGAGCGCTACCACGAGGTGTTCGCCTGCCCGGTGCGCTTCGACCAGCCGCGCTCGCTGGTGCGCTTTCGGCGCGAGATCCTCGAGCGGCCGATGCCGCACGCGCACGAGGAGGCGCACGAGATCTGCGAGGCCCAGTGCGAGCAGCTGCTGGCGCAGCTGCGCGCCGGGCCGGACACCACCACCGCGCTGCGCCGCCTGATGCTGCGCCGGCCGCGCAAGCTGCCGGACCTGCCCAGCGCCGCGACGTCGCTGCAGACCAGCGCGCGCACGCTGCGCCGCAGACTGCAGGCCGAAGGTTCCTCGTTCACGCAGGTGCTCAACGAAGTGCGCATGCTGCTGGCGCGCGACTACCTGCGCACCACCACCGTGGCGGTGGCCGACATCGCGTCGCTGCTCGGCTTCGCCGACGAGTCGTCGCTCGCTCGCGCGTTCCGCCGCGTGTACCAGACCACGCCGCGCGCGTTTCGCGTCAGCCAGGGCAGCGTCTAGGCGCACGCACGCCAGCGAGCGTCCGGCTGCGATGGCCATGCCGTGCGCGGCCCTGGCCTGATCGGCGGAGTGCGCCGCCTGCAGGCGAACACAACGGCGCCGGTTTCTGGCATCGTGTCCGCGCGCGGGCAAGGTCGCCCGTTCCGGCGCAGCCGTCGCGCGCAACAGACCGCAGCCGCTGCGCCATGCGCCGCAGCGCCATCCGAATCAAGGCATGAAATCCGGACACCCCGGCGCGCCGGCGCGCGCGCGTTGGCCCATCGTCGTCGTCTTCGTCGCCATCGTCGCGCTGCAACTCGCGGTGGCGGCGTTCAGCATCGAGCTGCTGTCGGGCGTGCGCGCGTACATCAACGGCGAGAGCCTGTACTCCAAGGCGCAGAAGGATGCGCACATCCACCTGCTGGCCTACCTCGACGGGCGGCGCGACGAGGACTACCGCGCCTTCGAACGCATGCTCGCGGTGCCGCTGGGCGACCGCGCGGCGCGCGAGGCGCTGCAATTGCCGCAGCCCGACCTCGATGCGGCGCGCCGCGGCTTCGCGGCCGGCCGCAACCACGCCGGCGACATCGACCGCATGGTGCGGTTGTTCATCGGCTTCGACGACCTGCCGTTCATGGCTGCGGCGATCGCCACCTGGACCGAGGCCGACGACCAGGTGCAGCGCCTGCACGTGCTCGGGCAGCTGGCGCGGCGGCAGATCGCGGCCGGCGCCGACGCGGCCGCACTGGCCCCGATGCGGCAGCAGGTGCGCGCGCTCAACGAGCGGCTGAGCGCGCTCGAGGTGCGCTTCTCGGCGCAGCTGGGCGACGCATCGCGCGAGACGCAGGCGCTGCTGATCGCGCTCAACGCGGCGCTCGCGGTGCTCTTGTGCGGCACCGGCGTGGTGTTCATGCGTCGCAGCGCGCGCGAGCAGGCGCGCACCGAGGACGCGCTGCGCCATCGCGAGGCGTCGCTGCAGCGCCTGCTCGACTCGGCCGCCGAAGGGCTGTACGGGGTCGACGTGGAGGGCCGCTGCACCTTCATCAACCGTGCCGCGCTGCAGATGCTCGGCTATGCCGAGGAAGGCGAGCTGCTCGGCTGCGACAGCCGCGCGATCCACTACCGGCGCACCGCAACCCTCGACGACGCGGGTGGCGAGGCCGAGGTCTGCGCCGCCTTGCGCGACAACCGGCGCGTGCACCTGCCGCACACCACGCTGTGGCGGCGCGACGGCTCGTCGTTCCCGGCCGAGTGCTGGTCGCATCCGGTGGTGGAGGGCGGCATCACCCGCGGCGCGGTGGTGACCTTCGTCGACATCTCGCAGCGCGTGAAGATGGAGGCGGCGCTGCGCGCCAACGAACTGCGCGTGATGCAGCTGGTCGACGCCGTGAGCGAGGGCGTCATCACGGTCGGCGCCGACGAGCGGGTGGTGTTCTTCAACCGTGCCGCCGAGACCATCTTCGGCGTGCGCGCGGTCGACGCGCGGCGCAGCCACGTGGCGCGCTTCGTCGCCATGCCCGACGGCCAGCCGTTGCGTCCGCCGGGCCCGGGCGGCGGCGTGGTCGAGCTGATCGGCATCCGCGCCGACGCACGCGTGTTCCCGATCGAGGCGTCGCTGTCGCGGCTGGACACCGATGCCGGTGCGCTGACCACGATCGTGCTGCGCGACGTCACCGAGGCGCACGCGATCCGCGAGGAGCGGCGCGCGCGCGAGGCGCACGAGGCCGCGAGCCGCGCCAAGACCGAATTCCTGTCGCGCATGAGCCACGAGCTGCGCACGCCGTTGAACGCAGTGCTCGGCTTCACGCACCTGCTGCGGCTGGACAAGCAGCAGCCGCCCACGCTGCGGCAGCTCGAGCGCATCGAGCACATCGAGAACGCCGGCGCGCACCTGCTGGCGCTGGTCAACGACGTGCTCGACCTGTCGCGCGTCGAGTCCGGCCAGATGGCGGTGGCGCTCGAGCCGGTCGAGCTCGGGCCGGTGGTGCTCGAGTCGTTCGGCATGGTCAGCACGCTCGCGGCCGAGCAGCCGGTGCAGCTGCTGGTCGATTGCGACGGCGCGGGTGTGCAGCCTCCGGCGGAGTCGGAGTGCGTGGGCCGGGGCCCGTGGGTGATCGGCGACGCGGTGCGGCTGCGTCAGGTGATCGTCAATTTGCTGAGCAACGCGGTGAAGTACAACCGTCCGGGCGGACAGGTCACGCTGTCGCACCGCATCGACGACGACGTCTGCGTCGTGCGCATCACCGACACCGGCCGCGGCATCGCCGCCGAGCACTTGAGCCGGCTGTTCGAGCCGTTCAACCGCCTGGGTGCCGAGCGGTCCGGCATCGAGGGCAGCGGCATCGGCCTGGTGCTGTCGCGCCGGCTCACCGAGCTGATGGGTGGCACGCTGGCGATCCAGAGCGAACTCGGCTACGGCACCACGGCGACGCTGTCCCTGCGGCTGTCGCGCCACGGCGCGGCGCCGCCGCCGCCCGCGGCGATGCCGAACGGCCACGCGGGGCTCGGCGGTCGCATCGACGTCTTGTACGTCGAGGACGATCCGGTCAACGCCGAGCTGGTGCGTCAGGTGCTGCAGATGCGGCCGGCCGTGACGTTGCGCGTCGCCGGCTCCGGCGCAGCAGCGCTGGCGGCGGTGCGCGCACAGCCGCCCGACCTGGTACTGATCGACATGAACCTCGGCGACATGAGCGGCGCGCTGCTGGCGCGCCGGTTGCGCGGCGATGCAGCGACCCGCGGCATCCCGCTGGTCGCGCTGTCGGCCGATGCGCTGCCCGAGCAGATCGCCAGCGCGATGGCCAGCGGCATCGAGGGCTACCTGACCAAGCCGGTGGACTTCCACGAACTGCTGCGGCTGATCGACCGCAGCGTCGGCGCCGGCGGCTGCTACGCGTAGCGCAACTCGCCGGTCTTGCCGCGGAACACGCGGTAGGCGAACACGGTGTAGCCGGCGATCGCAGGCACCGCGATGCAGACGCCGACCAGGATGAACTTCAGCGCCGCGGGGCTGCTGGCGGCCTGCCAGATCGTCAGCCGGTCGATCACCACGTACGGGTAGAGGCTGTAGGCCAAGCCGAGGAAGCTGAGGCCGAACACGACGATCAGCAGCACGAACGGCAGCCAGCAGATGGCCCCCAGCACATGGCGGGTGTCGAGCAGCGCGCGCACCGCGAGCAGCGCGAGGCCGGTCATCAGCGGGATCGCGCTCAGCGCGATGACCTCCGGCAGCACGAACCAGCGCTGGCGCACGGTGGCGCTGATCCACGGCGTGGCCATCGAGATCAGCACCAGCCCGATCACCATCGGCGGCCACGCCATCCGGGCCCACGCCAGCGCGCGCCGCTGCAGCTCGCCCTCGGTCTTCATGATCAGCCAGCACGCCCCGAGCAGCACGTAGGCCATCGGCAGCGCGATGGCGATCGCGGCGGCGAACAGCGGATAGTTCCAGCCGCTGCCGAAGCCGCTGACGTAGCGGCCGAGCATCCAGCCCTGCGCCGCCGACGCCAGCGTCGAGCCGGCGAAGAACAGGCGATCCCACGTCGGCTTGTGCGCGGCGTGCGCCTTGACGCGGAAGTCGAACGCCACGCCGCGCAGGATGAGGCCGATCAGCATCAGCGCCACCGGCAGGTAGAGCTCGCCGAGCACCACGCCGTGCGCCTTGGGAAACGCCACCAGCAGGATGCCGATGCCGAGCACGAGCCAGGTTTCGTTGGCGTCCCAGAACGGGCCGATCGAGGCGATCAGCACGTCCTTCTCTTCGGGCGTGGCGCGGTGCATCAGCATGCCGACGCCGAGGTCGTAGCCGTCGCTGATGACGTAGACCAGCATTGACACGCCCATCAGCGCCATGAAGATCACGGGCAGCGCCTCGTCGAACGACATCCAGTTCATCGCGCGCCTGCCGCCATCGTGGCGACCGCCCCGGCGGGCGCGCCGTCGTCGGTGAGCACGGCCTCGGGTTTCTCCGCCATGTGCTTCAAGACGCCCACGTAGGACGCCACCAGCGCCGCGTAGACCACCACGTACAGCGCCAGCGTGAGGCCGATCGACGGCGCCGCGACGGTCGATGCGACCTCGGCGGTGCGCACCAGGCCGTAGACGATGTACGGCTGGCGCCCGATCTCGGTGACGTACCAGCCGGCCACCACCGCGACCCAGCCCGAGAACGTCATCGCCGCCAGCCACCACAGCAGGGCCCGCGGCAGTTGCTCGGCGGCCCAGCCGCAGCGCCGGTAGCGCCACCATGCGAACCAGCTGGTGGCGAGCATCAGCACGCCGACGCCGACCATGACGCGAAAGGCCCAGAACACCGCGAACACCGGTGGATGCCGGTCGCGGAAGTCGTCGAGCCCTTTGACTTCGCCTTCGGGGTCGTGGCGCAGGATCAGGCTCGCCAGCTTCGGCACCGCGACCTCGAAGTGGTTCTCGCGCACGGCGCCGTCCGGTATCGCGAACAGCAGCAGCGGCGCGCCGCGCGTGGTGCGCCACAGGCCTTCCATCGCCGCCACTTTCTGCGGCTGGTGCTCCAGCGTGTTGAGCCCGTGCTGGTCGCCGACCACGATCTGCAGCGGGATCAGCACCGCCGCGAGCGTGAGGCCGACGCGCAGCACCCGCGGCGCCGATGCGGCGGCACTGCCCTTGAGCAGCTGCCACGCGCTCAGGCCGGCGAGCAGGAAGGCACAGGTCAGCGCCGAGGCCAGCACCATGTGCGCGAAGCGGTAGGGGAACGACGGATTGAACAGCACCTGCCACCAGCTGGCGACGACGAATCGGCCACCGACCACCTCGTGGCCCGCCGGTGTCTGCAGCCAGGAGTTGAGCGCCAGGATCCAGAACGCGCTGATGGTGGTGCCGATGGCGACCAGGAAGGTCGCGAGCAGGTGCACGCGCTCGCTGACGCGGCCGTGCCCGAACAGCATCACGCCCAGGAACCCCGCTTCGAGAAAGAACGCGGTCAGCACCTCGTAGGCGAGCAGCGGGCCGGCGACGTCGCCCACGCGCTCCATGAAGCCCGGCCAGTTGGTGCCGAACTGGAAGCTCATCGTGACGCCCGACACCACGCCGAGCGCGAAGCTGAGCGCGAACACCTTGGTCCAGAAGCGGTAGGCGTTGAGCCAGGCCTGTCGCGCATCGGCCGTCGCGGCCCGCAGATGGCGCCAGCGGAAGAACAGGAGCACCCAGCCGAGCGCGATGGTGATCGCCGGGAACAGGATGTGGAAGGTGATGTTCGCCGCGAACTGCAGGCGCGCGAGCAAGATCGCGTCCATCGTTCGGTTCTTCTTCGCAGAGTCGGTGACTGACCCCTGGCAGGATACGCCGGGCGCGTTGGCAGTGCGATGCCGGCGCGCGCGGCCCTACGCGGGCTGTGGCTGTTGATACAGGCCACAGCGGCCCGAGCCGCGCTCGGCGCTTGCGACGCGACGGGTCACTTGAGGCCGAAGCGTTGGCGCCGAGCGAGGTTCGTCAGTTCGGGAACAGACTGGCACTCGGAATCGCGACATAGCTGCTCGTGCCCGGAGGCCGCCACCGCAACCGCATCACGGCGCTGCCGCCCTTCTCGTAGTACTCCACTTTCACGCTGTAGCGCTGCCCGGCGACGAGGTTGATGGTCGAACTCGAGTTCGTCGTCGCCGAATGGTCGCTCCAGTTGTTGATCAGTTGCACGCCGTTGACCCAGACGCGCACGCCATCGTCGCTCTGCGTCTGGAAGCGGTACGCACCCGTCGTCATGGCCTGCACAGTGCCCGTCCAACGCACCGAGAAGTTGTTCACAGTGACGCCGGTGCCGGGTGAGCCGGTGCCCCAATCGAAGTCGACGGCCTCGGTGCGCGTCAGCACCGCGCTGCCGGTGAGCGTCGTGTTGTTGAAGTAGCTGCCCAAGAGACCGGTGCCGCCCACCGGTGGCGGCGGCGCCACCAGCTGCGCCGCCGGGATCGCGACGAACGCGCTCTCGCCCGGTGGCATCCAGCGCAAGCGCATGACGGCACCGCCGCCCTTCTCGTAGTACTCGGCGATGACGGCAACCGACTGGCCGGCGCTGAGGTTGATGCCGGCGCTGGTGTCGAGCGTGGGCGAATGGTCGGTCCAGTTGTTGATCATCGCGACGCCGGCGACCCACACGCGCACGCCATCGTCGCTCTGCGTCTGGAACCGGTAGGTGCCGCTCGAGGGCACGATCAGGTTGCCGGTCCAGCGCGCGGAAAAGTTGTCGGCGTTGACACCGGTTCCCGGTGATCCGCTGCCCCAGTCGAAATCGACTGCCTCGGAGCGCGACAGCACGACGGCGCCCGACAAGTTGTTGGTATTGAAGTAGCTGGCGCCGAGACCGGTGCCGGTTCCCGGATTCGCCGGTGCCGTGGGCTCGTCGCCGCCGATCTCGCGCAGGTACGCGACCAGCTTGGCGAGATCGGTGTCATTGATCGTGACGCCGTTGTGCGCGCGCACCGCGGCCTCGAGCGTGGGTGCCGAACCATCGTGCAGGTACGGCGCGGTTGCCCAGACGTCGCGTAGCGTCGGCACGTCGATGCCGGTCAGCGCGCCGCCCAGCCGCTTGCCACTGGAGGGTTTCAGCGTGCCGATGTTGACCAGCGTGTTCTCGCCGCTGCCGCTGAAGGCCGAGCCGCTGTGGCAGCCGGCGCAGTTGAGCGACGTGAAGATCGCCTTGCCGTCGGTCGCTGCGGCCGACAGCGACGCCGCACTCAGCCGCACAGGGCTGGGGTCGAACGTCGTCAGCGAACCCACGTAGGCCGCGAGCGCATCGAGATCCGCCGACAGCCCTGTCTTGCGGTCGCCGAGCGGCTGCGAGCGGGTGCCGGCCGCGAAGTCGGCATCATTCATCAGGCCGCTGCCGCCGGCCAGCGCGCGGATCTGACCTTCGAAATCCTGCACTTCGTCGAAGTTGTTGCTCCAGTGCAGGAAGCCCATCGCACCGGCGCGGCCGCGCAGGGCGATCGTGTTGCGCAGGCCTTCGCCCATGCCCGTCAGGTCCCACACGCGGCCGTCGTGGCCGCCGTCGTTGTGGCACGAGGCGCAGCTCATGTAGCGGTCGCGCGCGAGTCGCGGGTCGCGGGCGTCGTAGAAGTGCTGCTTGCCCAACAGCACGTTGAGCGCCAGCTTCTCGGTACCCACGGCCGACAGCGTCGCGATCGTCGGCACGTTGTAGGTGCCTTGCTGCAACAGCGGCGTAAGGTCGAGCACGCTGACGGTGCGGTCCATGAAGTTGTTGACGAACAGCCGCCGACCGTCGGGTGTCAGTGCGAGTCCTTGCGGCGCGCGACCGACGTCGACGCGCAGCAGTTGCGAGCCGTCGAACGCGTTGACGATGGCGATCTCGCGACTCGTCTCGAGCGCGACGAACAGGTACACGCCGTGCGGCTCGAACACGGCGGCACTGGCGACGCTCGCGTTGTCGTGGTCGATGCGCCGCGTCAGGTCCTCAGTGTTGCTGGCGAGCACGAGGCGCGAGCTGATCGCGCGCACGGTGTTCTGGAAGTTCAGGTTGTTGGTGTCGCGCAGCGTGCCGCGCTGGATGTTGTCCTGCTTGCTCGGCACGTAGGCCTGCGAGCCGTCCGGTGAGATCACCGCCGCACCCAGGTAGTTCGGAATACCGCGCCCCTGGTTCTCGCCGTCGGCCTTGTCGCTGTGCTGCAGCACGATCGTGCGGACGATGCCGAGCGTGCCGGTCGCGATCTGCACCACCTCACCACCGGTCGAGGCCGTCGGCGTCACGGTGGCCGTGCTCTCGCCGGGCAGCGGCGGCGTGATGAAGCGCGACGCGTACAGCGTCGCACCGTCGGCGGAGATCGACAGGTGGCGCACGTTCGCGCCGACCGCGATGCTACCGGTCTGCGCGTAGTTGCCGGTGTCGAAACGCAGCACAGAGCCGCCGGCCTCGAGCGCGACGAAGGCCGCGTTGGCCGTAGGCGACATCACGATGCCGAACGGCTGGGTGCCGCGTGGCAGCGCGAGGGTGCGGACCACCGTGCGCGTCGACGGATCGATCACGCTGATCGAGGCGCCCTGCTTGTTGCTGACCCACAGCGCGCCGTTCGGCGCGACGGCGATCGCGCGCGGCGCCATGCCGACCGCCACCTCGCCGAGCTTGGCGAGCGTGAGCGCATCGAATGCGCTGACGCTGTCGTTGTCCTGATTGACGACCCATAGCCTCGGGTTGCCACTGGCCGGCGTCTCGACGACAAGGTTGCCCGAGGCCGCCGGCATCCTCGCCGTGGCCGGCATATACACCGCCTGCGTGAAGCTGCGCGTCAGCACCGTGCCGCTACCGTCGGTGACGCTCACCGTCACGAGGTAGGTGCCCGCTGCGGCATAGGCATGCGTAACCGTGGCCGACGGCGACCAGTCGGTCACCGGCGTGCCGTCGCCGAAGTCCCAGCGATAGGTGAGGTTCGTACCGGTGGCCGACGCGGTGTAGCTCGCCACGCCGTCGGTGACGACGAAGCTCGGTGCGGGCGGCTGCGCCAGCGACAGCGGTTGAGCGCTCTGCACGGTCCACACGAATCCCACAGACGTCGCATTGATGCCGTCGGTGGCCGAGACGACGACGTTGAAGGTGCCGGTGCCGGTCGCCGTGCCGCTGATGTTGCCGCTGGCGGGATCGATCGTCAGGCCGGGCGGCAGGCCGGCGGCGCCGTAGGTCAGCGCGTCACCGTTAGGGTCGCTGGCCAACATCTGCAGGCTCGCGCTGTCGCCGACGACGGCGGCCTGCGCACCGGGATTGGTCAGGACCGGCGTGATCGATGGGTTCGGGTTGCTGGCAATCCCGATGCGAACGATCTTCGCGACCGAGGGCACGCCGGCGCTGTCAAACACGAATAGCATGTAGAAGCCCGGCGTTGCCTCGGCAGCATGCGTGGGCGCCTGGACAGCGACGTGCGTGCCATTGGCGACGAAGGTGAGCTCGAGGAAGCGCTGGTCGAAATTGAAGCTGTGCGACATCGACCCGGTCTTCACCAGCGTGACGCGGCTGACACCCGCCGCGTTCGCGATGTCGATGCCAAAGGTCTGGCCGATGTCGACCATGCCGGGTGCGGCCGTGATCTGCGGGCGCGACGCGCGCACCCCGCCCGCCGCGAACAGGTACGGCGGGTAGTAGATTTCGGCGTTCAGGTTGTTCTTGTTTGGATCGTTGACGTAGGTCGGCGCGGTGGCGCCGCCGCCGCTGACCAGCACGCTGCCGTCCGGCAACAGGATCGCGTTCGAGTGGTACAGCCGCATCTTCTGTGCAACGGCACCTTGCACCCACAGCCCGGTGGCGGGATCCCAGATCTCGGCGATGTTGTTGTAGCCGGTCGCTTCGCCGGGAACCGCGCTGCCGCTGGTGGCGACGACCTTGCCATCGGCGATGGATGGTGGCGTTGACCCACGCACGGCGGCTCGACATCGCTTGCGTCGTCTTGATCACCGGGGCGCCGCTCGTGATGTCGATCGTATACGCACCGTTGGAGTTGCCCCCGATCTGCAGGATGCGTCCGGGCCGGTACATCGCGGTGCTCGACTCCCAGCCGCCGCTGATCGCCGTGTTGAAGCTGCCGGCGAGGGTCAACGTGCCGGCACCGGTGGTGTTGACCCAGTACATCTGCCCGTTGCCCGGGTCGTAGCCGAACACACGGCCGTCCGGCGCGACGAAGTTGCGGGGGTACGAGGTACCGATCGAGCTGGTGTTGATGCCACTCATCAAGCGGAACGTGCCATCGGTGCCGCGGATCTCGGGGCGATCGCCGCCGCCGGAGCCGCCCTGGATGTAGGTCTCGCCGTTGACCAGCGTGATCGACGACGAGTACCAGCGCGAGCGCAGCATGTTCGAGCTGCGCGTCAGCGACGACGTCGTGTAGTCGAGCAGGTTGGAGTTGTTGTTGGGGCCGTTGGTCGTCTGCGTACCGGTCCACACGTCGCCCCCGGCGATGAACACGTTGCCGCTGCCGGGCAGCAGCACCTGCGAGCTGCAGAAGATGTCGGTGCCGGTGCCGTTGGGCAACGTCATGTGGCCGCTGTCGGGCGCACCGTTCGGATCCCAGATGTCGTAGTTCGCGTGGCCGGTCTGCAGGCCGGTCAGATCTGAGCCGTAGGTCAGCACGCGACCGTCGGGAAGGATCGTCGAGTGCACGGAGATCAGAGGCCATGCATAGACGCCCGACCACATGCCGTTGACGTTTGCGTCGGACGGCACCGGTCCCGGAGGCACGAAGGCCAGCGCGCGTTCGCGGCCCTGCGAAGCGACCGAGTCGCTCTGGAGGTCGCCGCCACCGCCGCCACAGGACAAGAGGAGCGCGAGCAGCGTCAGCGTGGCCACATGCCGACCGGCCGGCCGCAATGCGGTGATGCGAATGGAATACGGCATGGTCGGCCCCCTCCGGACGCCAATGCAATTGGTTACAGCAGTGTCGTGAGACTGAACAACGCATCGCAACCCCGTAAAGCGGGGTGCGGAGAACCCGAGGCGCGGTGTATCGGGCGTTGGCTTTCAGCGGCCGGCGTGGCGGCAGTCAGTGGACGCGACCTGGTACTTGGCGCCGCTCGGCGTGAGGGTCCGTGCCCGCCGGCTACACGGTGGCCACCGGCGTGACCGGCGAGCCCACGGCGCCGGGCAGGCGCAGCGGCGGCGCGGTGAGCAGGCAGCGATGGCGGCCGGCGTGACGCAGGTGCGCGGCGAGGTCGTGCAGCCACCACAGCTCGCCGAGCGGCACGCCGAGCTTGAACAGGCAGTGCTGGTGCAGCGGTAGCGCCGGGCGCTGGCCGTCGCGCTCGCGCGCCGGGTAGTGCTCGACCGCGTAGTTGTCGGCGCACAGCGCGACCACGCCCGACTCGGTGATCCAGTCGAGCAGCGCGTCGTCGCGGCCGTCGAGCGCCGGGCACGCGCGGTCGAGCACGGCCATGTCGGGATCGCGGTTCATGCCCATGATCAGCGTCGAGAAACCAGTATGCAGCAGCACGATGTCGCCAGGCTCGACCACGATCCGATCATGGTCGAGCACATGCTGCAGCGTGGCGCGATCGACCAGCTTGCGCTCGTTGCCGAAGTGCTTGTGCAGGTCGAGCAGCACCGCGCGCCCCTGGATGGCCTTGACCGCGAAGTGCTCGATGCCGAGCGCTTCGGCGCACGACGGGCCGTCGCACGGATCGCCGACGAACTGATAGTCGCTCGGGCCCTTCACGTGCTGGTGTGCGCGGTAGCCGTTGTAGTACACCATCTCGGGCTGCCCGTCGCCGTCGGCGTCGAACCACGCGCCGACGTGGGCGAAGCTGTCCCACTGCGTGCTGTACTGCAGGCACAGCAGCGCCTGGTCGTCGCAGACGACGTCGGTGTTGCGCGCGTCGAGCTCGCGCAGCGGAAAGTTTAGGAACGGTTTGCCGCGCAGGTTGGTGGGCTTGAGCTGCGGCGGCTTGCGGCGCGGGTTGAGTCGGGCCTCGCCGGGGTAGTTCAGCGGCAGGCTGAGGCAGAACGACAGGCCCTCCTTCACCTCGGCCAGGCCCTGCATCACCTTTTGCGGCGTCAGCAGGTTGAGGCGGCCGAGCTGGTCGTCGGGGCCGAAGTCGCCCCAGGTCGAGCCGGGCGGGCGCTGGCGCCAGCGGGGCGTGGTCATGGCCACGACTCGGCGGCCAACCCGAGCCGGTCGCGCCGGCGGGTGCGATCGGGGGCGGGCATGGCGCCTCCTGGTTCAGTCGGCCTGTGTCGCCGCGCCCGGCAACACCGTCCGTCCGCCGGCCACGTCGTCGAGGCCTTCGAGGTCGAGCACCAGCAGGCGTTGCGGACCGAGCTGCATGATGCCCAGCTGCTGCATCTGGCGCAGCGCGCGGTTCACGCGCTGGCGGCTGCCGCCGACCATCGAGGCCAGGTCGCCTTGCGACACCGCGAGGTCGATGCGCAGGCCGTTGCCGGTGGCACGGCCGAAGCGGCGCGCCAGCCGCAGCACCTGGCGCGCCAGCCGCTGCGGCAGGCTGAGCGCATGGCGCTCCTCGCAGCGCTTGACCATGCGACGCAGGCGCTGGCAATTGAGCTGCAGCAGCGCTTCGCGGAATTCGGCACTGATGCCCATCAGGTCCTGCATGTCGGCCTTCGACACCACCACCAGCGTCGACGGGACGTGCGCAATCATGTCGAGGTCTTCGACGCCGCTGTCGACCAGCGCGATGTCGCCGAACCACTGCCCCGGGCCGACGAAGTCGAGCGTGAAGACGCGGCCGTCGGGCAGCGCGGTGCCGAGCCGCAGCGCGCCGCGCGCCACGCCGACCCACTGTCCGCCGGCGTCGCCGCGTTGCGCGATGCGCGTGCCGCCGACCACGCGGTGCACGCGCGCGCGCGCCACGATCGCCTCGCGCAGCCCCTCGGACAGCTGGCTGAACCAGCGGCCGGCCTGCAGCGCGCCGAGCTCGTCGTCGCGCAGGCCCGTGTGGCTGCCGGCGCCGATCCGCGCTGGCCGCGCGGGCGCGACGCCGTGCTGCGCAGCGAGCCCCGGGTCGGTGGCAAGTGCATCCATCTCGTCGGTCCCCTCTGTGTGGTTCTGCCGTGGCGTCAGGCGACTTCGAAAAGGCCTGCCGCGCCCTGCCCACCGCCGATGCACATCGTCACCACCACGTGCCTGGCGCCGCGCCGCTTGCCCTCGATCAGCGCGTGACCGACCAGGCGCGCCCCGCTGACGCCATAGGGATGCCCCACCGCGATCGCGCCGCCATTGACGTTGAGCCGATCGTCGGGGATGCCGAGCTTGTCGCGACAGTACAGCACCTGCACCGCGAACGCTTCGTTGAGCTCCCACAACCCGATGTCGGCCACCTTCAGGCCGGCGCGCTGCAGCAGCCGCGGCACCGCGAACACCGGGCCGATGCCCATCTCGTCGGGCTCGCAGCCGGCCACCGCGAAGCCGCGGAAGATGCCCAGCGGCTTGATGCCGCGCCGCTCGGCGAGCTTGCCGTCCATCAGCACGCAGGCCGAACTGCCGTCGGAGAACTGGCTCGCGTTGCCGGCGGTGATCACGCCGCCGGGCAATGCGCTGCGGATCTTGGCCACGCCCTCGAGCGTGGTGTCGGGGCGGATGCCTTCGTCGGCGGCGATCGTGACCTCCTTGCGCGCGAGGCGGCCGCTCTTGTCGACCACGCCCATCACGGTGGTCATCGGTGCGATCTCGTCGTTGAACCTGCCCGCGGCCTGAGCCGCGGCGGCGCGCTGCTGGCTGCGCACGCCGTACTCGTCCTGTGCCAGCTTCGGGATGGCATAGCGCTTGGCCACCTGCTCGGCGGTCTGCAGCATCGTCCAGTAGATCTCGGGCTTGATCTCGCTCATCGCCGGGTCGACGCGCATGTGGCGGTTGGCCTCGTTCTGCACGCACGAGATGCTCTCGACACCGCCGGCCACCATCACCGGCACCTGGTCGACGATGATGCGTTGCGCCGCCATCGCGATCGCCTGCAGGCCCGAGCTGCAGAAGCGGTTGATGGTGACGCCGGCGGCGCTGACCGGCAGCCCGGCGCGCAGCGCGGCCACGCGCGCGATGTTGCCGCCGGTGGTGCCCTCGGGGGTGGCGGTACCGAGGATGACGTCCTCCACCTCGGCGGGGTCGATGCCGGCGCGGCGCACCGCGTGCGTGATCGCGTGCGCGGCCAGCGTCGCGCCGTAGGTCATGTTGAATGCGCCCTTCCAGCTCTTGGCCAGGCCGGTGCGCGCGGTGGAGACGATCACTGCATCCGTGGTCATGTTGCAGTCCTCGATTCAGTTGAACGTCCTGCCGTCGTCGGCCAGGCGGGCCAGCAGCGGCGCCGGCTGCCACCAGGCTTCGGCCCCGGGCTCGGCCGCGAAGCGCTTGAGCGAGCGCACGACGTTGGGCAGGCCGACGATGTCGGCATGCAGCATCGGGCCGCCGCGGTGCTGCGGGAAGCCGTAGCCATTCAGGTAGACGATGTCGATGTCGCTGGCGCGCGCGGCGATCTTCTCGTCGAGGATGCGCGCGCCCTCGTTGACCAGCGCGAACACGCAGCGCTCGACCACCTCGTCGTCGCTGACCTTGCGCGCGCCGATGCCGCGCTCCTTGCGGAAGGCCTCGATGATCTCGGTGACCACCGGGTCGGGGATCGGCTCGCGCGCGCCGGCCTCGTAGCGGTACCACCCGGCGCCGGTCTTCTGGCCGAAACGCCCTTGCTCGCAGATGGCATCGGCCACCACGCGCTGGTAGGCGGCGGGGTTCTCGGCGGCGCGGCGCTTGCGGCCGGCCCAGCCGATGTCCAGGCCCGCCAGGTCGCCAACGCGGAACGGCCCCATCGCGAAGCCGAATTTCTCGAGCGCCTTGTCCACCTGCTGCGGCAGCGCGCCGGCCATCAGCAGGCCGTTGGCGGCGGCG
>Ga0335084_10002077_pt1 | contig 19145 bp, 21 predicted proteins | sample Lox_Sample_44_FD_206721 | JGI IMG/M metagenome (GOLD analysis project Ga0335084, IMG submission 206721) | Soil microbial communities from Loxahatchee National Wildlife Refuge, Florida, United States - Lox_Sample_4.4 | ecosystem: Environmental > Terrestrial > Soil > Wetlands | place: USA...
GTCGAGACGAGTCCTGCGTCGGGCTCGCCCGTGTGGAGCGAGCGCCAGAACCCGGCCTGGATGTCACGCAGATCGGGCACAGGCATCGACCAGCACCTCGGCCTCGGCGGCGCGGGCGCGCTCGGCTTCGGTGAGAACGTCTTCGAACGGCGGAATGTGGTCGTCCCACTCGACGAGCGTGGAGATGCGACCGAATCGGCGCACGGCGGAGCGATAGAGGTCCCACACCTCGGCGCGCACCGGATGATCGTGCGTGTCGAGCAGGTGGGTGCCGTTGTCCGTGTGGCCGGCGAGATGGATCTGGCCGACCCGCCCGACCGGAATGCCCGCCAGATACTCGTAGGCGTCGAAGCCGTGGTTCACGGCCGACACGTAGATGTTGTTGACGTCGAGCAGGATGCCGCAATCGGCGCGCTCGGCGACCGCCGCGAGGAACTCCCACTCGGGCATGGTCGAGTGCGCGAACGCGACGTAGCTCGACACGTTCTCGACCAGCATCTGCCGCCCGAGCCTCTCCTGGACCACCTGTACGCGCCCCACGACGTGCGCCAGCGCCTCGTCGGTGTACGGCAGCGGCAGGAGATCGTGGGCATAGTGCTTGCCGTAGTTTCCCCAGCAGAGGTGATCGGAGATCCATGCCGGCTGATAGCGCGCGGCGAGCGCACGCAACTCGACGAGATAGGCGTCGTTCAACGGATCGGTCGCGCCGAGCGAGAGCGACACGCCGTGCAGCACGATCGGACGCTCGGCGCGCACGCGCTCGAGCACGTGGAGCGGGCGCCCGCCGCGCAGCATGAAGTTCTCGGAGATGACCTCGAACCAATCCGCGCGCCGGCCGTCGTCGAGGATGGCCGGGTAGTGCTGCGGTCGCAGGCCGACGCCGTGACCGAGGTAGGGAACCGAGATCGCCATGACGTCGAACGCGGGCTCCGGACCGCATGGCCCGGAGCCCGCGCCGTGACTAGTGCTTCTCGCCCTCGACGACCTTGCCACCCTTGGTCTTGCAGTCGGCCGCGGAGGCCTTCACGTTGCCCTGGCCCTTGCAACCGTTCTGGCCGGCACAGGAGTGCCCGCCGCCGGCGCACGTGCCCTGTCCCTTGCACGCATTGATGCCCGAGCAGGTCACCTGATCGCCGCCCGCCTTCTCTTCGGCCCGGGCCGTGACGGCGCCCGAGAGGAACAACGCGGCGGCCGCGCTGGCGATGAGAATCCCCGTGGTCTTCTTGGTCATGATTCGTCTCCTCCTCCTGTTGGAGTGTTGGTTGCCCGATTAGACGCCGCGGGCCTCCCGGCGTTACACGATCGCGCCGCCGCAGCCCGAGCCCGCCCCGGCCGTGCAGCCGAAGCAGTGGGACCCCGTGACGATGCGCTCGTCTTCCAACGTACGGACGTCGTCCAGCTCCCAGATGGTCCGGGGGCCCCGGGCGCCGATCGCGAGGTCGAGCATCTGGTTGAAGTCGCAGTCGTAGAGCTTGCCGTCCCATCCGACGCTCACGAGGTGACGGCACATGAGGCCGGGGATGGTGGCGGTGTTGAAGTGGTTCACGAGCAGCCCCATGTATCGATCGTGCTCGCCCGTACGGGCGAGGTCCGCCGCGAAACGGGCGATGGGCATGTTGGTTATGGTGCGGAGCGCGTGGAACTCGATCCCGAAGTGGCGCCGGAGCTCCTCGTGGTAGCGCGCTTCCAGCTCGGCCTGCATGCCGGGCAGGAACGCGCCGACGGGATTGTAGACGAGATCCAGCCGCAGCGGTGATCCGGCGCACCCGTACCCCAGGTCGTTCAGGAGCTGCAGGGCCCGCACGCTGCCGTCGAACACGCCGCGGCCGCGCTGCTTGTCGACGTTGTCCGCCGTGTAGCAGGGCAGCGAGCAGACGAGCTCCACCTGATTCGCCCGATAGAACTCGGGCAGCCACGCCATGCCCTCGACGAACACGACGGTCAGGTTGCAGCGCACGATCACCGTCCGGCCGAGCGCACGTGCCCGTTCGACGAGACGGCGGAAGCCGGGATTCAGCTCGGGCGCGCCGCCGGTGAGATCGAGCGTTTCGAGCCCCGGGTTCGCCGCGAGGACGTCGAGCACGCGGTCGGCTGTGGCACCCGCCATGATCTCCGTGCGCTTGGGTCCAGCGTCGACGTGGCAGTGATGGCAGGCCTGGTTGCAGAGCTTGCCGACGTTCACCTGCAGCGTGCGCGGCACCGCGCGACGGAGCCCGCCGACCCCGTTCACGGCGAGCGCGGCCTCGAAGTCGATCGGGGAGGCAAGGCCCACGGCGCACTCCTTAGCTCGTAGTCGGCGGCCTGGGAACACCGGCCGCGGCTGGGCGCGTGTGACACGCGGGTCAACGAGATGGGTCACGTCTGACCCACTCCGGAGACCCTTCTCCTCGGATTCCCGCCGTGGCCCGAGAGGCCTGCTCCTTGCTTCTCTCGGACCACAGAGCCGAACGTCGTGGCCTCCCCCCACGACGACCTCCATGCTCTCCTCCTGCCCGGTAACAACCGACGGGGGCGGCGATCCCTCCCCGGTCGCCGCCCCCGAACGGGCAGACCCGAAACAGCTCTTCCGGCCTCCCACCGTCCACAGGTAGAGTCGGCGACCATGCTGCGCATCATGGTTGCCGCTCTCGCCGTCCTGGGTTTCGTGGCCGGTGCGCGCGCGGCCTCGCTCGACGCCTTCGCACGCTGCCTGCGCGACCGCGGGGCGACGTTCTACGGCGCGTCGTGGTGCCCGCAGTGCGCCAAGCAGCGCCGGCTGTTCGGCACCTCGGAGCGCTTCCTTCGCTATGTCGAGTGCGCCGACGAGGGTGGCGACCAGACCGCCGCCTGCGGCCGGGCCGGGATCACCGGCTATCCCACCTGGGAGTTCGCCGACGGGACGCGCGTGGCCGGGCGGCTCTCGCTCGAGCAGCTCGGCCAGCGCGCGGGCTGCAAGTTGCCGGATTGACGGGCGGTCAACCGCGGGTGGTCGAAGATCGTTGACCCCACGACGTCCCCGCGGCATTTGAATTACTGACCGGTCCGTATCGTAAATGCGCCCCGTCGCCCCAGCCGTCCGCCACCAGCGCCCTTCGCGCGGGCGTCCCCCCACCCCCGGTCTTCGCGAGGCGATCCTGGCCGCTGCTCAGGGCGTCTTCACGCGGCGCGACTACCACGAGGTGCAGATGGACGGCGTCGCGCGCGCCTGCGGTGTCGGCAAGGGTACCATCTACCGGTACTTCCGCACCAAGCGCGAGCTGTATCTCGCGGTCATGTTCGGCGGCATCGAGCGGCTGCGCGCGGAGCTCGAAGCGGCGGTACGAACCCGGGAGTCGCCGGTCGCGAAGATCGAGCACGTCGTGCGACGCACGCTCGGCTACTTCTGGGACCAGCGGCATTTCTTCGCCCTCATCCATCGCAACGAGCACCGCCCCGACGACGACGCGCGCGACTGGGTCCTGCAGCGCGCGCGCCTCGTCCGGCCGGTGCAGAGTGCGATCGACCAGGCGATCGCCGGCGGGCACGTCCGCCGGATGGATTCGCGGCTGGCGACCGAGATGCTCTTCGGCATGATGCGCGCCGCCAGCCGCTACCGCGGACGCGACGACGACCTCGAAACGCTCGTCGCGACCGTCGTCGACGTCTTCCTGCACGGGACCGGCAAGCGCGGCGCGGCGCGGCCGAGCGCGAGGGTGGCGTAGGTGCCGCTGCGTCGCGCGACGGCACTCATCGCCGTGGGTCTTCTTCTCGCCGGTATCGGTCGCGCCGGTGCCGAGGAGCAAAAGACCCTCGACGAGTGCATCCAGATCGCGCTCGACCAGCAGCCGACGCTGAAGGCGGCCTCGTCCACCGTCGGCGCGGCCCGCGAGCGGGTCTGGCAGAGCGCCGCTGCCTACCTCCCGCAGGTCGCGGCGACCTACACCGCCGACCGCAAGCATCAGAACGCCGGAAGCCTGACCCGCAGCGCCGTCGGAGGACAGTCGAGCACGTTCAACTTCTACAGCACCGGAGTCGGGCTCTCGCAGGTGCTGTTCGACTTCGGACAGAACCTGGCCCTCATCCACCGCTCGCAGTCGCTCGCGACGGCGGCCGACGCCGATGCCCAGACGCAGCGCGACACCGTCGTGTTCGACGTCGAGCAGGCGTACTTCGGGCTCCTCGCCGCCTACCGGCTGCGCGACGTGGCCGACAAGACGGTGAAGCAGAACCAGCAGCACCTGGAGCTGGCGCAGGGCCGGTTCGACGTCGGGCTCGCGCCCAAGTTCGACGTCACCTCTGCGCAGGTGCAGCTCGCCAACGCCGAGCTGGCGCAGGTGACGGCGCGCAACAACGTCGCGCTCGGGCGCGAGACGCTTCGCAACGTCCTCGGTCTCTCGGGCCCGCTCGACTTCGACATCGTCGACACTCTCGATCAACCGGCCGCGCCGATCGACGAGGAGACGGCCCTCGACGAGGCGTACGAGAACCGTCCCGAGCTGCGCAGCATCCGCGCGCAGGAGGAGGCGGCGAAGCAGCAGATCGCGGCGCTGCAGAAGGACTACCTGCCGAAGGTCACGGGCGGCGCGACGTACGGTTGGTCCGGCGGGAACTACCCCCTCACGAACAACTGGGACATCGGCGCCGCAGTCGCCCTCTCGGTCTTCAACGGCGGGCTCACGACGGCGCAGGTCGGCGAGGCGAAGGCCAACCTCCAGACCCTGCAGTTCAACGCAGAGTCGCTGCAGCAGAACGTCACGCTCGAGGTCCGCCAGTCGATGCTCAACGTCCGCCAGGCGGCCGAGAGCATCAAGGTGGCCGACAAGGGCCTCCAGCAGGCGCGGGAGAACCTGGAGCTGGCAGAGGGTCGCTACGCGACCGGCGTCGGGGCGATCATCGAGCTGACCGACGCGCAGACGTCGCTCGTGGGCGCGGAGGCGAGCCGGGTCCAGGCGCTCGCCAACTACCGCGTGGCGGTGGCCGCATTCGACCGCGCGACCGCGCGGCAGAAGACCTCATGAGCACGCCGAAGCCGCGCGTCGTCGACGTTCCCCCACCGGGCGATCCGACGCCGGGCGTCGGCCCGCGCTTCGTGCCCTCTCGCCGGCGCCGCCGCCTCGTCCTCGGCGCAATCCTGCTCGTCGCCGCGTTCCTGGCGCACCGGCTGTGGAGCGCCGGACAAGCGGGCGAGTCCGACGGCTACGTCACCGCGACCGTCGATCGCGGCCCGATCGACCAGACGGTCTCGGCGACGGGCACGGTCAATCCGGTGAAGACCGTCCAGGTGGGGACGTACGTCTCCGGCCCGATCATCGCGATCGACGTCGACTTCAACTCGCCCGTGACGAAGGGGCAGCGCGTCGCCAAGATCGATCCGGCCTCCTTCGCCGTGAAGGTGCGCCAGTCCGAGGCGAACGTCGCGAACGCCGTCGCCAAGGTGCAGAAGGACCGTGCCGACCTGGCGTTGAAGAAGCTGCTCCTCGATCGCAATCGCACGCTCCTGGCGCGCGAGCTGATCGCCCAGAACGACCTCGACACCTCGCAGAGCAACTACGACCAGGCGCTCGCCCAGCTCGCGCTCGACGAGGCCGCCGTGAAGCAGGCGCAGGCGAGCCTCGAAGAAGCCCAGGTGAACCTCGGCTACACCGAGATCCTCTCGCCGGTCGACGGCGTCGTCGTCTCGCGCAACGTCGACGTCGGACAGACCGTGGCCGCGAGCTTCCAGACGCCGACGCTGTTCCTCATCGCCGAGGACCTGACCAAGATGCAGGTCGACACGAACGTGAGCGAGTCGGACGTCGGGCGCACGCAGGTCGGCCAGCCGGCGACGTTCACCGTCGACGCGTACCCGGGCATTCCGTTCCACGGCGTGGTCTCGCAGGTCCGGAACGCACCGATCACCGTGCAGAACGTCGTCACCTACGACGTCGTGCTCGCGGTCGACAACGCGGGCATGGAGCTGAAGCCGGGCATGACCGCCAACGTCTCGATCACGACGGCCCATCGCGACGACGTCCTGCGCGTCCCGACGCGGGCGTTCCGCTTCCGCACCGAGCAGGGCGGCGCACCCGAGCGCAGCAAGCAGGGCAAGACGACCGTCCAGGTCGTCGGCCCGGGCGAGACCCTGCGCCCGGTCGAGATCAAGGCGGGAATCCGCGACGCCCAGTTCGCCGAGGTCCTGGGCGGCGACCTCCACGAGGGCGACGTGGTGGCGATCGGCGTGCGGCGCGAGGAGTCCGCCGCCGCGCCGCCCGCGCAGCCGCCGGGCTTCGCCGGTGCGCGGCGCCGGTTCTAGCCGGTCGCCGGTCATGGCCCCCCTGCTCGAGCTCCGCGACGTCTGGAAGTGCTACCGGCTGGGCGACGTCGAGGTGCAGGCGCTCCGCGGCGTGTCGACCGACGTCGCGGCGGGCGAGTTCGTCGCCATCATGGGCGCGTCGGGCTCCGGCAAGTCCACGTTCATGAACATCGTCGGCTGCCTCGATCAGCCGACCCGTGGCACCTACCGCCTGGGTGGCGCGCGCGTGTCCTCGCTCTCCTCGGACGAGCGCGCCACCATCCGCAACCGCCAGATCGGGTTCGTCTTCCAGAGCTTCAACCTCCTGCCGCGCACGACCGCCCTCGAGAACGTGGAGCTGCCGCTCGTGTACGCCGGCGTACCGTTCGCCGAGCAACACGAGCGGGCCCGTGCCGTGCTCGCGGCAGTGGGTCTCGCGGGACGCGAGCACCACCATCCGAGCCAGCTCTCGGGCGGGCAGCAGCAGCGCGCCGCGATCGCGCGCGCGCTCGTGAACAATCCGACGCTTCTGCTGGCCGACGAGCCGACGGGCAACCTCGACAGCGAGGCGAGCCGCGAGATCATGGAGCTGTTCACCATGCTCCACCGCGACCAGGGCATCACGATCGTGCTCGTGACGCACGAGCCGGACGTGGCCGAGTACGCCGAGCGGCGGCTCACCTTTCGTGACGGCCGCCTCGTCGCGGACACGCGCCGCGAGCAGCGCATGCGCCGGCTCGCCGACGAGGGGGGCGAGGCATGAACGTCCTCTGGATGACGCTCGCGACGGCGCTGCGCGCGCTGCGGCGCAACAAGCTCCGCTCGGCGCTCACCATGCTCGGCATCATCATCGGCGTCGGCGCCGTGATCACGATGGTCAGCATCGGCCGTGGGGCCGACGCGGCCGTTCAGCAGCAGATCCAGAGTCTCGGCAACAACCTGCTCATGGTCGTGCCCGGCGCCACGACCGCCGGCGGCGTGCGCTCGGGGTACGGCGGGGCCTCCACGCTCACCGTCGCCGACGCGACCGCGATCGCGCGGGAGTGTCCCGCCGTCGCGGAGGTCTCGTACATCAAGCGCCAGATCGTGCAGGTCGTCTACGGCAACGAGAACTGGTCGACGTCGGCGCAGGGCGCGACGCCCGCCTACCAGTACGTGCGCGACTGGCCGGTGGCCGTCGGTCGCTTCTTCGACGAGCGCGACGAAGCCGGCGCCAACCCGGTCGCCCTCCTGGGGCAGACGGTCGTCGACAACCTCTTCGGGGCGGGCGAGGACCCGGTGGGCGCCACGATCCGCGTGAAGGGCGTGCCGTTCGAGGTGATCGGGGTGCTCGCGCGCAAAGGGCAGACGAGCTGGGGGCAGGACCAGGACGACGTGGTGCTGATGCCGTTCGCCACCGCCGAGCGGCGCGTCCTCGGAACGCAGATCCTGGGGACCGTCGACATGGTCTTCGTCTCGACCCTGACCGCTGCCGAGGCCCCGGCGGCCGTGAAGCAGATCACCGCGCTGCTCCACGACCGCCATCGCATCCAGCCGAAGCAGGACGACGACTTCACCGTCCGCAACCTCAGCGAGGTCGCCGAGGCGTCCCGGATGGCGAGTCAGGTGATGACGAACCTGCTGCTCAGCGTCGCGTCGATCTCGCTGCTGGTGGGCGGGATCGGGATCATGAACATCATGCTGGTGTCGGTGACCGAGCGCACGCGCGAGATCGGGATCCGCATGGCGGTCGGCGCCAAGACGTGGCACATCCTGGTGCAGTTCCTGGTCGAGGCGATCGTCGTCAGCACGTTCGGCGGCGCGGCGGGCGTGCTCGCCGGACTCGGCGGAACGAGTCTCGTCGCGCGCCTGGCGGAATGGCCGACGCTCCTCTCGGGTCCCGCCATCGCGATCGCGTTCTCGTTCTCGGCCGCCGTCGGGATCGTGTTCGGGTTCTACCCCGCCCACCGCGCCTCGCGGCTCGATCCGATCACGGCGCTGCGGGCGGAATGAGCTGAAGGACGATCTCGCGCAGCAGCGCCTTGTGCACCTGCTGCGAGGCGGCCGTGCGGGGCAGCTCGGGCAGGAAGAAGACGTGGCGCGGCTTCTTGAAGCCGGCGAGATGCTGCCGCACGTGCGCCACGACGTCGTCCGCCGTGAGCGTCGCCGCGTCGCGCAGCACGATCGCGGCCACGACGGCTTCGCCCCAGTGCGGATCGGGAATGCCCACGACGCTCGCCTCGCGGACGGCGGCGTGGGCGAGCAGCACGCGCTCGATCTCGGCCGGGAAGATGCTTTCGCCGCCGCTGCGGATCACCTCCTTGCGCCGGCCGACGACCGACAGGAACCCCTCCGCGTCGAACACGCCGAGATCGCCGGTGTGCACCCAGCCGTCGCGGATCGTGCGCGCCGTCTCCTCCGCGTTCCGCCAGTAGCCGCGCATCGTGAACTCGCTGCGCACCGCGATCTCGCCGACCTCGCCCTGCCCGACCGTCTCGCCCCGCTCGCCGACCAGCCGCACGTCGACGTCGAGGTACGGGCGACCGACGGTCTCGGGCTTTCGCTGCGTGTCGCACGGTCGGAGCACGCTCACCGGCCCGGCTTCGGTCGACCCGTAGAGGATCACCATGTCGGAGCACCCGAAACGCTCGCGGATCCGGTGGACCTGGGCCGCGGTCATCGCGGCCGTGCCGCCGCCGAGCAGCCGCAGCGAGCGGAGGTCGAAGCGATCGAAGTCGGGGACGGCGAGGAGCGATCCCCACACCGTCGGGACCGCATAGAGATAGGTCACGCGCTCGCGCTCGATCGTCTCGAGCAGGAGGCGCGGTTCGGCCCTCGGCATGAGGACGATGGTCGCGCCCGTGTGCCAGAAGCCGAGCGGCAGGCTCCAGCCGCCCATGTGGAACATGGGGAACATGCAGAGGCCCACGTCGTCTTCGCGCATCCCGAGCTGGAGATGCGAGGTGGTCACCTGGAGGAAGTAGCTGCGATGCGAGAGCAGCGTGCCCTTCGGCGATCCGGTCGTGCCGCTCGTGTAGAGCATCACGTGTGGGTCGTGCTCGTCGATCGCGACGGCGACGTCGTCGGCCGGCTCGGCGGCGGCGAGCGCGGCGAGCGGCGCCGCGTCCGCGAGCTCCGCCCCGCCGGCGATGGACACGACGCGACGAACGAGCGGGAGACGGCCCGCCGTGCGCAGCCCTCCCACCAGGGCCGCGAACTCCGGCGCCACGAAGAACGTCTCCGCCTCGGCATGGTGCACCACGGTCGCGACCTCGTCGGCGGTGAAGCGCGCGTTCACGGGAACGACGATCGCGCCGAGCTTCAGGACCGCGAAGTAGACGACGGGATATTCGACCCGGTTGGTCGCCATGACGGCGACGCGATCGCCACGCCGGACGCCCAGCCGCGCGAGCGCGCGCGCGAGCTGGTTCGAGCGCGCGTGGAAGGCGCCGTACGTCACGCGGTCGGCGCCGATGATGTAGGCCGTCTTGTCGCCACGGACGGCGGCGTGACGTCGCAGGATGTCGCCCAGCAGCAGCACTACTTGAGCTCGATCAGGATCTCACGGTAGCGGCGCCGTCCGACGTTGATGGCCGTCTCGATGCCGCCGCGCGTGATGTATCGCGTCTTCCCGGGCTCGACCGTCCCCTCGATGTAGTCGCGGTACGCGCCGCCGGTGTCGGCCTCGGGCTGGGCGGCGATGCGATCGCCCTCGATCTGCACGAGGACGTAGTCGACGTCGTGTCGATGCGTGTCCGAGCGCGCGCCCGGTGCGAGGTCGAGCTCCCAGATGCGCACGCGGTCGTTCTCCAGGAGAAGCCGCGTGGCCACGTTCCCCAAGGTGCGTCCGGATTCGCTCATCTGGCTCTCCTCTAGTAGCCCGCCGCGCGGTCGACGACGCCCGTCAGCGGGGCGCCGGTGCGGTACCGACGCAGATTGTCGACGAAGGGTTCGATCAGCAGCTCGGCCGCCTCCGGCATGTTCCACGACACGTGGGGGGAGAGGCGCACGCGCGGGTGCGTGTACATCCAGTGGCCCTCGGGCAGCGGTTCGGGCAGGACGGCGTCGAGCGACGCCATCGCGACGGTGCCGTCCTCGAGGGCCGCTCGCAGCGCATCCTGGTCGACGATCGCGCCGCGCGCCACGTTCACGAGGTGAACGCCGCGCTTCATCGCGGCGAACACGTCCCGATCGAGCGCGCGGCGTGTCGCGGCCGTCGCCGGGGCCGCGACGACGACGTGATCCGCGCCCGAGACCAGCTCGGCGATCGTGCCGACGATTTCGACGCCCGGGAGCGGCGCGGGCGCCGCGCTCCGGCGGCAGGCGCGGACCCGCATGCCGAACGGCAGCGCGCGCTCGGCGACGGCGGTGCCGATGCCGCCGAGACCCACGAGGCCGAGCGTCTTCCCGTTGAGCGTGCCGAGCCGCTGCCGGCTCCAGCCGCCCTCGGGCACGGCGTGGATCCACGCGTCGGGAAGCCGCTTCTCGAAGGCGAGCATCACCGCCAGCACCCATTCCGCGATCGGGATCGCGCTCCCGCCGCGCGAGCAGGTGAGCGTCTGATCGGCCAGGAGCTCCATCGGGAACGCATCGACGCCGGTGCCGAGCGCGTGCACCCAGCGCACGCCGCGCGCGAGCACCTGGGCGAGGTTCGGGGCGCCCCACGCCATCGTCAGCAGGACCTCGCCGGCGACCGCCGGCGGCAGATCGCCCTCGGACGGGATCAACACCACCTCCACGTCGGGGACGGCTTCGGCGATGCGTCGTGCCAGCGTGTCGCGGACCTGCACCAGCACCCTCGGCGCGACGCGTGTCATCGCGCGGCGACCGACGGCGCCGCAGGCGGCGCGACGTGCAGGTGGGTTTCCAGATTGCGCGCCGCGCGCTCGAGCAGGCGCGCGATCGTGCGTCCGGCGAGCGGCGCGCCGAGACGCGCGATGAGACGGGGCTCCATCGCCACCGTCCAGCGAACGCGCGTGCCCCCGTCCGCAGCGTCGGCGAGCTCGAACGACTCGACCTGGGCCTTCGCCAGTGGAACCGAGGCGCGGAGCACCGTCCACGCCCATCGCGTGCCCTCGTCCCAGGCGATCATCTCCTCCACCCAGCGCGTACCGGAGACGAGGGCCTCCCGGATCGTCCCGACGCCATAAGGCGGCGGGCTCGTGTACGACGCCGCGCGCACGCCAGGAAACCACGCGGGCCACCCGTGCGGCTCCGTGAAGGCACCGAAGACGGACGCGCGGGGCGCCGCGAGCGAGGCCTCGGCCACGTGCACGATCGGCGCGCGGGCGACGAATCCCAGGTCCTCTCTGCGCATCTCGAACCACATCGTCGGGGGCCTCCTTCGGGCCTCGGGGGGTCTTGCACCGAGCGTACAGTGTACGCTACTAAGTACGCACCCCGATGGTCAAGAGCACCACGCGACGAGCTGGCCGGCGGGCGGGACGGGGGCGGGCACGCTCCGCCGCCGACGCGCCCCTCACCCGCGAACGCATCGTCGAGGTCGGCCTCCGCCTCCTCGCCGAGCGCGGCGTCGAGGGGCTCAACATGCGCGCGCTCGCCGACGCGCTCGGGACGGCGCCGATGTCGCTCTACCGCCACGTGCGCAGCAAGGACGACCTCGTGACCGCGATCGTGGCCCAGGTGCTCGATCGGCTCGAGCTCGAGATCCCCGAGCGCGGCCCGTGGACCGTCCGGGCCGCCGCGTGGATGCATTCGCTCCGCAATCACCTCGTCGCTTCGCCCGCCGCGGTCTCGATCCTGCTGCATCACGGGCACTACGCGCCGGCGCTCCTGCGCGCGACCAACACCCTGCTCCAGATCCTGCGCGACGCCGGCTTCGACGGGCCCGACGCCGTGCGCGCTTCGCGCGAGATCATGTGGAGCACGCTCGGCTTCGTCTCGTCGGAGGTTCGCGGCCCGTCCTTCTCGCCGTCGTTCTACGCCCAGGCCGTGCGCACCGGCGGCGCGGCCGAGGGGCTCCGGTCGGAGGACGTCGCCGAGATCGCGGCGCACATGCCCTACATGCTGACACGGGACCTGGACGACGTGTTCGGCGCCATCGTGCGCCATCTGCTCGCCGGCCTCGCCGCCGAGCTGCGCGAGCGTGGCGTGCGCGACCGCGGCGCCGTGGCCCGCGGCGCGGGAACGCGTTGATGGAGCGGGAGATCGTCTTCACCGGCATCGGCGGCCAGGGCATCCAGCTCATGGCCAAGGTGCTGGCGCAGGCGGCTGCCGACGAGGGCCGGCACGCCATGCTGTTCGGCGTCTATCACGGCGCGATGCGCGGCAGCCCGAGCGATTCGACGCTCGTAATCGGCGACGCGCCGATCGAGGCGCCGCCGATCGTGCCCGCGTGCTGGAGCGTCGTCGCCATGCACCCGCGGTCCCTCGAGCCGCTGCTCGGAAAGCTCCGGCCCGACGGACTCCTGTTCACGAACGAGACGCTCGTGCCGCCGCCGCCGCACGACGGCGCGAGGCTGGTGCCCATCCCCGCGACCCGGCTCGCCGAGGAGGCCGGCAGCCCCATGGGCGCCGGCATGATCATGCTCGGCGGATTCGTCGCCCACACCACGATCGTCGCCATGGACCGCGTCGTCGCCGCCATGCGCGCGGCGCTTCCGGCGCATCGCGCGCGCATGGCCGACGCGAACGCGGCGTTGCTCGCGCGCGGCGCCGACTGGGCGCGCGGCCCCGGCGCCGTCGCGGGAGGCGTTTGAATGCAGGCGACGGTCACGATCGATCGCGAGCTCTGCAAGGGCTGTCTCCTCTGCATCCCCGTGTGTCCGCCGAAGGTGCTCGTCATGTCCGAGGCGGTGAACCGCAAGGGATATCGCCATCCGATGCTCCTCGAGGGGTGCACCGGCTGCGAGCTGTGCGCGAAGGTGTGCCCCGACTTCTGCTTCGAAGTCTTCCGCGCGCCGCAGGAAGCGAGCGCGTCGTGAGCGCGCCGGCGACGGATCGCGCGCTCATGGAGGGCTCGGCGGCGCTCGCCGAGGCGGCCGTGCGCGCGGGATGCCGGTTCTACGCGGGCTACCCGATCACGCCGTCGACCGAGATCCTCGAGTACATGTCGGTTCGCCTGCCGCAGGTGGGCGGCACGTGCATGAACGCCGAGAGCGAGATCGAGGCGATCGGCATGGTGTGGGGTGCCGCCGGCTGCGGCGTGCGCGCGATGACCGCGTCGACCGGCCAGGGGATCAGCCTCATGCAGGAGAGCTTCGCCGAGCTGGCGAACGCACAGATTCCCGTCGTCGCGGTCAACATGTGCCGCGGCCAGGGTGACTACTTCCAGGCGACGCGGGGCGGCGGCCACGGCGACTACCGGTTCATCGTGCTCGCGCCGGCGTCGGCGCAGGAAGCCGTCGACCTCGTCCAGACGGCGTTCCACGTCGCGGACAAGTGGCGGAACCCCGTCATGATCATGGGCGACTTCCTCCTGTCGCACACCTCCGAGATCGTGGATCTCGGTCCGGCGTCGTTCCCCGAGCTGCCGCCGAAGGCGTGGGCGATCACGGGCGCGAAAGGACGGCGCGGCATTACCCTCTCGCCGCTCGGCGCACCCGAGAAGCTCGCGACCGACCACGGCGCGGCCCTGGCGGCGGTGCCCGCCAAGCACGCCGCCATCAAGGCCGAGGAGGTGCGCGTGGAGGCGGACGATCTCGACGACGCGGAGCTCGTGGTCGTGGCGTTCGGGTTTCCCGGACGGTTCGCGAAGTACGCGGTCCGGCTGGCGCGCGAGCGCGGCCTTCGCGTGGGCTGGGTGCGTCCGATCAGCCTCTGGCCCTTCCCGAGCGAGGTGGTCGCGCGCGCCGCGGAGCGTGCCCGCGCCGTCGCGGTCTTCGAGCTCAACGCGGGACAGATGATCGAGGACGTCGAGCTGGCCGTGCGCGGGCGGGCACCGGTGCACGCGATCGGCGGCATCAGCCACGACCACTCGGGATTCGGCGTGGGCCCGCTGCTCAGCGTCGAGCACATCCTGCGGCAGATCGAGGCCGTGTACCCCGGGGAGGCCCGGTCATGAGCGACGCGATGGAGAAGGTCTTCGCCGTGCCCGATCTGCTCCTGCGCACCGAGCACTCGCTCTGCCCGGGCTGTGGCGAGCCGGTCGCCCTGCGCACGATCCTCGAGATCGTGGGGCAGCTCGGTCTCCGCGACCGCACGATCTGCGTCGCGGGGATCGGCTGCTACACGGCGTTCCCCATGATCATGGACCTCGACGTCATGCAGGCGCTGCACGGTCGTGCGCCGTCGGTTGCGACGGGCGTGAAGCGCGTGCGACCCGACGCGCTCGTCTTCACCATGCAGGGCGACGGCGACATGATCTCCGAGGGCCTCCAGGAGGTGCTGCACGCCGCGGCGCGCGGCGAGAAGATCACGGCCATCGTCTTCAACAACGCCGTCTTCGGCGAGACCGGCGGACACATGACGGCCGCCACCGTGCTCGGACAGCACACCAAGACCACGGTCGGCGGGCGCGACCCGGAGCGCCACGGGCGCCCGATCAAGATCTGCGAGCTGGTGGCGCAGCTCGACGGCGCGGCGTACGTCGCGCGCGCGGCGGCCCACACGCCGTCGGGCATCAAGCTCGCGCAGCAGTACCTGCACGACGCTTTCCGCACGCAGCTGGACGGCAAGGGCTTCTCGCTGGTCGAGATCCTCACCATGTGCCCGACGGACTGGTTCGTCGCTCCGGCCGAGGGTCCCGCGTTCCTCGAGAAGCACCTCGTGCCGACCTTCCCGCTCGGCATCGTGAAGGGCGCCTGAAGCGGGCGGCCGGCGCCCCGTCTCGTGAAAGCGGGCGCGTCTGGTATAGATCTCCCACCCGATGGCGGCTGATCCGGACGGCGGCGCCCTCGCGCGCCGGGTCCACGAGCTGGAGGTCCTCTACGAGAGCCTTCGGGCGCTCAGCTCCACGCTCGACCTGGCACAGCTCGTGCGGACGGTGCTCGCCCGCATCAAGAGCGTCACGTCCGCCGAGGGGCTCTCGCTCCTGCTCTACGATGCCGCGCGTGCCGAGCTCGTCTTCGTCGCCAGCGAGACGCTGTGCGAGGAGACGCTGACCCGCGGGCAGCCCGCGAGCATGCGGGAGATCGGCTCCGACGCCCGCCGCCTCGTGGTGGCGCTGCAGCACGGCGGTCGCCGCGTCGGTCTCCTCGACCTCCGCGATCGCTACGACGGCGGGGCCTTCGACGCGACCGATCGAAAGCGGGTGGAGGACGTCGCCGCCGAGCTCGCGCCGGCGCTCGATCCGACCAGCATCGCGCACGACGCCGAGGCGCTCGAGCTGGTCTTCGCACGGGTCGCGTCGGCCGTCCCCAGCCGAACGACCGTGCTCCTCCTCCACGACCCCGGGGGGCGGCAGCTCGTCTTCACTTCCTCGCGCGTCCTGCGCGCCGGCGTCGTCGACGGCGTACGCCTGCGACTCGACCAGGGCATCGCCGGCTGGGTGGCACGGCACCGCGAGGCCGTCTGCCTCGACGACGCGGCGACCGACGCGCGGCACGATCCCACGCTGGCGAACCGGACCGGGCTCGTCCCGCGCAGCATGATCTGCGTGCCGCTCCTGCACCGCGACGAGCTGCTCGGCGTCCTGCAGGTCATCAACAACCTCGACGGGCCGCGCTTCACGCCGGATCAGCTCCGCCTCGTCGGAGCGCTCGCCGGCCAGGCGGCGATCGCGATCGCCAACGCGCAGCTCTACCATCGGGTCGAGGTCGCCTCGATCACCGACGACCTCACGGGGCTCGGCAACACGCGACACTTCGGGGCCGTGCTCCCGGCGGCGCTCGCCCACGGCGGCCCCGTCTCGCTACTCGTGCTCGACCTCGACGGGTTGAAGGGCGTGGTGGATCGCGACGGCCACCTCGTCGGCAGCCGGGCCATCGCCACGGTCGGCCGCCTCATCTCCGAGCGCATCCGCCCAGGCGACGTGGCGGCCCGCTTCGGCGGCGACGAGTTCGTGGTGGTCATGCCGGCGACCGCGACCGAGGCCGCGCGGGCCGTCGCCGAGCAGATCCGCGCCGCCGTGGCGGCGTGCGCGAAGCCCGACGGGATGGAGAACGACATCACGACGCTCACCGCCAGCGTCGGCGTCGCCACGTTCCCGACGCACGGGTCCGACGCGGAGAGCCTCTTCCGCGCCGCCGATCGGGCCATGTACCGCGCCAAGTTCGGCGGCAAGAACGGCGTTGCGGTCGCCGACGGACGCGACGCGCCGGCGAAGCCGCCGCCATGACGACGCGCCGCCGGCTGCTTCTGCTCTTCGTCCTCTGCGCGCGCCTTCGGATCATCGGGATGTGGCTCGCGGGCCAGCCCGACTTCCTGGTGGCGTCGGTCGAGCCGCTCGCCGAGCCGTAGCGCGCGCGTCAGCGCCCGGCGCGGACGGCGAAGAAGATCAGGTAGAGCAGCGCCCCCAGCACCGCGTACTCGACCGCGTAGTACGCCGTGCGGTTCACCTTCTTCGCCCGTCGCAGGAAGCCGCGATACCAGTAGATGAGCGCCGAGACGCGGTTCACGAGCCCGACCTTCTCGGTCGGCACGTTCTGCGCCGCCGTCACCTTCAGGATCTTCCGCGCGACGAACCGGTTCGCCGCCCGCGCGACGGGCGTGCGCAGCGGGCGCTCGACGTCGCAGAAGAGGATGATCCGGTCCTGGTCGGTCGCGTTGAGGGCGCGATGGACGAACGTCTCGTCGAACACCACGTCCTCGCCGTCGCGCCACGAATACGGCTCTCCGTCGATCCAGATGCGGCAGGCGTCGGAGTTGGGCGTCACGAGGCCCAGGTGGTAGCGCAGCGAGCCTGCGAACGGATCGCGGTGTGGAGCGAGCTTGCCGCCGGCCGGCAGGAACGCGAAGAGCGCTGCATTGACCTCCGGGATGGACTCGACCAGCTCGACCGTCCGCGGGCAGAGCGCCCGTGCCGACGGCAGCACGTCGTCGTACCACTTGACGTAGAAGCGCTTCCATCCGCGCTGGAAGAAGGCGTTGAAGGCGATGTCGTTACGCTTCTCGGCCGCGCGGATGTGCGCGCCGTCGCGGAGCCGGAGTGCTTCGTCGCGGATCTCCCGCCAGTGCTCGCGCAGCGGGGCCAGGTGCGGAAAGTCGGCGACGTCGAGCCGCGGGCGGCGCGGAACCGCCGAGAACAGATAGACGAGTACGTTGTACGGCGCCGCGAACGTCGAGTGGTCCGTGAGCTGGCGCCGCAGCGGGAGCCGCGCGCGGCCGCGGAAGTGCACGTAGGCCGCGGAGCCGACGAGGAAGCAGAGGATCGCCAGTCTCGATTCCAGCGTCATGACGAGCGCGATCCGGCCGCCTACCAAAATCGGCGAGACGCATAAAGTAGCCGGGATGGTTGTCGCTCCCCCGAGCGGCATCTATCACCGACGACGTCGTGGGCGGGCTTGCAGGGGATCGTCTTCAGCCTCCCCGAGCTGGCGTTCGTGAGCTTCCGCAAGGGGACGCTCGCGTATCCGCCCGACGACGCCCCCCGCACCGAGTTGCGATGGTCACCCCACGCGACGGCGGCCGGCGCGCCGAGCTGATTCAGCTCTCGGCGCGCGCCGGCGCGCTCGCGACGAAGAGCCCGAGCCCCAGCACCGCCGCGACGAACGATCCAGCGAGGATCCCGACCTTGGCCGTTTCGAGGGAACTCCCCTCGAGGGCGAGCCCGGCGACGAAGAGCGCCATCGTGAATCCGATCCCGGCGAGGCAGCCGCCGGCGGCGATCGCAGTCCACGACACGCCGTCGGGAAGCCGTGCGATCCCGAGCCGGACCGCGACCCAGCTCGTCGCGACGATGCCGAGGGGCTTCCCGATCACGAGCCCAGCCGCGACGGCGAGCGCGACGGGATCGGACATCAAGCCCGGGCCGATCGGGACGCCGGCGTTGGCGAGCGCGAAGATCGGCATGACGACGAATCCCACCCACGGATGGAGTCGCGTCTCCAGGTACGCGAGCGGCGAGACGGTTTCGCGCGTGGCGCGCTCGAGGTCGCGCACGCTCGCGACGTCGGGAGGACCACCGCGAACGATCTCCGCCGTGCGCTGGAGAAAATGCGCGAACGCGCTCTCGTTCAAGTACGCACGCGCCGGGGTGAGAAGCCCGATCACCACCCCCGCCAGCGTGGCGTGGATCCCCGACTGCAGGAACGCGAGCCAGACGAGCGCACCGACCAGCGTGTACACGCCGAACGAGCGGACACCGAGGCGCGCCAGCGCGACGATTGCCGCGGCGCCGGCGGCCCCCAGTACGAGCGGAACCACGTGGATCCCCGTGCTGTAGCCGAACGCAATCACCAGGATGGCGCCGATGTCGTCGGCGATCGCGAGCGTGAGGATCATGACGCGCAGACCGTGCGAGACGCGCGTCCCGAGAACGGCCATGCAGCCGACGACGAATGCGATGTCGGTCGCCATGGGGATGCCCCACCCGCGTTGCGCCGGACCTCCGGACTGGAGCGCCAGGAAGACGGCGGCGGGGACGGCCATGCCGCCGACGGCGGCGGCGAGCGGCAGCACGGCGCGCCGTGGATCGCGCAGCTCGCCCAGCACGAGCTCCCGCTTCACCTCGAGCCCGACGACGAAGAAGAAGAGAGCCATGAGACCGTCGTTGATCCAGTGCTCGAGCGAGTGGCTGAGCCGCAGCCCGCCCACCGTGATCCCGACCTCCGTCTCCCAGAAGTGGTGGTACGCCTCGCCGAACGGCGAGTTCGCGATCGCGAGCGCGATGACGGTGCAGGCGAGGAGCACGATGCCGCCCGCCGCCTCGACGTGCATGAAGCGCTCGATCGGCTCGATCAGGCTGTCGATCGGCTCCCGCGGGAAGCGGGCCGCCCCGGTCGTGCGCTCGGCCATGTGCCGCAGACCATTGACGCAGGAGCGCCGATGACGGAAGGGGAGGACGAACGTCCCCCCCAACCAGAAGGAGAAGCCTGAA
>Ga0335084_10002079_pt1 | contig 19144 bp, 14 predicted proteins | sample Lox_Sample_44_FD_206721 | JGI IMG/M metagenome (GOLD analysis project Ga0335084, IMG submission 206721) | Soil microbial communities from Loxahatchee National Wildlife Refuge, Florida, United States - Lox_Sample_4.4 | ecosystem: Environmental > Terrestrial > Soil > Wetlands | place: USA...
CGCGATGGCCTCTGCGATTCGGGGAGAAGCGGAATAGCTGACCATAATCCGGTCGGAAATGTTGAGGTTCAGTACCTTCCGCTGGTCCTGTACCAGCCGGTTGAAATCCCTGGCCACACCTTCCTGTAGCAACTCCGGTGTCAGTGTGGTGTCGAGCGCCATGAAGGTACCCTGGTCCGAGCCACTCGTCAGGTTTTCAGGACCCTCATAGGAAACGACGATTTCGTCCGGGGCCAGTTCAAACGGCTGCCCCTCGACCAGCACCGTGTAGGAACCACCCTTCAGAACTTCCTGCGGGGTCGCTTGCTCCAGTGCCTGCGCGATCGCTCTTAAGTGCTTTCCTGCTCGGGGTCCAATCTTCTTGGCGTCCGGCCTTAACCGTACCCTCACCAGCGTGGTCTCATCATCGATCAGAACCAGTCTCTTGATGTTGGCTTCTTCCAAAATCTGCGCTACGTAGTCGTCGTTCTGGAGCACCTGGCGATCGCTTGCATCTCTCGCTCTGACGTACAGGGTGCTGAGGGGCTGGCGAATCTTGACCTTGCTTTTCGTCCGCAGACTCAACGCAAGATTCTTCATACGGATCACGGTATCGATGCTCCGCTCCAGGGTTTCATCAATGAGCTCTGCGTCCACCTGGGGATAGGTCGTCAGGTGTACAGATTCCGCAGCGGAAGAATCGACCGAACACACCAGGTTCTGGTAAATCTCTTCCGTCAGAAAAGGCAGCAAAGGAGCCATCACCTTGGTTACGGTGAGCAACACCCGGTAGAGGGTCTGGTAGGCCTCGTTTTCGCTGCGCCAGAAGCGGCGGCGGGAGCGCCGCAAGTACCAGTTCGAGAACTCTTCATCAAAAACCTGGAAGGCCTCGACCACCCGGTAGTGCTCGTAGTTCTGAAAGGCATCATGCGCGGCGGCCACCAATCGCTGCAGTCGGCTCAGAACCCAGCGGTCCAGTTCGTGGTTGACCGGCAGGGTGGCGCCGCCCGGCTTCCAGTTGTCAGCCGTGGCGTAGGTCACGAAGAAGCTGTAGCAATTCCAGTACGTGAGCAGCTTACGCCTCGCCTCACCATCGATGGTCTGGCCCGGATTTCCCGCCGGATGCAAGTCAGGGAAGTTCAGGTTCTGGGCCGTCTTCTGCTCCGCGTAGATGTAGCGCATGACTTCGGCACCCAGAGCCTCCGCAGCTTCGTCAAATGCAATGGAGTTGCCTTTCGACTTGTGCATCTCCTCGCCGCGCGCGTCTCGCACCAGGGCATGACCCAGCAACGCCTTGAATGGCGCTCGCCCGTCCATCATTGCGCTCATGGCCAGCATCGAGTAGAACCAGTTGCGGAACTGGCCGGGAAAGCTTTCCAGCACCAGGTCGGCAGGGAACCACTTCTCCCAATACGGCCGGTCAGTCGAATAACGCATCGTGCTAAATGGCACGATCCCGGCATCCAGCCAGGGATTTCCTACATCTGCTACCCGCGTCGCCAGGCTGCCGCACTTCTCGCAGCGAATCTTGACCGCATCGATGTAGGGCCGGTGGGGAGAGTGGCCATCGAACGTCTCCCAGCCTTCCGCCGCTTTGGCCTGCAACTCCTCGCGGCTGCCAATCACGGAAAAGTGTTCGCACCTGTCGCACACCCAGATGGGCAGCGCCAGCCCCCAAAAGCGCTTCTTGGAGATCATCCAGTCGCCCATATTGAGCAACCAATCCAGTTCGCGAGCCTCGCCTTCGGGTGGGATCCACTTGATCGTCGGCACCGTCCGCTCAATGCGATCGCGCCAGTCCATCCGGATGAACCATTCGTCCACCGGCCGAAACACCAGCTCAGACTTGCAACGCCAGCAGTGCGGATACACGTGCGGGTAGCGTTCCCATGCCACCAGCAGTCCCTTCGCTTTCAGCGCCGCGACCACATCGTCAGCTACTTCGTTCGCATTTCTCCCGGTGAACTGTCCGAAACCTTCCTGAAAGACCGCGCTTTCATCCAGTGGCGCGACGAATGGCAGGTAGTTGTCTTTGCCCAGTTGCTGGTCTTCCGCGCCACAACCCGGAGCGATATGCACCAGCCCTGTGCCCTCGGCCTCGCTGATCTCGTTCCAGGCGATGACTCGGTGCGACTCCGCCGAACTCTTCCCACCACCCGTCTCTCCGAAGGGGAAAACACCGCCCGCTTTCTGCTGGGCCGGCAACTCATCAAACGGTCCCGTGTAAGTGAGCCCGAGCAAGTCTTTCCCTGGAAGCTCCTGCAACACTTCAATCGTGCCTGTGCCTTTCAAGATGGTGCGGATCGAAGGCAGTTTGTGGGTTTCGTGCTTGCCCTCCACCTGCAAGTCTTGCAGCCGGTCGCGCTCAAAGTTGGCCTTGGCGATGTAGTACTTCCACTCGCCATGCTGGACCTTCACATAGATCATCTGCGGGTTCACGGCGACCGCAACATTGGAAGTAAGAGTCCAGGGCGTCGTCGTCCAAACCAGCAACGCCGTCTTCTCTTGACCAATGATGGGGAACCGCACGAACACGGATGTGTGCTGGGTGATGCGGCGTCCTTCCGCCACCTCCATCTGAGATAGCCCGGTTCCGCAACGCCCGCACCACGGCATCACGTCGTGCCCGCGATAAATAAACCCTTCACCGTGGCATTTCTTGAGGAACGACCAGATGGTGTAGTTGTTCTGGTCCGAGAACGTGAAATAGCTTCCGCCATATTCTGCGCAGCCGAGTTTGCGGACAATTTCGCTGGCGCGGGCCGTCTCGGTGTGTCCGCTGGGCAGCTTAACGGTGATGACTCGATCGCCGTCGGCAAGCGCGTCGCGAAGGGAGAGCAGCACCGCAGGATCGTCCCAATCGCACCAATACCCCAGGCGGATGGACTGTTCCGTCTGCCGCGCCGCATAGGTGAGCACCCGCTCCTTACAGGCACGAACGAACTTCTCGATGCCGTAATCGCGAATCTCACGCTTTGTGCCGAGGCCGAGGCTTTTTTCCACTTCCACCTCGACCCACAGCCCCTGGCAGTCGAATCCGTTCTGATAGCGCAGCGCTCGACCGTTCATCGCATGGTAGCGCTGGTACATGTCTTTCAGCGACCGGCCCCAGGCATGGTGTACGCCCATTGGATTGTTGGCGGTAATGGGCCCGTCCAAAAAGGACCAGCGCGGTCCGTTGGCGTTGTGCTCCCGAAGTTTGTCGAAAATACGTTTCTCACGCCAGAAGCGCAGCATTTCGCGCTCCATGGCAGGAAAATCGGGCACTTTGGCTACCGGGCGATACATGTTCATGGATATCTTGTCCCAACCTGACCCCTGCGTCGAAACAGCCACCCGGCAGTGAGTTTCAGCTGGGACAACAAAAGGTTTGCTTTTCTCCCAAATGATTGATTTCTTTCATTATAGGGAGCAGGGGAGAGAACGTCCATTGACTCCCTGAAGTAACTCCTGCTGTCCCGAAAACCCCTGCGGAAAAGACAGGGTTGCGTGTACAATTTTATGTAAGTGACGTTTCCGGTGTCTAAGCATCTAAGTTGAGAGCTACTCCCGTGGGGAGGAACGACTTGGATCAACCTGGTGTACTGCCGCCTGTCCAAGCAACTTAGCAGCGGCATGGGTCATCAAGCTTAAAGAGGGAAGCGGCTGAAACTGCTTTGATTCACGAGGTTCCTGCGTTCAACATGGCAACGCTCGACGTTAAGCCTGGCTTCGAAGGCGAATCCGAACTGAATTTTTTGCTGCCCAAGTCCAGCTTGGACCAGCCGCTGTGGAAATCGCTGTTTCAAAACCTCGATGACTACTTCTTCCCCAAGAAGCTGCCTCCGCTGGTCCTTACCTCTAAGCCGGTCCCGGTCAAGGATATTTGGGGTTTCTACAACTACAAGAAGAACGGCGCATTGGGGTCGACTGTGGTGCACGTTCTCGCGGTTGGCCTCATTATCGGTGGGACCATTCTGGGCCGGCGCGTAGTGGCGCAAATGCAGAAACCGCAGGCCACGGTTACGTTAATCGCTCCGGACGATATTCCCGCGCTGCCACCTTCGAAATCCATTGCTGGCGGCGGGGGCGGCGGCGGCGACCGCGACAAGCTGCTGGCATCCAAGGGCAAGCTTCCCAAACTCTCCATGCAACAGATCACGCCGCCCGTGGTGGTGGTGCGCAATGAGAACCCCAAGTTGGTCGCTGAACCGACAGTCGTGGTTCCACCACAAATTCACCTGGCGATGAACAACATGCCAAACTTCGGCGATCCCATGTCCCACATTCCCAGTCCGCCGTCGAACGGCACGGGGTTTGGAGGCGGAATCGGTTCCGGGAGTGGCGGTGGGGTGGGCTCTGGTTCCGGGCCGGGTGTCGGGCCAGGCAGTGGCGGCGGCATCGGCGGTGGTGTGTTCCGCGTTGGCGGTGGCGTCTCTCCACCCAGGCAGTTATATGCGCCGGAACCGGAATATTCCGAAGAGGCCCGCAAGGCTAAGTATCAAGGCGTTTGCGTGCTGTACGTGGAAGTCGGTCCGGACGGTCGCACGCGCGGTATTCGTGTTGTCCGCACCTTGGGCCTGGGCCTGGACGAAAAAGCGATCGAAGCGGTAAAAACCTGGAAGTTTGAGCCGGGAATGAAGGATGGCAGGCCGGTGACGGTCGCCGTCAACATCGAAATAAATTTCCGTCTGTACTAGAAGAGACTGCAGTTGTGAGAAACGCGGCCGCGCTATCGTGGCCGTTTTTTCTTTGCACCGATCCCTTCGGTGTCTCCACCCGGCAGAACCCATTCCCCCCAGCCGGGAAGAAGACCGGCTACTTCTCGGGAACTTTGTCCCCCAGGCACTCGTACAACTCCTCGGGGGTAGTGTCTATGAAGTGTCCCGTCATTTGGCTCCTCCTGCTGCTTACTGCGGTTGCGCTCCACGCCCAAGACCGGCAAGGCACCAGGCAGCAAAAGTTCATTTCCGGCGGCAGCATTCGCATGCATCTCGAATCTGGCGGCTATACCATCGGTCCTTCTGATTCCGACAACATCGTAGTCACCTGGCACGCACGTTCTGAAGGGCTCCTGCGGCAAGTCAAGGTCGAGATAAACCCGAGCGTTACGAGTGCTGATGTCTACGTCCGCAACACGCCGCACAACAATTTTCAAGCAACGATTGAAGTGCCTCGCCACTCTAATCTTTGGGTGCGGCTCTCCGCTGGAGAAGTAGAGGTTGACGGCGTCGAAGGCGACAAGAACATCGAGGTCATGGCCGGCCAGATTGTGATCAATGTTCCGCATCCTGAGCTGTATGGCCACCGTGACGCATCGGTCACTACGGGCAGCATCGAGGCCCCGGCGTTCGACGTTTCGAAGGGCGGTCTATTTCGCTCGTTCGAGCAGTCAGGGCCGGGAAAGTACCGCTTGCATGCTCATGTCATGACCGGCGAGGTTGACCTGCGTAGCAGCGATTAGTTCCCGAAACAGAATTGGCCACGGATCTGCACGGATTCGCAGCCAACCATTAACGCCCACGCTAAGATCTGCGCGAGTCTGCGAAAATCTGCGGCGTGTTTGCTTCTTTTGTGAGCACGGCGTACTGCAACAACACCCGTGTCCTGAATCCCAGTCGTTCGTATAACTCCACCGCTCGCTGGTTCTCGGGACGGACGTGCAAGAACGCCCGCTCCCCACGGTCCCGGATTCGTTCCAGTAACAGGGTGATGAGCCGCCCTGCGTAGCCCTGTCCTAGATGGTCCGGATGGGTGCATACTGCGCTAATCTCGGCGAACCCCGGAAGTCGCAGCCTCTCGCCCGCCATCGCGACCAATACCCCGTCCGCGCGAACCCCAAAATAATCCCCCATCTCGCAAGTGCGGGTTGCGAAGGGACCGGGATTGGTCAGCTTGGTCAGCGCCAGCATCTCCGGAACATCAGCCTCTCCGAGCTTATGGAAGATGGGTAGTGTGGCGCTTGGAGTGGGTTGGGAAGCGCCATTCTCATGGAGCATCTGCAGCAGCGGCACGGACACAACGATCTTCCAATTGGGCGGTGGCTGGGGATCCACCTTCAAGAACAGTCCGACGCGTTCGCCGATGTCAAGCAGATTTGCCAGCGAATCGTATGCCTCGTTGCTTGGCATGGAGAAACCTCCCAGCAAACTGACTTCCCTGTGAAACTTGCGCGCCTGATCGTGGTTCAACGCCAAGTGTGCCTGTTCGGTGTTAAGGGCGTTCCAGATAGGGTTGTCGAGAAGATACATGGCTGCTGACGTGAGAGTAGTTCGGAGAGTGAGACTCCGTCTATCCGACTCTTGCAGGTATTGTCCTAATTAACCACGAAGGGCACAAAGTAACAGGAAGGGAATCCTGTGCGATCCACCTTTGTGTCCCTTCGTGCCCTTTGTGGTGGATGAACTTTAGGACACGAGTGTCTTGCAGCCAATTCTCGGAACTTGCAGCGTGAGGCTACTCTTTCAAATCTACATGCTGCACGTCTTCGACCGGAAGACCGAGGAATTGCGGACCCAGGCGGCGGAATTTCTCCACCGAATCTGTGGCGAAGAACGTGATACGGGGCAGCTTGCGCCGTTCGCTTTGTGATGGGTCGGGCAGCGGAATGCGGCGAACCAGCCTGCCGACGGCGTCGGCGGTAGCGTCAGCGGAGTCGACGATGCTGACGTGAGCCGGGGCCACCCGCTGCAAGACCGGCTTGATCAACGGATAATGCGTGCAGCCCAACAGGAGCACATCGGCATTCTCAAAACCATCGGCGAAGGCCTCCTTCAGGTAAATGCGTGCAACCTGCTCGGTCACGGGATGCTCGATCCAGCCTTCCTCGACCAGCGGCACGAACAGGGGGCAGGCCTTCTCTCGCGCATGAGCGCCGCGCGTTTCAAGTGCCTTGAGATAGGCATGGCTGCTCACCGTGGCCTCGGTTCCGATCACCACAACCTTCTTCTTCTCGCTGGTACCAGCGGCCCGGTCGGCACCCGGGTCAACCACTCCCACGACAGGAACGTTGGCTGCTTGGGTGATTTGGTCTAGCGCCAGAGCGGTGGCAGTGTTGCACGCGATCACCAGCATTTGGGCGCGGTGCTGCTCCAGATGGTGCGCAGCGCCCACCGCGTACTTCGCCACCGTGTCCACCGACTTAGACCCGTAGGGCAACCGCGCCGTATCCCCGAAGTAAACATAGTCGGCATGAGGGATCAGTTTCAGCAGAGCCTTGAGAACGGTCAGCCCCCCGAAACCAGAGTCGAATACTCCGATGCAAGTTCTGCGGGTCGTCATGAATGCTTGCTCTTATGATACTGAAGACGGGGAGCTAGCGTCCCGCACGCAGGCCGCAATGCTTACGCTTCCGTTTCCCATGCTGGAACCTGTGCGCTTTCGGACAGTCGCATCCCAGTTCCGCACAGGCCGCACAAAAGTTGCAGCTTCCCCATCTCGAACTTCATCTTGCGGCTAAGGACTTCGCACCTCGGAGGATAGGCAGTGAACTTGCATTCATAACTGCAACAGGGGTGATAACTGCCTATGGAGACCATGCTCAGCGATTTGCGTTATGCGTTCCGTGCCTTGCGAAAGGCGCCGGGATTCACACTGATGGCGGTGCTCGTATTGACGCTGGGCATCGGCGCCAATACCGCCATCTTCAGCGTGGTCAATGCGGTTCTGTTGCAACAATTGCCGTTCCAGGACCCAGAGCACCTGGTGTACATGTTCTCCCAGCGGACCGACCAGGACCGCAATCCCCTCTGCATCGGCGATTTTCAGGACTTCCAGCGCCAGAGCCGCACTGTCGAGCAAATGGCCGCGTTCACCTATTGGGGAGCCAACGTCACCGGACAAGGTGAACCGGAACGTATTCAATCGGCGCGGGTCACCGCCAATTTCTTTCAAGTCATGGGAACCAACGCGATCGTGGGGCGCACGTTGCTGCCCGCGGACGATGATCCTGGAAGCCCGCACGTGGTGGTCTTGACCTATGGGTTGTGGAAGACCCGGTTCGGATCGGATCGTGGATTAATCGGAAAAACCATCGAGTTAAACGGAGCAGCCCACACCATCGTGGGCGTGCTGCCGCCTGGTTTTTTCTTCCCACGGAGAGGAGCAGATCTGGCGGTTCCTCTACAGGCGCAATCCGATCCGCGCCGGAGCAACCGCGGCGATCATTTTCTGGACGGCATTGCGCGGCTGCGTCCCGGCGTATCCTCGAGCCAGGCCGCGGCAGAGTTGAGTGCCATCGCGCGCCACCTGCAGCAACAATACCCCCAAACCAATTCCAAGAATTCCGGCGTGTCCCTGCCGCCGCTATTTGACGAAATAGTGGGCAAGTTTCGCTCCGCGTTGTGGATGTTGCTGGGTGCAGTCGGCCTGTTGCTCCTGATCGCGTGTTCCAGCTTGGCCAACCTGCTGCTGGCCCGGGCCTCGACCCGGCAACGGGAAATTGCCATCCGCACCGCATTGGGAGCACACCGCCTGCGCCTGGTGCGCCAGTTGGTGACCGAGACCATGATGCTCTCGCTCTTGGGCGGGATTGCAGGGATTCTCCTGGCCACCTGGGGCGTCCACGCCTTGGTGAAGCTTGGACCGGCAGACCTGCCGCGGACCAGCGAGATTGCTGTCAACGCGCACGTGCTGTGGTTTGCCGCCGGTTTGTCGTTGCTGGCTGGATTGATTTTCGGGATCGTGCCGGCACTGCAGTCCGTCAATTCCAGTTTCGATCATCTGCGCGGTTCGGGAGCACTCGCCGAAGGCGCGGGGAAGGGAAGCCGGGCGCGCGGGTTTATCGTGGCTTCGCAGGTCGCTCTTTCCCTGGTGCTGCTCGTGGGGGCCGGATTGCTGTTACGCAGTTTTGCCAGACTGCAAGCCGTAGCTCCGGGATTCGATCCCGATCATGTTTTGACCCTGCGAATCTCCTTACCCCAGGCGGCATTCCCCACCGGCGATTCGGTGGCCAACTTCTACGGTGAATTGCGGCGCCGGGTGGAGGTTCTTCCCGGCGTCACCTCGACCGGAGGAGTCTCGATACTTCCGCTGAGCGGCCCCAATGCCAGCTTGGACTTCACCATCGTGGGCCGCCCGTCCGCGCCCGATCAGATTCCGACCGCCTTGTATCGGGTCACAGGCCCGGGCTACCTGCAGGCCATGTCCATCCCCTTGCTCGCCGGCCGCGACTTCGCCGAGAGTGACACGAGCCAGTCCGCCAAGGTCGTGCTGGTCAACCAGACCCTGGCACGGCGGTACTTTGGGATGGAGGATGCAGTAGGCAAGCACCTGACGTTGGAGAATACCGGCGAGGTTGAAATCGTTGGTGTGGTGAGCGATGTCAAACAAATGAGTCTTGACGAGTCCCCAGGCCCCGCCATCTACTCGGTCTATACCCAGACCTCGCCCTGGGCACTCCCCTACCTGAGGAACAACATGTTCTGGACGGTGCGGACGACCGCCGCTCCTCTCAGCCTGGCGTCGGCGGTCCGCCTCGCACTGCGCTCCGCGCAGAAGGACGCCCCGATTGCCCGCATGAATGCCATGGAAGACTATCTGGCGGGGAGCGCGGCGCCGCGGAAATTCAATCTGCTGCTGGTAGGGATGTTCGGCGCAACCGCCCTGCTGTTAGCTGTGGTCGGGGTGTATGGAGTCATTTCCTACTCCGTCACCCGCCGAACCCGTGAGTTCGGGGTCCGCATGGCCCTGGGGGCGCAGCGGCAGGACGTGCTTACGGTTGTCATGACCCAAGCCGGACGGTTGGTGGGAGCCGGGATCGTGGTGGGCCTGATTGGCGCGATCGCTGCTACCCGTCTGCTCACCGACCTGCTCTTTCATGTGCGCCCCACGGACCTGGCCACCTATCTGTGCGTGGTGGGTCCGGTGGCGGCCACCGCCCTGGTAGCGTGCTTGGTTCCAGCCCGGCGGGCAGCCAAAGTGGACCCGGCAGTCGCCTTACGGCACGAGTAGTTAGGGCACCTTCTTACAGGTTTTCGACTCCGCTCCGATGATGATCATTTCGTAGGGCAAGGCAACCTTCTTGTCGTTGAACTGATCCGGGTGATTCAGGTAAAAGGTCAGGCGCTCCAGGTTGACCCGTGGAATCCCCATGACGCGGAACGTCGCCCCCATCTTCGCGCTGCCGACTACTTTTTTTGCGTCTTCCTCCACGAAGACCATTCTCCTTGGCCCGGAGACCACCGCCTTGCCCTTGCTCATGATTTCGCTGCAATCGTTGTCCAGTACTTCCGCTTGCGCCATGTATCTGCCCGGCTTGTCTTCGTTCTTCTTGATCTCCTTGGGAGACTCTTTGAGACGAATGACGAAGTCCGCATAGTTGTGCCCGGCCCGCTTCGATTCAATAATCACGGAATCACTGGTCACTTTCCACGAATCGATCATCCTGGTTTCATAGTCCTTGAAAGTGTCGACATTCGGCTTTGCCTTATATCCATCGACACGGGTCAAGTTCGCAAGCAGGTCAAAATGATCAAGGACACTGATGGGGTGGATCTCGAACATGTGATCTGGATTGGTTTTGAACCCCGTGATCGGATTGTTGGCAAACTGTTTCTGCTTGCCGGTCGGCGGGTGCTCAAACCAAATGCGCCAGACGCCGTTCATGGCGACGTCCTTGTCTGGATTGTCCTGTGCAAACGCCACTGCTTGGGGGCTGTTTCGTGCGTTAATGATCTCCGCCACCATGGGCAGCCCGACCTGAGCTGAGCTTCCGGCAATGTGCAGATCGCCGTCATCCCCTCCGGAGCCGATCGCGTTCACCTTGTCTTTTGCTTCCACGATGTGAAACGTAATCTTGCCGCTGGTCGCTTGATTCATGTGCTGCTTGATCCATTGCTTGTTGAGCTCCAGCGTCCCGGCATGAGCCAGACCCACAACCAGCAAACACATCAGACCTACGCTGTGAATTTTCATTGCTTCTTCTCCCTATCACCGGCGCCTTCTTCTTTTTTCGCTGGCACGTTGCCCGCATTGCGGATGTTCACCAGCCGGTTCAAGGCGTCAAACCAGAACGGCGCCCCCAGAGAAACGGCGACTATGCTCACGAACCAGCCCAGCAGATGGCGCCGCAATAGGTATCCCACCCAGCCGATATAAACTCCCATCTCCGACCCACCCTGCTCTTGCGGGACCGGTTTGCCTTCCGTCTTGGCGGTTGCCTGCGCCAGTTGGGCGTCCGCCTTGCTTGCCTGCAAACTCTGCAGGTCCTGCTCTAAGACCGCCCGGTCCTCGTCCCAGCTCATCAACTGATGAATCAGTTGCCATTGTTCAACCGTCAAACCAAGATGTTTGTCGGAGGAATCGCCGGGCGTTCCCACCTGCTCGGGGACTTCGTCAGGCAGGGTTTCGTCGCTGTCGGAGTACTCCACCACCGCAGCTTCTGGAGGGGGCTGATTCAGACGTGCTTTTGCCTGCTCCACCGCCACCTGCCGTACCGTCGGATCGGTCCAAAGCAGGCTGGCAATCTGCATCGTATCGGCGTTGAGGACCACGACGACAATGATCGCCAGGATGTTTACCCACAACTGGGCATGGCGCTTGTACCAACCGGAGACCCGCTCCATCACCTGGTCATACCAGACCTGCAGCACCTTGATTTCGTCATCTGGGTTTTTTACACCCTTCCGCAACTCATTTACAGTTTTTGTCAGGTACGGGTAAAGCGGAGCGCCGCGCTCGTCCTTGCGGTCGGCCATCTCGCGTGCCACCACCGCGAACTTGTCCCCCGGAAGGTAGGACGGGCGCTGGTCCGCACGGACCGATGTCGCTTTGTCGCTAAACTTGCTCTTGACCTTGCGGAATACCTTCCTAGGGACACTGTCGCCTTCGCGGTTCGCAAACGAACCGATGACGGGATGGGAGTAAAACTCCTCCTTGGCCGTCTCTGCATGACCAAGGAGAGTCGCGATGCCACGCTCCAAGTACTTGGAGCGTGACCTGAGTTGGGTAGTGATGCCCTCAGTTAGCGCTGTACAGATGGTGGAGAGTAGCAGGTAAACGAAGGCAAGACCGATGGCAACATCCAGGATGGGCCAGCCGCTCATAGTTCAACCCCGCTTTCGGCGCAAAGGTGGAGCACTTCACGCGTGTACAAAGCATAGTGTTATCGGAGTGCCTGCATCCTAACAGCGGCACCTGAGGAACCCGTCAATCCCCGTGAGGCGTCCTAAGTAACACTACGGGTGTTCCAGTGCAATGTTTCTTGGATTTTGTTACGAATTCGGAACAAGGAGGCAGGGCGGGAACACCAGGCCTCTGGGCCGCGACTTCAGACTTAGAGTCAAAGATTAACCATTGAATGTAAAACGCAGAGCCGTAGCAGGAAACTTACAGCATCCTTGCCCCTTGCTCACTCGTTGGAGCCACGCTCGCATGGCGCCCGCAGCAGCCTCCCGGCGGTATCGGTGCGCCGTGCGGGCACGTCCGTGGGTGCCCGAGGAAGGTGCAGATTTTGTCCGTGGCCTCCGGTGAGAGGATGTGCTCGAACTTGCACGCCTGCTGCTCGATCTCGGTCTCGCTATCCAGGGCAAGGCTGTCGGTGAATAGTCGCTCCGCCAGTCGGTGCCGGCGAATAATATCGGCGGCATGCTGGCGGCCGCGCGGGGTCAGCTCCACGATCATGCTGCCGTCGCCCACCGAAACTCCGTCCGGCTTCAACGCGTCGTGGCAGGGATTCACAAAAGGCTTGTGCTCGTGTGGCTCCGGCGGATGTGGCGCCACCGTCACCAGCCCGAGATCGGCCATCCTTTCTATTGCCATGCTGACCGGCAACGCCCCATGCACTTCCATGCGTCCGACTTCGGCGATCTCCCCCTGCTCCCCGAGAACCCATAGTTCCTCGAGAACTTCATCGAACTGTTCCTCGTCGGCCATGGAGAACATGATCTGCGCGCTGATCTTGCCGTGATGAAGCTCAATCTGGCGGTCGGCCAGGCGCGCCACGACCGGGTCATGCGTGACCATCACGATCGTCCGTCCCTGCTGGTGTAACTCCCTCAGCAGCCGCAAAACGATCTCTTCATTCACCGCGTCCAGATTTCCCGTGGGCTCGTCAGCCAACACAATCTTGGGATCGTTGATGAGCGCGCGCGCAATACAGACTCGCTGCTGCTCGCCGCCCGATAGCTGCGACGGAACGTGGTGAGCGCGCTCTTTCAGCCCCACCCGGGCCAGCGCCTCCTGCGCCTCCTGCTGGTCGGTCATGCTGTGGAAGTACTGTGCCAACATCACGTTTTCCAGCGCGGTGAGATAGGGAATGAGATGAAATTGCTGAAACACAAACCCGATTTTTTCCGCCCGGACCCGGTTCAATTGCGCGGCCGAAATGTTGCCCACATCCTGTCCGTCCAACCAGATTTCTCCGGACGTCGGCCGGTCCAGGCAACCAATCAGATTCACCAGCGTAGATTTCCCCGAACCCGACGGCCCCATGATCGCGATCCACTCGCCGGGATCGACATCCAGGGAGAAGTTGTCGAGCGCACGGATGACGCCGCCGTTGGCTTCAGCCTTGGCAGGATACAGCCGGCTCACATCCTTCAGCTTGATCATTTCATTCTCCCCTCAAGATCGTAGCAGGCTGCACGCGCCGCAGCACCGACATTGGAATCGCCGCCGAAACTAGCGCCACGGCAACGCTTCCGAGAAGCACAATCGGTAGCACGTTGAATCGCGGCTCAACAGGCGCGTGAAAGTTGACCCGCCCGATCCACACCGCCACCCCTATCCCGGCGCCAAATCCGAATATCGCTCCTACCGCCCCCAAAGCCGCGGCTTCTGCAGCAAAGAAGCCCCCAATCAGTCGTTCGGAGGCACCCAGCGCCTTCATGATGGCAAAATCCCGCCTGCGATCAAACACCCATCCCATCAACGTAGAAAGGACGCACAGCGCAGAAGTCAGAATGATCAGGGCCGCCGCCGCCAGAAGCGTAGCCCGTGTCTTCCCGAGTACGCGGGCTTCACCCTCCATAATCTGCCGGACGGGGCGGACCTCCGCCGTAGGTAAAGCTTGTGCCAGTCGCTGCACCCCGGAGTTCACTTCGTCCGGTGAACCGGATACAGCGACCTCGATGGTGGACGCCTGAAGCCCCGTCCAGCGTTCAAAGTCCCCTAAAGAAATGTAGACCCGGCTGTCCTCCGCCGCTCCGGTGCTCAGCCTCCCGGCGGCATTCAAATGAATCGTTTGCCCCTGGAAGCTCAGGTCGAACGGTTGGCTCTGCGGGCTGACCACCGCCGCCGCGCGCGCACCCACCAGCGCATCGCGTTCGCTCCGCGGCCACGCTGTCACCGACCACCAGTTGTCCAGCTTGCGCACCTGCTCAAAGTCGGTTCCTGAGACTACCACTGACTGGCCGTTGTTCGTGCGCGCAATCACGTAGGCAAACGGCACTGCCATGCCGCGGCCAGCTAGAACCGAGTTGGTTTGCTGCAACGCATCGGCAGGCAGCGTCTGGCCGTCCTTGGCGATCACTACAACGTTCGCGCCATAGTTGCGGAATTCCTTGTGCAGTTTGGCCTGCACGTCCACATACAGGTTGAGCATGGCGGTCACCACCGCCGCCGCCACCACCATCGCCAGCAAAGCAGACGCGGCACGCCCTCGGCGAAGTACGGCAGCCCGCATCAGCATACGCAGAAACATCGATGTGTGCGGCACATGCGCGCGGCGATCGGCCAGACCTGACGTCGAGCTCATGCCTCACCTCGCAGCGCGTACACGGGATCGAACTTCACCGCCCGCCGGATCGCCAAGGCGCTGCCGGCAAAAGTCACCAACACAGCGATGCCCAGGATCACGGGGAAGAGAACCGGCTCCACGGTGATGCGCGAGCCAAAAATCGAGCGGCCAATCTGCTGCGCCAGCAACGCTCCCCCGGCAAAACCGACCACACCTCCGAAGAGTGCCAGCAGTGCAGCTTCCGCGAAAAACAGTGCGCCCACCGGCAAGTCGCCTGCTCCCAGCGCCTTCATCAATCCGACTTCCTGGCGGCGCTCGAAAATCGCGGTCGCCATCGCGGCCGATACGGCAAGAGCGGACGCCAGCAAGGCCGCCAGGGTCACCAACAGCATGAGTCCTTTGATGCGTGCCAGCACCGTACCCTCGTTCTGCGCGACCTGGCGAATCTGCTCCGCATGCGAATGGGGAATTGCTTCCTGCAGCTGAAATGCAATCGACTGCACATACGGCGAGCAATACCAGCGGTCGAACAGTTCCGGGTTCATCGTTTTCGGATCGCGTCGGGCCAGCGCATCCTCCGGCTTGGTCATGGCGCTGACATACAGGCGGCGAACTGCACCCGGTTTCCCGAGAATCTGCTGCGCCAGACTCAGCGGAGCCACGATCTGCGCATCCTCCGCTCCCCCGGTCGAGAGAGTTCCGGAAACGCGGCGCGGTCGGCCAGCTATCTCGATTTGATCCCCCGGTTTATTGCCGAGTTTCGCCGCCAGGTTCGCACCCAGCAGCACGTCCTGTGAATTATCGTCAGGCCACGCCCCCTGCACTCTCCACCACGGATGAGTGATGCGCACGCCGGTCAGAAAATCATCTTTACCGAAGCTGAGCTGCTTGGAAAAGTACGTCCCCAGAAGAGTCACGTCTCTCCCGCCACGGCCCACAGTTACATTCACCGGAAGCATCGGAGCAAAACCCACTATGTTGTGGTGCCAGAACGTGCCGCGGATCTTGGGAAGGTCGCCTTCGTGGAGATAGGTGCCGTCACTTGGCGGCTTGAGATCGACACCCCCGATCTGCAGGTCCAAAGTGTCTTCCTGTGGGGTGACCACCAGGTTGGCGCCATAGGTACGCAGTTCGCGGTTGATCTTGTCGCCGATGTCGGTAGCCACCGCGATCATCGCAGTCGCCGCGCCGACGCCCAGGGTGATCGCCAAGCCCGCCAGCAGCTTCCGCCGCTTCTGCCTTCGGAACGATTCGTACACCAGGCGTAGGAACATGACTATTGCCGGAACAAGCGGCTCCGTGCCGCCACGTCCGCCTCCCTGATGACCACGGCGTCGGAAGTCATCTCGGCTTGCAACGGGATGGGATTGCATCCCCCCGCCATTCCCACCGACTGGGGATTGATCGGTGCCGCGCAGTTTTTGCAGATCACACTGCCTCCCCGCTTGTAGAAGCCCACCGCGCCGCAGATTTCGCAGGCGTCCAGCACCGTAGCGATCTTCCCGTCCGGCTTCTGGTAGAGCCAGAAGCGGACTTCAACTCCGTTCTCTTTCGCCTGGTAGCGGTGCAAATCGCCATCGTAAACATCCTTCAGCGGAATGCTGACCTGGCCGTTGACAAAGGTCACTTCCGTGGCGGGTGACAGCGCGCTCACGCTCTTGGCATAAATGAATTCCGCCGTGACCAGCACGATAAATACAAAGGAACTTGCATAGACCGAGGCCATCCACAAACGCTCGCGCCGGGCGCTCCACGCCGCTTTCCGGCGCTCCGCCGCCGAAGACGGAACTGGCCCCGGTTCCCGGCGCTTGATCTCGAACAACACCATGAGCGCCGCCAGAGCAAGAATGGTCACAAAGAAGAAAATGTCGTTACGCACGATCGGCCCTACGATCGCCATCTCCTCTTTCGAAGAGGGCAGCACACCGTTCTCTGACAGTTCATGTAAACCGGAGACGATCAACTGCGCTGCCACGAAGAAAAGAATTACCGTGGTGATGCGGAAGAACTTCTGCAGATTGATCCGCACACTGCCTTTGACGAACATCACGCCGAACAGGACGGCGACGGCTGCGCCCAGCAGTGTCCCCAGGAAACTGAGAAGTTCGGTGGAGTTCAACGAAACCGCCGAAAGGATCAGGACCGTTTCCACACCTTCGCGCAGCACCATCAGGAACACAAACGCGAACAGTCCAAGCCACGCGTCCTGGCCGGCCAGCAGGCCCACTTTGCCTTCGATCTGCCCCTTGAGCTTGCGGCCGGTTTTCATCATGAAGATGATCATGGTGACGACAAAAAAAGCCGCCACCAGCATTACCCACCCTTCGAAGATGTCCTGGTTGAAGTGGGTGCGCGCCAACAGGACCGCCACGCCGATGCTCCCCAGAAAGGCAGACACCAGGGCTGCGTAGACCGATTTGCGCAATTCCGGACGGCCGATCTTGGCCAGGTAGGCCAGCGTAATGCCAACAATTAAAGCCGCTTCCACGCCCTCCCGCAAGGTAACAATGAACGCCTGCAGCATCTAAAAGGCCGCCTTTATCATTTTGAAAATGAATTTCAATTTCAACTTTATAGGATAGTCTTCGAACACCGGACCGGTCAACGCAAGAGGTCACCGCAGATTGTGATGTCAATCACAAGATGCCTCCGAAGTGCTTTAGAAACGCTTTCGCTTCCGCTAAATGAGGGAACAACCCCTCCTCCGCCCGGAACTCCGCGGAATGCACCCTGCGCCAGCCGGCATGCAACTTCACCGGATGTTTCAAGTGCAGCATCTCGTGGTACACGATGTACTCGACCACATGGCGTGGCACTCGCGGGTGGTCAAATACCCGGCTCACCACAATGGCGTTGTGCGCGGGATCGTAGTGCCCGAGGTGGTTGCGCGCATGGCTCCGGCTCCAGGTCATGCGCGGCCGCGCCAGCAAACCGTGAAAGAAGTGCGAATTCAGTCCATCGAAGATCGACTCCAGGTTCCAGTGTTGCCCCTCGGCGCTCCCGATCCGCTTCCGGCCACGGATCTGTCGAACCAGGTGCGCCTTCTTCATGACTCCACTGCTTGCAACGTACCGCCGATAGTGGGTTGCGGCGTCCCGCGCAATCGGTTTGCGGTACATCTTCGCCAGGAGAATGTGAGCTAAGGCGCGCAGCACAGCCTCCGGTGCGCCTTCGAGAAGATCGGAAAGCCGCACGAACAGTTTTCCTTCGCGCAGCCGAATCGTGTTGTTAAGGTTGGCGAAAGGGAAGAACTCGATCGTCAAATCGGGCAACGGCGTGCGAGGGTGCAGTTGCCCATACGATTCCTGGAAGATTTGAAGCAGCCCTTCTCTCACCTTGGGGTTAGATTAGCACGAAGGTTTTGTGCAGTGGGGGCACTCTCGCCCGCGTATCACTGCTGCCCTTAGTGCCCTAAAGCAACCGAGTGTCAGTTCTTCTTCCGGGGTGGCGCCTTCTCCTGCTCGGTCAGCAATTGCCGGTGGTCCTGCACGCTGCTGTCGAGGGTATCCAAGACGTTGGCGAGCAAGACGTGGTATTGCTCGACCTCAGCTTTGTCAGCGTCGGCGGAGGTCTTCAACGCTCGGAGCTTCGCCTGAAACTCCGTGTCCGCCTCGACAACTGCCTTCAGGGGCTTGCGAAGATCGTCTTTGCGGTCCGCGAAATTATCAATGTTGTCATTAAGCTCGTCGTATACGTCCAGGAAATCTTGCAGGCGCTCCCGGGTTTGCTGGGCCCGATTTTTCGTCTTGGGGTCGGCCCGCATTTGCTCCAAAGCACTCAGGCGCTCCCGGGCAAATTTGATGTACAGTCTCAGCCGCTTCTCGGCATCCAGTGCAGTGTCCCGCAGTTCATCAATCTCCAACGGATTGAGGGGGTCCCGGCGATGCTGGGCCCAGGCCACAGTTGGGGCCAGAGCCGAAAGCAGCAAGCACGCCGAGAAAAGGCCGCCGATCTTGGGAATGAAGGAGGTCATTTCTTCTTACCGAACATGCGCTGCTGCAAATCTGTCCGAAGATTTTCCAGACGCTCCGCGGCAGCTTGCACCGGCGCCTGGTCCTCATAGCTTAGAGTGCGCTGGAGGTCCCGCAATTGGGCCGCCATCTTGCGCAAGGCGATTTCAGTTTGCTTCAGCCTCTTCCCGGATTGCAGGGCCGCATCCTGTGCCTTCTCGGAGTAGGTGACGACGTCACCCACTGTGACTCTCGCCTCGTCGGGCTTGCCTGCGGTATAGAGTTCGTCCGCAGCTTTTAGTTGCCGTCGAGCGGCTTCGACGTAGAGTCCAGGACGATCATCAGGCTTTGCTGTCTCTGCGCGGGCAATGAGTTCCTGTACGGTTTCCTCCTTACCGGCGAAAACCATCAGCGCACTGACGAGAAGAAGCACGAATGTCGCGGCGGTTCGGCGCATGAGAATCATTTCTTTGGCTCGATAGCGATCAGACGGTGCCGGGCCTGCCACTCCTGGTCCGAGTACTCTCCGTTCGCAACCTCCAGGAACTTATGATAATTC